>Ga0268299_1000085_pt1 | contig 368831 bp, 352 predicted proteins | sample NOBtaG_FD_193484 | JGI IMG/M metagenome (GOLD analysis project Ga0268299, IMG submission 193484) | Activated sludge microbial communities from bioreactor in Nijmegen, Gelderland, Netherland - NOB reactor | ecosystem: Engineered > Bioreactor > Aerobic > Activated sludge | place: Netherlands...
ATACGGCCACTTACGGCGGTAATCAGGATTTTGTGTTTACATCGGGAACGCTGAATTTCGCACCGGGAGAGATGGTTAAAACGGTACGGGTCACGATGTCGAATGGTTCGATCGCCGAAGCGATCGAGAATTTCGAATTCAATCTGTCATCGCCCAGCGCCAATGCGACCATATCCGATCCTACTGCTTTTGGGACCATCATCGATAATGATGCAACCTCCGGTGTGCCGGTGGCAAGAATTACTGACGCTGTTGTGGACGAAACCGACCAAACGGCAACCGTCACCGTTATTCTTGACAAACCAAGTGTTAATGGCACAAAAGTTAATGTGGCAGGGCAGGATGTGACGGCTAATAATGGCGGCGATTTTCGCAATCTGCACATTGGTACGGTTGCGTTTGCGCCGGGCGAAACAGCTAAAACGGTTACATTTGGCCTGTTGAACGATAATGCGGTTGAAGATGCGGAGCTATTTGATGTGACATTAAGCAACCCGGTCGGATTGACCGTAGGGGATGGGCGCGGACATGTCATTATCGCTGGCAGCGATAGGGCAGCACTGGCTTCACCTGTGATCAATGTCGCCAATGTTGCCGCCTCCGAAGATAAAGGATTTATCGACTTCCAGGTTACGCTGGCAGCACCCAGTATTGGCGGTGCTCGTGTAAATTACAGTACTGCAGCAGCGACAGCCAGTTCTGGTACGGATTATGTGCATGCCTCTGGAACCCTGGCTTTTGCGCCCGGTGAAGTTTCCAAAATCGTTCGCGTTGCTTTGGTTAACGATCTTACTGTGGAAGCGCTCGAGAATTTTAGCTTTAACCTAAGTGCTGCAGTCAATGCAACGATCGGTAATGCTTCGGCGAGCGCGACGATTATCGATAACGAGAGCGCCGCTCCTGCAGCACCGATTGCAATCGCGGGTACCTCCGGAAATGATATTTTGCAGGGCACGCAATTTAGGGATGCTTTTACAGGAGGTGCCGGCAATGACACATTCAACGGCGGTGACGGCAACGACAGTATGGTGGGAGGAGGAGGTAACGATACCTTCCTGGTCGAAAATGCAGGCGATACGTATTCCGAAGCGGGCGGCGGCGGTACCGATCTGGTGATCAGTTATCTGCCAAATCATACGCTGGGCGCTAATGTTGAGAACCTGCTTTTGGCCGGCACCGCAGTCACGGGAATCGGCAATACGCTCGCCAACACGATTACCGGCAATGGCGGAAACAACACGATCAACGGCAGTTCCGGGAATGACATCCTGAACGGCGCTGCAGGCTCCGACAATATTTCCGGGGGTACGGGTTCTGATTTCATCGTGTTCAATACCGCGCTGAATGCCGCTACCAATGTCGATACGCTTGCGGATTTTAACGTTGCTCAGGACACCATTCGCCTGGAGAATGCCATTTTTACCCAGTTTACTGCGACAGGCGCCATTCCGGCGAATACGCTGGTATCCGGCCCGGGTGCAGTGGCCTTGGATAGTAATGATTTCCTGATTTATAACACCACCAATGGAAATCTTTTTTACGATGCGGATGGCAATGGCGCCGGTGCGCAAGTGGCTTTTGCAACATTGACCGGAACGCCCGCGCTGACAGCCGCTGATTTTGTAATCATTTAGAATTCTGTTTCCGGCATTGCCGATAGTTTCCTCGGCAATGCCGGGCGATGACACTCAGGGTACCTGCGGGTGCCCTGAGTATTTTTATCGCTAAGCATCATGCCATAACAATGGCATTATCCAATAAATGCAATACGCCTCGTAGGGCAGTCGTCACCGCTGAATGCCTGATGCTTTCACGGCTACCCTTGAAGTGACGGGTTTCTTGTTGCACCAGACCCTCCTTGCTCGCCCACACAAAACACACCATGCCCACCGGTTTTTCGGCTGTTCCACCATCGGGTCCGGCAATGCCGGTAATGGATAGGCCCACTTGCGCATGGCTCCGGGTAAGCGCTCCGGCGACCATCGCCTGTGCGGTTTGCGGCGATACGGCGCCAAATTGATCCAGGAGCGCGGGTTGCACTCCCAGCATTTCGCATTTGGATCTATTGCTATACGTGATAAAACCCCGGTCATACCAGATTGAACTGCCTGCCACCGCGGTAACCGCTTGTCCCACCCAACCACCGGTGCAGGATTCGGCCGTTACCAGCATCCATCCGCGCTGCGTAAGGCTTTCCCCGACACGTGCTGCCAGATCGAGAAGGGCTTGATCGTCATCAAAGTCAAGTGTTTCACGGGTCATGGGTCGATTGCCTTTTATTTATCGCAAAATCAAATTAATTCGTGGGAGACGCCAGATGTTCATCCATAAATGTTCCCAGAGCTTTTTGCCATGCAGGTTGCATAAATATAAATCCGTTATTGTGGCCACCTTGCAGGGTTAAGAATTGCTTTGGCCTGGAGGCGGTTTGAAACAATCGTTGGCCATGCTGAAACGGGACGATTTCATCTTGCGGGCTATGTGCGATAAAAACCGGGCACGTCACCGATTGCAAGGATTCCAGCGTGTTGTATTCAAAACGGCTGATCCAGCGGACCGGCAGAAACGGATAGATTTGCGTGGCCATATCGGAAACCGAAGTGAACGTCGAGGCCAGTACCAGCACACCGGACTTTTCTCGCGCAGCCAGCCAGGCTGCGATCGGGCCGCCGAGCGACTCGCCAAACAATACTATCTGCTCAGGTGCGATCTTTTGCGTCACGATCAAATGTTGCCAGGCGGCCTGGGCATCCAGATAGGTGCCGGATTCCGACGGTGTTCCGCTGCTCTGGCCATATCCCCGGTAATCAAACAACAAGGTGTTATACCCCAACTGCTTGAACATGGTCAGATAATTGATGCGATGGGAAATATTTCCCGCATTGCCGTGAAAAAACAATACCGTGCCTGTGGCATCCGACACAGGTACCCACCATCCATGCAATGTCTCGCCATCCGCGGTGGCGATGCTGACGGATGAATAATCCAGGCCGAACATGGCCGGTGTATTGCTGAGCTGCTTGTCGGGAAAATATACCAAACGGGATTGAACCAGATAAACCAATAAAACCATCGCAAGGTATGCAACAAACAGCAAAATGAACAGATTCAGCAGCATGCGCATGGCACGATGAATCAGGGCTGCTTCAGATTGATCACGATATCCGCACCTAGGCCGGTTGCAGTAAATGCGGAATCGCTGAATTTCGGAAAGCCTACGTGCTGTTCGGGATTGTTCGATAGGCCGAACGGCTCACCCGGTAACAGATTCCACTGCCTTTTTAATTTACGGTTTTCGTCCAGATCATGATAAGCCGCCACGGCGTAGGTTCCCGGCTGCTCAAGGTTGATGCAGACTTGCTGCGATCCCTCTTCCGCAGGCGCGCGAACCTTGCGCTTGCGCCCCTTCTTAAAAAGAAAGTGCTCCGGGTCATCATATAGCTCAACGTTCAGTATGCCGCGCGGTTCAATACCATGGACGGTTACCCTGACTTGTGCGAGGTCTGCATTGCAGGTGTCGGGGGTTTCCTGTGGTCTAATACTCAATGATTCAGCAGAATAGGCCTGGGTGCAGATTAAGAATCCCAGCACCAGAGTCCATGCCGGTTTTTGGGAAAAAGTAAATAATGGATGAAGCGTTTTGGATTTCATGGTTTTCATCGGTATGATTTTTGGGTTTGCAGCGAATGAATAGTTTACTATAACCGATTCGCTAAGAATAAAGCCATACGACCGAAGAAAAACGCCATCCGTTCCAGGAATTTATGAACAAAGCGCAACTGAAAAAACTCGAAGCCGATCTGTGGAGCGCCGCCGATAAACTGCGCGCGAATTCTGATCTGAAGTCGAGCGAATACGCGACCCCGGTGCTGGGGCTGATTTTCCTCAAATTTGCCGACAACAATTACCGCCGCCACGAGCAAGCCATTCTCGCCGAATATCAGCAATTGCAGGGTACCCGGCGTGAGAAACCGGTGTCTGAAATCGCCATCGAGCAATGCGGCTTTTATTTGCCTGACCACACCCGCTACAATTATCTGCTGAATCTGCCGGAAGAAAAGGATATCGCCAAAGCGCTCAAGGAAGCGATGAAGGCGATTGAGGAATACAAGCCGGAACTCGAAGGCGTGCTGCCGAAGGATGAATACGCCGCACTGACGCGCACCGACAAAACCATTCCGCAGCAATTGCTGAGAACGTTCGCGGATATTCCCGCCAACGCGACCGGCGACTTGTTCGGGCAGATTTATGAATATTTCCTGTCTGAATTCGCGCGCAGCGAAGGCCAGAAAGGCGGGGAGTTTTTCACCCCGCGTTCCGTGGTGCGGCTGATGGTCGAGATCATCGAACCGCATGGCGGCAAGGTGTTCGATCCCGCCTGCGGCTCCGGCGGCATGTTCGTGCAATCCGCCCAGTTCATCGAAGCGCATCGCGAGGAACTGAAAGGTGCGGACAGCGGCGTGTATGTCTGCGGCCAGGAAAAAACCCAGGATACCGTCAAGCTCGCCAAAATGAACCTCGCCGTCAACGGCCTGCGCGGCGAAATCAAACAGGCCAACACTTATTATGAAGACCCGCACGACAGCTTCGAGCAATTCGATTACGTGCTCGCCAATCCGCCGTTCAACGTCGACGACGTGAGCCTTTCCAGCGTGGAAAAGGACAAACGCTTCAACACTTATGGCATCCCGCGCAACAAATCCAAAGTGAAAAAAGCCGATGAAGGCAAGGAAACCGTGCCGAACGGCAACTACCTGTGGATCAATCTGTTCGCCACATCATTGAAGCCACAAGGCCGCGCCGCATTGGTCATGGCGAATTCCGCCTCCGATGCGCGGCATTCCGAAGCCGACATCCGCAAGACGCTGATCGAGCAGAATCTGATCTACGCCATGCTGACGCTGCCGTCGAATATGTTTTACACCGTCACACTCCCGGCTACGCTGTGGTTCTTCGACAAATCCAAGCGCGACGACAGGATTTTGTTCATCGACGTGCGCAACATCTTCACCCAGATCGACCGCGCGCACCGCGAATTTTCCGAGGAACAGATCCAGAACATCGCCATCATCAGCCACTTGCACAAAGGCCAGCGCGGAAAATTTGTGCAACTGATCGACCGCTATTTTGCCGCGGGCATGGAGAGGCTGATCGAAAACAACGAAAAGATCGAATCCGTGTGCACGCAATTGCTTGATGTATTGGACAACGCGGCGGGTAAACAAGCGGTGAGTGAACTGTTACAGCATTGGAGAGAACTGGAAAAGCTGCAGATCCATTACGCGCAATACCGCGAAGAACATGCGATTGCGGCAGAATTCGACAAGCAAAATCAGGTACAACACCAGTTGCGCAATGCCTTCGATCCGTTCTTCACCGCACTGCACGAAGGTTTGAAGCGTCTGGACAAGACCGTGCGCCAGCACGAAAAACAACAGACAGAACAAGCGCGGCAGGAAGGCAAACGCGCTTCATCCGACCGCAGAACAAAAGCGCTCAAATCCGCGCTGGAAGAACTACACCAGGATGTTAAAAATGCGGAAAGCTACTTTCAGCACATCCATTGGTTGCAAGAACGCTTTCCCAACGCGCACTACGAAGACGTCACCAGCCTGTGCAAACTGGCCACGCCCGAGGAAATCAAAGAACAGGATTATTCGCTGAATCCGGGACGCTACGTCGGCGTGGTGATCGAAGAGGATGGCAAGAGCGAGGAGGAATTTATTACGGAGCTGTTGGCAATGAACGACGAGCTGTCCAATCTGAATAATGCTGCGCGGGAATTAGAGGCGGTAATTGCCCATAATATTGAGCAGATTGTGGAGGGTGCGTGAGCAATTGGGAGACAGTAAAGCTTGGAAAACTTGCTGAATTTAAGAATGGCCTTAACTTTAGCAGAGAGAGTTGGGGAAAGGGATTAAAGATCATTGGTGTAAGTGACTTCAAAGATCGACTATTCCCTAAGTTTGATACTCTTGAAGAAATCAATCCGAAGGGAGTTGTGCGTGAAGTAGATCATCTTAAGAAGGACGATATTGTCTTTGTACGCTCGAATGGCAACCGACAGCTTATTGGGCGATGCTTGTGGCTAAAAAAATTGATTGAGCCAGTTTCACACTCAGGATTTACAATTCGATTAAGATTTAAGACGGATTTAGTAAAAGTACCTTTTTACGTCTATCTGTTCAGATCAGAATTCATTCGTAGCGTGCTTAGCGATTTTGGTGGCGGTACAAATATTAATAATCTGAATCAAGGAATTTTGAGTAATTTGAATGTACCGAAACCACCTGTTTTGGTTCAGGAAAAAATAGCTGCCATCCTCTCCGCCTACGATGAGCTGATTGAAAACAACCAGCGGCGCATCGCGCTGCTGGAAAAGATGGCGGAGGAAATCTACCGCGAATGGTTTGTGCGCATGCGCTTTCCCGGTCACAAGAAGGTGAAGAAGGTCAAAGGTGTGCCGGAAAGCTGGCGATCATCGTGTTTGGGGAATATCGCTAAATTCACGATGGGCCAAAGTCCGAGTTCAGAGTTCTACAATGAAGTCGGCGACGGTTTACCTTTTCATCAAGGTGTCGGCACTTATGGCGTGCGATTTCCTCGTACTGTTACCTATTGTAGTGAAGATGGCCGTCGTGCCTACAAGGGCGATATTCTTTTTAGTGTGCGCGCTCCGGTGGGGCGTTTGAATATTGCAGATCGGGAAATGATTATCGGGCGTGGTCTCGCTGCCGTCAGACATAAGAAAGAGCACAACTCCTACATGTATTATCTGCTCAAAGCGGCCTTTAAGGATGAAGATATTATTGGTAATGGTTCAATCTTCAATTCGGTTGGCAAGGATGAATTGGCAAAATTTCCTGTTTTCGAACCAGAATTCAATCTTGTTGAGAAATTCGACAATATGAGTACCAAAATGGATGAACAAATTATGATGCTCATGCAAGCAACTGAGTGTTTGAAATCAAGCCGTGATTTACTTCTCCCCCGCCTGATCTCCGGCAAACTTTCCGTCGAGCATCTCGACATCCAGTTCCCGCCCGGTATGGAGGAATCCGTTCATGACATTTGAAACCATCAGCGTGTTTGATTTACAGCGCCCAAGGGTCGAACACTTGCGGATACAGCGTGAAATCCTGCACGTTGCGGGTGACCACGGTGAGGCCGTGGCATTGGGCGGTGGCCATGAGCAGCCCATCCATCACCGGCAGCTGCTGTCCCGCGAGTTCGGCAGTCGCAGCGATTTGCGCCCAGACATGCAGCGCGGCGGCATCAAGCGCCAGGGTGCGTCCGGCGAAGCGCTGTTCCACCTTGCCCAGCCAGGCGGTGAGTTTCTGACTGCGGATCGGATCGGATGCGCGCAATTTGAGGATGCCTTTCTCGATTTCCCCCAGGCTGATGACGCTGATAAACAAACTGGACTCATCCTGCTCGTCCAGCCAGCGGATGACTGCCGGCGCAGGCGCTTTCCGGACATATTCGGACAGCGCGCAGGTGTCCAGCAGCCAGCTCATAGCACAATGGCGCGTCCGGTGTCACGGCTGCGGAAAATATCCAGGTCATCCGCAGCGAGACCGGGTTGCAGCAGCGCGTCGGAGAGCTTGCCTTCACGGCGGGTGAGGCGAGCGTATTCTTCCGCCGACACGACCACCGCCGCCGGTTTGCCGTGCACGGTAACCGTTTGGGCATCGCCGCTGGCGGCTTGTTTGATCAGTTGGCTGAAATTGCTTTTCGCTTCTTGCAATTGCCATTCTTTATGCATGATACTCTCCAATTATTCTGGTCAGACTGGGCGGAATTTAGCACAATGCGGATGGATTGGCTATGCCTAACTTCATTTCCGAAGACCAGATCGAACAAGCCCTGGTGCAGAAGCTCCAGCATCTGCACGGTTTCGACGTATTGGATTGCCATACGGACAATGCCGAGGATTTGAATGATGGTTCAAACCGCGTTAGCAAACGCGATGTGATCCTGGTGGATCGGCTGCGCGAAGCCGCATTCCGTCTGAACCCGGATATTCCGCGAGAAGCCATCGAGAGTGCCCTGGAAAAACTGTGCGAGCGGCGGCAGGCGATGACGTTGATTGCGGCAAACCAGGAGATCTACGGCCTGTTGCGCGACGGTATTCCGGTAACGTTCGACAATGCACAGGGACAGTCTCAGCAGGAACGCGTGCGGTTTCTGGATTTCAACGTGCCGGACAATAACCGCTTTCTGGCCGTGACGCAACTGTGGATCAAGGGCGAGCGCGGTTTCCGCCGTCCGGATGTATTGTTGTACGTGAACGGTATTCCGTTGGTTTTCCTCGAACTGAAAAACTCAAATGTGAAGCTGCGCAACGCTTATGACGACAATCTGACGAATTACCAGGCGGAGATTCCGCAGCTTTTCCTGACCAATGCGTTTTGCGTGCTGTCGAACGCCGTCGAAACCAGAGTCGGCAGCATCACGGCGCAGTGGGAGCATTATTTCAACTGGTTGCGCATCGATGACGAGAAACAGAAAATCGACCGTGCGGCAATCCGCGCGCAAGGCACCAGCATGGAGGGTGTCATCGAGGGCCTGTTGCCGCAGCAGAAGTTGCTGGATTACGTGGAGAATTTCGTTCTCTATTACAAGGATACGCAGAAAATCATTGCGCAGAACCACCAGTTTATCGGCGTGAATCGCGCGTATGACGTCTTCCTTCAACGCGAGGAATTGGCAGGCAAGCTGGGCGTGTTCTGGCATACACAGGGATCGGGTAAGAGTTTCTCGATGATTTTTTATGCGCGCAAAATTTTCCGCAAACAGACCGGCAATTTCACCTTCGTGGTGGTGACCGACCGCGACGATCTGGATGGACAGATTTACCGTAATTTCCTCAACACCCGCACAGTGAGCGAGGCCGAGGCGGCGCAACCGAAGAACAGCGAGGAAATGCGCAAATTTCTCGGGCAGAACAAACGGCTCGTTTTCACGCTGATCCAGAAATTTCGCTGGGACAAAGGCCGCGAATATCCCGAGCTGTCAGCACGCAACGACATCATCGTGATCGTTGACGAGGCGCACCGCACGCAATATCAGTCGTTGGCGGAAAACATGCGCAAGGGGTTGCCCAAAGCGAACTATTTGGCATTTACCGGCACGCCGCTGCTCGGGCGCGAACGTAAAACGAATGTGTGGTTTGGCGATTACGTGTCGGAATATAACTTTCAGCAGTCGATGGATGATGGCGCGACGGTACCGCTGTTTTACGAGAAACGCGTGCCGGAAGTATTGATCCAGAATGAAGGATTGAGCGAGGAGTTTTACCAGATTCTGGAAGATGAGAATCTGGACGAGGGGCAGCAGGCCAAGCTGGAGCAGCGCTTTGCCAAAGAGGTGGAAGTCATCAAACGCGACGACCGGCTGGAAAAAATTGCGCGGGACATCGTCTATCACTTCCCCCGGCGCGGTTATCTCGGCAAAGGGCTGGTGGTGTCGGTGGATAAATTCACCGCCGTGAAGATGTACGACAAGGTGCAGCGGCTGTGGAAGGAAGAGATAAGAAGCCTGAAAGGGACTATCAACAAAACCGCCAGCGAAATTGAGAAGCGGCGCCTGGAACAGCGCGTTGAATTCATGCGTTCTGTTGAAATGGCCGTGGTGATTAGCGGAGATGCGGGCGAGGAAGAAAAATTTGCCGCGCAGGGTTTGACCATCAAACCGCATCGCGAACGCATGGATAGGCTGGATGAGCATGGGCACGATATTGAATACAACTACAAAGACCCGGCGCATCCGCTGCAAATGGTGTTTGTCTGCGCCATGTGGCTGACCGGCTTTGATGCGCCGACACTTTCCACTTTATATCTCGATAAACCGATGCAAGGCCATACGCTGATGCAGACCATCGCTCGCGCCAATCGTGTGACCTCATGGAAAATCAACGAGGTGGAGAAGCGTAATGGCGAGATTGTGGATTATTACAATGTGTTTCGCAGCATGAAACTGGCGCTAAAAGATTACGCGCAAGGCGGTGACGAGGCAGAACCGCTGGTTAAGGAAAAAGCGGAATTGTTCCGGCTGCTGGACGATGCGATTACACAGGGCCTTGTGTTTTGCCACGAAAAGAAGGTGGCTCTGGAAGAAGTGCTGGATGGCGATGATGTGTTCAAGAATATCGCGAAATTCAATCAATTTGCCGATGCGTTGCTGGCCAATGATGAATGGCGCAAGGCGCTGAATGTATACGAGAATGCCATTTCATCGCTGTACGAAGCATGCAAACCGGAAATCATGGGGCACTATAACCGCGACAGAGTCCGGTCGGTCGCGGCATTTCAATACTTGCGCGGAGTGATCGACAGTCTCATCGAGCAAAAGGATATCGATGCGATCAGCCGGAAGATTGCCGATTTGCTGGATGAGAGCGTGGTGGTGGATAGCGCGGATACACTTAAGGCACGGCAGAATAAGCCGGAATATCAGATCGTTCAAAAAGGCAGGACCTGGGATCTGAGCAGAATCAATTTCGACAAATTGCGCGAGGAATTCAAACAAGCGACTTACAAGCATATCGAAATTGCCGATTTGCGTGCTTTCCTGCAACATAAACTGGAATTGATGCTGCAACAGAATGCAACCCGCACCGATTTTGCACAACGCTTGCAGCAGATTATCGATACTTACAACACCGGTGGTTCAGCGACCGAAAATTATTACGAAGATCTGATGCAATTCACCGAAGATTTGCGCGCGGAAGATGAGCGTCATATTCGTGAAGGACTGACCCAGGATGAACTGGAGTTGTTCGATTTGTTGAAAAAAGACCGGATGACGCAGGACGAAACACAGAAAGTTAAGCTGGCGGCAAAATCCCTGTTGCATCGTTTGCTGCAAGAATATCCCAAGGTGCTGGTGCAGGATTGGTACAAGAATGCACAAACCAAACGGGTTGTCCGCTCCGCAGTTGAGCAAGTGCTGGATAACAATTTGCCGGAAAGTTACGATCGCGTATTATTTCGTGAGAAATGCGATGATGTGTTTTATCGGATAGTGGATTATGCCAGTCAAGGTAGAAAGTGGGCAGCTTAACTTAACCGATGCGCTGAAAACTTACGCGGAGGAAGCACGGAATCCATAAATGCTGTCAATTCATCTGGTATCCCTTAAATTCCGTTTCTCGCAAGAAATCATTCCAGACAAAGACGGGGTCAACCAGCGGGTTGGTCGGAATCATAAAGGTCACAAGGTCTACTACGCCGCATCCAGTGCGATTAATGGTGTACCAGGCACCTTGTAGTACTCCTAAGGTTACGGCAGTCAATCCTGAAACCGGGGTATCTTTTTGACCGATTAAGTTGATATTTTTGGGCAATTCTACCCATCCGGTAGCCACGTTGACCAAACCGGAGAAAAACTTCAGGCCTGCTTTGCTAAGGTACGAATCTCCACTAGCTTCCTCATTGGCGATGGCTTGAGACGAAAAAAGAAAAGACATGGAAACCACTAAAGCTAATTTGGAAATTGATCTCATCAAAACTCCCTTTTAATTGTAAGACCCTTAGTATTGTCGACGATGGTCAACTGATTGTCATCAATGAATGCGTTTCACTGCTTTATTGATCGGCAGATTGCCGGGTTGGCACTATTCAGTACGACGCTTAAACGTGATACATCTTAAATGTTATTATAAAACAGCAATTTATATATTTTTAAAATTCCTATCTCCAGCAATGATGGTTGTAAGCCAGTGTTAAAGTATAAAACACATCTGAAATGCGAAGTACATGGAAATAACATAAATTTTTTCCAGATGGATGAGCTCATCTCGATTCTTCTATGCCGACTGCTACTTAAAACTAATTGTTCTTCCAGTTTATGGATTCTCCATAGTTAGGCAATTCCGGTAAAGATCGTACATTGGTTATTCCCAACAAGTCATGTAGAAAATATGAGTGCTTCAATGGCAATTAACTATAATTTATTTGTATGGTTTGGGTGGGTAGCTCCGCAGTTTTTAGCGCTACGATCTACGTTATAATATCGCATCCCTACCTTTTATTCATTTTCAAATCCATGACTAGAGATTCCCGTACCGCTTTATTGAAAAGCTTATTCGCACAACGCATTCTGATTCTGGACGGTGCGATGGGTACGATGATTCAGACCTTCAAGCTGTCTGAGGCGGATTTCCGCGGTCAGCGTTTTGCCGATTTCCCGCATGATCTGAGAGGCAATAATGACTTGCTGACCCTCACGCAACCGGAAATTATCCGTTCGATTCATAGCGGTTATCTGGAAGCGGGTGCGGATATCATCGAAACCAATACATTCAATTCCACTGCCGCTTCGATGGCCGATTATCACATGCAGGATCTGGTGTATGAATTGAATTTTGCTGCGGCAAAGCTGGCGCGCGAGGCAGCGCAGGTTTTTGAAGAAAAGGATCCGCAAAAACCGCGTTTTGTGGCCGGTGTGATCGGCCCCACCACCAAAACTGCGTCGATTTCTCCGGATGTCAATGATCCGGGCTTTCGCGGCATTACCTTTGATCAATTAGTGACTGATTATACGGAGTCGATTTGCGGGCTGGTTGATGGCGGCGCGGATATTCTGCTGGTCGAGACCATTTTCGATTCGCTCAATGCCAAAGCAGCACTTTTTGCCATTGATCAATACTTCGAGGATCATGACACACGTCTGCCGATCATGATTTCGGTCACCATTACCGATGCATCCGGCCGCACGCTGTCGGGACAGACGCCGGAAGCTTTCTGGAACTCGGTCAGCCACACCCGGCCGTTATCGGTCGGTATTAACTGCGCGCTGGGTGCAGAATTGATGCGCCCTTATGTTGAAGAACTGGCCGGTGTCGCGGATGTGTATACCAGCGTGCATCCCAATGCCGGTTTGCCAAATCCGTTATCGGAAACCGGTTATGATGAATCGCCTGAATATACCGCGAGCCAGATCAAAGGCTTTGCGCAGTCGGGCTTTGTCAATATCGTCGGCGGTTGTTGCGGCACGACGCCGGCGCATATCAAAGCGATTGCGGAGGCGGTCGGTGATATCGCGCCGCGCGAAATTCCGGAAATCCCAAAAAAATTGCGGCTATCTGGCCTGGAACCATTGAACATCGGAGATGATTCCTTGTTCGTCAATGTTGGTGAACGTACCAATGTTACTGGCTCCCGGGCTTTTGCCCGCCTGATTCTGAGTGATGATTATGCGGAAGCGCTGAATGTGGCGCGTAGCCAGGTGGAGAACGGCGCGCAGATCATCGATATCAATATGGATGAGGCTATGTTGGATTCGCAGAAAGCCATGGTGACTTTCCTGAACCTGCTGGCGGCCGAGCCGGATATCTGCAAAGTTCCGATCATGCTCGATTCCAGCAAGTGGACGGTGATTGAAGCCGGTTTGAAATGCGTGCAAGGCAAGCCCATCATCAATTCCATCAGCATGAAAGAAGGTGAAGCCGAATTTATTCATCATGCCAAACTGGCGCGCCGCTATGGCGCAGCAGTGATTGTCATGGCCTTCGATGAACAGGGTCAGGCCGACACGTTGCAGCGCAAAGTGGAGATTTGCACACGCAGTTATCGTTTGCTGGTCGATCAGGTGGGTTTCCCTCCCGAAGATATTATTTTCGATCCGAATATTTTCGCCATTGCGACGGGGATTGAAGAGCACAATAATTATGGTGTCGATTTTATCGAGGCTACGCGCGCCATCAAGCAGACCCTGCCGTACGCCAAAATCAGTGGTGGCGTATCCAATGTGTCGTTCTCCTTCCGTGGCAACGAGCCGATCCGCGAAGCGATTCACACTGCTTTCCTATACCACGCGATTAAAGAAGGCATGACGATGGGTATTGTCAATGCCGGTCAGTTGGGAGTTTATTCGGATATTCCGGCAGAGTTGTTGGAGAAAGTTGAAGATGTCATATTGAATAGACGCTCGGATGCGACCGAGATTCTGGTTGAATATGCAGAAAATTTCAAAGGCCAGAAAAAAGAGCAAGTTGAGGATCTGGCGTGGCGCGATGAATCGCTGCAACAGCGTCTGACGCATGCGCTGGTCAAGGGCATTTCTACATTTATTGTGGAAGATACCGAAGAGGCGCGAGTGGAGATTGAAAAACAGGGCGGGCGTCCGATTCAGGTGATCGAAGGACCGCTGATGGAAGGCATGGGTGTTGTGGGTGATCTGTTTGGTGCGGGTAAAATGTTCTTACCGCAGGTAGTCAAATCGGCGCGCGTCATGAAGCAGGCGGTAGCGCATTTGCTACCGTTTATCGAAGCTGAGAAGAAATTATCGGGAGACAACAAACCGAAGGGCAAAATTGTCGTCGCCACGGTCAAAGGCGATGTGCACGATATCGGCAAAAATATCGTCACAGTGGTTTTGCAATGCAATAACTACGAAGTGATCAACATGGGCGTGATGGTGCCAAGCGCGCAGATTCTCGATATGGCGCGGCGTGAAAACGCCGACATCATCGGATTGTCCGGACTGATCACGCCTTCGCTGGAAGAAATGGCGCACGTTGCGAAGGAAATGCAGCGTGAGGGATTTACCATTCCGTTGCTGATTGGTGGCGCTACGACGTCGCGAGTTCATACCGCAGTCAAAATTGCGCCACACTATGAAGGTCCGACCGTGTGGGTGCCGGATGCCAGCCGTGCGGTCGGTGTGTGTAGCAATCTGCTGTCACAGGATTTGCAAGTAAATTATGTCCAAGAAATAAAGGACGAATACGAGAAAGTACGCACTCAGCACAAAAACAAGAAAGGGCCAGCGAAATTGTTGACGCTTGCTGAAGCACGTGCCAATGCGTTCAAGACTGACTGGATAAATTACCATCCCTATCAACCGGAATTGATAGGGATCCGTACATTGAATAATTACCCGTTGGAGAAAATTGTACCGTATATCGATTGGACACCTTTCTTCCAAGCCTGGGAGCTTGCTGGGCGTTATCCGGATATCCTGCAAGATGAGATCGTTGGGGAAACAGCAAGCCAGCTATTTCGCGATGCGCAAACGATGTTGAAGAAAATAATCGAACAAAAATGGTTGAGCGCTAATGCAGTGATTGGCTTGTTTCCAGCTAATTCCGTCGGCGATGACATCGAAATTTACACTGACCCTTCACGTAACAAGCTTGCCATGACTTATCATTGTCTGCGGCAACAAGATCAAAAACCGTCAGGTAAGCCGAATCGGTGCTTGTCCGATTTTATTGCGCCCAGGGAAACGGGCATTCAAGATACGATTGGTTTGTTTGCCGTAGGCGCGGGGTTTGGCATCGATGAACGCGTCAAAGCATTTGAAGAAACCAACGACGATTACAGCGCGATAGTACTCAAGGCGCTCGCGGATCGTCTGGCAGAGGGCTTTGCTGAACACATGCATGCGCGGGTGCGTCGTGAATTCTGGGGCTATGCCAAAGATGAAACTTTAACCAACACGCAACTGATCAATGAAGAATATCGTGGCATCCGTCCTGCGCCCGGATATCCTGCTTGTCCGGATCATACCGAGAAGGGTGCGCTGTTTTCGACTTTGAGTGCTACCGAGAATGCCGGAATTATCATTACCGAATCATTTGCCATGGTTCCTACTGCTGCGGTATCCGGTTTCTATTTCGCACACCCTGATTCAACATTTTTTGCTGTCGGAAAGATCGGCAAAGACCAAGTGGAGGATTACGCTAAACGGAAAGGTTGGACAGTAGAAGAAGCAGAACGATGGCTGGCACCGGTACTGGCGTATGAGCGATAAATGTCATGATCTTGCAATTATTCATAGTTTAATGGCGCGTATAAAACGCGGGCGGTAGTGTTGTGGGGCCCGTGTGTTTCCCAACTGACTTTTTCTTGTATCTCACGTATTTTATAAGATATAGTTAAGATTGAATTGGGCGTAGGCCTGCTTAATTTTTAATTTGATGGTAATTTATATCTTATCTTGATAGATTTTTTGGAGGTTGAGATGAAATCAAAATTGATGCGCTTCTTGATAATTTTACTCGTTATTCCACTGATGTCGGGATGCTGGCTTCTTGCTGCAGGGGGGGCTGGCGCATACGGGGGCTACAAGGCTAAGGAAGAAGGCTATGGGCTACAGAATCCTATTACAAAGGAAAAGAAGAGTAACACCGAGGAACAGAAAAAGTAGCAACAAAGTTTTTAGTATGCCCCGCCTTTTCTATGCGGATTTCTTGCTTAGAAAGGTGGGAATTAAGTTTGATATATTTAATTCAACTAGTTTTCTAAACTCTGCAGCAGTGGATTGAGTGGTTAGAGATTACAGAAGGTTATTTCAAATGCCACATCGTCTTCATAGATTTTGTTTTTTTGCCCTGTCTGCGTCGGAAGAAAACGAATGTTTAATGCATATTTATTAGCACTGATTTCGGGTACGCAGGGAAGCTGATCGCTTAGATTCAGTCTTAGCATATGTGCTGAATATTCTGAGCCGGTCTGCTGAAAAACCCCCTGATTCGCAACAACTCTTAGAGTTCTTCCGCTCTTACGTAACAACAGCAACACAATTCTGAATGCATTACGGATGGGCTGGAATGGAGATAGCCACTCATTGAAGTCTGCATGTCGATAAATAGGATCCGAATTGAGCCAATAATGATAGGATGGTAAATCGAATACACAGCAACCACCTGGTATCCCAATTCTTTGTTTAATCGCCATCAACCATTCATTCTCACGCAAGTGTTCACCTACTTTACCTGGAAAATCCAGCATTTCCCTGAATGTGATTTTTATGTCATTGAGTACACTATCAAGAGCTGCTTCAGAAACGTCCGGATTCTTTCGTAACATCTCGAGTAGCAGTTTTTGCCGTTCCAGTTCTTGTAATAAATCGGACTTGATATCTGCACGATTGGTGATTTCAAGAATCTCAAATAAAGCGATAAGTGAAGCATGATGTTCAGACGCACTCTCTTTGGTTGAAAAGAAATCAATTTTATTGAATAAGTCTTCAAGTCGGAGAAGGGTGCGTATCCGCTCATTAAGCGGGTGTTCATAACAAATCACAATAACGATGCATCCACAACAAAGATTAGAAATATTGGATCTTGCTTTGGAGATATTATTTCACAAAAGAAGTGAATTTCCCAGTTAAATTGTGGAGTGTTATGGAGTAACGTAATGTTTATTATGATAAAGAAATATATTTTCTGTGTAGCTGAGCTACTTGCGCCTTCAGATATGCAATATCCAGATTGTTGACGATAATATCGTCGGCTTTTTGCAAGCGGTGTGTTCGTGAAATCTGTGTGGCGATGATTGCTTTTACTTGATCTTCAGACAATTTGCTCCGTTCCATTGTTCGTAATATTTGTTGTTTTTCTTCACAATCAATAACTAAAGTGCGTTGAATTATTTTATCGTAGTCATTTGTCTCAAATAGAAGCGGAATGGCGATTATTATGTAGGGCGATAGAGCTTTTCTGATTTGCTGGAGAGTTTCGGTAAGAATGAGGGGATGAAGAATATTTTCCAATGCAAGCTTATAATTATTATCTGAGAAGATTAAATTGCGCATCTTTTCTCTATTTAGAGAACCATCTGTAGCTATCATGGCTTGTCCAAAAGAATTTTTAATTGAGTTTATAGCTAAGCCACCGGGCTCAGTTAGCATCCGGGCAATTACATCAGTATCAATAACATCAATACCCAGATCTACGAAATATTGACCTACAGTTGATTTGCCACTGCCAATTCCTCCAGTTAGTCCTACAATCAAAGTCATTGGCTAGAGCAATCCAAAATAAGCATGATTTAATTTTTCTCCCCAGAACAATGCGATAAGTGCCCCACCAGCAAGGTAAGGGCCAAAAGGGATGGGTATATTCTTATTGAGTTTTGCTGCGACGATCATTCCAATTCCTACGATAGCACCCACCAGCGAGGAAAAGAGTATGACCAGTGGAAGCATGCTCCATCCTAGCCAAGCTCCAATTGCGGATAGCAATTTAAAGTCACCAAACCCCATACCTTCTTTTCCGGTTATCAATTTAAAACACCAATAAATTGACCATAAGGAAAGGTAGCCTACTGCGGCACCAATTACGGCTGATTGAATATCGGTAAAACTATTATTAATATTTACCAATAATCCCAACCATAATAACGGCAAAGTTATATCATCCGGCAATAGTTGTGTATTGAGATCAATCATTGTCAAAGTGATTAGTGCCCAAACAAAAATCAATGCCGCGATGGTTATCAAACTGTATCCATAATACCAAGCAACGATGCCACTCATTAAAGCTGTTAGCACTTCTATAGCTGGATAACGGAAAGAAATGCGCGCGTTACATTGGGAGCAACGGCCGCGTAACAGTAAATAGCTGATCACTGGAATATTTTCCCATATACTCAGTTTGTGGCCGCAATGGACACAAGCTGAGCGCGGACTAGTGAGATTAAATGCTGGTGATGTTTTGCTTGTTTGGTGACCTTGCAACTCTGCACATTGTTGCAGCCAACTTCTTTTCAGCATCTCAGGCAGTCGATAAATCACAACATTCAGAAAACTACCTACCATTAAACCCAGTAGTGCTATCAAGGAAATAAAAAGAACAGGAGAATCTTGCAATATGTTGAGTAAGGTCATGGCTATTTTGTATAGATGAGAAAAAATAAAATCTAACTAACGACCATGCCCATTTTGAAAATAGGTAAATACATTGCGATTACCATACCGCCAATGAGTGTTCCCAGAACAACCATGATCATGGGCTCCATTAAGCTAGAAAGTGCGGCAACAGCATCGTCGACTTCTGCTTCGTAAAAATCAGCTATTTTACCAAGCATGGAATCAAGCGATCCCGCTTCTTCGCCGATAGCTACCATTTGAATAACCATATTGGGAAATACGGTACTGTTGGCCATTGATGACGTTAAACTGTTACCTATGCTCACTTCAAGCTGTATATTCTTTGTGGCTTCATAGTAGATATGATTTCCAGCAGCACCTGCGACGGAGTCTAATGATTCTACCAAAGGAACGCCTGCTGCAAACATCGTAGAGAGTGTGCGTGCCCAACGTGCAATAGTAGCTTTACGAATTACTTCTCCAAAGATAGGAATCTTAAGTGCGATACGATCGATAATCCGCTGCATGGGGATAGATCTTTTCCAAGTATAAAAGAAAGCATAAATCCCGCCGCCTACAATACCGAAGATTGCCCACCAATAAGCGACGAAGAAATCCGAGATAGCCATTACGAAGAGTGTTGGAGCAGGTAAATCGGCACCGAATCCCTCAAATAAATCCTTAAAGGCCGGGATCACAAAAATCATTATTATTGCCGTGATGACAAATGCAACTACAATAATTGAAATAGGATAAAAAAGAGCAGACTTAATTTTTCCTTTGATAGCTTGAATTTTTTCTTTATAAGTAGCTAGACGGTCTAAAATAGTATCAAGGATGCCCGCCGCTTCTCCTGCGCCAACAAGATTGCAATATAGCGCATCGAAATAAAGCGGGTATTTGCGGAATGCATCCGTGAGATTACTGCCTGTTTCAACATCGGCTTTAATATCCATCAACAACTTACTCAATGCCCGGTTACTATGGCCTTTTCCTATAATATCAAATGCCTGTAGCAGTGGTACACCGGATTTCATCATGGTTGCCAACTGACGTGTAAATAGTGTTATATCTTTCTCAATAATCCTACCATTGGATTGCATTTTTTCTATTTTTGTAACTTTGATGCCTTGACGGCGCAGTGTGGAAGTTACAATTACAGTTCCTGCGGCTCGCATTTCACCTTTTAGTTGCTTTCCATACTTATCCTTTCCTTCCCACGAATAATTAATTTCTTTTATTTTTTTCTCGGTGCTTGCGGTTACAGTTGCCATAATAAGCTCCTTCAAAACTCAATATACTATTGATAGTTAAGAATTTCTAACAGATGCATCACAAAAATTCTAATTTATCTTTTTGATAATAGAATCAAAAGATTGTTTTAAAATTGTGCGAATTTAACGGCATCGATTGATTATTACTTAGCGCGAGCTAAAAAATTGAGGAATTAATATCAGACTGAGTGCTTGATTTACTGATTATTAATCAATGCAGCTTTAACGCCGTCATGAACTGTGGGATATAGCAAGCTAATATGTAATTCTTTTTTTATTCTGACGTTTCTAAGCCGTCTGGACTCTTTCATAAAAGATAGCATAGTGGGCGTTATTTGTTCTTGAGCTTGATTTCGGGTGATACGACGAGGATGCGGCAAGCCAAAATAATCAGCAACTAAGTCAAAATATTCCCCCATTTTTAGATGAGAATCATCACAGGCGTGATAAATTCTATTGGTTTTGGCAAACCGGATGGCAGCAAAAATAATCTGCGCAAGATCGTCAGCATGTATATGATTGGTATAGTTATCCTCAGCGTCCAATAAGGTGGGATGGCCATCTCGCAAACGTTGCAAAGGTAATCTATTGGCTGCATAGATTCCGGGTACCCGCACTATGCAGGTCGAAATGTGATTACGTTTTCCCCAGTTACGTATCTGTTTCTCAGCAAAGACACGTCGTATTGCTCGATCATTCTCAGGCTGAACAGGATGAGTCTCATCAATTAAATCACCCTGGCGGTCACCATAAACCCCGCTGGTACTGATATAGATGAGTCGTTGTGGTAAAATTATTGAATTGGTTTTCGTTTTTTTTGTTAGAGCAGACAATAAATGCAGTGTTCTTGTGTCCCGTTTTCCATAATTGGGCGGAGGGGCCAAGTGTAATACCAAATGTGCTATTCCCCCGAGCTTCTTAAGACTTTTGGGACAATCTAAATTACCGTAAATTGGAGTAATGTCATTTGCGCGTAACAGGTCGGCACGGTCTGCGTTACGATATAAACCGAGGATACGGTAGTGTGTTTTTAGCAGTGGTACTGTCCGTAAGGCGATATCACCGCAACCGATAATTAACAGTATTTTTTTCATACAATTTATTTTATTTCCATATAGTACTCATTCTTATCTGCTACTCAATGTCGCATCAAATCTTTATCCAACCTAGCGGGCATATATTAACAGTAAAGCCAGGAGAAACCATTCTTGATGCAGCGTTGCGCGAAGGTTTTTCGCTTCCCTATGGTTGTCGTAACGGTTCCTGTGGGGTTTGTAAAGGAAAAATCATACGGGGGTCGGTGAATTATGGGGGATATAGTGAAGAAACCTTGACTAAAGAAGAAAGAGAAGCTGGTAACGCTCTATTTTGCTGCGCTTCTCCATTGACTGACTTGATCATTGAATGTCAGGAAATCACCGCGATTAAAGATATCGAAATAAAGACTCTGCCTTGCCGTGTGCATAAGCTCGATCTTGTTGCTCCCGATGTTATGGTTATCTCATTAAAGCTTCCTGCCAAGCAGCGATTACAATTTTTACCAGGTCAATATATTGATATCTTGCTTAAAGACGGGAAGCGCCGGAGTTTTTCTTTAGCAAATGCTCCTCATAATGATGAGTTTCTGCAATTACATGTGCGCAATTATCCCGGTGGCGCATTTACGGAATATGTTTTTAACCAAATGAGGGTTAAAGATATTGTTCGCTTTATCGGGCCGCTCGGATCATTCTTTTTGCGAGATGCACCTGAAGATGCTGCAATAATTTTTCTAGCCAGTGGAACAGGATTTGCACCAATAAAAAGCATACTTGAACATGTTTTATATCAAGAAAATGGCCGAAGCAGCAAAAGAAAAATGATTCTTTACTGGGGTGCACGCGCAAAAGCTGATTTATATTTAGCCGAGTTAGCTGATAGTTGGCAGCAACAGCATAAGAATTTCACATTTGTGCCTGTATTATCCGAGCCTTTACCCATTGATGGCTGGGAAGGAAGAACAGGATTGGTTCATGAAGCTGTTATGCAGGATTTCAAGAGTCTGGAAAAATATCAGATCTACGCCTGTGGTGTTCCTGCAATGATAAAAGCAGCGTATCACGACTTTACTCTTTATTGCAATCTGCCTAAAAATGCTTTTTTCTCAGATGTATTCACGCCATCGACTAGCAATCCTTCAAGCTCAAGCATTTAGTACATTTAAGGAAAAGGCCTCTGAAATATAAAGTTAACCGCAGGTACTTATGTTATTTTAGTTATATTTCTTTCTGTTTTCTTGCGGCCTTTTCGTCAGCTTTCCTGAAGGTGTTTCTTAGCGATCTATTAAATAAGCTGTTTTAGACATAATTCAAGCCCTTTATTGTAATGGCTCATAGCCAATTCATGTTTACCCAGCTTCTCGTTTAGTTGTGCCAGTGCGAAATGTGCTTTATAACTTGGTTCAACCGATAAGCTAGCTTCTAGATAATTTTGCGCTTTGCCCCAAAGCTCACAATGTGTGCAGAGTTTACCAAGCGTCAGTAGCAGTTGTGCATTATTGGGCTGTGATTTTAGCCATACTTCAGCGCATTCAATTTGCCTGTTGACATGATAATCCAGGCACTCCGCGTAGAGTTCAATCAGGTCGTTATCCCATGTGATCGGAACATTCTGTTCAATAATCCGATTTGCAGTTGCGCAATTTCCTAGAGAAATATAAGAACGCACTGCAGCTGCACAAAGCTTACTATCCATTTTTTCCATTGGCGATATGTGCAACCAATACTGATTCAAGGATTGTGAATCGATGGTTTTGCTTCTAATATTTTCTATTTGTGCATCGTGTTTTAATTTTTTTATGTATGTTTTATTAGCCGATTGCCGTTTTTCCAGCACTTCCGTTAATTCCAACACCGCATCCCAATTTCTACCGCGTTGCTGAGCTTCCAATTCCAGCAGCAATACAGCAGTTGGCTGCAATCCTCCTTCTGAATATAATGACTGCAAGGTTTTAAGCGCATCCTGATAATTTCCGTCATCCAATTGGAATTCAGCTTTTGTGGCAAGACATAAGGACTTCTCGCCGGGTATTTGAATGAGTGCATTATTTAGATATTGATCCCGTGCGTTAACTTGATTGAGTTTGTGGGCTGAACGAGCTGCGATAACGGCACTGATGGCTTTTACAGTTGCTGAATTTGCTAATTTTAGTGCCACGGCGGCGTTCTTTTGTGCTTTAACAAAATCACCTTCAAAGTAAGCTTTCAGTCCGGACAGCAGCATCTCATCCGTTTTTTTATGACGATGCCTTCTGCTGAATCCGAATATCCCCAGGGTGAGTCGTACTAAAAAATAGAAAACTAGAAAAGCTACGACCACTACAATAATAAACTGATCGAGCGGTAGTTCTAATTGATAAGGCGGCATCACCAATGAAGCATGCCCGGTGATGTGTTTAGCAGTAAGTGTAACAGCTACAGCAGCAGCGAATAGTGCTATTAGCCAGACTATCAGTTTCATATATTCTCCTCATTGCAATAGAGTCGATCATTATTAATTCATATCACGGATTATAAATACACACCCACTGCTGCGGTGAGTACAATTGATGCGCGATTATTTATACTTTATTTAAAGGCCCTTTTTTGTATTTCATTCAAAATAACACTATTTTTCCATTGACTGAAAGTATATATACAAACCTTTCAGTAAACCTTCATCACCGGCGTATGGTACTTTCACGATTTTTTTCAATCCTAATTCTCTGGCTGCTTGGGCAATGCGATCATGCGCTGTAAAAACCGGGGTTGTTTTCAGCAATTGTTGGCCAAGCGTGCCTATTATGTCAAATAAATTATGCAATCCCTCGCTACTTGTAATGATTACTGCGTGTATTTTCCCTTGCGACCAGGCAGCAAGCAAGGGTGCGCTATCAATCTCTGGTTTTCTGCGCAGGTAACATTCTGCATATTCGATATGTGCACCGCGTTGTGCGAGCGTGTCACCCAATAACGCTCGCCCGCCATTCCCACGAAAAATCACCACATGTTTTTCGGTCATATTTTGTAATTCTTCCGACTTAAGCAATGCCTCACTATCAAAATGCTCGATTGGAATAAGAACCTGGTTGACTCCATACCGTCTTAAGGTATCCGCAGTGCCTTTTCCTACAGCAGCAATTTTTAAGTCAGGAGGTAGCGCGCGTTGCTTGGTAATTAAATCCATACTTTTGGTAACAGCATTAGGGCTGACAAATACCGCCCAATCAAATTCATCCAAACGATTAATTAGATCAAGCAGGGGGGTAATATCCGTGACATTAGTAATTTCCAGTACTGGAAGTAAAATCGGCTTACCACCGCTAGCGTGAATGTTTTCTGCAAGAAAAGTGGATTGATGTAGTGGACGGGTAACCAGTATGTTAATCCCAGTCAGTTGTTTGCGGGTGGGCAATGTTATTTCCAACCTTCGGCAGACACTAAAGCAGCTAGAATTTCATCTGCGCCTTGTTTAATTAGCTTTTGCGCCAGTTGTTGCCCCATTGCAATACCGGTTTCAGGTTTGCCCTCTAAAGCTCCGCTTACTATGCGTTTGCCATCGGGCTGGGCAACGAATCCACGGAGTCGAAGTTTGTCGTTGTCAATTTCAGCAAATGCTCCAAGTGGCACCTGGCAACTGCCTCCCAGTACGCGACTCATCGAACGCTCGGCTTCAACGCAATAAGCAGTTGCCTGGTGGTGTAGTGGTTGCATAAGCTGAATCAGATCCATGCGATCAGCTCTGCATTCGATTCCCAAGGCGCCTTGTCCAACTGCAGGCAAGCTTTGTTCAGGATTAAGTAGGGCGGTAATGCGATTGGAGAGTTCAAGCCGTTTTAAACCGGCGGCTGCCAGAATAATTGCAGCATATTGATCTTCATCGAGTTTGCGTAATCGGGTCTGAACATTCCCTCGCAGTGGCTGTACTTGCAGTAGCGGGAAATGTGCACGCAATTGGCTTTCGCGTCGCAAACTAGACGTGCCGACAATACTGCCGGTAGGCAGCGCGTCCAAGCTGGCATGGTGATTAGAAACAAGCGCGTCGCGTGGATCTTCCCGCTCAGTTATGGCGGCTAGTTTGAATCCTTCAGGAACATTCATGGGCATGTCTTTCATGGAATGTACCGCAATATCAGCACGGCCATCTTCCAGAGCTTGCTCAAGCTCTTTAATAAATAGGCCTTTTCCGCCAATTTTGGATAATGATTGATCCAGTATTTGATCGCCGCGCGTTGTCATACCAAGTATGCTGATTTCAGTTTGCGGGTATAATTCGCTTAGGCATTTCTGAATGAACTTGGCTTGCCACATAGCAAGGAGGCTTTCTCGTGAAGCAATAACGATTTTCTTGGGAAATAAAAATGAGTTGGGCATTAATAATATAAAATGAAAAAATTACAAAAAATTCCTACTGATGATCATTTTAACATGGTCGATGCTGACTTGGCGTGCCGGGAATGGATACTGGTTTCATTTTTTATAATGGATGTAGAACGTAATGAATGATGTTGATTCAGATAATTATGATAATAATACTAATAAGTTAGCTAATGATAAAGACTTGCCATTGCGCGAGGATATTCGTTTCCTTGGACGTATGCTGGGTGATACGGTGCGTGAGCAAGAGGGAGATAAGGCCTTTGAGCTGGTAGAAAATATACGTAAAATAGCGATTCGCTTTCATCGAGAGCAAGATCCCGCTGCACGGCATGAACTGGAAGCGATACTCAAGCAATTAAGCGATAAGGATTCATTGCCGGTCGTTAGGGCTTTTAGTTATTTCTCACTGCTTTCCAATATTGCAGAAGATGTGCATCATAACCGCCGGCGGCGGGCTCACCTGCGTGCCGGCTCAACGCCGCAGGCAGGAAGTGTGACCTTAGCCCTTGAGCGTGTATTGGAAAGCAGTAGTAATGCACGCACAATCCTTACTGATTTTTTCAAGCAAGCGATCGTTTCTCCAGTTCTGACAGCACATCCAACCGAGGTGCAGCGTAGAAGCATACTGGATTGTCAACTGGCCATTGAGCGTTTGTTGAAAGAACGAGCTTGGGTTGAACTGACTCCGAATGAAATGCGCCATAATGAAGAAAATCAACGCGCTACAATTCAAATTTTGTGGCAAACGCGCATGTTACGCCCGACCCGCTTGTCCGTTTATGATGAGATTGAAAATGGTTTGGCGTACTACAGTTATACTTTTTTAAGTGAAATTCCATACATCTACGCAAAGATCGAAGATCTGCTCGAGCGTCGACTGGCTGGCGATATACCATTGGTGACTTCATTTCTGCGAATTGGAAGCTGGATTGGCGGTGATCGCGATGGCAATCCTTTTGTTACACATGAAGTCATGTTGCGAGCTATGGAACGTCAATCAGCCGTGGCACTGGAATATTATATGGATGCTGTACAAAAAATTGGTCGCTCCATGAGTCTGACCGAACGTTTGGTAGAGGTCAGTGACGAAGTCAAAAAATTGCTTGCTACCGCGCCGGATATTCCTAATCGATCTGATGAGCCTTATAGGCGAATATTCCTGAGCATCGGTGCACGTTTGGTTGCCACTGCAAAAAAATTCGGACATCAAGTTTTGCAGCTTAGTACGGAAGAAACCAGAGAACCCTACGCTGACAGTGTTGAATTTGTACACGATCTTGAAGCAATCATTCAATCCCTGAAGCAGCATAAATCTTCTTGGGTGGCGCGTGGTGCATTACGCAACTTGCGGCGAGCTGCCGATGTGTTTGGTTTTCATCTTGCGCCTCTGGATATGCGCCAACATAGCAAAATCCATGAACAAGTTGTAAGCGAGCTATTTGAATATTACACGGGTCACAAGGATTACCTGCAGCTGAGTGAGGAAGAGCGTATCGATTGGTTGCTATCAGAAATTAATCGATTACATCCATTATTGACTATTCCTTCGGAGTTCTCGGAAACGACGCAATCCGAATTGCGCATTTTGCAGTGCGCAGCTGAAATTCATCGGCGTTTCGGACGTGCAGCAATGCCGAATTACATTATTTCCATGACAACCGGGGTAATCAATATACTGGAAGTAGCATACTTATTGCGGCAGGTGGATTTGCTGCAAACCGGAGAAAATCCCCAGTTGCATCTTAATATCATCCCGTTGTTTGAAACAATCTCTGATTTGCAAAGTTGCGGCAAAATTATGGATCAATTATTTTCATTGCCGTACTATCGCAAACTTTTAAGTTCAATGGGTAGTGTGCAGGAGGTGATGCTGGGATATTCCGATAGCAATAAGGATGGTGGATTTATCGCCTCAAATTGGGAGATTTACAAGGCGGAAATTGCACTGACCAAGGTTTTTGCTAAGCATCAGATTGGATTGCGTCTATTTCACGGTCGTGGTGGCACAGTTGGACGTGGCGGTGGTCCCAGCTATCAGAGTATCCTGGCACAGCCCCCTGGTAGTGTAAATGGTCAGATACGAGTAACCGAACAAGGCGAAGTTATTAGTAGTAAATACGCTGAACCTGAGATTGGGCGTCGTAACCTTGAAACTTTAGTGGCTGCAACGATGGAGGCAACCTTGCTCGGGCACGATTCGATCGGTAGCAATGCAGATCAATATTACCCTGCGATGAATAAACTTGCAGCGATTTCTTTTGCAGCTTATCAGGATTTGGTTTTCGGAACTACGGGATTCAAGCAATTCTTTCTGGAATCGACACCTATCCGGGAAATGGCAGGTTTACACATAGGCAGTCGGCCGCCCTCTCGCACAAGTTCTGATGATATTGAAGATTTGCGTGCAATTCCATGGGTATTCAGCTGGAGTCAGAGTCGGATGATGTTGCCTGGCTGGTATGGCTTTGGGCATGCAGTGGAAACATTTGTAACTCGGAAAGATCAAAACGGACAAGGGTTGGCGTTACTGCAGGAAATGTACCAGAAATGGCCCTTTATGCAAACGCTGTTGTCGAATATGGATATGGTGCTAGCTAAGACAGATATGGGTATTGCCTCACGCTATGCTGAATTGGTTAATGATATTGCGCTGCGTGAGCAGATTTTTGCACGCATCCGAGAGGAGCGCGCGAGAAGCGAGAAATGGCTATTTGCGATCACCGGGAATGTCGAGTTACTGCAAGATAATCCCACATTGGCGCGCAGTATCCGCAATAGAATCCCTTATATCGACCCGCTCAATCATTTGCAGGTGGAATTGCTTCGCCGCTACCGATCTGGCGAAGATAGCGAAGAGGTTAAACGTTCTATTCATCTCACCATCAATGGTGTAACAGCAGGATTGCGCAATAGCGGTTAGCGGCAAAATTTTATGACATGCTTGCTCTTATGAGTGCACGGTAGGAGGCTCTGGTATCAATGAAGCAATTCTTTTTTTTAATACTCATGCTGTTTGTCTTTTATTCCCAGTGGGCATTAGCTTCGCTGCCTATCCAATTCTGGCAGGCTTCTTCCGGTGCGCGGGTATATTTTGTGGAAAATCATGATCTCCCGATACTGGATGTGAGTGTCGAATTTGCGGCCGGTAGCAGCATGGATATTCCCCGTCAATCAGGTTGTGCCAGTCTGGTGCAGCAGCTGCTCAGCCTGGGTGCAGGGGGATTTTCTGAGGATCAAATTGCCACTGCATTAGCCGATGTGGGAGCGCAAACTAGAAGTCATTTTGATCGGGATCGCGCTGGCATCGTTTTACGTACTCTAAGTAGTGAACGGGAGCGCAAGCAAGCGCTGGATGTATTTGCACGAATTATTCAATTTCCGGAATTCCCGCACGCTATCTTATCGAGGGAAAAAGCGCGCACTATTTCAAGTATAAAAGAATCCAGCACTAAACCGGATTATATTGCCGAACGTGAATTAATGAAAATGCTATATGGTAATCATCCCTATGGATTCAATGAACAAGGAGAGGTTGAGACACTTAGTAAATTACAGCGGGAAGATCTGCTGAGTTTTTATCGCACGCATTATGTAGCAGAGGGCGCTGTGATAGCGATCATCGGTGATGTAACCCGACTGGAGGCGGCGGCAATTGCAGAAAAATTGACTGAAAGTTTACCTTCAACCGGGCAATCAAGGGATGTTCCTCCTGTCGCAATTCCTGTGGTGGAAACAAAAAGATTGTCTCATCCTGCCGCACAAAGTCACATTCAATTGGCTTACCCTGGATTACGCCGAAGTGACCCTGACTATTTTCCCCTGTTAGTTGGAAATCATATCCTGGGAGGTGGAGGGTTTGTTTCACGCCTGATGGAAGAGGTGCGTCAACAACGTGGCTTGGCTTATAGTGTTTACAGTTTCTTTGCGCCATATAAAGAACAAGGACCGTTTCAAATTGGCTTGCAAACAAAAAAAGAGCAGTCAGAAGAAGCGCTTGCTTTAACCCAGAAAGTACTTAAAGATTTTGTATTGAATGGCCCGATGGAAAAAGAGCTGGTAGCAGCCAAGCAAAACATTATTGGTGGTTTTCCGTTGCGGATTGACAGTAACAGCAAAATATTAGGCTTCCTATCCGTAATTGGTTTTTATCAATTGCCACTTACTTATCTGACAGATTATCTGGTAGCCGTTGAGGCGGTAACTGCCGAGCAAATTCGGCAAGCATTTCAACGGCGAATTCAACCCGATGGTATGGTCACCGTAATTGCCGGAGCGATTGAGTAAAGAATTTTCAGTATGACGTTAATTCAGGGAAAAATCCGCATCATCGGTGGTCAGTGGCGCAGCCGTTTGTTGACATTTCCGGAGCATCCTGATTTAAGACCTACCGCCAATAGAGTGCGTGAAACCGTCTTTAACTGGTTGGAGCAGGATTTAAGCGGTTTGCGTTGCCTCGACTTGTTTGCAGGCAGCGGTGCATTAGGCTTCGAGGCTGCATCACGTGGTGCAGCACACGTGGTTATGGTTGATAATGATGTGCAAGTATATAAGGCACTGAGAGAAAATAAAGAGAAGTTGCAAGCGATGCAGGTTGAACTGCTCCTGATGAATGCGCTAGATTTTATGCAATCTGATGTACGTAAATTTGATGTCATTTTTCTTGATCCACCTTATCGGCTTGATTTGCTTCCTCAATTAATGTCACTGCTGTCGTCGCATCTTGAAGAGGATGGACTGGTTTATTCTGAAGCCAGAGATACATGGACTCCGGATAAGCAATGGAGGGTACATCGCAGCGCAAAGGCGGGAACTGTTCGTTATCAACTATTGGAGTTTGTGCACTATGGATAAAGCGATCTATCCCGGTACGTTTGATCCAATAACCCGCGGGCATGAAGATTTAGTTAGACGCGCCTCACGTTTGTTCGATCAGATTGTTGTTGCAATCGCTGTAAGCAGCAGCAAGAAACCTTTTTTTACCCTGGAGGAAAGGGTGGAGATGGCACGGGAGGTTCTCTCAGACTGCTCCAATGTCAAGGTTATGGCGTTTTCTGGCTTATTGATGAATTTTTTGCAGCAACAAAGGTCACGGATAATTGTGCGCGGCTTGCGTGCAGCTTCGGATTTTGAATATGAATTCCAAATGGCCGGAATGAATCGTGGGTTATATCCTGATGTGGAGACTTTATTCATGACGCCATCAGAACAGTATATGTTTGTTTCTGCAACTATCGTGCGTGAAATCGCATCGCTCGGCGGGAATGCTGATACGTTTGTACATCCACTGGTCGCAAAAAAATTAAGCGAGAAATTAACCCAATAATTGTGAGAATATAGATGGCACTAATGATTACTGATGAATGTATCAATTGCGATGTTTGCGAACCCGAATGTCCCAATGGTGCGATTTCGCAAGGTGAAGAAATTTACCAGATTGATCCTAGTCTATGTACAGAATGTGTCGGGCACTACAATGAACCTCAATGTATAGAGGTTTGCCCGGTAGATTGCATTACATTCAACCCTACCATCGTAGAAAGTAAGGAACAGCTCCAAGCAAAGTATTTAGCTCTTGTTACCGTAAAATCAATATCTTAAAGTTGCTTTCCTGAATTAAATCATACTTCTCAGAGAAATCAGACAATTTTCTCCGCTTAATCATTAGTGCAAAATGAGTGATCTTCGTTTAATCTTTACTTTGCATACTGTCACCTCAATTTGAAGATTCCAGGTGGCAACGAGCGTGATTGTGCAGAGCCAGCACCCTTAATATTCACAACAAAGTTAGAATGAGCGCTAGTTTAAATTTTTCTGAGACTTAAATGGATCCATGTACAATAATTACTAACGTTCGATCTATTTTTTCCTTACCGGATGTTGTGTTTCGCATTAATGATTTAATTAATTCAGAAGAAGCAACGAATACGGAGTTAGAACGTATTATCTCAAGTGATCCTGCATTAACGGCAAAACTGTTGAAGTTCGCAAACAGTACTTATTTTGGTTTCTCCGGCAAGATTGAAACCGTTATGAAAGCCATTTCCATTATCGGGCATAAAGAATTGCGTAATCTGGTGATTGCATCATCAGTGACGACAACTTTTAAAGGAATTCCATCGGATCTGGCCAATATGGATACATTCTGGAATCACAGCGTTACGAGTGGTGTAACTGCGCGCCTGTTGGCGTCAAGTGTGGGTAATCGAGAGCGCTTTTTCATTGCAGGGTTGTTACATGACGTTGGGAGATTAATTCTTTTTAGTCAGTTTCCGAAAGAATCTGCGAAGATATTGAATTGCATGAATCAAGGTGAAGATGCCGCAATGCAAGAAGAGCGGAAGATTTTTGGTTTTACGCATGCGCAATTAGGCGCCGAACTTTTAAAACAATGGAAACTACCCCCCAATATATGGAAAATGGTCGAATATCAATCTGACCCCATGGGAAGTGGAGAGTATCAATCTGATGCCAATACACTTTGTGCAGCCATAAGTATCGCTAACTATATCCAGCCTTGTACCAATCAACCGCTAAACCTCGAAACAGCGATATCAGATCGTGCTCTTAAAACTTGGAATTATCTTGGTTTGACAGCAGAAATTGTAGAATCAGTTATTACGGTAGCTAAATTACAAGTCATTGAAGTATTTAATGCTATCCATTAGCTGTCAATCTGAAATCATATATTCTTCAAGCAATCCATTTTCTCATGCCTTGTATGATTACTTCTTTTATTACATAACCTTGTGATGTTTTACAAAAACTCAATTCGTTCTAATTCCGAACGATAAGCAAATGCATACAGAGTAACGTAAAGTTATAGAAGGAATATTGAATGGAAGTTTATCTTGGTAGATTGCCAATTCTGGATAGTAAACAAAATTTAGTAGCATTTGAGCTTTTATTTCGTTCCAATCAAAATAACGGTGTAGAAGTTACCGATGATTCCGCTGCTTCAGCCAATGTCATCATTGATACCTACGGACAGCTAGGCATAGAAAATGTGATAGGCAAACGGCGAGGATTCATTAAGGTTGATGCTAAGCTATTGATGAATGATGTAATTTGTATGCTTCCAAAGAAACATGTAGTACTTGAAATATTGAGAAGTGTGGAAATCAATGATGAAATCATACAACGCTGTTTATTCTTAAAGCAAAAAGGCTATCAATTGGCACTTTCTAATGTCATTCAACTGGATCAACGGTTTGAACGCATAATGCCGCTTATCAATATAGTTAAAATTAATATTACTGCATTAAATCAGAACAACCTTCACAATCTTATAAATAAGCTAAAACGCTGGCCTGTTTTATTGTTGGCAGAGAAAGTTGAAAGTAAGGAAATCGCCAGAAATTGTATCGCATTGAATTTTCAGATGCTGCAAGGCTTTTATTTTGCAAAACCAGAAATTATTTCGGGAAAACGCATTGACCCTTCGAAGCTATCTCTATTAAAGCTATTACTGTTAGTTGTTAAAGACGGCGAAGTTACTGAAATTGAGAACGAGCTTAAGTTTCAACCCGGCTTAAGCTATAACCTGCTGCGTATGGTCAATTCCGCTGCAAGCGGTTTGCCAAGCACGATTAATTCTATCAAACGGGCCATTATGATTATTGGCCGGAAACAGCTTCAGCGTTGGATACAGATATTGCTCTATGCCGCCAAGCAAAGAGATGGTGGTGCGTCGGACGCATTAATGCAGACAGCCACCGTACGTGGCAGATTATTGGAATCAATCGCCATTGCGGATCGTCCGCATGATAAAAATCATCAGGATCGTGCCTTTATGGTAGGGGTATTATCATTACTTGATACGTTGCTTGGGATGGAGATGTCCGAGCTTGTGAGCACGCTCAGTATCCAAAAGGATATGGGTGAAGCTCTTTTGACCCGACGGGGCTATTTGGGTCATCAGCTGGAATTAATTGAAGCCCATGAAAGAGGTGAATATGAAGCAGTTTCATGTATGCTGTCAGAGTTGGGATTTATCAGCATGGATGAGTTCATTAAGATGGAATTGGAAGCTACCGTGTGGGCCAATCGAATTAAGGATGCAGTCAATCAGTCCGCCTAGAATCATATTCGATAGTGCAGTGTGTGAACAAGCATCATATATAAACAATTGAAGTATCTTTCAGTACCACATAGCCCTAAGAATTTTTGATTTGCCAGAGTAAAGCGCCGGGGCTATCATCCTGATGCAATACGATTATTAATTTGTCCCAGTGATTGCTCAACTTGATCTACGAGAATAAGGCATAAATCGCCATCCTGCAAATTGGATAACGCCGCATCAATTGCAATAGCTTCGCCGATGATTTCTCTTATTTTTTGTGTACGTCTAGCGTTTTCCAAGCCTTCCCGTAATAGAGACAAAACTTCACCATCTGCCCGTCCTCTCTGGCATTTGTCCTGATATAAAACGACTTCATCGAATGCGTCACCGAGAATCCGTGTCTGCTGGCGAATATCTTCGTCACGTCGATCACCGGCTGCACTAATAACCACCGATCGCTTCCTGGATGGAATATTTTCGATTGCGCTTACCAACGCCTGTATGGCATCTGGGTTATGCCCGTAATCCGCAATTAAGGTAGCATTGCGGTAATTGAAAAGATTAAAGCGACCCGGTGCAGTTTGTGTATTGTTTACAAAATTAGTTACACCGGCACAAATATCGGACCATCCTATTCCCAACGCCCAACCAGCACCAACAGCAGCGAGTACATTTTCGATTTGAAATCGGATTGTGCCATTTTTTGTCAATGGAATTTCGTTCAACGGAATGCGGTATTCACTGCAATCACTTACAGCAACAATATAGTCATTTTCGACATAGACCACACGTTTATGTTGAGCGTGATGTCTCGCCAATACCGGATGATGACTATTGTGTGCAAAGAAAATGACGGAGCCGGGACAATATTCAGCCATGCTGGCGACAAGTGGATCCGCCGCATTAAGCACAGCAAAACCAGTCTCAGATTTCACATTCTGAACAACAACACGTTTGACTAAAGACAGCTCCTCTACAGTATTGACGTAAGCCATGCCTAAATGATCACCCATGCCAATATTCGTTACAACAGCTACATCACAGTGATCGAATCCCAGGCCTTCGCGCAGTAATCCACCTCGTGCAGTTTCTAGCACTGCAGCATCAACATCTGGATGAGAAAGAATATTTCTGGCACTTTTGGGACCACTGCAATCTCCAGTATCGATACATTGCCCGGCAATAAAAACACCATTTGTACAAGCAACCCCTGTTCGTTTGTTGCTTTTCTCCAGAATGCTGGCTATCAGCTGGGTAGTGGTGGTTTTGCCATTGGTGCCCGTCACAGCGATAACCGGAATGCGCGCATCTTCGCCTGGTGTAAACATGTAATCAATGATAGCTTTGCCTACAGCACGTCCTTTACCGAAAGACGGTTGGAGATGCATGCGTAACCCTGGTGATGCATTAATTTCTATTATGCCGCCCCCTTGATCCTCCAAAGATTTCATCACGGTGTTACAAACTACATCAACGCCGCAAATATCCAAGCCCACCACCTGCGCTGCAGCAATTGCATGTGCTGCTAAATCGGGATGAACATCATCCGTCACATCAGTAGCCGTACCGCCTGTGGATAAATTGGCATTATTTCGCAATACAACATGCATTCCTTTCAGCGGAACTGACGCCGCTGTCAATCCCTGTATGGCAAGATGAGCAAGAGAAATTTCATCCAGTTGAATCTTAGTTAATGAAGCGATATGTCCTTCCCCCCTCATTGGATCACGATTAATTTGTTCTACCAATTCTTGAATGGTAAGAATGCCATCTCCAATCACCTGCGGTGGATCGCGTCGTGCTGCTGCGATTAATCTGTTGCCTACGATCAGCATACGATAGTCATATCCGGGAATATAGCGTTCCACGATCACATTATTGCTAATTTCAGATGCAATCATATAAGCCGCTTTCACATCGTCTTCGTTAATCCGGTTAACAGTTACACCTTTTCCTTGATTGCTGTCTCGTGGTTTTATGACTACCGGCATACCTACTTCGCGAGCGGCTGCCCAAGCATCTTCCGCGTTACTCACGCTCCGTCCCAGTGGGACAGGTATTCCAGCTGCATGCAACAAAGTTTTGGTTAATTCCTTATCCTGCACTATTGATTCGGCAACTGCGCTAGTCTTGTCGCTCTCGGAAGCCTGAATGCGGCGTTGCTTACTACCCCAGCCTAATTGCACCAAACTGCCTTCAGTTAATCGGCGGAATGGAATTCCACGTGCAACAGCAGCCTGAACAATTGCGCCCGTACTGGGGCCCAGACGAATATCCTCATAGAGTTTGCGTAATCGATGCAATGCATCGGCTAAATCAAAACCGGTATCGGTGATAGCTGATATACATAAGGTCTGCGCCAACTTAAATGCAAGCTGCCCTACTTTTTCTTCGCTGTAACCTACTATGACATGAAATGTATCAACTTCGGATGTTTGAACCGTGCGACTGAAATTTATCGAACAACCCGCTTGTAGTTGCAAATCCCGTGCGGCAGATTCGACCACATGCGCTATTGTGATGGTTTCATGCTGATCGGAAAGTCGTAGCAAAGAAATTTCAGGAAAGCGGCTACACAATCGTGCCTTAAAACCTTGGATGTTTTCTATGTTCTTTTCAGAGCCAACACAATGAATAATAGCTTCAATAGAAGTGTGCTGACTCCATAAATTAGGTCCACGCAATGTACGAATACGCAGTATTTTCATAAACCATTTTCCTGAGTCAGTAAATCGATTTCAACAGACTGATTCTCTGTTATATATTTTTCTTGGAGGAAACCAAAAGCGTTAATTCCCGCGCGTATAAGATCGGGTTCAATTTCCAGTGCCCACGCAGCACCGACAGCTGCAAGAATATTTTCCAGAGCTTGGGCATTATATGCACCGGTTATAGTACCAATGCTTATCAGGGGCAACTCATTTGCACCTGATGCAAGTATAATCACGTCATTGCGCATTATGACGGCACGTTTGCCAAGACGCGGTCCGGTTCCATGCATGCGATGTTGCACAATTACTGGTAATTCGGGTTCAATACTGAAAAAAATCACTTCGCCATGGCAGAGTGTAGATATCTCGATCAACATCCCGTTCCGTGCATTGAGTACCGCGGCTCCAATAGGTAACTTTACCGTCTTATCGACATCATCAATAGCCGCGGCCGTGGGTGTTATCACATCCACTTGTGTGCGGAATACCGTGAAAATTTGTTTGTGGGTTTCGATTCCATGAAAGCCCAGATGATTGGTCGGATGAACATTGGTAATTACGCCGACATGACAGCTATCGTATGCCAAACCTTCATTCAACAGAGTATCAAAACCATTCTCAAAAACTGCGGCCTCAACTGTTGGATTGATTAGTGTGCGGTTTGCTGCTGCCCAATTGGCGCAATTGCGCTTATCAATTTGCCGATAATTAAGATAAAGTCCATCGCTACATGCCAAACCGGTTTGTTTCCCAGAGAGAATAAGCAATCTTGCAATCAATAGGGCTACTGATGTTTTACCATAACTGCCAGAAACCCCGATGATAGGAATCCGGCCATTTTCTTGATCCGGAAATAAGTGATCAACGATAGCTTTTCCCACCGGCCGAGGCATACCCACTGCTGGCTTGATATGCATCAACAAGCTAGGGCCCGCATTGACTTCAACAATAGCCCCTCCTTGTTCATTCAGTGGGCGCGAAATGTCTCCGGCTACCAGATCTATCCCAGCGATGTCCAGTCCAATGACACGAGCGGCTAATGATGCTGCAGCTGCGGTCCCGGGATGAACCTGATCGGTCACATCAAATGCATGATTGCCATTTCTTTGAATCAAAACTCTGACCCCAGCAGGCACAATGGAATCACTCTGATATCCTTGATGTGCAATTTCCATTTGGGCAGCACTATCCAACCAGATTGGATTTAGTGGGTGGTCTTCTGTTGATCCGCGGCGCGGATCGGAGTTGATTTGTGATTCGACTAATTCAGTAATAGTGGCCACACCATCTCCGGTTACTGAAACTGAATCACCCCTGGTCGCAGCTATCAGTTTTCCTCCAATAATTAATAGACGATGTTCCGTACCTGCAATATAACGTTCAACCAGAACACCCGAACCTTCATTTAAAGCAATCTGATAAGCAGATTCAATTTCGCTCTGCTGACATAATTCAATGAAGACTCCGCGTCCATGATTTCCATCACATGGCTTGATGACAACGGGCAATCCGATATCTTTAGCTGCCTCCCATGCGGCCTTAGCACTTTCCACGATGCGTCCTGCAGGAACAGGGACGCCACAGGATTGCAGAAGTGTCTTAGTTAAGTCTTTATCACGCGAAATACCTTCTGCAATGGCTGGGGTAAAGTCTGTCTCGGCGGTCCAGATATGACGGCAACGAACTCCATATCCCAGTTGTACTAGATTTCCTTTTGCGGTAAGGCGGGTTGCAGGAATATTGCGTGCTAACGCTGCATCAACGATACACGCTGTAGAGGGACCGAGCCAGAGGGAATCAACCAAATCCCGTAAATGTTCAATAGTGCGCTCAACATCAAAAGCTGGATTATGCAACTGTTGAAAGTTCATGGCCGCCAAGACTAATTCACGCGCTGCATACATCGCAGATTTTGTCACTTCTGCATGCCAGGCGCTTACAATTACTTTATAGACACCACGCATCTCAGTTTCGCGCGCTCTGCCGAAACCGCCGCGCATACCGGCCAGATTCTGCAATTCCAGTGTTACGTGCTCAAGAATATGGCACGGCCAAGTACCTTCCTTTACTCGGCGCAAGAAACCTCCGCGTTCTTCATAACTGCAGCGGTGTTCAATTAAGGTTGGGAGCCATTGTAATAAGCGGTCATAAAAACCTGGAATCTTATCGGAAGGAAAGTCTTCCAGTTCACCAATGTCAACTATTGCTTCAAGCACAGGGTAATAAGTCCAAATATTCGGGCCGTTCAGGTGCTTAATTTCCAGAAACTTGATATCTTTTATACCATTATCATTGGAATTAAAGCAGTCAGACATAAGGTTTTAAATTAGAAATGAAGTCTCGCCCTAACGCTTTATAAATCAATTGGTTTACAAGTGCGGAACAAATTCTCGGAACTAAACTATTATGAATTGCGCTGATATTCAAATTTTGATCGTTGATGTATATGAGTTTATAAGATGAATACGATGAATCAATATTTTTTTATTGACAAACGTCCGTTTAAATTCAGAATAACAAAAATTTGTTAAAAATTACTATCAATTCATTATTTCAAGTAGAGGTGCTTCTTGGATGATATGCCATTGCACATCATGTTGATTACATTGGTGATCTTATTGATTGTGTCAGGTTTTTTCTCGTTATCCGAAACCAGTATGATGGCGATTAACCGCTATCGATTAAGACATCTTGCCAAGCAAGGTCACCGTGGCGCCAGATTAACGGTAAAATTGCTTGAAAAAACGGATCGGCTATTGGGCGTCATATTACTCGGAAATAACTTACTGAATACCGCTTCTGCAACGCTGGTGGCGGTTATTATTGCTACACTTTTTGTGCAGGATGAGTTTGCGCTGTTTATGGGAACAATAGCAGTAACCTTTGCCATCCTCGTATTTAGCGAAATTACCCCCAAAGTCATTGCCGCTGCTTATCCCGAGCGTATCGCTCTAGCAGCAAGTTATGTGTTGACGCCTCTACTGATTATTTTTTACCCCATTGTGTGGTTTGTAAATTTGTTTGTTAGTGGATTATTAATCCTGTTTCGGTTGAAGCCACAAAGTACGGAGCTGGAGCAAAAAATAAGCACGGAAGAACTTAGGATGCTGGTGCTGGAGGGAGGGCATTTTATACAGAGTAAACACCAAAACATGTTGTTGAATCTGTTTGATCTTGAACAAATTACAGTTGATGATGTCATCGTTCCACGCAACCAAATTGAGGCGATTGATCTAAATGCTGATGATGAGCTTATTCATGCGCAATTGTTAACTTGTCATCACACGCGCCTGCCAATTTTCCGCGAACGCATGGATAATATTGTGGGTCTTGTGCATGTGCGTAAGGTGTTGAATCAAATGCAAGGAGGCAAAATCACAGCTTCCACTTTGGAAAAAGTGATGCGCAAACCTTATTTCATTCCTTCGGGTACTTCATTATTTTCACAGCTACAGCTATTTCAGGAAAACCAGAAAAGAGTGGGATTAGTCGTTGATGAATATGGGGAATGGATAGGGTTGATCACATTGGAAGATATCATTGAAGAAATTATTGGCGAATTTACCACGCAAGCGCCCACCCAAACCAATACTTTTCTGAAGCAGGAAGATGGCAGTATTATTGTCGAAGGAAGAACATTGTTGCGCGAATTGAATCGCAAGCTTGATTTTCAGTTTCCGCTAGATGGACCGAAAACTCTCAATGGATTAATTTTAGAATTTTTTGAAGATATTCCCGAAGCAGGCACGGGTCTTAATATAGCTGGTTATCCAATGGAAGTTATTCAAACTAAAAATCGGATTGTAAAAACTGTTAAAATTTTTCCAGCTTCTGCTGAAGTAGAAACAAAGCATTCTGAGTGAGCGGATGAGAAAAACATTAATCTCTGCGGGTTTAATTCCCCGCCCCCTTGTGGCGAAAGCTGGTTGAAAACCAGCAGATTGTAGAGCGCAGTTAATACCCCGCTGCTTGCGGCGGGGTGCTTTATTTTTGGCGCTTCTGCTATATAGGATTGTTATACCCTGCACAATCCCGGTTGGACGGGAGTAATAAAAGCGGTTATTCTGTCGCTCGGCAAATATTTAACCCGTTTTTTTTATCAGAGCGCCCATAGCTCAGTTGGATAGAGTACCGCCCTCCGAAGGCGGGGGTCGCACGTTCGAATCGTGTTGGGCGCGCCAAATCTCGTCAAAAGCCACTAATCTGGTGTTTGCTTCGCAAACATGGTGTGCGTCAGTTATTTTTCTATCCCTGTGAGAGTTCTCGATCGATTTATTGATGATTTCCTATTTGCGCGTTGGGTATGGTAAGGTGTAGAGGATGCTCCTTGGCAATTTCTGTGCCGCACAGAATGCTATTTTTTATCCACAAGAAGCATAGCTATTTTCAGTAGTCTCAAAAAGCTGTATTGCCTGAAGCATTTTCATTATGGGTTGTTTCGCTCCAAAGTGAGCCTCAGGATTTAGCTATGAAATTAAACCAAGAAAGTGGTGGGTAGCCATGACCTCTATCAGATCAGAAACAATAATATTATTCGGGGAAGTTCTGGCAGACATATTCGATGACCGAAGAGTGTTCGGCGGTGCTCCGTTTAATGTTGCGCGTCACTTGAAAGCATTGGGTCTGCATCCGGTATTAATATCGCGTATCGGAAATGACGAACTCGGCCACGAACTGCTTGCTCAGATCAAAGATGCGGGGATGGATGATTGCGGTATACAGCGTGATGATTTACACCCGACTGGCCAAGTCATGGTTCATTTGGAAGATCGTGGGCATCGTTTTGAAATTTTACCCGAACAGGCTTATGACTTTATCCATGCAGGTATGTCGCATAGCATTTCTCTGACCACGTGTCCGCAATTAATTTACTTTGGTACCTTGGCGCAGCGCAACGCAATATCCGCTCATGCCCTGGTAACATTGTTTCTCAGTAATCAAGGCAAGGTACCCTGTTTACTGGATATCAATTTACGTAAGCCTTGGTATGACTTGCACACCCTAGAGTATTCTTTGATACATGCAAACCTGATTAAAATAAATCAGGAAGAATTGGATGTATTGGCACTACTTTTTGGGCTAACCGGTATAAACAGAGAACAAAAAGCCGCGGCGTTGCTTAAGCAGTTTGACTTGGATAGCATACTGATTACCTGTGGCGAAGAAGGTGCTTGGCAACTCGATAAAGATGGCAAAGTAAGCAATATAAATGGATTGATATCTTCACGCCCTGTGATGGATACAGTCGGTGCCGGGGATGGTTTTGCTGCTGTGTATATCCTTGGGCTTTTGCGCAAATGGCCTATTAAGCTTACCTTATCGCGCGCTAATGCCTTTGCTGCAGCTTTGTGCGAAATACGAGGAGCTATTCCTGATGCTTCTGATTTTTATGAACCGTTTATTGCGGATTGGAACAGATAACGATGGATTGGAACAATAATGAGAATGCCTTGTATATTCTGATGATTAGTCCGCATGGATTGATCAGGGGAAAAAATATGGAGCTAGGGCGTGATGCCGACACCGGGGGGCAAACCACGTATGTAGTGGAGTTGATGCGTGCATTGGCCCGCCATCGCGAGATCGGACAAGTAGATTTGTTGACTCGGTTGATCATAGACCCTGCGCTATCGTCAGATTATTCGCAGCCCGTTGAAGATATCGGTAATGGTGCGCGTATTTTTCGTCTGCCTTTCGGTCCGTCGCACTACGTGCGAAAGGAACTGTTATGGCTTCACCTTGATCAGCTGGTGGATCGCAGTTTGCATTTTTTGCGCCAGCAAGGCCGATTGCCGGACCTGATACACACCCATTACGCGGATGCCGGGTATGTGGGGCAGCAATTATCGCAGCTTCTGGGCATACCGCAAATACATACAGGCCATTCATTGGGACGTCCCAAGCAATCCCGTTTGTTGGCAAGCGGGCGAAAAAAAACCGCTATTGAACGACAATTCAATTTTGAGCGCCGTATCACGGCAGAAGAGGATTTGCTGGTTAACGTTGCCATGGTGATTACGAGCACCAGACAGGAAGTTACCGAGCAGTATGGGATGTATCACAATCACGCAAGTGCCCGTTTTGTCGTAATTCCTCCGGGCACCGATATTGCTCGTTTCTCACCACCGGGGCGCAGAAAAATTAATTCCAATGTCACGCATATGGTGGATAAATTTCTGTCTGATCCTGCCAAGCCGATGATACTTGCAATCTGCCGTCCTGCGATTCATAAGAATCTTAAAGGGCTGATCGATGCTTACGGGAGCAGTTCAGTATTACAAGAAAAGGCCAATCTGGTTATTGTTGCAGGCAATCGCGACGATATACGCGAACTCGATGAAGCATCACAAAAAATTCTGAGGGAGCTGCTGCTGGATATTGATCGCTATGATTTATGGGGTAGGGTTGCAATACCCAAGCATCACAACGCTGAAGATGTTCCGGAGTTATATCGTCTTGCTGCGCGTCGTCGCGGCGTATTTGTCAATCCTGCATTAACCGAGCCTTTCGGTTTAACCCTGATTGAAGCCGCTGCTAGCGGCTTACCTTTTGTGGCTACGGAAGACGGGGGGCCACGAGATATTGTAGCCAATTGTTGCAACGGCCTGCTGGTAAACCCATTAGATTCAACCGCTATTGCTTTTGCACTTGACAGCGCGCTATCGGATAAACAGCAGTGGCGATTGTGGGCAAAAAATGGTGTGGCAGGTGCGCGTCGTCATTATAGCTGGGATGCTCACGTAAACAAATACGTAAAAGAGGTGCGCAAGTTGTTGCGCCGCGATCGTAAACGCATGCGTCGTCAGATTGCGTTTACCATGCAAGATGGCAAATCGCCCATGCCGTTGGCGCGCAAAGCACTGATCAGCGATATAGACAACACCCTGATAGGCAATAAGAGGGGATTGCAGCAACTGATTGCCTGGTTGAAGAATCATGCGGGGTCAATTGTCTTCGGTATTGCGACAGGGCGTTCTTTGGAAAGCGCGGTCAATGTGCTCAAAAATGCACGGGTTCCCATTCCCAATGTATTAATTACTTCGGTTGGTAGCGAAATTAATTATAGCTATAAGCTTCAACCGGATATAGGCTGGGCGAATCGGATCGCGCATTTGTGGCGGCGGGAAGCTCTGGAGCAGGTATTGTCCGACATTCCGGGGTTGACGCTTCAATCGGCTGGAAATCAACGTAAATTCAAACTGAGTTATAACGTGGCATCAGAGAAGATGCCTTCGCTGCAAGAGCTTTACCGGTTACTGCGGGAACATCGTTTACATGCACGGCTTATTTATTCGCATGACAAGTTCCTGGATGTGTTGCCGGTACGTGCTTCCAAGGGGCATGCCATCCGTTATTTGGCCTATAAGTGGGAACTGCCTCTGGAGAATTTTCTGGTCGTCGGCGACTCAGGTAATGATAAGGAGATGCTGCTGGGTGATACGCTGGGTATAGTAGTTGGCAATCACGGTATGGAACTTGAGCAATTGCGGGGCATGGAACGAATATACTTTGCTTGCGGCCATCAGGCGGATGGTATTCTGGAAGGGCTGGCGCACTATGGTTGGCGGACTACGGATCAATGATAATTTCAGGTATATAAAATCATGTATGAACAGATTTCGCATTCATTGCTAAATGATATTTTGGTTGAATTGAGGCAAAAATCAAAGCCGCAAAATCTGCAACTCTTTTATACGCGCCTGGGTGCGAATTTCTACGCAATTTATTCTCTATTTCATACACTTTACGGGAATCGTCCGGATTTCAAAGAGCATCTGCGCAATCTGGTGGAAACGCTTATGCGTCAATACGTCAATCGGCCAAGCCATCTAAGAAAAATGGATCTGGAACGGGAGAAGGATCACAACTGGTTTTTAAGCCAAAAATGGGTAGGTATGGCACTGTACTGCGATGGATACGCCGACAATCTGAAGGGTATGCTCTCAAGATTAAATTATCTGCAGGAATTGGGGGTCAACTTGGTTCATATCATGCCTATTTGTGATTGCCCTCAAGGCAAGAGCGATGGTGGCTATGCCGTAAGAGATTATCGCAAGATCGATTGCCGCTTCGGGACCTTTAAGGATTTTGATAAATTGGTAGCCAGCATGAAAAAGCGCGATATGTTGCTAGTGCTGGATGTGGTGGTGAATCATACCTCCGATCAGCACGAATGGGCCGAGCGAGCGCGCGAGGGCGATAAGACCTATCAGGATTACTATTTTATTTTTGACGACCGGTCGATTCCGGACATCTATGAAGAGTCAATGCCGGAAGTTTTTCCGGAAACCGCCCCGGGTAACTTCACCTGGGATGAAAAAATGGGTAAGTGGGCAATGACTGTATTTAACCACTATCAGTGGGATTTGAATTATCAGAATCCGGCAGTGCTGATAGAAATGCTCGACATTATTTTGTTTTGGGCCAATCATGGCGCTGATATTCTCCGGCTGGATGCAGTAGCATTTCTGTGGAAAAAAATAGGCAGTTCCTGCCAGAATGAGCGGGAAGCGCATCTGATCCTGCAGCTCATGAAAGATTGTTGTCAAGTTACTGCTCCGGGTGTGTTGTTTATTGCGGAAGCCATAGTCTCACCTACCGAGATTATTAAGTATTTCGGTGAGGATGCTATCAATGCGAAAGAGTGTGAGATTGCCTACAATGCAACTTATATGGCGTTGTTGTGGGATGCTGTTGCGACAAAAAAAGCCATACTCCTCAATATCGGTATACAGAATATTCCTCAGAAACTGGAGCGAGCCACTTGGCTCAATTACGCACGTAGCCATGATGATATTGGTTTGGGATTCAGTGATGCGGATATTGTCTCTGCCGGGTATGAGCCGTTGTCGCACAGACGTTTCCTAATTGATTATTTTACTGGAAATTTTGAAGGGTCACTGGCAGCAGGACTCGCTTTTGGAAGAAACTTGGAGACGGGCGATGCACGTATTTCAGGATCGCTGGCTTCGCTCGCGGGGCTTAAGCACGCACTGGTGAATAATGACGCTAATGCGACGAGTACGGCTATTAAAATTATTCTCCTGTTACACGGAATGATCCTTTCTTTTGGCGGTATTCCGATGCTTTATTATGGAGATGCCATCGGTACGCTCAATGATGATTCCTATCTTGATGATGAATCAAAGAGTACAGATAACCGTTGGGCGCATCGTCCCAAAATGGACTGGAATAGAGCAATGTTAAGGACACAACCGGGAACGGTCGAATACAGCATTTTTTGCGCGGTGAAGAAAATGATTGCTGTGCGCAAAGAGATACCAGCTTTTGCAGATAGAAACAATCGCGAATTATTGAATGTGGACAATCCCCATCTTTTTGTATTTTCACGATTTGATCAAATTAATAACAGTCCGCGAGTCCTGGTGGTTGGAAATTTCGATGATGAACCGCAACCCTTAAAGCTTCCTCCACTTCAACACATGGGTTTCTTTCAGTACGAGTTAATCAGAGATTTATTGAGTGGAGAAACCTTGCATGTAGCAGATGAAAGCTTAATCTGCCCTGCGCGGTCTTTTTATTGGCTGCAAGCATAACCAGAATGATAGGGTCAAATTCTTATATCCTGACGAGCCGCGGAAAATGATATTCCGTTAGGCTATTAATTCCCTGTTGTTCTATTTATTGGAGCCCGAGCGTCAGTCGGCCAATAATTTGACTTCAGGTAAAAATTTTCCAGAGATAAGTATTTACAATTCCAGCAAGGTATACTTGCAGAAACTCTAGCGGACGGATTATTGAACGAACATTGATTCACAATTCGTACCACCTTTTCTGTCATTCAAACCAAGCACATAGCGAGATGTTTACCGGAATCATACAAGCGGTGGGTGAAATAACTCAAATCCGGCCCATTATTGGCCATGGTAATAATGGCTTATCCCTGTGTATCTCTACCGGAGAGCTGGATCTGAGTGATGTTAAGGTCGGTGATAGCATAGCTGTGAACGGTGTTTGTCTCACGGTTACTTCATTGGTCGTTGGTAAATTTTCCGTGGATGTTTCGCAAGCAACGCTAAGCTGCACTGAAGGGTTTAATCAGACCGGCATACGCGTCAATCTGGAGAAGGCTTTACGCTTGTCAGACCGATTGGGTGGCCACCTGGTTAGCGGTCATGTGGATGCGATTGGTCTCGTAGTTAAATTTGAACCCGCAGGAGAGAGTTGTGAATTGATTATTCGGGCACCGGATTCAATATTGCGGTACCTGACACATAAAGGTTCGATTACAGTGAATGGTGTTAGTCTGACGGTTAATCAGGTTGAAGGAGATGAATTTTCTATCAATCTTATTCCGCATACTTTAGCGATGACCATGTTAAGTGAGCTTGTGCCGGGAATGCATGTAAATCTGGAAACTGATATGTTGGCACGCTATGTAGCAAAGTTGTTAAACATTTAACGTACTTCGGAAAAAGTGAATATGAGTATCAGTGCGATTCAGGAGATCATTGCCGATCTAAAGTTGGGTAAAATGGTTATCCTGATTGACGAGGAAGACCGGGAGAATGAAGGCGACCTGGTTCTCGCAGCGGATTTTGTAACACCGGAAGCCATCAATTTCATGGCTACCTATGGCCGCGGACTGATATGTTTGACCTTAACCGAAGAGAAATGCCATCAACTGGATCTTCCTTTGATGGTATCGTCTAATCGTGCGCCGCTGGGTACGAATTTTACACTTTCTATCGAAGCAGCTAGCGGTGTTACAACGGGCATTTCGGCGGCGGATCGTGCACGAACTATTCAAGTCGCAGTTAAGAAAGATGCAAAGCCAGAAGATATTGTACAACCAGGGCATATTTTTCCGTTGATGGCTCAGAAGGGTGGGGTGTTGATGCGTGCCGGACACACCGAGGCGGGTTGTGATTTGGCCAGGATGGCGGGTTTGGGCGCGGCTTCGGTAATCTGTGAAATTCTGAAAGAAGACGGCGATATGGCGCGATTACCGGATCTTATGGCATTTGCACATAAGCATCAGCTCAAAATTGGCGCGATCGCGGATTTAATCCAATACCGCAATCAAACAGAAAGCTTGGTCACTCGCGTTGCTGAGCGAGCCATTCAAACTTTGCATGGCGAATTTCAGCTAGCAGCCTACCGTGATGAGATAACGCATATGACCCATTTGGCATTGGTCAAAGGTCAAATAAATCCCGCGACTGAAACATTGGTGCGCGTGCATGAACCATTGTCGGTCATCGATTTGTTGGATATTCATGACAGCACGCATTCCTGGAGTATCCATGCGGCGATGAAATTGATTGCTGAAGCAGGGCATGGTGTTATCGTACTGTTGCATCGGAAAGAAAGTTCGGCCAGACTGATCGAGCGTATTCAATTGCAGGAACCTCATTTTTCCACCGCGATTAAAACAGATTTGCGCGATCATGGTATTGGCGCTCAAATACTTAAAGATCTCGGCGTAGGAAAAATGCGCTTAATGGCGGCTCCAAGAAAAATGCCCAGCGTGACAGGATTTGGATTGGAAGTGACGGGTTACGCTGAGACACACAATCAATAAACTTTAAATTTTTATTAATCAATAGTAATCCTTATACTAGATTGACAGGAGCTTGTGATGCCGTATTATGACGATATTCTTGAATTTGAGCCGAATCTGGATGGGTCGGATTTACGTGTTGGTATTGTCATGAGCCGCTTTAATATTGATATTGGTGAAGGGCTTCTGAGTGCTTGTACCGCAGAGCTGAAAAAAAATGGCATGCAGGATTCAAATATTCTCATCGTAACCGTGCCTGGTGCATTGGAAATTCCGCTCACGATCAAAAGAATGGCCATGTCCGATCAGTTTGATGCACTGATCGCACTGGGTGCAGTGATACGGGGCGATACGTATCATTTCGAAGTCGTTGCCAATGAATCCGCACGTGGTTTGCTCATGGTGCAGCTTGAAGCTGAGATTCCTATCGCCAATGGCATATTGACGACCGATAATGAAGATCAGGCAATTGCCCGGATGAGCGCTAAAGGTATGGAGGCCGCTCAGGTTGCACTGGAAGTGGCCAATTTACATATCAAAATTGATGAAGTCGATATATGAGCGGCTCACTTCCTGATACAAACTCCCCCACAGAAAAAAAAGCGGAGAAATATAAAAGCCGTCGCAGGGTTGCGCGTGAATTTGTATTGCAGGGCATATATCAATGGCGGACTGCGGGCGGTACAACGAATTTTATCGAACAGCAGTTGCGTGAATCCGAGGAATTCAGACATGTCGACGAAAAGCATTTTACTCATGTGCTGCAAGGTGCGTTGCAACAGGTTGACGAGTTGGAAAAGATTATCCGGCCTTGCTTGGATCGTTCCCTCGATGAACTGAGCCCGGTAGAGTTTGCAATTTTATTATTGAGTACTTTCGAACTCATCCACCATCCGGAAATTCCTTATCGTGCCATTCTTAATGAAGCGATTGAATTAGCCAGAACCTACGGGGGGAGTGACGGGCATAAATACGTCAACGGTGTGTTGGATAAATTGGCTGCTCAATTGCGTAGCATTGAAATTCAAATGCAAAAGGCGACTAAAAATCGCGTGTGATTCTCCAGCATGTGCTCAGAATTCGATATTATCCACCGTTATTTCAGGCGTTCTGTATCAGACGCAGTGCTGGGAATTGGTGACGATGCGGCGCTCATTGCACCAACGACGGGAATCGAGCTTGCCATTTCAACGGATACGTTGGTACGTGGCAAACATTTCTTTCCTGACACCGATCCTTACAAGCTCGGATATAAATCCCTCGCAGTTAATTTGTCCGATATGGCGGCAATGGGCGCTAAGCCACGTTGGGTATTGCTAACCCTGACATTGCCTGAAGATCTGGTGAAGCAGAATATTGCTTGGTTATCCGGATTTAGTGATGGTTTCTTTGCCTTGGCTGATTTGTATCACATTGAGTTGATCGGCGGAGACACTACCGCCGGAGCGCTGAATATCGGGATACAAGTTATTGGTGAGGTTGCAGCAGGTAAAGCGCTACGCCGAAGCGACGCCAAGTTGGATGATGATATTTGGGTTTCCGGTAAAATAGGCGATGCGGCTTTGGCACTGCAACATGAATTGGGGCAATTAACTTTGCATCCCGCTGAAATTGAACAATGTCTGCCAGCGCTATTGACGCCGACTGCCAGGGTAGAGCTTGGCCAACGCTTGATCGGCCTGGCACATAGTGCCATCGATATTTCTGATGGATTAATGGCGGATTTAGGTCATATTTTGGCGACCTCCGGAAAAGCAGCCTGGATTAATATGACTGATATACCTTGCTCTTCAGTATTGGCAAAGTATCGTCAGCAATCCGTAGTAATGAATTGTCTGCTGGCTGGTGGTGATGATTACGAGTTATGCTTTACGGCACCAAAAATAAATCGCCGGAAAATTGAAATGCTTTCCACCGAGTTGGCTATACCGCTTACCCGCATCGGCGAGATTTATCCAGGAGAAGGTTTAAGTGTGAAAGATGCGCAGGGAAACGCAATGACATTGGAAACCCCAGGCTATGACCATTTCAGATCCTGATATTCACAACTCATCCAGTGCTTCACCCGTATCATCCCGGCCGAATGTGGATTTCCTTTACCGTCACCCCGCTTATATGATTGCATTCTCCGGCGGAGCGGGATTAAGCCCTGTGGCGCCGGGAACAGTGGGAACATTGGTTGCTTTCCCGTTATTTTCTTTGCTTAATCATTATCTCAGTCCCATTTATTTTTTGTTGCTGATTGATGTTTTCTTTATCTTAGGTATCTGGGCGTGCGGTATTACCGGTAAGGCACTGGGAGATCCGGATCACGGCGGCATGGTATGGGATGAAACGGTGGCATTTCTTTTGGTGCTGTACTTCACTCCGGATCACTGGGCGTGGCAATTAGCCGCTTTTGCCTTGTTTCGTCTGTTCGATATCGTTAAACCCCAGCCCATCCGCTATTACGATAATCATCTTAAAGGCGGATTTGGCGTTATGTTCGATGATTTACTGGCTGCATTCTTTACCCTATTATGTCTGGCCGGATGGAAGGCGTGGGTATTATCCGAAGGCTATTTCTACTAACTCCAATATTTCCCGTATTATTCATTCAGGCTTCGGGTTCTTTATGCAACTAATAAATAACATACCACTGTAATCACTATAGCGCCGATAAAATTCAATACTATTCCCTCTCTCACCATATAGGCCATAGGAATATGACCACTGCCAAAGACGATGGCGTTTGGTGCGGTGGCAACGGGTAGCATAAAGGCGCAGCTCGCGCTCATCGCAGCGGGAACCATCAACAGGCTTGGCTCAATGCCTGCCGCTAGTGCAGCCGGAGCCAGGATCGGCATCAATAATATGGTGGTGGCGGTATTACTTGTGGTTTCAGTAAGAAAAGTCACACTCAGTGCGATGACAGCAATAATGACCAGTGGATGCAAGCTGGCAAGAATCGCCAACTGATCGCCAATTGCGCGGGATAGTCCGGATTCGACAAAGGCCTGGGCAATGGAAATACCTGCGGCAAACAAAATCAGAATGCCCCAAGGAACTTTCTCTGCGGTTTGCCAATCGAGCAGCTTGCCACCACGACCGTTAGGTACCAGAAACAAAATTACTACCGCAATTAAAGCGACAATCGCATCATTCGCTCCTTTGAGATCAAACCAGGTGCTCCAGCCGCCGAAGGGTTCAAGGCGCGTAATCCATGCCAAAGCGGTCAAGCCAAAAATGATTAGCACGCGGCGTTCTTCGGGACGCCAATCACCTGCCGGAGGAATTACCAATGCACCGCGATAATCCAGCGTGCGCGTGAGCCATAGTCCGGCAATCGGGATAAAGATCACTACGACGGGTAATCCCCAGCTCATCCATTGTGAAAAGCTTACTGCCGTTCCGGTGAAATTCTCATACTGTTGCATGAAAACCAAGTTTGGCGGTGTGCCAATCGGTGTTCCCAGGCCACCGATATTACTACCGTAAGCAATTGCCAATAGCAAAGGGATGGCTAATTTCTTGTCGGGGCTCTGCGTAATGACCGCCAGTGCAATCGGCAGCATCATCAACGTTGTTGCAGTGTTTGAGATCCACATGCTTAACGCGGCAGAAGCTACCATAAATCCCAGCACAATGCGGCGGCTGCTGACACCGCCAACTAGGCTGACCATTCCGAGCGCAATGCGTCGATGGGCACCAGAACGCTCCATTGCCGCTGATAAGATAAAACCGCCGAGCATCAATAGAATCAGCTCGTTACCATACGCCATGGCTATTCTTTCCTGCGGCAATACCCCGAGGAGTGGGAAAAACGCTAACGGAATAATCGATGTGGCGGGAATCGGGATCGGTTCAAAAATCCACCAAACTACGCACAAAATGGCCACAGCTCCGGTCCAGCAGGCGTATTCCTCCCAACCAAACCGAGACATCGCAAAGAATATAGTGATTGCAAGCAACGGGCCGACAATCAAAGCCCACTCGCGATTGGGAGTAATGGTCATAAAATTCGAATTGTAGCGATGAGAGGTCTGCGAGAGACGCTGTGGCATCAAAGAATTTGCATCATGCCGGAGTGGCGGAGGTGCGTCAATCATGCTATGAGATTGAAGCAGTGGAGCGAAGGTGCTACGTTTTTTATGTGTGTTGCGGGATGCTCAGTTATATCGCGGGATAAGCAGGAATTTTAATATAGTGCCAATTACATATGGATAGGGAAAATTATGAGTTTTTATTATTACGGCTACGGAGATGCTGTTATCGGAATAAAAAAGCCATCGATAAATCGATGGCTTTTTTGACTGGGCTTATTGTAGATCCTAATGGAGTGCTGCGAGATTATCTAATAATTGATGTATTCGGGTTGAGATTAAGTTGAGCCTTGTTGATTGCTGGACTACCTTGCTCCATCGCTATTCTTTTGTGCAGGTCTGCATTATTCAGGCTTTCTGCCAATACTGCTTCATATTCACGAATATTTGCCGCTGTATGCGATTTGAAATCCTGGCCTCGTCTACCATAGTAATAAGAATGTGCTTCGTATTCTTCGAGTGCCGCTTTATTTTTCTGTAATTTTGCTTCGGTTTCCTTAGCAACAGTTTCATAATATTGCGCTAATGCGGCATGATCGTTGTCATCAATACCTTCTACTGCGAATACTGATGAAACAGTTAAGCTGAATGCCAAAACAGAGATTAATGCAAAGAATTTTTGTGTTTTCACGATCAGTTCCTCCAGTAATAAATTGATGACTGTCATAATAATGAACTTGATGTAGTGAGTATATTGGGGAAACCCTGTTTTTTATCTAATGGATTCCATTGGGAAAATTAGCTTTTTTACGTGGTGTTTCCGCTTTAATCGGGAAGCTCCAATCGTGCCGGAAGATAAGGGTATCCAACTGGATGCACGATTGAGGTCCTGTGTATGCTCCCGTTTTTACCAAACTACTGCTCGGGCTTGCAAACCGCGATATGCTGAATTAGCCCCGTCGAAGTGAAGTAGATGCGTTCCAGTCCATGTCGTCTCACCGGTTCGCCGGTAGAAATATCCGTTCCAGTCATGACAAATGTGAATTCAGCACCATTTTGTTTGTTGTTGCGATACTCAGCGATTTCCCAGTATGCATCGGGAAAGCGGGCAAAAAAGCTGGTCATCATGGCATGAATCGCGTCGCTACCCTGATATGTACCGAAATACTCGGAGTGGTAGGTGGCATCATCAGCAAATAAGCATTTTATGCCTGCGAGATCGTGATCGTTGGATAATCTCACGTATTTTTTAGCGCGTTCAATGAATGAGTTGGGGATCATAATATTTTCCTGCCGGAGGCATTGACATTGTGTGCCGACAATCACGCTGCTTTCGATTCTGCGCGAGTGAAGAGCCACTCATCTTGATTGCTGCCTTTTGCGTCAAATTGATAACCTGCAGCATCAAATTTTTTAATAGCTTCGGGATTTGTAAGTCTGTTCCGGATGATATAGCGACTCATCATACCTCTGGCTTTCTTGGCATAAAAGCTAATGATTTTATAAATTCCATTTTTTTCGTCTTTAAAAACAGGTGTAATGATACGCGCTTCCAGTTTTTCCATATGTATGGATTGGAAATACTCGTGGGATGCCAGGTTGATCAGAATATTATCCTTCTGTTTCTTCAGATGCTGATTCAGTGACTGAGTGATTTTATCTCCCCAGAACTCGTACAAGTTTTTGCCGCGCGGATTCTTAAATTGCGTACCCATTTCCAGCCGATAAGATTGCATCAAGTCCAGCGGGTGTAACACGCCATATAACCCGGATAAAATACGCAAATGATCCTGAGCAAAAGCCAATTCCGCCGTAGTCATAGTTTCAGCATCCAGTCCAGTATAAACATCCCCTTTGAATGCAAGAATCGCTTGTTTTGAATTTGCCAACGTAAACGGACGATTCCAGGCGTAATAGCGGTTTGAATTCAAAATTCCCAGTTTGGGACTGATGGACATCAATTGGCTGATTTGCTGCGGTTCCAGTTTTCTGAGTGCGCTGATCAGCTCGGCCGAGTCATCGAGAAAAACGGGTTGCGTATATTCTTGGGTAATGGGTGGGGTTTCAAAATCCAGCGTTTTGGCCGGTGAGATAACAATAATCATGTATTTTCATTCCGGAATAAAAATATGGTCCTAGAGATAATTTTGTATCTAAATATATTAATCAAGGTTCTGGGCGGCACATAACAAGCTGCCTGGTTCAATGGATCGAGGTGCTTGCCTCAATCCTATAATCCATCTTATTTCAATATGTTGTAAAATTAATCCAGGAAAACTTAACTTCTCTTCAGTTTGATTCATCCAGTAAATCTAATAGAAATACGTAGAAATTCTAAGCAATAGTTGCAGTTCATCTAATTGATTATCCTATAAATAATAATAGTTTGGTCAATATACATCAAGCGTACCTCATTTTAATATCCTAAGCTTGTATTAAACATGAATGTTTACTTCGCTAGGTAAAATTTTCGGTACCGACCGAAGGAACAGCAGTAAATAGCCAACCATACTAAGTACTCATTATAAATACCTAAGTGTAGGACGCTTTTCCGGTTTAATTAATTCCTGATCCGACAATTAAGATCAGACTAGTCCAGAAACGATGACATAATGCTGACCTAAAAATAGGAGTTTAAATAACAATAAGATATCAGTTGCTTAACCGTAGTGGCGGAGAGTTCACTTAGGGGAATAAAGTGAATTTTCTTTGGTTTTTGTTACACACTGCGATTTTAAGTGCAATATCTATTAACTCTATTCAGGTGTCTGCAGATCAGCCGACAACTCAATCAGCCGCTCATGCGGTAACCGCAGAATCAGAAATTGCAAGAAAGAGAACCTATTTTCAGCGTGCTCGTAGTTATTCCACTCATCCCGAGTCTGATCCGCCCTGCTACGTGCGTAATCTGGCTAAAACTGAATATGAAGCATTTAGAAATCTCGACTGGTTAGACGCTGGAATTGATCATCGAACACGCTATGAGTTACGTAATGATGATATTCGCCGCAATCAAGTTTTAACCGATCATCAATTCCTGCTTCGGACTCGTGCCTATATCGGTATCAGAAATATACTCGACCCTTTTCGTATGGCGGTCGAATTTCAGGATTCTCGAGGCTACAATAGCCATTTTCCAAAAGACAATCGTGACTGGAATCCTTTTGAGCTGATTCAGACATATGGAGACCTTTGCACGGTGTCATGAGCGGTACCAGAATAAGGCAAAAATTTGCGAAAAAGCGGAGTTTACACGAGGTAAATGAGCATTTTTCGCAAATTTTTAACGCAATTATCGTGCCGCGTAGTAACCGTGCAAAGGTCTCATATGGTGAATTGTATTTCAAGGACGCTTTAGGCAAGGATGATTTGGGAAATAATCGTCCGTTCAGAATTCGAGGTGGTCACATGTCTTGGGAAGCAGTAGACCGGCGCTTGCTGGGCAACTATCAATGGCGTAATACCACCAATAATTTTGAAGGCTTTCGTGTCACTTTCGAACAAGAATTAAATGATTGGGAGCTGGATGCATGGGGAATGCAACCAGTCATCCGTAACATTAATGAATTTGATGAACGCAGCAAAGACCAGTGGTTCTATGGCGCTGTAGGGCATTGGCGTAAATGGTCTGATGTAATGACAGTACAGCCTTATTTCATGGGCCTAAAGCAAGATGACAGGTATGGTCGACAAGCTGAGCGAGACATCTACTCCCCTGCCATACGTGTTTACGGGGTCGTACCAAATACCGGCATTGATTTCGATCTTGGTACGATTTACCAGTTTGGTCAGGATAATGGTAGGAAGAAATCGGCTTGGTCATATTTATTGGAAGTAGGATATTCCCTTAAACATGATTGGAAGCCAAGATTGAGCGCTTTCTATGGTTTTGTAAGCGGCGATCGTAATCCAAATGACAATACTGACAATCGTTTTGAACGATTCTTTGGGTTTGCTCGTCCATGGTCACCCGATGATTATCTTATTATGGAAAACGTTAAGGCGCCCAAGCTATTGTTTGAATTTTCGCCGCACAAAGATGTATTCATAGGTGGCGGTTACAGCTGGTTCTGGCTGGCAAGCACTACCGATCGTTTTAACAATCTGATGAATGTTTCGACCCCTACCGTCTTTAATCGTGACAGTACCGGCCAGAGTGGAGATTTTATCGGACAATCGATTAACGCTCGCATTAACTATAAATTAGCCCCTCTTGTTGATATCACGATAGGGTATTCGCGTTTTATGAATGGAGGTTTTTTAAAAAATAGACAACTGACTGCATTTGGAGAAGCTGATGGAGGCTCAAATTTTTTCTATACAGAAATATCTGTCAGAGCGTTCAGATAATTTGCAAAGGAATCGCCTTGGATTTTCCGGAGATTTTTTACTTTTATGCCTCTAAACCATTCTCAGGTTAACCTGAGAATGGTTTAGAGGCATATTTCGTTATATTGATTAGCTGTCAGCTTAAGCTGTGATACTACGTTTTGTGGATGTGCCGGAAAGAGAAGCCGCGGCTGCGGGGGTTGACTTTGAACTGCGTGGCAATTGATTTCTTGTGCTGGAGGCTATATTGTTGCGAGAATGCTCTGCAGCGGCAATCTCTGCCCGTATTCTTACAGTAGCTGCGGCGGTTGCTTCTTTATCCGCTTGAGAACGGGCAAACAGTGCTTCTTTTGCCATTGTCTCAACAGCTTCTCTGGCTGCGGCAGCTTCCAGTGCGGCTAATTCCAGGGCGATACGTTCTTGCATGGCGGTTAGAGCTGCAGATTCTTTTCTCGCTTTCTCCAATGCAATTCTGGTAGCATTCTTTTCGGCTTCAAGTTGTCCTCTGGCTTTATTGGCAGCCATAATTTTAGCTTGCGCTCTGGTGATTGCCAGTCCTGTGATTTTTTGTTCAATCTCAAGACGTTCGGCTGCTGCCAGTTTTGCATCTGCTATCGCCTTAACGCGAATTGCTGCATCTTCATGCAGGCGTTGTTCCAAATCAGCCTTGTTATTGGTTTCTTGAGCGATAAAAATGTCCATTTGTGTCTTTGTTTCTATGGCTACTTTTAATTTTATTTCAGCTTCAGTTTTTCTTTTCGCAGCATCCCGTGCGGATTTTTCAGCTTCGGCGCGTGCTTTGGCCTCTTTGACGGCTTCTTCATCCGCTTTGGCGCGTTTTTGATATTCTTTTGTTGCAGCAACTTCGGCCTTTTGCTTCTCTTTTGCAATTGCTGTAGCTTCTTTTTCTGCATTTAAAGCCATTTGGGCAGCAATTAACGCCTCTGATTCAATTTGCATCCGTTGCTTGGCTTCTTCAAGCAACGTGGATTCCAGAGTCAGCCGGGTTTGGATAGCTGTAGTCGCTGCATTTTCTTGTGCGATAATGGATTCTGCCATTTCTGCCGCAATTTTCTCTGCATCAATTTTATCGCGCGCGGCAACGGTTGCTCGTATATCTGAGTCAGCTCTTTTTCGAGCCTGTTCTGCAGCGACAGCTTCAACCTCAGCTCTTTCCAGTGCTGCATTTGCGGCAATCGTTTCAGCTTTCAGCCTATCTTCTTCCATTTCTCTTGCCTGCTTCTCTCTTTCCAAGCGGCGGGAAGCTTGTGCCAAGGCTTGTGCTTCAATTCGTGAGCGCATTTGCAGCTCTTCGAACACTTGCTTTTCAGTTTCTTCCTGTGCTCTTGCCAACGCAATAATTTTTTGCTTTTCCTGGATTCTGGCTTTTGCCAGTGCAGTAGCTGCGGTTTCTGCTTCGATCGCAGTCAGCGCGGCAAGATGCGCGTCATTTGCTACTTGAGTTTGATATTTCGCCGCTTCCGTAACTTCTTTTTCTTTTTGCGCAGCTGCGTGTGCTTTATCCAGCATCATGGCTTCCTGTTCAACACGTTCCTGCATTTTCTGAACAATCGAGGCTTCCGCTTTGATTTTAGCTTCTAATAAGGCATTCAAGGCCTTTTCAGCCTTTACTTTCTCATCCGCAAGCAGCTTGGTTTTTATTTCAAGTTCCCGGCGAGCATTGGCTTCTCTAAATGCGAGGGCTTCAGACTTTGCTCTAGCGCGGGCTTGATCAGTGGCCATTGCTTCAGCCTGGATGCGTGTTTCAGCTGCAATTCGGGCATTGGCTTCTGCTCTGGCTCTGGCTTCAGCGGCCACTTTGGCGATATTCTCTGCTTCAATTCGCCTGTGTGCTTCTTTGATCGCTTGATCTTCAACACTCAGCCGATCGCGGAATGCGGTATCAAGTAAAAGTTTGATCTCCTCCGCGGATGCAAACTGCTGATTTTCATTCGATACATTGCAATACTCTGAATCCTCGGCGGATAAAACCACCGTATCATCTAGATGTGATTCCGTCGATGAAGAGAGTTTACGCAGTGAATGGAATAAGCGTGACTTGAATGTCATAAATTTTAATCAAACCGGCAGTTATTTGAACTATCAATGTTAATAAGCAATTTCCGGAAAACGAATAACTACTGTAGCAGTTTTTAGATCATAGATTTGCTTTGAAAAAGAAGGGAAATATTGCCTGTTTATCCGAGAAAAATTTAAATTAATTGATATTAAAATTTGTTTCGGCAATATCTGATTACTTCTATGGCATATTGATATCATCGATATTAAGTATGCCCATCATCAACTTCAAGCCATCGTGCACCAAATATTCCAGAATGGGGGTATAAAAAGGCATGCTGAGCCCTAGAACAAGGAAGCCAATGGCTAGAGTTAATGGAAAACCGACTGCGAAAATATTGAGTTGTGGCGCGACCCGGGTCAGAATGCCGAGAGCGATATTAGTAATCAGTAATGCTGTCAGGACAGGAAGTGACAACTGCAACCCGGATTTGAAAATTTCTCCCCCCCAGTTTGCGAGCGTGGTAAATGTAACATCAGTTAGTGCCGCTGAGCCTATCGGTAAGGTGCTGAAGCTTTGTGAAATTAGGGCAATCATCAACAAATGACCATCCATGGCAAGAAATGCCAGGCTGGCGATGACTCCCAGAAAGCGTCCAATAATGTCTATCTGTCCGGAATTCTGGGGATCAAAGAATATTGCGAACCCCAGTCCCATTTGCAGGCCAATTAACTCGCCCGCCATTTCAACAGCAACAAAAACAACGCGCATGACAAATCCGATGGCTGCACCAATCAATATTTGCTGCAACAGAATCACCAACCCGACCCCGGAAGCGGGGTCAATTTGCGGTAAGGATTTCTCGACGAGGGGCAGAACCAGAATCGTAATCATGATTGCCAGACCCAACTTTACTCGGACCGGAGTGCTGGGGTTTCCTAAAATAGGGGCGCTTGCGATCAGTGCCAGAATTCTGCTGAGCGGCCAAATAAATGCCGCCAGTAATGTATTGAATTCAGCAGTGGTTATATTGATCATGCGATTAGCCCACTACTTTTTTGGCCAAAGAAAATTAAATTGATCATCAAGCCCTAACCGACTGCCAACCAGGGAATACTTGTGAACAGTCGTTGCATATAATCTGTCATGACAGCGATCATCCAGGGTCCGGCTAATACCATAACCAAGAACATGACTAATAATTTGGGTATGAATGACAAGGTCATTTCGTTAATCTGAGTTGCCGCTTGAAAAATGCTGACGAGTAAGCCCGTTGCTAAAGCCGCAAGCAGTAATGGCGCAGAGACCATGAATGTAATTTCAAGCGCCTGCCGACCGATGGTCATTGCTCCTTCTGGGGTCATGATAAGGTTCCTTTTAGGTATAAAAGCTTTGAGTCAATGAGCCAATAATTAAATGCCAGCCATCGACCAAAACAAAAAGCATTAATTTAAAGGGTAGTGAAATAATCATGGGAGACAGCATCATCATACCCATCGCCATTAATACGCTGGAGACGACCAAGTCGATAATCAGAAAAGGGATGAAGATAACAAAACCGATCTGGAATGCCGTTTTCAATTCGCTGGTGATATATGCCGGCACAAGTATTTTTAGCGGCACTTGATCGCGGCTTTCAAGCTCTTCACTTTCTGAGATTTGAACAAAAAGCGCCAAATCCGTTTCCCGGGTTTGATGCAGCATAAATGATTTCAATGGCACGCTCGCTTTCTCAGCCGCTTCCATGATGCTTATCTTATCTTCGGAAAAAGGCAGGTAAGCTTCCGAATAAACGCGGTCGATAACCGGTGACATAATGAAAAAAGTTAGAAACAAAGCTAATCCAAGCAACACTTGGTTAGGTGGGGAGGATTGTGTGCCCAGCGCCATTCTGAGCAATGACAATACAATGATGATGCGGGTAAAGCTTGACATCATTAATACCAGAGCAGGTAAGAATGTCAGTGACGTCAGCAACAATAATGTTTGTAAGCTCAACGTATAGGTTGCACTTCCATCGGCATTAGCGGTGCTGGTAAATGCTGGAAAGCCGGATTGCTGCGCAAATGCGGGTAGAGCAATAAAACCAGCAAGGAAAAATACTGTTCGCAACAATTGGGACATTCTTGTTCTGCTCAGATATCGTAAGCGGTCCGAAGGCAATCTATGGATAATCTTAGTGAGGTGTGAAGGTAAATGAATAATCGATGCAGGAAGCTTGTTATGCATTTTCTTTTTTTATACTCTGGTTAAGTTGCTCGGCAAAAACCACGGCAGATGATCCCTGCGATATTGGATCGGATGTTTCAGCTGCGGGCTTGGTCATTGCGTGTAATTTACTTACGCGGCCGGGCGCCACGCCAAGAACCAGCCAGGTGCTATCAACTTCAACTATTACCACTCGCTCTCGTTGCCCCACTCCGGCTGCGGCAATAACTTTAACAATGCCTGCAGAAGTAGCCGGTATCAATGAGAATCGCCTAAGCAGCCAAGTAATGCCTCCTATAAGCGCCAATACCAGCAGCAATCCTCCCATCATTTGTAACGTGCTCTCGGTTGAGATCACGGCGGGAGGAGGGACATAACCGGGTTTCACAGTTTCTGCAATTGCCGGAAACGGAACAGTGATAATAGAAATCAATAAATAACGACTTAACATTTTTGAGCCCTAGCGATTAAGTTTGCGAATCCGTTCGCTCGGCGTAATGATATCGGTCAAGCGGATACCGAATTTATCATTCACCACTACAACCTCGCCTTGTGCAATCAAGCAACCATTAACCAGCACATCCATAGGTTCACCCGCCATACCGTCCAGCTCGACTACAGAGCCTTGCGCAAGTTGCAGCAGATTCTTGATGGCAATCTTGGTGCGACCGAGTTCCACCGTCATTTGGACTGGAATGTCCAGAATCAAATCTATGTCATGACGGGTTCCATGCGATTCTCCATCCTTTGAGAATTCCTGAAATACGGATGAATTAGCATTCTGTGAGCCCAATACAGAGGTATTCTGTTCTTTGCTGCTCGATGACAGAGAATTTGTGCTACTGTGCTCTGCAGTTGCTTGTTCAGCCATGGCTGCCGCCCAATCATCGGTAGTATTCCCATTGCTGCCATTGGCATCAACTTGTGAGGCTGTCGCTTGTTCAGCCATGGCAGCTGCCCAATCGTCGGTTTCTGTTTGTTCGTTTCCTGTTGATTCTGACATCTTGCTCTCCAATAAATTATTCGAATTCTGATCTGGAAATCATTGAATTAACCCTAAGCGCATAGTGCCCGTTCATAGTGCCGTAGCGACAATCCATTACGGGCACCCCATCAACGCATACCGAAATGGATTTTGGGATTTCCAGTGGAATAATATCCCCGGATTGCATGCTTAGAATTTGTTCAAATGTAACTTTCGCACCCCCGAGGTTGGCAACCAATTCCACTTCAGCGCCTTGAACCTGCTGCGACAATAACTTAATCCAGCGTTTGTCGACTTCCAAATGATCCCCTTGCAATGCGCTATACAAGGTATCTCGAATCGGTTCGACCATGGAGTAGGGAATACAGACATGCAATCCTCCGCCTTTATTTCCCATATCGATATCAAATGTTACGCAAACCACCACTTCGTTCGGTGTGGCGATCGTCGCAAACTGAGGATTCATTTCAGACCTGACGTATTCGAACTGAATCGGGTAAACGGATTTCCACGATTTTTCATACTCATCAAAAACCACACCTAATAAACGCTGAATAATTCGCTGCTCTGTCTGAGTAAAATCCCTTCCTTCAACGCGCGTGTGATATCTGCCATCACCACCAAATAGATTGTCCACAATCAGAAAAATCAATTCAGGATCAAAAACAAACAGCGCTGTGCCCCGCAAGGGTTTCATATGAACCATATTGAGATTAGTGGGTACAACCAAGTTACGTACAAATTCGCTGAACTTGATTACCTTAACCGGCCCAACCGCGATATCCACAGTGCGTCGCATAAAATTAAATAAGCCGATACGTAGTAATCTTGCAAACCGTTCATTGATAATCTCATAAGTGGGCATTCGCCCCCGGACAATGCGTTCTTGCGTCGCAAGATTATAATTGCGGATACCCCCTTCCTCTGCTTCTTCTTTTACCTCATCGACTTCACCCGTAGTACTTTTGAGAAGTGCGTCAACTTCGTCCTGTGAAAGAAAATCTTCGGCCATGTTCGATTTACTGAATCACAAATGATGTGAATAATACTTCTCGCACGTCTTCTTGCAGATCTTCGGAATCAATAGATCGTCTGATTTCATCAGAAATCTGTTGGCTTAATTGTTGTTTGCCTGCAATGCTTGAAAGATCAGCCGCTTTCTTACTGGAAAGCAACATAAGAATGCGATTGCGAATGAGTGGCATTTGTTTGGCCATTTCTTGTACGACTTCGGTTTCTCTGGCTTTGACAGTTAATCCCACCTGCAAATATTGATTGTTTTCTTCCGGTTGAAGATTGACGGTAAAAATATCGAGATCTATAAAGGTGGTCGGTTTTGCTTTTGATTTGGGTTTTTCAGTTTCGCTTTCACCGTCTCCCGATATTTTCATGAAGTACCAGGCACCTCCTGCACCGGCGCAGATTGCAATGATCGCAATCAGAATAATTATTACCAGACCCTTTTTGCTTTTTTTGCCTTCTGCAGCAGGGGGTGTTTCATTAGATTTTGACATTTGGTTCAACTCCGCTATTTGACGAAATTTATTATCTTCGACGTAACAATAAATCGATATGCCAAATAACAGTGAAATAGTGTCGCTATTTTCGGATACCCAACCTCATTGAAGAGTCATCAGGTATTTAAAGATTCCGGTTTCTGGAAGGAAGCTGATAGTCACATGGGTAGGGAAACAAAATTTTTATCACACAATACAATTGGATTTTGTTTGCGTGATAGACACAGTGCGATTGTCAGACGAATTCCCTGTCTTGGCTGTTTCCAGGCAATCGAATGTGCAATACATGAGGGTTAAATATCTGGAACCCGAATGGTGTGGGTCTAATGAAATATTATGCATAAGTATTGACCATGCCCAGATGCCTTCCAGGCATAGTAACTGTTTCAATATGTTTACCGGTCTCCGCTTCCTGACCAGGTATGTTAGGTGAATTTTTTGCTGATTGATAACTCTGCTGTTGTTTGTTTTCTTGCTGGAATGAATCGGAACCGACCATGACATTGCCCAGTTGGATGCCGTTCTCAGCCATCATCTCTCTCAACTTTGGCAAGGCGTCTTGAATAGCTTCGCGTACCGCTGAATGTGGAGATACAAATTGTGCGGTTGCCTGATCCTGCGTGATGGTCAACATCACTTCGACCGGACCCAAATGCGCTGGATTCAAGTGAATTTCAGCTACCTGATTTTGTTGGGAAGTCAACCAAACTACTTTTTGGGCGAGCTCACTTCCCCATTTTGGCTGATTTATTGGAAGATCAACATGAATATCCTGCGGTGCAGTGTTTACCGTATCAGTACTGCTTAGGCTAAGTGATGGTGATGCAAATGATTGTGATGTGAAGGATTCGTTATGCGTGGAAAATATCGACTCTTCCGCAGCGTTTTGAGTGATTAAGCTCATTTCTGAAGAAAAGGGCAATAAATTGCCGTCAACGGCAGAATTTTCCGCACTTAATGACTGCCAGATATTATTGGACAGCGAAAAAAAATCATTCGCCATTAAGTTATGTTGTGCCAGTTTTTGCTGCAGCATTGGATTCGCAGTTGGAACCATAACATTCAGAGTCTGCTTACCATCCAGGGGAATTAATGAATTCGAAAACATCGTATCTGATACTTGTGGCATATTCGGCAGTGCAGCCTTTGTAGCGTGATCGAATATTGAATCCACTGGAAGTTGTGAATGATTAACGTTGGCTTGATGGGTCGGATTATTCAGCAGAGTATGAATAAAGCTAACCGTATTACTCGCAGTTACCGGTTCGGGTGTGGTTAAGGTAGTATTGTTATCGTTCTTACTCTCTTCAATGGTTGCTGGACTGTCAGAGCGCTCATTCGTGGTGGATGTATCGTTTCTCTCATGTTTTTTTGCTGCATCAGAGATTTCACGCTGCAAGACTTTTCCAAACTCTTCACCGTCGGATTCATTCTTTCCCGATGGATTCGAATTGCTCGTTACTGCAATATTATTTTCAACTGAAGCGTTAATTTGCGGTGCAACCGATAGGTTTAACATAAGTTTCTGGTCTCATACGATTAATAATGCCACCAATCAAACAGCAATATTCATGCCAGTGTGACAAACATTGGATGCGACTAACCATTTTTGGGTGGATATGAATTGCGATAAAAGGAATTTGATGTGAATTCATCCTGTATTTTCTGTTCATTCTTTGCTTGTATTAAATCTTCCGCATTTCTTTTTCGTTGCGATAACGTATCGAAGGATTTTAATTTTTGTTGGCTGGATAGAAACTCATCACCTCCAGCAATCTTTTTGTTTTGGGCAAATAATACGGCCTGACGCTGCTCTGTTATGGCCGCATCGAGTTTGTTCATGAAGGCGATAAAATTGAGCCACTCAATATGATCGAGTCCGGTTCTTGTTGAATCCTGCATATAAGATTGATAACTATGACGATACTGCAGAAGCAGATTTAATTTTTTTTCTGCCTCTTGCTGTTGGGTATTTAGCTTACCCAGTTTTCTTGCTAAAGCATCTGTTTTCTGTTGCGCTAAATCCAGAAGAATCTTTAGCGATGACTTTGTTGACATAAGAAGGCTTTCCTTGAGCGTCGTATTTTCTATCTTTCAATTTCAAATAATTTTGTGAGTTTCACCAGGCTATCGGCAAAATTCTCGTATTGCGACATGGTCTGATGTAAAAATTTTTCAAATGACGGGTAAAGCCTGATAGCCCGATCAAGCTCTGGGTCCGTGCCAGCGACATATGCGCCGACACTGATCAAATCATGACTGCGCTGATAGCGTGCATACAGGCTTTTAAATTGCCGCGCCATATCGATTTGTTTCGGCGGCACCACGCTGGTCATCACACGACTAATCGATGCCTCAATATCGATTGCTGGATAATGCCCTGCTTCCGCCAATCTTCGTGATAAAACAATATGTCCATCAAGAATGGCGCGGGCACTATCCACGATCGGATCGTTCTGATCGTCGCCTTCTGCCAGCACAGTATAAAAGGCCGTAATTGAACCGCCAGCTTGGTTGCCGTTACCGGCGCGTTCCACTAATTGGGGTAATTTAGCAAATACCGAGGGCGGATAGCCCTTAGTGGCGGGAGGTTCGCCGATAGCCAACGATATTTCTCTTTGTGCCATGGCATAACGGGTCAATGAATCCATAATGAGCAATACATGCTTGCCGCTGTCCCGGAAATATTCGGCAATGGCCGTTGCATAAGCAGCGCCTTGTAAGCGTAATAATGGCGATGTATCCGCCGGTGCGGCAACAACCACTGAGCGTGCGAGCCCTTCCTTACCAAGAATATTTTCAATAAATTCCTTAACCTCGCGTCCCCGTTCCCCGATTAAACCGACGACAATCACATCGGCAGTGGTGTAACGCGCCATCATTCCCAGTAATACGCTTTTTCCCACTCCGCTTCCCGCAAATAAACCCATGCGCTGCCCTCTTCCGACAGTCAGTAGCGTGTTAATGGCTCTTACCCCAACATCGAGCGGTTCACTGACAGGAGTGCGTTCCAATGGATTAAAAGGACGACTGTAGAGCGGGACGCTATGCTCCGCATGGGTTGGTCCAAGTCGATCGAGCGGTTCGCCCACACCATTTAGTACTCGCCCCAGCAACTCCGGTCCAACGATTACATGCTTTGCACGATCTGCAGCGCGTCTACGTGGATGTTGAAAATTGCCGATGCGCGGAGGCTCGTTGAGAACTTCGGAGGGAAACACTCTGGCTCCGGGTGACAATCCATAAACATCACTTGATGGCATCAAAAATAAACGTTCTCCCGAGAACCCTACCACTTCAGCCGAGACGTTTTGCCCGTTCGCTAAGAAAACGGTACAACTGCTTCCGACCGCCAACCTGAGCCCGACTGCTTCCATGACCAATCCCGTAACCTTGGTTACTGTTCCGCTGAGTAAGAAAGAATTGGCGGGATTAATTACTTGTGTACAATTTTTTAAAAAACTGCTCCATTGTTCATGTCGTGACATTCTAGTCTTCCATTTCAAGCCATTTGTTATCGTGACCAATGGTCGATAGGGCTCTGTGCCAACGAATTTCCATATTGCCGTCGATTTCGCTGCCATCCGCTTCAATACGGCAACTACCCCGCGATAGTTTTTCATCTTCACGGACGCACCAGTTGTCCTGTTCCACCTGCACTTGCAGATGTGCAACAACAAGTTTGGCATCTTCAGGGTGTAAATAAAGGCGTGGATGTTGCATCGAATGCGGCAAGTTACGAATAGCTTCTTGCACGATGGGCAGGATCAATTCAGGTTTTATCTTTAATGCTGTTGTAACTAGCTTTTTTGCAAGTGCAAGCGATAAATCCAGTAAGCTGTCCGCAACCTGCTGATCCATATAGTGAAGATCTTGAGACAACTGTGTGAGTAATGATTGTATGTGTGCCACTTCAACCTTTACCTCCATTTCCGCTGCTTTTCTACCTTCCGCATATCCGGCTGCGTGGCCTTGTTGAAGTCCCGCTGCATAGCCTGTTTCTTGAGCATGCTGATAGACGGCAGCAATTTCTTCCTCGTTTGGTAGTGCGATCGTTTCGTGTTCAGCATTATCTTCTTCTAAGTGATGATTTTCAGTTTCCTGTGGTTTTGTCAATAAATCAGCATCTTCCAAAGAATCCATTTCCCAGCGTTGATAAGTGTTGAGCTCCTCTTTGGGAACAAAATGATTGATTATCATCGGTAAGCCTTGAGTTTTTGAACTAAATAGTAAGAAGCTATGGTTATTGATAGAGCTGATTTAATAAAAACATTACCGGCTAGATAAAGCCATCATCACCCTTTCCACCCAAAACAATCTGTCCATCGTCCGCCAATTGACGCACAATCTTAAGAATTTCTTTTTGTTCGGCTTCAACTTCGGAAATACGCACCGGACCCTTGCTTTCAAGATCTTCACGAAGAGCTTCAGCAGCGCGTTGTGACATATTTTTGAAAATTTTCTTGCGCAATTCCTCCTGCGCCCCTTTCAACGCGATTATCAAAGATTCCGATTGAACTTCTCTGAGCAGTAGTTGGATGCCATGATCATCAATGTCAATCAGGTTATCGAATACAAACATTTCATCCATGATTTTTTGTGCCAGTTCTTCATCGTACTGCTTGATGTTTTCAATAACGCTGGCTTCATGAGCCGATGGAGCGAAATTGAGAATTTCAGCAGCTGCGCGGACTCCGCCCATAGCCGCTTTGCGGACATTGGCACTGCCCGATAGCAATTTTGTTAATACATCGTTGAGTTCACGCAATGCATCGGGCTGAATACTGTCGAGTGTGGCTATACGCAGTAACGTATCGTTGCGCAAGCGCTCGGTAAACAGACTTAAAATTTCACAGGCCTGATCGCGCTCCAGATGAACGAGGATAGTCGCAATAATTTGCGGATGCTCGTTCTTGATCATCTCAGCTGCGGATACTGCATCCATCCATTTCAGTCCTTCAATACCGCTGGTATCCCCGCCTTGTAGGATTCGATCGATAAGATTGGCTGCTTTTTCGTCACCCAGTGCGCTGGTTAAAACTTTACGAATATAATCTGATGAATTTTGTCCTAAAGTAGTTCTGCCTTCAGCTTCATCACAAAACTCGGATACGATGTTTTCAATTTCTGACCGCGTAATATTCTGAAGTGTGGACATGGTTTCACCCAGTCTTTGTACTTCTTTCGGACCTAATAATTTAATGACCGATGCCGCTTCCTGTTCACCCAAGGTCATCAGCAGAATGGCGCTTTTCTTGAGTCCTTCATCATCCATTTTTAACTATCCAATCCTTTACAACGTTAGCGACTATGGCTGGCTCATCCATGGCCAATTGTTTAGCACGCTTGAGATTCTCATCAAACATCGATTTCTGAATAGCCTGCTGCATCGCAGTTCCATCCGTCTGCCCCGGCAATTGTTCCAGCGTAGTTCCATCAGAGGCAACTTGAGTAGTATTATCAGTCAAGGCCGGGACCGGTGGCGGTGGTGCCAGACTCTTGAGAAATGGCCGCAGAATTTTTAACAGGAAAAATAAGACAACGCCTATGATTAATAGCTGTTTCGCAAAATCCTTTGCCAGCATGATGACATCAGGATCTTTCCAGAATGGGACCTCCAGGATTGTTTCAGTTTCGCCTGTGAATAAACCATTCGTAACTGTGAGCGAATCTCCCCGTCTCTCGTTATAGCCCATCGCTTCTCGTACGAGATTATTAATTTCTTTAATTTCTTCGGTACTTAATGGTTCATATGTAATTGTCCCGTTTTCATCTACTTTCTTGCGGTAATTGACCACTACCGCGGCAGATAGTCGTTTGATATTTCCGGTCGATTGTTGGGTGTGTTGAACGGTTTTATCCACTTCATAGTTAATTGTTGATTCTTTCTTCTTGTCGGTGGGTAGCGGCGGAGTGCTATCGGTTTCCTCTTCATCACCCTCGGCTTTATCTCCGGCAGGTTTTTTCCCGCCTGCTTCAATGGGTGCAATCGCAGGTTCGGGCGGACGGTTTGTCAGCGCTCCAGGGATTCCTCCATCGAATTTTGAACCTATAGACATAGATTCGTGGGTTTGCTGACTGCGAATCGAGGCGCGATCCGCCTCTGTGTTATTGGGACGGTATGTTTCTTCCGCACGCTCGATACGGGAAAAATCGACATCGGCCGTCACCTGCGCGCGAACGTTAGTGGCTCCGGTAATGGGGGTTAAAATAGTTTCAATACGCCGGATATAATTTTCTTCAAGTTCCTGTATATAAGCCAATTGCTTGGCATCAAACCGGGAATCTTCTTTTTTGTCATTCTGGGAACTTAGCAAATTCCCATTTTGATCTACGACAGTTACATTCTTTACTGGCAGATTCGGTACGCTGCTGGCCATCAAATGCACGATCGCGCTGACCTGTTCAATGCTCAGTACGCGGCCAGGATATAAATTAAGCAATACAGAAACACTCGGTTGTTGTTTTTCTCTCGAAAAGACGGAGGGTTTCGCAATCGCTAAATGTACGCGCGCACTTTGCACTGCCGACAATGATTGAACCGAACGCGCCAATTCGCCTTCTAATGCACGCTGATAATTGACTTGCTCAAGAAATTGACTGGAGCCGAATTTCTGATTTTCCATTAATTCAAATCCAACCAACCCTCCTTTAGGTAGCCCCTGACCTGCCAGTTTCAGGCGGACTTCATGAACCTGTTTCTCAGGAATCAGAATCGTGCCTCCACCGTCGGAAAATGTGTAAGGTACGTTCATTTGCTGCAATGCGCTGATAATGGCTGCACCATCATGATCTGAGAGATTATTATAAAGGGCGCGGTATTCCGGGGCCTGACTCCACATCAAAGCACCTACTAATAAGGCAATAACTGCGGCTGCAGAAGTAATCAATCCAAGTTTCTTTTGATTAGACAAAGAACTGAGGTGTTCCAGTCTATTGGTTGGAGCGGGGCTTGCTGCATTGGATTCACTAGGTACTGTTGCCACGTACTATTCTCCTGCTTATATTTCCAGTTTACTTCTCAATGTGAGTGATATTTTTCAAGAAAATTATTTATCTTATGTTTGCAAGAAACTGTTGTCATCGGGTGCTTATTTAACAAGCAATATGTTTCAGCATTCATGATTCCGTAAAAATATTGTATTTATATCCAGATTACGTAAGTTCTGAATAGATTCTTATTAGTGTGATGATTATCGATAAATTCGTAAAATCTGATCGCTTAAAAAGAATAGGTTTGTCGGCCCTATTCGTATCATTATCAGGGTTGGTAACAATGTTAAGCTACCGGCAATTTCTACTAATGGCTAATCCAAACCCGTGCAAACAAGAAAATCTACTGATACGCAATCGGTACCATTGGATCCGAAACAACTACAGCTTGCATTTGCTGCATTTAACGAGGCATCGGAGCAATTGTCCGGTGTCTATCAGGAATTGCAGCATCAGGTCACAGCGTTGACCCAGGAGTTGGCGCTAGCGAATGGTGAGTTGCATAAACAACTCATTGCCAAAGAAAACTTGTCTCAGCAATTAAGCCTTCTGTTAAATGCCTTGCCGGGTGGAGTCATCTCTCTTAGTGCGCAAGAACGCATTGAGCAAGTCAATCCTGCAACAATCCATATACTCGGCTCCCCCTTGCTGGGTATGACATGGCAGCAGGTGCTGCAGAAGCGGTTGACATCAACCGGGCTTGTTAATGAATGGTACGTTAAGTTGCAAGATACATCCGGGCAGCGGCGTATCCGTATCGAGAGCAGCGCGGCCGATTCAGCCGGAAGAAGAATTCTGTTAATCAATGATATTACTGAAGCTTATGCGGTACAGGAGCAAATCAGACGAAATCAACGGTTAACCGCCATGGGAGAAATGGCGGCGAATCTGGCGCATCAATTGCGTACCCCACTTTCAACCGCATTAATCTATGCTAATCATTTGGGGGGCGATGCCTTAGCGCCGAACGAGCGTAAGAAGCTTGCTACAAAAACGATCGAGCGCTTGCATCATCTGGAGCATTTAACCAAAGATATGCTTCGTTTTGTAAAAGGCGAAACAAATCAGTTTGAGACTGTTGTCGTTAGCAGCTTAATAGCAGAGTTGCAACAAGTTATCGAGCCACAAATGAAACAACATAATTTGCTATTTACGGTGAATGATTATAGTGCAGACGAATTTCTGGTAACCGATCGCCAGGCCTTGTGCGGCGCACTGATTAATCTTCTGGAAAATGCAGTTCAGGCATCGCCTGCGGGCAGTCAGATTTCTTTCACAATCCGCTTGGAAAAATCAAATATCGTTTTCAGTGTCCTGGATAACGGGCCAGGTATTGATTCGATGCTGCAGGAAAGGCTGTTTGAGCCTTTCTTCACCACCCGTTCCGAAGGCACTGGCTTGGGTTTGGCCATTGCTAGAAGCGTTATACAGTCTATGGGCGGCAGTATACAGATCAATTCCTCAATTGAGAGGGGGACTGAATTTGTAATACGCCTGCCCAGATGCAATGGAGATTGAAACAATGAAAACATTACCTATTCTAGTCGTAGAAGACGATCAGGATTTATTGGAAGCGATTTGCACTTCCTTGAAATTAAGCGGTTTTGAGACTTCCTCCGCGTGCAATGGAAACGATGCTATGCAAGTGCTGCAAGAGCGCCAGATAGGAATGGTTGTCAGTGATGTTCAAATGAAGCCTGTTGATGGATTCACATTGTTAACAAAAATAAAAGCGTTCGATCCGGAATTACCTGTATTGCTTATGACCGCTTACGCAGATATCGAAAAGGCGGTTGCCGCTATGCGTATCGGTGCTTGCGATTATCTGTTGAAACCTTTTGATCCGGATAGTCTGCTGACTCAAATTAAACGCTATGCATTATCCGAATCCGAACAGGACGATAAAGTGGTGGCTAAAGATCCGCGTACACGATCATTATTGTCACTGGCCAAACGCGTTGCGCAATCACCGGCGACAGTCATGTTGACAGGCGAAAGTGGTTGCGGAAAGGAAGTGATTGCACGTTTTATTCATCAACATTCAGTACGTTCCGCTAAACCCTTTGTAGCGATCAATTGTGCGGCGATTCCGGAGAATCTTCTGGAAGCTACTTTATTTGGATATGAAAAGGGTTCTTTTACAGGTGCGGCACAGGCTCAACCCGGAAAATTCGAGCAAGCGCAAGGCGGTACCCTGTTATTGGATGAAATTTCTGAGATGCCCTTGGAGTTGCAAGCAAAACTATTGCGCGTATTGCAGGAAAGAGAAGTGGAGCGGGTAGGCGGACATAAAACGATCAAGCTGGATATCCGGGTTTTGGCAACCTCCAACCGTGACATGATGGCAATGGTAAAAAATGGCCGATTCCGTGAAGATCTGTATTACCGGCTCAATGTGTTTCCTATTGAAATTCCATCGCTGCGCGAACGGCCGTTAGATATAGAGCCATTGGCACAGCGTATATTGGCGATAGCGGCAATTGGCTCAGAAAAACCCACTTGCAGAATGACTCAGCCAGCAATTAAAAAATTGACCCGATATTCCTGGCCGGGTAATGTCAGAGAGTTGGAGAATGTCATGCAGCGCGCCATGATTCTGGCAACGGATAATACCATTGACGTCGAACATATCCATTTGCCGGAAACAGTTTCAGTGCATGAGAAAAATCAAATGACTACAGAATCATCGATTCAGGATATCAAGGCGCTCGAACGAAAGCACATTCTGGAAACACTTGAAGCCGTTAATGGTTCGCGTAAACTGGCCGTTAAAAAGTTAGGTATTTCAGAGCGCACGTTGCGCTATAAGTTACAACAATATCGTATGACAACGTAATACATATCGCCTATAGACAGTTATGTGCAACTTTATATAATATTTGAGCATTTCTGGATTTTGAGCGATAGTTAGAAAAATTGGTACTGAGGTGAATCATGGACAAAAACGGAATTGATAATATTTTGCAGCAGTTGCAAGCGGCTTCAGCACTTGCTTCCGGCACCAAAAAACAACCGGGCATTGATGAAGTAGCCAGTGTTGATTTTAGCGAGAAGCTTAAATCCGCTATTGATCAAGTCAACAAATCGCAGCTGAGTGCTGATAGGTTGAGCGAACAGTTTGTCAGCGACCAATCCAATGTGGATTTGCATGAGGTAATGATTTCGTTGCAAAAAGCCAACGTTTCCTTTCAATCGATGGTTCAAGTCAGAAACAAGCTGGTAACCGCTTACCAGGAAATTATGAATATGCAGGTTTAACCGGGTTCTGCCGGCAGGCGGTGCAAATATCGCTTGCGTTATTCTTCCAGCGCCATTTCCAGTTCCAGCCAATTTTCTTCCAATTCCGCTACTTTCTTCTCAAGCTTGACGAGCGTTTCACTTAGCTGATCAATTTCATTCCGGGAACAGTTCACATACGTGGCCGGATCTGCAAGCTGGCGATTAGCTTCGGCCAGTTCTTTTTGTGCAATCGTCAAAGCAGTTTCAAGCTTTGATTGTTTGGACAGCAGGAGCTTTTTGTTTGGTTTGGCCGCTGTTCTGACTTGTGTTTTGGGTGTATTGGACCGTAACTCTTCAGCTTCTCTGGCGCGCCGGACTTCTATCCAGCGTTTATAATCCTCCAAATCGCCATCCAGCAATTGCGCTTGACCATCCGCCACCAACCACAATTCATCCGCTACCGCACGCACCAGGCTGCGATCATGCGAAACCAATACCACAGCCCCGGTATAGGCTTCCAACGCCAGCGTCAGCGCATCGCGCATATCCAGATCCAAATGATTGGTCGGTTCGTCCAGCAACAGGAAATGTGGTTTTCGCCAGGCTAGCATTGCTAGCGCTAGACGGCTCTTTTCTCCGCCGGAAAAGGTCGCTACCGGACGATCTTCGTGATCTCCGCCCAGACCAAATCTGCCGAGAAAATTACGCAAATTCAATTCGGTTTGTGCCGGATCAAGTCGTTTCATATGCTGTAGAGGGGTCGATTCACTATCGAGATTTTCCAATTGATGTTGGGCAAAGTAACCTATGCCGATGTTAGGCGCCCGCTCAATAAAGCCTGAAGTCGGCTTGATTTCCCCGGTCATTAATTTTATCAAGGTGGATTTTCCGGCACCGTTCGGTCCCAGTAATGCAATGCGCGCACCTGCTTGCAGCACAAGATTGACATGCTGGAATAGCTGATGATTATCGTAACCAAAGCTCATGTCTTTTATCCGCAGCAAAACATCAGGGCTGCGTTCAGGCGCTTCAATCTGTAGCCCAAAATGACCGTCTTCAATGTGCACCGGTGCAAGACGCGCCAGCCGATCCAAGGCTTTGATCCGGCTTTGTGCCTGTTTGGCTTTGGTGGCCTTGGCGCGAAAGCGCCGCACAAAATCTTCCATATGCGCGATTTGCTTTTGTTGTTGCTGAAATGCTTGGGCATGCTGCGCGAGATGTTCAGCACGCGCGCGCTCGAAATCGTCATAGCTACCGCTGTAGCTATCAATTTTTCGGTTGTTGATATGCGCGATGCGCTGCACGCAAGCATTGAGAAACTCACGATCGTGAGAAACAACGATCACACTTCCCGGATAACGTGTCAAATACTGCTCCAGCCAAAGAATGGCTTCAAGATCCAAATGATTGGTAGGTTCATCCAGCAACAACAAGTCAGCGCGGTGCATTAAGGCACGCGCCAGATTCAAACGCATACGCCAGCCACCGGAAAAATGATTGACCGGTTTTTCCAGAATAGCATTGGCGAATCCCAATCCATTCAATAACTGCGCCGCGCGTGATCGTGCGCTATAACCACCGATCGTTTCATAGCGTTGCTGTGCCTCAAACCAGGCTGCATCGTGTTCAACCTGTGCCAGAATTTTCTCCAGCTGACACAGCTCTACATCGCCATCCAACACAAATGAAATAGCCGATTGATCCGAATCGATGATCTCCTGTTCGACAAAAGCGACCGTTTTCCCGAACTGGAAGCTCACTTCCCCGCTATCCGGTTTAAGCACGCCGCGAATCAATCGGAACAAAGTCGATTTGCCGCTGCCGTTCTTACCGACCAGCCCCACGCGCTGATTGGAAAAAATTTGCAGATTGCAATTCTCCAGCAACGGAATGCCACCCTGCAGATACGTTAAAGATTGAATGTCTAGCACAATGTCTTGATGATAAATTGATTAACTGTATGATGTTGAATTGACTGAAAGCTAGTAGCAACTGAACCCGATACTGGTAAGTATCTTGTAGTTTGGGTTCCAACATTAACTCATCCAACATTCAGAACAGGGAGAATAATACTCTCGTTGCTTATGAAATTTTAGAATTCAGATGCCAACATGAGGATGGAATGTATTGAAAGGTAGTTCGGCTGTCAAATACTGTGATGACCGATCAGCAAATGACTTTAAAAGGGTGAGTACAGGATCAGGTTGGTTCAGAAAGATCGTGGATTAGTGCGAGTGCTCCAGATGGTGCTTGGACCGATAAGCCTGAATGCTCAAGAATCTTACCAATTGACAACTTTCCGGATGGCAGTGATGATTCTCAATTTCCTATCACAATACAGTTGTGCCTTCATTTCAATATCGCACACCCATTTAAATGAAGAGAGGGAAGTTGCGAATTGAGAATATTTTTAGTTACATAATAAGGGGTTATTTGTTAATCTCTGCGGGTTTAATTCCCCGCCCCCTTGGGGCGAAAGCTGGTTGAAAACCAGCAGATTGTAGAGCGCAGTTAATACCCCGCTGCTTGCGGCAGGGTGCTTTATTAAGCTTATTCTGTAAGTGAAGTGGTATTTCAAACTGGACAAGTGTAGCGCCGAGATCGATCAGTATACTCGTTCAGTTACTTATTGAAGAATTCGCGTTCGGTGTGAAAAAAATCACAGTCTAACATGTTTGATTCAGGTTTAATCGTTGCGGTAGTCCTGTTTGTGACTACGTAAAGCAACGGAGAAGGGAGTTACGGTGCGGCTTAATTCAGGTTTTGAACACGGTAGCTCAGTCTATGGATAGTAATCGCATAGTCTAGTGTTGCAATGTACTCGCGATGCATTCACGTTTTCAATCCGGCGTGGCTTCAAACTTCAAAAGCTATGCTTTTTCTTCAATATGATTAAGAAGGAGTATCAAATGACATTTCCTACACCCAATAGCGATGAGAATCTTGTAACCTCTGAACCGGATAACCCTCCCGACTTACCAGAGCAAGATCGGACGAATGTACCGTTCATCGGAAACTTCCACAAGACACTGCCTCATAACGAGTATGGTGAAGTCGATGAGGTTGCTTACCGCAAATTTGAGCGTACTTGCATACAAATCGAAGCGGGCATGCCGATCAATTTCGAGGAGGTGCCCAAAGGGCCTGTCAGCAGCCCGGATCAGAGTCCATTCGAGTCCTGTGTAGCTCCCACTCTCAAGAAGTCGGCTGCGAAGTTCACCAGTCCGATGGCAGGTGCATCAACTGAAACGCACGGTCCCGATCCGAAATCGCTCGAGATGTTGCCCGCACCGGGTTGCCGGTCGATCAGTACTGCAGCTGAAATGGTCGAACTCTACTGGATGGCCTTGCTGCGTGATGCACCGCTGCTTGCATTCCAACAACACTGTGATCCACAAATGGACTGCGGGGTGGATATATCCGCACACGATGGCGTTGGATCGGATAAGCTTGGCTATAACGTCAATGCTCGCGTCAGTGCGGCACGTAGCGCCGTAAATACGATGTTCGACTGCGCCATCCGCCATGATACCGATTCCGGTCGTTTGCGTACTACGTTTGATCTTCAATCCGGCAGTGGCGGTGCGGATATACGGCTACAAACGCTTTTCCGTACCGGATTGTTCGGCGAGGACGTCGGCCCACTAGTTAGTCAGTTCTTCATCCGTCCGATCGGATACGGCGTGCAGACGATCGATCAGAAGCAAGTACCCTATATCGCCAAGCGTGACTTTTTGATTACGCACGGCGATTGGTTACTTGCACAAAACACCGGTAAAGATAAATATGGTCGCGACTATGGAATTTGCAATAACTATGCAGACCAGCGCAATTGCCCTGCCAACATGTATTACCCAACAACTGATGGCACTGCAAACGGGCCGGTGATTAAACGCTACATTTCGACCATGCGCGACCTCGCGCGCTTCGTCAATCGTGATGCACTGCACCAAGCCTACTTCAATGCGGCACTGTTTCTAGATGGAGTTAATGCATCTCTTGATGGCGGCAATCCTTATCGCGGGAATCGTTTTTCACGTGAGGGTGGGTTCGCCACCTTGGGGGGGCCGGATTTGTTGACATTGGTTTCTGAGGTTGCCAGTCGTGCGCTTAAGGTCGTCTGGCGTCAGAAATGGATGGTGCACCGCCGCTGCCGCCCTGAAGTGTATGGTGGACTATTGCAAATGCAGCGCAAGGGATATAAGGGAAAGATGCGCGCATACGGTCTGCCGGAAACAGTTCAAGCCTGCAGCAATTTCGACAATGCACTTAACGATACATTGGATGCTGTGGCATCGCACAATGCCGCGCAGAACGGTGGAACCGAAACCCTGTTTCTACCCATGGCGTTTTCAGCCGGCTCGCCAAATCACCCGGCCTACGGCGCGGGACATGCGACTGTCGCCGGTGCCTGTGTCACGGTACTTAAAGCTTGGTTTGACGAGGACGAGAAATTGGCGGATATTTTCGCTCGTGCCAATAATGGCTTTCCTAAAGATCCACCGACAGCCATGCTGAAACTTCTGCAACCGGGTTATCGTAAGGCTGCTGGTATGCTTGAGGATTTCTGCGAGCCTCAGGAGTACTGTGGGCCCGACGCCGACAAGATGACAGTCGGAGGTGAACTCAATAAAATTGCCAGCAACGTTGCCATGGGCCGTTCCATGGGAGGCGTGCACTGGCGCAGTGATAACACCCGCAGCCTGCGTCTAGGTGAGCAGATTGCCATCGAGATCCTGCGCAAGCGCACTATGGAATATGCGGAGCGCCCGGTTTCGTTTACTTTCCGTGCATTTGATCGGTATATGGTGCATATCACTCAAGGACAAGTTCGGATCAACTGAAGCTTGTTTCGTAGATGCCCACAAGGTGCTTCAGCCAACCTGCGATAGCGGGGTGGCTGAACTTAAACGCAGAGAACGGAAAACAAGATCAGTATAGAATAAAGAATATAGATTAATAAGCAGAAATATATCAGACTCATCAATAATATTTTTAATTCTTGATTTTTCTCTAAAAAGAGCCTTTTTAATCATTATTAAATCGTAAGAATTCCGCCCGAACAAGATTTTGCCTGCTTCAGACGTGCCAGAGTCGGCAGCAGATTGAGGTCGGTTTTTGCTTTCAGTTCGTGCGCTTGTTTCTTGAGTTCATTCAGTGTGATCTCGATTTTCTCTCCGGTCGCGGCTAGTGCTATGACGTTGCCGCTGTCGCACGAAGGGAAGGCCAGGGCGCGTTGGTCGAACGAGGTTTTGATGCGTTCCAGGCTGGACTGGTACCCGCGGCTGCGCCCGAGTAAATTCACGACAAGAATGCCATTATTGTTCAACCGCGTACGGCACATCCGGTAGAACGGCAGTCTATTCAGTTCACCGGGGCGCGCATTGGCATCGAAACCATCCACCAGGATCAGGTCGTAAGTCTTGTTATGACTGGCGATATAGTATGATCCGTCTGCAATCACGATATTAAGGCGCACCGGGTCTTCCGGTAGTTTAAAAAATTGCCTGGCTGCGGCGACTACGCGCGGTTCGATCTCAACCACGGTCAGTTCCGCTAATGGATAGTGGCGATAAATAAATTTGGTCAGTGAGGCTGCGCCAAGGCCGATCAGCAGCACGGTGCGCGGAAAGCGCGCAGCGTCTCGCAGTAACAGGCTGGCCATCATTTCCCGGGTGTAGTCGAGCTCCAGACGCCAGGGGCGCGCGATGCGCATCGCACCCTGGATCCAGTCGGAGCCGAAATGCAATGTGCGCACCCCGGCTTGTTCACGGATATCGATGGGAAAACTCATGTGCGGAAATTTCTTGTCAAATCGGTTAGATCAAAAACAGTAGCGCCAATCCTATTCCGCCAGCTGTTGCCAGCATGCCTGAAATACACTGCTTGGCTAGTAGACGGGGACCGAAGAAAAAAATGAGGCCCAGTTTGAAGCCGATGTTGGAGAGCAATCCCAGTGAAATGGCCATGACGGTTTGCGTGATGTCCAGTTTGCCTAGTTCGTATAAGCGCAAGCTTGACAAGGTGATAGCGTCGACATCGGTTAAGCCGGAGATCACTGCGACTGCGTATAATCCACCACTACCCGCGATGTCGGAAAGCCATGCGGAACAGAACAGGACGACGCCATAAATCAATCCAAAGGTAGCGGCTGTCCGGATCTCGGTAGGATTCTTGATTTCCGGCATGGGTGCTTCTTCTTGCAGCTTGCTGAGCTTGTGCCACCAGTAGGCCGTAACGCTGGCTCCCAATAGAAAGCCGTTACCCAGAACAGGTAACAATTGCGGCGCTATGGCGGGAGAGGCCACCGCGCTGATAATGGCTAAGCGGATCAGAACGGTCAGGTTGGCGATCAGGATAACCACGACGGCGAGTTGAGTAAAACTCTGATTTTCAACGCTGCGGCGCGCGTATACCAGCGTTGTGGCCGTACTGGAAACCAGTCCGCCGAATAAACCCAGAATAGCGCCATGACGTTGTCCCAGGAGTTGGAGTGCGATATACCCCGCCAAGCTGACGCCCGATATCAATACCACCATGAGCCAGATCTGATGAGGATTGATTGCCTCATAAGGTCCAAAATTCTTATCCGGCAGGATCGGCAGGATGATAAACGACAGCACGGCAAACTGTAATACCGAGATCAAATCGCGCCGGCTCAAATTTTGCGTGATGCCGTGCAATTCTGCTTTGAAATACAGCAATATCGTGGTGATAATCGCCAGCATGACAGCCAGGTTATGGTAACCGTACCACACCGCAGCGCCCAGGCCATAGCAGACCAGAATCGCGGCTACTGTCGTAGTGCCCGGGTCTGCGTTTTTGTCTTTGGCGCGGAGATACGTGGAGATGGTCATCAGACCGACAATTACCAGACCGCTCGGCAGCAGCCAGGGCGTGGCTTTTTCCGACAGCATGGCAGCCAGCGTACCGAATAATGCAACTAACGCAAAAGTTCTCAATCCTGCCCGAGATCCCGGGCTGCGCTCGCGCTCCAAGCCGATCAGCAAGCCGATTGCCAAGCTAGTCAAAAAATGCGGCAGAGCGGCCAATTCGCCATTGAGGGTGAATTCAAGATGCATTGCTGATTAGGGGTGAGTCTGCCTGAAACCAGTGTTCAAGCAGAAATTGCAAAGATGTTTTGCCATTGTACTCATTGACCTGCAGTCGATACACGGCATCAATGATATCAGGCAGCGGATCGCTCTGGAAAAACAGGATGCCGTCGAAAGCATGATCCGATTTTCGTGATTGATCGAGGTCTGTGCAATCCAGTTTTCTGAGTTTTAATTTTAAGTGTTTTTCGCCGACAATACGTTGACTTTCAACATAAAACCGCGCATTGAACGAAGGTTGGGGAAAACCTTGGCCCCACACTTGGCGATCGAGATATGCCGCCAATTCCAAATTGATTTCAGCAGGCTCCAGATCGCCATCGGTTTCGATGATTTGTGTCAAATTGGCAGGTGTCAGCAAGATTTGCGCCACGTGTTCAAAGGCATCGCGGAATTTCTCAAGATCACCGCTATTGATAGTCAATCCGGCCGCCGCAGCGTGACCTCCGAATTTTCTAATCAACTCGGGGTGTCGTTTAGCGACCAGATCGAGTGCGTCGCGCAAATGAAAACCGTTGATTGATCGCCCGGAACCTTTGATTTCGCCGTGACTGCCCGGTGCAAAAATGATGACCGGCCGGTGATACTTATCCTTGATGCGTGATGCGAGTATGCCAATGACGCCTTGGTGCCAATCTTGATCAAACAGGCAGATACTGTAAGCAGTCTGGATTTCTTCATCACGGGTTTTGAGGATGTGTTCCAGCTTGATCAACGCGCTTTCCTGCATAGTGGATTCAATTTCCCGGCGTTGCCGGTTCAATTCATCCAACTGTTTGGCGATTTCCAATGCATGGGCTTCATCATCGGTAATCAAGCATTCAATGCCGAGTGACATATCATCCAATCTTCCCGCTGCATTGAGCCGTGGTCCCAGCATAAAACCCAGTTCATAGGTGGAGATTTGCGCATAGTCGCGCCGGGATATTTGCAATAGCGCATTGATGCCCGCACAAGCGCGTCCCTTCCGAATCCGCTCTAAGCCTTGCTGTACCAGGATGCGGTTATTACTATCCAGTTTGACGACATCGGCGACGGTACCCAATGCGACCAGATCCAGGAAACCGGCGAGATTCGGTTCCTGACCTGTTGCGAAAGCGCCACGTTGACGCAATTCCGCGCGTAGTGCCAGCATCAGATAGAAAATGACACCTACGCCGGCAATACTTTTGCTGGGAAAGGGGCAGTTGGGTTGATTGGGATTGATAATAGCCATGGCCGCAGGCAATTCATCGCCGGGTAAATGATGATCGGTGATGATCACTTGCATGCCCAAGCGGTTGGCGGCTGATACGCCTTCAACGCTGGCGATACCGTTATCGACGGTAATCAGGAAATCGGGCTGCTTGGTTTCGTGCGCCAGATGTACGATTTCCGGAGTCAGACCATAGCCGAATTCAAACCGATTGGGTACCAGATAGTCAATGGTGGCGCCAAACTTGCGTAAAATGCGGATGCCGACCGCACAGGCCGTAGCGCCATCGGAGTCATAATCAGCGATTATTAGCAGACGTTTCTTCGCGGCAATGGCATCAGCAAGCAGAGCGGCGGTTACCGTGATATTTTTGAGCTGTGCGAATGGGATCAGGCGTATCAGTTCGGTTTCGAGCTCGCTTGAGTTTTCAATACCCCGTGCTGCAAAAATACGGGCAAGTACCGGAGGTAATCCGCAGTCATGCAGTGTTTGGAAAGATTGTAAATTATACGAACGGGTAGTAATTCTGGTCATGTATCGGAGAAGTAATAATACGCAAAATTTTAAGAACGAATTTATTCTGCGGGTATTTCTGCTTCTGTTGCGAGTTTTTCCACTTTAAGCACATGTAAACGACGGCTATCAACCCGTTGCACGGTGAATTTAAAGTGACCGATCTCGACAGTTTCGCCGCGATTAGGCAAGCGGCCAAATTTGTTCAGCACCAATCCGCCGATGGTATCGAAATCTTCGTTGCTGAAGTGTGCGTCAAGGGCTTCATTGAAGCTGTCAATCTCGGTGATTGCCTTGACACGGTATTGTCCATCCGATTCCATGACGATGTTGTCCTCTTCATCATCAAAGTCGTATTCGTCTTCAATTTCTCCCACAATCTGTTCGAGAACATCTTCAATCGTCACTAGACCGGCCACTCCTCCATATTCGTTTACGACGATGGCCATATGATTGCGATTACTGCGGAATTCCTTAAGCAGGATATTAAGTCGCTTCGATTCGGGGATGAATACAGCCGGACGCAACATGTCGCGGATATTGAATTCTTCCGGATCGGCGTAATAGCGCAATAAATCCTTCGCCAGCAGAATACCGATAATTTCATCTTCGCTGCCTTCTATCACCGGAAAACGGGAATGCGCAGCTTCAATGACAAAGGGAATGAATTGTTCCGGCTTCTTGCTGATGTCGACAACATCCATTTGTGAGCGTGGCACCATGATATCGCGTGCCTGCATTTCTGAAACTTGCATGACGCCTTCAATCATGCTGAGTGCATCGGAATCGAGCAAATTGCGTTCAAAGGCGGAGTGCAGCAGTGTGATCAGTTGTTCGCGATCTTCCGGTTTGCGGATGAGCATTGCCCCTAACCGCTCCAGCCAGCCACTTTTAGGTGGGGGTTCGTCCATGATGTATTTGAAATCCAGTGGGTGTTAGAAAAAAATGAAGCGGAAATTTTCTTTGGCAGCTTCGTGGGAATAGGAGCATTACAGGACTATTACACGAAATTTGCATTGCCATATTCTAGATAAGGGTTTGTAAAACCAAGTTTGGTTAGTATTTGTATTTCCAGTTGTTCCATGGTCGCAGCATCTGAATCTTCAATGTGATCATGGCCTTGTAAATGTAGCAGGCCATGAATGGTGAGATGGGCGTAATGTGCCACTAGGTTTTTATTCTGTTGTTGTGCTTCATCGCTGATCACAGGTGCACATAGGATGATATCGCCCGTTAAAGGCTCGGCATCGTCATAAACAAAGGTTAGCACATTAGTGGCGTAATTTTTATTACGAAATTGCTGATTAAGTTCTCGCCCTTCCTTTTCATCGACGAGTCGTAAAACAACCTCGGCTTCTTGCATCAATGCAACTTTGGTCCAACGGCGAAATTGCGGTCGGCTGGGTACTGCCGTGTACTCTGTTGCGTATTGCACTATCAGCCTGAATGAATTTGTTTTCCGTACCAAATGATCAGGATTATCGGGATTGTTTGTCGTGCTTTTCATAGGCGGTGACAATGCGTTGAACGAGCGGATGCCTTACCACATCTTCGGACAGGAAATGGGTAAAGGCGATGCCGCGTATATCTTTTAGGACGTGTTGGGCCTCGATCAAACCGCTTTTTTGATGTTTGGGCAGATCAATTTGTGTGACATCGCCGGTGATGACTGCTTTTGAACCAAGTCCCATGCGAGTTAGAAACATTTTCATTTGCTCTGGCGTAGTGTTTTGCGCCTCATCCAGAATAATGAAGGACTGATTCAGCGTGCGTCCACGCATAAAGGCGAGTGGCGCGATTTCAATGGTATTGCGCTCAAAGTGTTTGCTTGTCTTATCAAAGCCCATTAAATCATATAGCGCATCATACAGCGGACGTAAATACGGATCGACCTTTTGAGTCATATCGCCAGGTAAAAAACCTAAACGCTCACCGGCCTCAACAGCCGGGCGAACCAAAATCAAGCGGGATACCAGACCGCGTTCAAGTGCATCGACTGCGCTGGCTACCGCTAGATAAGTTTTTCCGGTACCGGCGGGGCCGATGGCGAAGGTGATGTCGTGTTCCTGAATTTGCTGCAAGTATTGAACCTGACGCGGTGTGCGGCCATATAAATTACTGCGGCGTGTCAGCAGTCCGGATGTTGCCGGTTGTGTGATGCTGGTGCTATCGGTGGTGACACTGTTGTCCTCCGCCGTATAATGTGGATTCATCGCTTCGATCAAGCCGAGTTGAATATACTCCAGACTTAAGTGGTGCTGTGATTGGTTATAAAAATTGCGCAACACTTTTGCCGCAAGCTTTGTTTGACCGGATTTGCCCGATAAGCTGAAGTGTTCGCCACGTCGAGAAATGGTGACATCCAGCGCAGTTTCAACTTGTTTTAAATTTTCATCTAGCACACCGCATAGATTGGCGAGGCGTTGGTTATCGGTGGGTGTAAAAGAAATTTCTAAGGGAGTTGGTTTCAATGTCGGAGAATGCTGTTTTGATAGGACGATTTTCGCAGCGCACGGGATACTTTGCAAGTAAAACTCATGCCAAGATATATTTGATCATTCATACACCAGGTCTCCGCGCAGAGAATGCGCGCGAGCTTCAGTGATACGTACGGTGACAAACTGCCCGATCAACTCGGGATTGCCGGCTAAATTGACGACACGGTTGTTATCCGTGCGCCCGCTCAGTTCATCGGAGTTCTTTTTAGACGTGCCTTCCAGCAATACGCGCTGAACTGTATCGACCATTTGCAGGCTGATTTTGCGGGATTGAGAGCTTAACTGCGCTTGTAAACGATGTAACCGTTCCAGTTTTTCTTCCTGTGGCAAATCATCGGGTAAGTCGGCTGCGGGCGTACCGGGACGTGGGCTATATACGAAACTGTACGAATCGTCAAAGTTCATCTCTTCGACCAGCTTCAGCGTTGCTTGGAAATCCACCTCGGTTTCTCCGGGGAAGCCAACAATGAAATCCGATGATAATGAAATATCCGGACGTACAGCGCGCACTTTCCTGATAATGGATTTATATTCCAATACGCTATATCCTCGCTTCATAGCAGCCAGTATCCGGTCAGAACCGGATTGCACCGGCAGGTGCAAGTGATTGACTAATTTTGGTAACTGGTTGTAAGCCTGAATCAGGCGCGCCGTAAACTCTTTCGGGTGAGACGTTGTGTAGCGGATGCGCTCAATCCCCGGGATGTCATGAAGATACTCAAGTAGCAATGCGAAATCAGCAATTTCACCATCGTTCATCATCCCCAGGTAAGCATTGACATTCTGCCCTAGCAAGGTGATTTCTTTAATACCCTGATTGGCAAGTACGGCGATTTCTGTCAGTACATCATCCAGCGGGCGGGACACTTCTTCACCGCGCGTGTAAGGAACCACGCAGAAGCTGCAGTATTTGCTGCAACCTTCCATGATGGAGACAAACGCAGTGACCCCTTCGGTGCGGGCAGGTGGCAGGTGGTCGAATTTTTCTATCTCGGGAAAAGAAATATCAACTTGCGAGCGCCCGGTTGCTTTGCGTGTTTCAATGAGTTGCGGCAATCGGTGCAAGGTCTGCGGACCAAATACAATATCGACAAATGGCGCGCGGCTGACAATCGCTCTGCCTTCCTGGCTGGCGACACATCCCCCCACCCCAATTAGTAAATCAGGATTGCGTTCTTTCAAGTGCCGTACCCGTCCAAGGTCATGAAATACTTTTTCTTGTGCTTTCTCGCGCACAGAGCAGGTATTGAATAAAATCATATCAGCTTCGGCCGGATCATTGGTTGATTCCATACCATAGGCGGCATGCAGTACATCAGCCATTTTCTCCGAGTCGTACTCGTTCATTTGGCATCCAAAGGTTTTGATATAAAGTTTGTTGCTCACGGATTGGCTCTTGAAATGTGAAAGGTTACGGTGTTATCGAAGTATCTGCTGTCCCTGGTTTTCAGCTTCCTTGACTTCATCCGGGGTCAAAATCCAAACACGATGCAGATTTCCCATAATGTCCAACTGGTAGCGGATGAGACCAACATAGTTTGCGACATTAGGTAAAATGATCAAATTATCTATCCCACGGATTTGTCCGCCTGATCCCATTTGCATTTGCTGGTTATTAATGACGAATAATGGAAAAGAAACGGCGGTTAAATTTCCCAGTTGACTATTAACAGGAAATTTTCTGGTTTGCTGACTAAATACTGATTGCGGCATTGTTATCAGTACAGTTATCAGTAATAGGAATATTCCGAAAGTTTTGTTCATGTGAAACCGGGCTGGAGCAAATTAATCGTACGCGTTAAGAAGTCAAGCTGATTATACCTAATTTATTGAAGGCTCATGATACGCTAATTAATGGCGAAGCGACATAATCCATACAATGTGTATTAATAGAGTAGATTAGCATGAGAGTTAAAATCAAGGATCAAGGCGAAGAGCAGGCATATAAAATGCCAAATATGTCACTTTATAGCAGAAGCCGGCTCATTGGTATTTGCAATTTCATTCTTGAAATTATTGCCCGCTATCATTTGCGATAATTTGATTATTAGGGAGAAAGTTATTGTGGCAGCCAAGCATTCGATGAGAATGAGAAAACTTAATATCATTGCTATAAATGCAAATCCAAAAGATAGAGTGGTTTTTTGAAAGAATCTAGAGCAATTTATCTAATTCGGCAGCTATATCTTTGGCCCTAAATGAATTGAGGGCTGGGTCGCTACCTAAATAGTCGTTGTGCTGATTATGATTGTTCGGTGTGTTTTAACCAAGGAAAATACATGAGAGATGTAGTGGTCTTAAGTGGGGTACGGACAGCCATAGGTGATTATGGTGGTTCGTTGCAGCAGATTGCTCCGGCTGATCTGGCGGCAAAAGTAGTGCGAGAAGCCGTATTGCGAGCAAAAATTGATCCTAATGATGTGGAGCATCTGGTTTTTGGTAATGTGATTCATGGAGAGTCGCGCGATATGTATCTAGCGCGTGTGGCTTGTATCAATGGCGGTTTGCCGCACCATACTTCGGCGCTGACAGTTAATCGCTTGTGCGGAAGCGGGTTGCAAGCTATTATTTCGGCCAGCCAAAGTATTATGCTCAATGATACTGATGTGGCAGTCGCGGGCGGTGCGGAATCCATGAGTCGGGGGGGCTATTTATTGCCGGCATTGCGTTGGGGGCAGCGCATGAACGACGGAGGTGCCGTGGACATGATGGTGGGTGCGCTTACCGATCCATTTGATCACGTGCATATGGGAATCACGGCCGAGAATATAGCGGAAAAATGGAAAATTAGTAGAGCAGAACAGGATGCATTTGCAGCGGAGAGTCATCGTCGTGCCTTGAGTGCTATTAACAATGACTACTTCAAAGAGCAAATATTGCCTGTTGAAATTGTTGTCGGTAAAAAAACAGTTCTTTTTGATACCGATGAGCATCCACGTGAAGATACGAATTTAGAGAGTTTAGGTAAGCTTCGATCTATTTTTAAAAGAGAGGGTACGGTAACCGCGGGTAATGCCTCCGGTATAAACGATAGTGCAGCCGCAGTGGTTTTGATGGAGAGTGATGTGGCGCGGAAAAGGGGTTTAAAACCGATGGCGAGGTTGGTTGCATATGGTCATGCCGGTGTGGACCCTAAATTTATGGGCCTCGGACCGGTGCCCGCTGTGCAAATGGCATTGCAGCGTGCAAGTATCAAACTAGATGAGCTGGATGTGATTGAGTCCAATGAAGCATTTGCTGTACAAGCGTGTGCGGTTGCAAAGGAATTGCAATTTGATCCGGAAAAAACTAATCCTAATGGAGGGGCCGTGGCATTAGGTCATCCGATAGGTGCAACGGGTTGTATTTTAACAATCAAAGCGCTGTATGAATTGCAGCGTGTCGGTGGGCGTTATGCGTTGGTCACTATGTGCATTGGGGGCGGTCAAGGGATTGCGGCAATCTTTGAGAAACATGAATAGCGGCATAAGGCTTTTGGCATAGGGCTTTTGTTTGATATCTGGTAAAAGAGAAGTGCAACAGATAGAAGTTAAATGCGAGTTCACGTTGACTGACAGGGACAATTAGGCTATAGTTGCGCCTTTTTTAAGTGCAGATATGCTGTCTGTTCCAAGGGCAAGTAAAAAATGTCTTGGATAAAGAGTAGGTCGCTTAAAATTGTTCTGCTTGTGCAGTTGTTGTTAACGTTTGTGTTAGTAATTATCTTTATGCTGACTCTTGGCAAGCATGGCGCAATTTCAGCAATGCTAGGCGGAGGGGTAAACGTAATTTCCTCAACTGTATTTGCGCTGATTGTATCGCGTCATCAAGGATATACAGCAGGCGGTGCGATTAGAACTGCGCTAAGAGCCGAGGCGGTTAAAATAATATTGATAATTGGTTTGTTATGGATGGTGTTCAAGTTTTACACAAGTGTTAATGCGCTCGTGTTTATTGGAACATTCATTCTGATGGTTTTAGTTTATAGCATGGTGTTATTAGTAGCAGATAATACTAAGAAGATAAGATAAATTCACAAGTGAAGCGGCAGCACATGGCATCCGATACAGAACTTACACCCACGTCATATATTGAGCATCATCTCACCTATTTAACAACGCAAGTCCGGGAAGGTTCATTCTGGGTTCTGCATGTTGATACTTTGGTGACATCCATTATTCTGGGTGTTATAAGCTTAGGGTTTATATGGCTGGTGGTACGTAAGGCAACTTCTGGAGTGCCGTCCAAGACTCAGGCTTTTATCGAGCTGGCTGTTGAATTCATTGATAATGAAGTCAAGAATACATTTCACGGCAATCGGCATGTGTTTGTCGCGCCTGCAGCATTAACCATCTTTGTGTGGGTTTTAATGATGAATGCCATGGACATTCTGCCTATAGATATTATGGCGTGGATTATGGAGCATGCATTTGGTTTGCACAATTGGAAGATAGTGCCAACAACGGATGTTAATACAACTTTTGCATTGGCTTTATCGATATGGCTGCTTATGCTTTTCTTCAATGTAAAGGTTAAAGGGTTGGGTGGTTGGATGCATGAGCTTTTCTGCACGCCATTTGGAAAAAATCCATTGCTATGGCCGTTGAATTTATTATTCAATTTTATTGAATATGTATCAAAACCGTTATCCCACTCTCTGCGGCTTTTTGGAAATATATACGCTGGCGAAATTATTTTTCTATTGTTGGGCATGTGGGCGGCAACTGGCATATCGGGCACAATTTTTGGCGCAGTATTAGGGGCGGGTTGGGCAATATTCCACATCTTGATTGTTACTTTGCAAGCATTTATCTTCATGATGTTGACAGTTGTGTATCTATCGATGGCGCATGAATCGCATTAGTTCTAGGTTTTTTGTTGCATATTTTTAATCTTACAGAAGGGAATTAAAATGGAGAATTTGCAGTATTTAGCAATGATTCAGGCGTATACCGGAATAGGCATTGGTTTGATGATTGGTCTTGGTGCGGCTGGTGCTTGTATCGGGGTTGGGGTTATGTGTAGTCGCTTTCTTGAAGGTGCGGCACGTCAACCCGAAATGATTCCAACTTTGCAGGGTAAAGTATTTCTTTTATTAGGTTTGACAGACGCGTCATTTATTATTGCTGTCGGTTTGGCAATGTTGTTTGCATTTGGTAATCCATTGCTGGCAGTAATTCAGTAATAATGTCATTGCTGTTTAGATCAGATAATACAGGCTTGTCATGAATATTAACTTTACTTTAATTTCGCAGGCGATAGCCTTTTCAGTCTTCATTTGGTTTACTGTCAGGTATGTATGGCCACCATTGTTGCGCGCAATAGAAGAACGGCAAAAAACGATTGCTGACGGTCTGGCTGCTGGTGAGCGTGGACGTCACGAATTAGAATTGGCAAGTCAACGCTCTTCAGATGTGTTGAAAGATGCGAAACAGCGTGCCTCCGAAATAATTATTCAAGCTGAAAAACGTGCCACAGAAATTATTGAAGAGGCAAAAAAGTCTGCAAAAGAAGAAGGTGATCGAATAGTTGCTGGTGCTAAAGCAGATATAGAGCATGAAATTTTCAGTGCAAAAGAAGTGCTAAGGCAACAAGTTTCGGAATTGGCAGTGGCGGGAGCGGCAAAAATTTTACGTCGCGAAGTGGATTCCAAAGCGCATGCTGATCTGCTTGTTGCAATACGGGAAGATTTAAAATAATGGCTGAAGCAATTACTGTTGCAAGACCGTATGCGGAAGCGGCATATAAGTTCGCTGTTGAAAAAAAAGAATTATCTCAATGGTCAAAAATATTACAGCTTGCGGCTTCGATAGCAGAAGATGATCAAATGAAGCTTCTTGTCGGGAATCCACGGATATCAGTTAGTCAGTTAAGTGAATTGATTCTGGATATTGGTGGAAAAAAATTCCCTGCTGAGGCGCGGAATCTAATCATGTTGCTGGTCGAAAATAAACGTGTGCTGCTGTTATCTCAAGTGAGTCAACTGTTTGAGCAGTTAAAAGCGCAGCACGAAGGTGTTTTAGAGGCTAAAATCATCAGTGCATTTAAAATGCAGAGCGATCAAGTTGATAGATTGATTAATAATTTAGAGCGAAAGTTTAATCGTAAGATAGAAGCTCAAGTGAGTGTTGATCCCGAATTGATAGGTGGTGTCAAAGTGGAAATTGGTGATGAAACTTTGGATGCATCAGTTCGCGGGAAACTAGAAGCCATGGCTGTTGCCCTTAAAAGCTAGGAGTTAAATTAAATGCAGTTAAATCCATCCGAAATCAGTGAGCTGATTAAAAAAAGGATTGAGGGACTTGCGGATACGGCAGAGATTCGTACGCAAGGAACTATTGTTTCTGTAACAGACGGTATTGTACGTATACATGGATTGTCAGATGTAATGCAAGGAGAAATGTTGGAGTTTCCGGGCAATACTTTTGGTCTGGCATTGAATCTTGAAAGGGACTCAGTGGGCGCAGTTATTATGGGAGCCTATGAGCATATCCGTGAAGGTGATACAGTCAAATGTACTGGGCGTATTCTTGAGGTTCCCGTGGGAGAAGGTTTGTTGGGGCGTGTCGTGAATGCACTAGGCCAGCCGATAGATGGAAAGGGTCCTGTTACAGCTGCTAGGTCGGAGCCTATTGAGAAGATTGCACCGGGCGTTATATGGCGGCAATCTGTTGATCAGCCAGTGCAAACTGGATTGAAGTCTGTGGATTCCATGGTGCCAATTGGTCGAGGGCAGCGGGAACTGATCATCGGTGATCGTCAAACAGGTAAAACTGCTGTTGCAATCGATGCGATCCTGAATCAGAAAGGCCAAGATATGCTCTGTATATATGTTGCGGTCGGACAGAAAGCATCATCGATTGCAAACGTAGTGCGCAAACTTGAAGAGCATGGTGCAATGGAATATACCATTGTGGTGGCGGCGACAGCCTCAGAATCAGCGGCAATGCAATTTATTGCGCCTTATTCAGGTTGTACTATGGGTGAGTATTTCCGAGACAAAGGTCAAGATGCTTTGATTGTTTATGATGATTTAACTAAACAAGCATGGGCCTATAGGCAGATTTCTTTACTTCTGAGACGACCTCCGGGCCGTGAAGCATATCCGGGCGATGTTTTTTATCTTCATTCGCGTTTGTTAGAAAGGGCGGCGCGAGTGAGTGCGGCTTATGTTGAAAAAGCAACAAATGGTGCGGTAAAAGGAAAGACAGGTTCTTTAACGGCGTTGCCGATCATTGAAACGCAAGCGGGTGACGTAACCGCTTTCGTGCCAACTAATGTAATTTCTATCACAGATGGACAAATTTTCCTTGAAACAGATTTGTTTAATGCGGGTATACGTCCGGCGATTAATGCAGGTGTTTCTGTCTCTCGTGTAGGTGGTGCAGCGCAAACCAAAGTGATAAAAAAGCTTGGTGGTGGCATACGTTTGGCTCTAGCACAATATCGCGAACTAGCTGCGTTTGCTCAATTTGCATCTGATTTGGATGAAGCAACGCGGAAACAGCTTGAGCGTGGAAAAATGGCGACTGAGCTTATGAAGCAACCTCAATATGCGACTCTTAGCGTTTCAGAAATGGCGCTTACTTTATTTGCCATTAATAATGGCTATTTCGATGATGTTGAAGTTGCTCGTGCTTTGGCATTCGAGTCGGCACTGAAAAGCTATATTCGCGGCCAACATGGAAATATTCTTGATGATATTGAGAGAAATAAAGAGCTTGATGCTGGAACCGAAAAGGAATTGACAGCAGCAATCGTGGAATTTAAGCAAAGCGGAACATATTAAGCAAATGGCCGGTAGCAGAGAAATACGCAATAAAATAAAGAGTGTAAAAAATACGCAAAAAATAACCCGTGCCATGGAGATGGTTGCGGCATCAAAAATGCGGAAGGCTCAAGATCGTATGAAGAAGGCGCGCCCCTATGGAGAAAAAATACGCAATGTAGCTGCGCATATGAGTCGGGCGAATACTGAGTATAGACACCCATTCTTGATCGAGCGGGATACCGTCAAAAGGATTGGCATTATTGTCGTAACCTCAGACAAAGGGTTATGTGGCGGATTGAATACTAACGTCTTACGCAAGACTCTGAGTCAAATGAAGTTATGGAATAATGAGGGGGAGCAGATTGAGGTTTGTTGTATTGGTAACAAAGGATTAGGTTTTATGAGCCGGATTGGTGCGAATATCACGTCTCAAGTTGTGGGACTTGGTGATACACCAGATATTGTGCGACTTATTGGTGCGGTTAAAGTGGTGTTGGACGGTTATACACATGATAAGTTTGATCGAGTATATATTTTTTATAATCGTTTTATCAATACCATGAAGCAACAACCAGTTATGGAGCAACTGCTGCCTTTAACTGATGAGCTTATAAAAAGTGAAGCTGGGAGTGATGAAAAGCAGAAAGTATCATGGGATTACATCTATGAGCCAGAGGCGAAGTCGGTCATTGATGATATTATGGTTCGATATGTGGAGGCTTTGATATATCAGGCGGTTGCTGAGAATATGGCGTCAGAGCAGTCGGCAAGGATGGTGGCGATGAAAGCTGCTTCGGACAATGCTGGTAATGTTATTGATGAATTGACACTGATTTATAATAAATCAAGACAAGCAGCAATTACGAAGGAATTGTCTGAGATTGTCGGAGGCGCTGCGGCTGTTTAAAAATTTTGTATTAGTTTAGGGAACAACGATGAATCAAGGAAAAATTGTTCAGTGTATTGGTGCAGTGATTGATGTGGAGTTTCCGCGCGAATCTCTTCCAAAAGTTTATGATGCACTAGTAATGGAAGATTCCGAGCTTACTCTCGAAGTACAACAGCAGTTAGGTGATGGTGTAGTTCGCACGATTGCTCTTGGTTCTTCCGATGGTTTGCGTCGTGGAATGATAGTTCAAAACAGTGGAAAGCAAATTAATGTACCCGTTGGAACCAAAACGTTAGGACGCATTATGGATGTTTTGGGTCGTCCAATCGATGAAATGGGGGATATTGGTGCTGAACAGCATATGTCGATACATCGTGAGGCCCCTGCTTTTGATGAACTTTCGGCATCGACAGAATTGCTGGAAACCGGTATTAAAGTTATAGATTTAATATGCCCCTTTGCTAAAGGAGGTAAAGTCGGATTATTCGGTGGTGCGGGTGTTGGCAAAACTGTCAATATGATGGAATTGATTCGTAATATCGCGATTGAACACAGTGGATATTCAGTATTCGCAGGTGTGGGAGAGCGTACTCGTGAGGGAAATGATTTTTATCATGAGATGAAAGAATCTAAGGTGCTTGATAAAGTGGCGCTTGTATATGGGCAAATGAACGAACCACCTGGGAATCGCTTGCGTGTTGCATTAACTGGCTTGACGATGGCGGAATCATTCCGTGATGAAGGTCGTGATGTGTTGTTTTTTGTAGATAACATATATCGCTATACCTTGGCTGGAACAGAAGTTTCTGCTTTGCTCGGACGTATGCCATCAGCGGTTGGATACCAGCCAACACTAGCGGAAGAAATGGGACGATTACAAGAGCGTATTACATCAACTAAAACTGGATCAATTACATCAATTCAAGCTGTGTATGTCCCCGCTGACGATTTAACCGATCCTTCACCTGCAACCACTTTTGGTCATCTGGATGCTACTGTGGTGTTGTCGCGTGATATTGCTTCCTTAGGTATTTACCCAGCTGTGGATCCACTTGATTCAACTTCACGTCAACTTGATCCGCAAGTTGTAGGGGATGAGCATTATAACACTGCGCGTGCGGTTCAGCAGACTTTGCAGCGTTATAAAGAATTAAGGGATATTATTGCTATTTTAGGCATGGATGAGCTGTCTCCTGAAGATAAATTGGCTGTAAGTCGAGCTCGTAAAATTCAGCGATTTTTATCTCAACCATTCAATGTTGCAGAAGTATTTACCGGTTCACCAGGAAAATATGTGTCCTTAAAAGATACTATTAAAGGTTTTAAAGGAATTGTTGGAGGTGAGTACGACGATCTACCTGAGCAAGCCTTTTATATGGTTGGTGGTATCGAAGAGGCAATCGAGAAAGCCAAAACGCTTCAATAATCTCAGAGAAAATAGTGATGGGTACCATTTTTCATCTTGATATAGTTAGTGCTGAAGAGTCAATTTATTCTGGGCCTGTGGAGTTTATGGTTGCGCCGGCTCAGATGGGCGAAGTGGGAATCTATCCACGACATACACCGATGCTAACAAAAATAAAATCTGGGATGGTACGTATAAAGGCTCAATTACAGGAAGAAGAGCTGATATATGTATCTGGAGGCATGCTGGAAGTTCAGCCGGATATTGTTACCATATTAGCCGATACTGCTGTGCGGAGTCACGATCTTGATGAAGCAAAAGCGCTTGAGGCGAAACGAGCCGCTGAAGAGGCTATGAAAAATAAGGAATCTGAATTGGATTATGTCAAAGCTCAAGCTGAATTGATTGAAGCGATGGCGCAATTAGCTGCAATTAATAAGCTAAGAAAACGTGGGCATTAGTTAAAATGTAGATTGATTTTCAGTTTTTGTTGAAAAATGACTGAATAAAAGTGAATCGAAGAATGTAATTGATACTTCATCTACTTATGGTATATTCACAAAAATAAAGAACACAAAAAAGGCGACATATGTCGCCTTTTTTGTGTTCTTTATTTACTAAAGTAAAATGATTAATATTTAAAATGAGCGATCAGCTAATTTACAAAGGCTATTTCATTCAATTAGATTACGGTATTTATTTTAAAATCATTCATAATTGTGTTGAAGCTTAATGTAGTAATTCTCGCAGCAGGTGCTGGAAAGCGCATGCATTCTTCTCTTCCAAAAGTATTGCATACTTTGGCAGGTCAGCCCCTGCTTACGCATGTTATCAATACGGCCCGAAAGCTGTCGCCTAATAAAATTTGTGTAGTTATTGGCCATGATGGAGAAAAAATAAAGAAATCAGTCATTGGAGATGACTTGACGTGGGTGATACAGGAACAACAATTGGGTACCGGGCATGCGTTAATGCAAGCATTATCTCAACTTAGTGATGATGGTTTGACACTTATTCTTTATGGGGATGTTCCATTAGTGAGTGCTCAGGAATTGCGTCAATTATTGATCGTGGTAGATGGGAAAAGCTGTGCTATGTTATCCGCAGTTGTAGAAAATCCTTTTGGTTATGGCAGGATTGTGCGTGATGTAAATACCAAGGCAATTACTGCAATCGTTGAACAAAAAGATGCCAGTACGGAACTGCAAAGTATACATGAAATTAATACGGGGATTATGCTTATACCCAACGTGTATTTACACAAATGGTTACCTAAGCTAAAAAATAAAAATACCCAACATGAATATTATTTAACAGATATTATTGCGATGGCTTTTAAAGATGGTGTGCATGTTGCATCCGTGCAGGTTAAGAACTTCTGGGAAGTAATGGGTGTTAATAACAAATACCAATTGGCAGAACTTGAAAGATTATTTCAAAGGAATTGTGCTAATGAGTTATTGAGTACAGGAGTTAGGGTAACTGATCCCGCACGAATTGATATACGAGGTGAACTTATCTGTGGATCCGATGTTGAGATTGATATTAATTGTATTTTTGAAGGAACTGTAAAGCTAGGTAACTTTGTGCGGGTAGGCGCCCATTGCATACTCAGGAATGTAACAGTAGCGGCGGGGAGTATTATTCATCCGTACAGCATGATAGAGGGTACAGAAATTAGTGAAAATTGCAAGATAGGCCCTTATGCTCGCATCCGACCTGGTACTAGACTAGCAAGTAAAGTACAGATTGGTAATTTTGTTGAAGTTAAAAATAGCCAGATTGGTGTGGGGAGCAAAACGAATCATTTGAGCTATATTGGAGACTCTTGCGTAGGGAAGAATGTCAATATCGGCGCTGGAACAATCACTTGTAATTACGATGGCGCTAACAAACACACTACCATTGTCGAGGATGATGTATTTATTGGATCGGATACGCAACTTATCGCGCCGGTTAAGATATCAAGGGGTTCATACATTGGTTCTGGATCAACGATTACAAAAGAAACACCCGAGAATCAGCTGACTTTATCCAGATCAAGGCAGATCAGCATTAGTGGATGGAAGCGTCCGCCAAAAATTAAAAAATAGAATGGTATTTTCTATTATCTAAGTAGTATTTTTTGTCAGCCTGAGCAGCAGGAAAATGTGATATGTGTGGAATAGTAGGTGCAGTAGCAAATAATAACATCGTGCCGGTGTTGTTGGATGGATTATTACATTTAGAATACCGAGGGTATGATTCCGCTGGTCTCGTAGTGACTTGTAATGGTCTGCAGAGATTGCGCACTACGGGCCGTGTAGCCGAGTTACAAAAGCTTGCACATGAAAAGAAGATACGAGGTTTTGCGGGTATTGCACATACTCGCTGGGCGACGCATGGGGTTCCTTCTGAGCGTAATGCGCATCCTCATTTTTCTGGAACAGCAGAATCTCCTGCTCGAATTGCCATTACGCACAATGGAATAATTGAGAACCATGAAATAATGCGCAAACGCCTGCAAGTCGAAGGGTTTGAATTTATTTCTGATACTGACTCTGAAGTAATTGCGCATTTAATTTCTTTTAACCTTAAGCATACCGGTGATTTGATAGCAGCAGTTTGCGTATCAATTGCTGAACTACAAGGTGCTTATGCGATAGCGGTTATGGAAGAAGCCCGACCGGAAAGGATTGTTGTGGCGCGTAATGGAGCACCGTTATTATTGGGTTTAGGTGAAGGCGGTAATTATGCGGCTTCTGATGCATCAGCTTTGCTAAAAGCGACTAGAAATATGATTTATTTGGAAGAAGGCGATGTGGCTGAACTTACCTGCGACAGATATCGCATTGTCAATTGTCTAAATACGAACTCAGTGAAAGAAGTGGAACGTTCTGTTCACGAAAGTAATCTATCAAGTGATGCAATTGAGCTGGGACCTTATGCACATTTTATGCAGAAAGAAATTTTCGAGCAACCCAGCGCTGTAACTAATACTCTAGAGATGATTTTAAATGCTAAATCAATTTCACCCGAATTATTTGGTAATAAGGCTAAAGAGGTATTTTCCAGAATTAGCAATATTCTGATTCTGGCATGCGGAACAAGTTATCATGCAGGTTTAGTGGCAAGGCACTGGTTGGAAACTGTAGCTGGAATTCCTTGCAATGTAGAAATTGCCAGCGAATATCGTTATCGTAACCCTCTGGCAGATCAGGCTACCTTAGTGGTCGGTATTTCTCAGTCCGGTGAAACTGCAGATACTCTGGCGGCGATAAGTTATGCTAAAAAGCTAGGTCATCAATATAGTCTTGCTGTTTGCAATGTACCGGAGAGTGCTTTGATACGGCAAGCTGATTTATGCTTTCTCACACATGCCGGCCCAGAGATTGGAGTGGCCTCAACGAAAGCATTTACTACACAATTGGCTTCATTATTGTTATTGGCAATGGTACTGGCAAAGTTGCGTCATAAATTATCGACTAATAATGAGCGGCAAATGATTATGGCGCTTCGACATTTGCCGGTGGCCCTACAGCACGCACTGCAAATCGAACCGCAAGTGAAGATTTGGGCAAAAAATTTTGCACAGAAGCGTCATGCATTATTTCTTGGGCGTGGGGTCCATTATCCTATTGCGATGGAAGGAGCGCTTAAGCTTAAAGAAATTTCATACATCCATGCCGAGGCTTATGCAGCGGGAGAGTTGAAGCATGGTCCGTTGGCTTTGGTTGATAGTGAAATGCCTGTAGTAGCAATTGCACCTAATGATCAATTGATAGGCAAACTTAAATCAAATTTGCAAGAAGTTCATGCACGAGGTGGTGAACTCTATGTATTTGCAGATGCAGATTCTCAAATAACGCAAAGCAAGAATCTGCATGTGATTCGCCTATCTGAGCATGCAGGTTTACTGAGCCCTATCTTACATACCATACCTTTACAATTACTGGCTTATCATGTGGCCTTAGTGAAGGGTACTGATGTTGATAAGCCGAGGAATCTTGCAAAAGCAGTGACGGTTGAATAGTATTGGTTGGGATAAATAGAAAGTGGAATTATGTGACTATAGTCAACTTGTTCTTATTTTTATTGCTGCGAAGCCAGGTACTTTATGCGTAGAATAGAGAATGGTAATATCAATTTTCTTTAGTCAAGGGTGTTAATAAATGGCTGGCCATAGCAAGTGGGCGAATATTAAGCATAAGAAAGCAGCGCAGGATGCTAAGCGAGGCAAAATATTTACCCGGCTTATTAAAGAGATTACAGTGGCTGCCCGGATGGGTGGTGGAGATCCGGACAGTAATCCGCGCCTGCGTTTGGCGATGGATAAAGCATACAGTCAGAATATGCCAAAAGATAACATTGAGCGTGCGATTAAACGCGGTTGCGGTGCGCTGGATGGTGTCGATTATGAAGAGATTCGTTATGAAGGATATGGAATAGCAGGGGCTGCGGTGATGGTGGATTGCATGACGGATAATCGTGTTCGAACCGTGGCGGATGTGCGTCATGCATTTACCAAATATGGTGGAAACTTAGGAACGGATGGTTCCGTTAGTTTTCTATTCAAACACTGTGGGCAGTTAATTTTTGCACCAGGAACAAACGAGGATGAGATCATAGAAGCAGCATTGGAGAATGGAGCTGAAGACGTGATTAGTAACGAGGACGGCAGTATCGAAGTAGTTACTGCACCTTATGATTTCATAAATATAAAAGATGCTCTGGAGAAAGCGGGTTTTAAAGCAGAATTAGCCGAGGTGACTATGAAGCCAGGAAATGAAACAGTACTCTCGGGCGATGATGCGATAAGAATGCAGAAATTATTAGATGCGCTGGAAAATTTGGATGATGTGCAAAATGTATATACTACAGTCGTATTTGAAGAGTAACGCGCTAAGCCATCATGAGGTGCAAAAATCCGCATTCTTGGCATAGATCCTGGATTATGTATTACTGGTTTTGGTGTGATAGATAAGAATGGAGGCAATTTAACCTACGTCAGCAGTGGCAGTGTTAAAACCTCAAAAGGTGAGCTACCATTCCGTCTTAAGTTGATTTTAGATAACTTATCTGAAATTATTGTTCGGTATCGCCCACAATATGTTTCCATAGAGCAGGTTTTTGTCAATATCAATCCTAGATCAACATTATTGCTGGGCCAGGCCCGTGGTGCGGCAATTTGTGCAGCAGTAATGAATAATTTGATGGTAGCTGAGTATACTGCTTTGCAAATTAAGCAAGCAGTTGTTGGAAACGGTCATGCTAAGAAAGATCAAGTACAAGAAATGGTGGTGCGATTACTTAATCTGAGCGGAAGTCCTGGTGCAGATGCAGCTGATGCTTTGGCTTGTGCGATCTGTCATGCAAATGGTGGGCTTGGCTTGGGAAAAATTGCGACAATTGGCTACCGAATGAAGCGCGGGCGGTTAGTTTGATTGGGCGACTAACCGGAAAATTGTTGGAAAAACACCCACCCCAAGTGTTGCTGGAAGTGCAGGGAGTTGGTTACGAAATTGATGTGCCAATGAGTACTTTTTATGATCTCCCCACAATCGGGGTCGAAATTACTTTGTATACCCACCTTGTAATACGTGAAGATATGCACTTACTATTTGGCTTTGCGACAGAACCGGAGCGCCAGACATTTCGGCAGTTAATAAAAATATCTGGTATAGGTGCAAGAACAGCATTAGCACTCTTATCTGGTTTAAGCGTAGCTGATTTGCATCATGCAGTGAGTATTCAAGATAGTGCACGATTAGTCAAAGTGCCTGGTATTGGGAAAAAGACGGCGGAGCGTTTATTACTAGAGTTGCGGGATAAATTGGACTTGGCGTTGCTCAGTTCCGATCGGGTTCTATCGTCAACCAGTGAGAGTGACATTCTTAATGCATTATTATCATTGGGATATAGCGATCGTGAGGCCAGTTGGGCTGTTAAGCAGATTTCTTCGAATGCGATGGTGTCCGACGGTATACGGCAAGCGTTGCAATTATTATCTAAAGAAAGATAATAATAATCACGAGAGTAATAAATGATTGAAACAGATCGGCTTGTAACTGCTATTTCCTCGTCTTCACAAGAAGAAATATTAGAGCGAGCATTACGTCCTACACAGCTTGATGAGTATGTCGGTCAGGAAAAAATTCGTGGACAATTGCAGATATTCATTGAAGCTGCAAGGAATCGACGCGAGGCCCTCGATCATGTTTTATTATTCGGGCCGCCCGGATTAGGTAAGACAACACTTGCGCATATTATTGCTAGAGAAATGGGCGTTAATCTGCGACAAACTTCTGGCCCGGTACTGGAGCGCCCAGGTGATTTGGCGGCTCTATTGACTAATCTGGAACCTAATGATGTCCTGTTTATCGATGAAATTCATCGCCTTTCACCGATAGTAGAAGAAATTCTTTATCCAGCTCTGGAAGACTATCAATTGGATATTATGATAGGAGAAGGGCCAGCGGCTCGGTCTGTGAAGCTCGACTTGCCTTCATTTACCTTGGTAGGTGCAACGACGCGCGCTGGCATGCTTACAAATCCATTGCGTGATCGGTTCGGTATTGTGTCACGCTTAGAGTTTTATACATCGCAAGAACTTGGCAAAATAGTGACTCGTTCTGCCGGGTTATTAAAAGTAGAGATTTCATCTGATGGCGCACTGGAGATTGCTTGCCGTTCGCGTGGCACACCACGAATTGTTAATCGGTTACTACGCCGCGTACGCGATTATGCACAAGTGAAGGCGGATGGGCATATTACTCGTCTTGTGGCAGATGCCGCTTTGAGCATGTTGGACGTCGACGCGATCGGATTGGATGTTATGGACCGGAAACTGTTGTTAGCAGTATTAGAAAAGTTTAGTGGCGGTCCAGTCGGGGTTGATAATCTCGCTGCTGCGATTAGTGAAGAGCGCGACACAATTGAAGATGTGCTAGAGCCTTACTTAATTCAGCAAGGATTTCTGAAGCGTACAGCTCGAGGACGTGTGGCAACGACAGCGGCTTATCAGCATTTTGGTATTGCACAGCTAAGTGGCGGATTAAGCGGTGAACTTTGGGAAGAAAGAAATTTATAATTAATTCTATAGCTTATCAACACATGCAAATTCAAACATTGCGATTTATTGTAGCCGTATTATTGACACTCGTGGTTATGTTGTATTTTTATACTAATCGCGAGAAGGATTTTTACAGTAAGAGCGCTGAACCTGCCATTGCTCAAATATTAACTGAAATTTCGGGTTGGGAAAAACAAGTACTTCTGCGCCATTTGACTCCCGAAGCCAAGCAAACCATAAACGATGAACAACTTGATAAGCTGATGAAATTGTACCGAAGTTTCGGTCGATTTCAATCTATTGAGGCGCTCAATTTTTCTCGTACTGTTAGTGCATTCTCGTTGGTTGGAGAAAAGCGCATTAATTATTCAGGAATTGCTAATTTTGATGCGGGGCCAATTAGCTTAAATATTACTTTGATAGAACGAGGAGGTTTTTTTGTTGTGTATAATCTTACTTTGGCAAAAGTTTAAAACGGGTAAGATCAAAAAATACGGCATAATTCATGATATTGTGTTTTGAACTATATTATTTATATAGTAGTCTTATCGATCGTTAGAATAGTTTGTTATAAATTTTACAGTGGAGGCTATTTAATAATGAATCAAAATTTATCAACCGTTTCGCAAAGATCAACTTCTGCGATAGCAACAAATAAAGTATTGCGTAATACATATATGCTTTTGTCCTTAACATTATTGTTCAGCGGATTTACTGCTGCTATATCAATGTTGATGAATATGCCGCCTATGACTTATTTAATATCAGTGATTGGCGGGATGGTGATTGCAATGTTTGTATTACCTCGCTTTGCAAATTCGCCAGCTGGGATCGGAATTGTGTTTCTGATTACTGGCTTGTTAGGATTTGGATTGGGCCCGATATTAACCATGTATGCGTCTCTTCCTAATGGTGGAAACATTATTACATTGTCGCTTGCTGGAACAGGAGCCATATTCATGGGACTGTCGGCGTATGTATTGACTACACGGAAGGATTTCAGCTTTCTCGGTGGATTTCTGATGGTGGGATTTTTGTTAGTGTTACTAGCAGCCTTGGCTAATATTTTTCTGCAAATACCGGCTATGTCATTGATGATATCTGCTGTTGTCATCATGATTATGAGCGGTTTTATTTTGTATGACACGAGCCGCATCATTCATGGTGGCGAGACCAACTACGTGCTGGCCACTATTGGTTTATATATGACAATTTTTAATATCTTCATTAGCTTGCTGCAGATACTGGGTATTATGGGTAATGACGATTAATTTCCAAATCTTAGAAAGCTTTTAAAACCCCGGTTTAGCCGGGGTTTTGTTTTGAACAAAGGAATTATAAGAGAAGGATGAATCATGGATTGGGTGCAAATTATTTCTGCTTTGGCATTAGTCATGTTTATAGTTGTCTTGTTTCCGGCAACTCGGTATATGATGAAGAATAGTCCAAAAGGTACATCTTCCGATTGGATAAGTTTCGTTATTCCACTTGTTGTGATAGTACTATTTATCCTGTTGCTGGTTAAATTGGTTTGATTGCTGGATAAAATACGTATAAGTGTTTGAGGCAGATTGTCAATAATTATTTTTCAATTATTATAATGTCCTCAAAACCAAAAAACACATGAATACTTCAATATTGATCGAAATGATCATTGAAAATATAATTATATCATCCGATCCATTGCTCCAGGATTGTAACCGTGCAAAGGTCTCGGAAAATACAATCCATGCTGCATCGTTGAAATATGCACAGTAACACTTAAAAAATGAGTGTGTATAATCGAATCTCTGCGAGATCAATTTCTCTTGCCTTTTGAGATGGAAAATTGATTGAAGTGCGCAGTCGAGCTGTTATTATCGACTGCAAAGGGCTGAAATGGCCAGTTGGTTTTGTGTTGCGGTAAATGGGCGAGCAATATCTCAACACACCGCGATACGGTGCGCGCAGTTATACGGCCCCTGGTTTCGGTGCCAACGCTCCGGGTTGCCCCCGGAAAAGCGGCATCCATGCTGAGATGGGAGTTGTCGGCATAGCCTCCAAACCCGAAACCAGAATTTCAGAAAAGCAGCATACGTTCTGTCCTTATCTACTCAAAGGATTGGCTATCAGCCAGCCTAAGTCTGAACTGCCGAAATCATGTATGTGCCGATGAAGAAGGTTCAGCTATCTCGTGGCTATCATCGATTGGGAGCTCGTAAAGTGCTAAGCTGGCCTCAATGCAATACCAGGGGCGCGGATTTCTGTGTTCATGTGCTAGATGCGGCAATTCAAATCCGCGGTTGTCCGAAAATCATGAATACCGACCAAGGCGTTCAATTTATCAGTACTGCATTTGTCAAAGTGTTGCAGCGGCATCAAATCCCAATCAGGTTTAGTATCTGAAACAATCTCATCAACAAGCCGTTCAAGCTTAACTTTTCTCTCAGGCTGCTCAGCTCAGGGGAGTTACTTCTCTTGCTCAAGTTTTTTGAGTCATAATGATTATCTAAAATAATTATTTGTTGGGTTTCTTCATTTGATAAGCATCAAGTAATGCGATACAGTATTGATTAATATAATTATTCTAAAATTAGACTGAAAATAATATAGAAAGGATAAGCTTGTTAAGGTGTATGTAAGAGAAAGTAGTAAGTTGTGTTATCAGTGAAGATAAAATATTTTGCTCATGCAATGTTTTTAGATGCTCCATTATAGCAATACCATTTTATAAACATGGGAATATTCCTATAAAAATCATGAATTTTCCTTGTTCGAGTAACGGTGGCATGCTAGAATTTCCCCTTGATTAATTAGCATGTAGAAGGTATCTATAACTAAGAAAATCTAAGTTGCGGATAATAAGGAAATTCAGTCAAAAATATGATTATCGTCAATCGTGATGTGGTTTTAACAAAAAAAGATTGTGGCGCATGAAATTCGTAAGTTGGCTGAGCAAGATAATGGTTCAGGTTCGTAGTGTTAATAGTTGTACCTGAAGTCTGTAAAATTAGTAATCATGTGGGGGGAAATATGGGAAGTAAATCAGTAGTAACCTGGGCGGGGGTGTCCGCTTTTACTTTGTACTCAAGCATGGCGGTGGGACAGCAATCTAAGTATAATTTTCCCGAGCCGCAGAGTGTCATAGCACAAGATATCTATGATCAGCACATAATGCTTTTGTGGATTTGCTTGGTTATCTTTATCGCTGTATTTGGTGTTATGTTTTATTCTATACTCAAGCATCGAAAATCTTTGGGCTATAAGGCAGCGAATTTTCATCACAGCACAACGGTTGAAATAGTGTGGACCGTTATACCTTGTATTATATTAATTGCTATGGCATATCCCGCAACAAAAACGGTTATTGCGATGAAGGATACTTCAAGCCCTGATATGACCATTAAAGCGACGGGTTACCAGTGGATGTGGGGGTACGATTATCTGCAGGGTGAAGGTGAGGGTATAAGCTTCTTTAGTAAATTGTCTACACCCAGAGCTCAATACGAGAATAAAGAGCCTAAAGGTGAGCATTATCTACTAGAGGTTGATAATCGCGTGGTGGTACCGGTAGGTAAAAAAGTGCGTGTGATCATAACCGCCAATGATGTCATTCACGCTTGGTGGGTGCCGGCGCTGGGAGTTAAGCAAGATGCTATTCCAGGTTTTATTCGTGATTCATGGTTCACGGCTGATAAGGCAGGAATTTATCGTGGTCAATGTGCTGAGCTGTGCGGAAAAGATCATGGATTTATGCCCATTGTGGTGGAGGTGATGGAAGCAGACGACTACACTCAGTGGGTGGCGGCTCAGCAAAGTGCATCTGCAGTTAAAACATCAATGCATGTAGAAAATAAGTAAAAGGAGATAATTATGGCAGCAGTACATGGTGACGCACACGGACATGATGATCATCATCCCAGTGGGATAATGCGTTGGGTTACAACAACCAACCATAAAGACATTGGTACAATGTATTTATGGTTTAGTTTTACGATGTTCCTGATTGGCGGGTTTTTGGCAATGGGAATTCGCGCTGAGTTATATCAGCCGGGTATCCAGATCCTGGAGCCTGAATTATTTAATCAATTTACAACCTTGCATGGTCTAATAATGGTTTTTGGTGCCATTATGCCGGCTTTTGTAGGTTTTGCTAACTGGCAGGTGCCGTTAATGATTGGTGCTCCGGATATGGCATTTGCGCGGATGAATAACTGGAGTTTTTGGTTATTACCAGTTGCGGGAACTTTGCTCGTGGGCTCATTCTTTGTGCCCGGTGGTGCAGCCGCAGGTGGTTGGACATTTTATCCACCGCTTTCAACGCAAGGTGGGTTGGGTGTTGATCTGATGATCTTTGCGGTTCATATTTTGGGCGCATCATCAATTATGGGCTCAATTAATATCATTACTACCATTCTGAACATGCGTGCGCCTGGCATGACATTGATGAAAATGCCAATGTTTGTATGGACATGGTTGATTACTGCTTATCTGTTGGTTCTGGTTATGCCGGTATTGGCAGGCGTGGTAACCATGTTGTTGACAGATCGTCATTTTGGAACGAGTTTCTTTAATGCAGCTGGGGGTGGTGATCCAGTAATGTTTCAGCATATTTTCTGGTTCTTTGGTCATCCAGAAGTCTATATTATGATTTTGCCTGCATTCGGTATCGTGTCAGAAATTATTCCAACTTTCTCACGTAAGCCATTGTTTGGTTATTCATCAATGGTTTATGCAACTGCATCAATTGCGATTCTATCTTGTGTAGTATGGGCGCATCACATGTTTACTGCAGGCATGCCGACAGTAGGACAGTTATTTTTCATGTATGCAACGATGTTAATTGCTGTACCAACGGGCGTCAAAGTATTTAACTGGACAGCTACAATGTGGCGCGGTTCGATGACATTTGAAACGCCAATGTTATTTGCAATTGGCTTTATTTTCTTGTTTGTGATTGGTGGTTTTAGCGGTGTAATTTGCGCGATTGTGCCGATTGACATACAGGTTCAAGATACTTATTACGTAATAGCGCATTTCCATTATGTATTGGTCTCAGGAGCATTATTCTCATTGTTCGCGGGTGTGTATTACTGGTTACCAAAATGGACTGGAAATATGTATAGCGAAACGCTAGGTAAATGGCATTTCTGGTTGTCAATGTTCTTCTTCAATTTGACATTCTTCGTACAGCATTTCTTAGGTTTGGCAGGTATGCCGCGAAGAATTCCAGATTATAATTTGCAATTTGCTGATTTTAATATGATATCTAGCATAGGTGCATTCGGATTTGGGTTGACACAGTTGCTTTTCCTATACATTGTGATTAGTTGCATTCGTAGTGGAGAAAAATCACCGGAGAAACCTTGGGAGGGTGCCACAACTTTGGAATGGACACATTTACCATGCCCGGCTCCGTACCATAGTTTTGAGAAACCACCGATTGTTAAGTAAAGCAGTAATGGGAAATGTATGTCACAAGAAACGGATAAAAAGCGTAAAAAATTTGTAACAGCAATTATTCTGTTTGCTACGGTTGTGGCAATTTATATAACGGTTATATTAAAAGTATGGTAGAGGCTAATACAAAATCGAATGTCTTAATGATGAAAAAGTTATTGATTTTCACATTGATAATGTTCGTATTCGGTTATGCTTTGGTGCCATTTTATGAAAAGTTTTGCGAAGTGACCGGAATTAATAATTTGTTGCAACCGGACGTGCTGGCTAAAGATAACTGGGTAGATGAAGGGCGCTGGATAGCAATTGAGTTTGATGCCAATGTAAGAGGATTGCCTTGGCAATTTAAGCCGTTGCAAACCAGTGCTCGGATACATCCAGGTGAGCCGGTTAATGTGATGTATGAGATTACAAACAATTCGGATCGCGAAGTGACCGGGCAAGCAATTCCCAGTTATAGTCCTCGCTTTCTGGATAAGCATTTGAAGAAGTTTGAATGTTTTTGTTTTACAAAACAGGTACTAAAGCCAAATGAAACTCTGCAAATGCCTGTTCAGTTTGTGATCGACTCAGGGTTGCCAGCAGATATAAATACTGTGACGATTTCATATACATTTTTTGAGCTGCCTGCAAGCGCAAGTGCCATCAAAAAATAAGGGATCGAAAATTGAACAAAATTACTGAAAAACAAACTGGTGCACGTATTTGGCAAATTGCCAAAGCAGTAATGTTCGCTTTTATGGGAATTCGGAAAGAAAGTGATCTTGAATATGATGCGGCAACATTAAAACCTGCGCAAGTAATCATTGGTGGAATTATCGGAGCAATAATTTTTGTACTTGGCGTTATGCTAGTGGTTAGGTTAGTGGTTAGTTAGATATCGAAAAATCATAAGTAGAAGGAGAGAAGAATGAGTCAAGAATCTGGACATTATTACGTCCCAGCTCCGTCGATGTATCCAATTATCGGATCAACGGCAATATTGTTCATGGGATCAGGCGCTGCACTGACCATGAATAAAATAGAGCTTGGCTATGGGTTATTAGGAATAGGTTTTGCTATTCTGATATATATGTTGTTTGGATGGTTTGGAACGGTTGCCAGAGAAAGTGAAAGCGGGAAATTTAACGATCAAGTTGATCTTTCATTTCGCTGGGGAATGAGTTGGTTTATTTTTACCGAAGTAATGTTTTTTTGTGCATTCTTTGGAGCATTATGGTACATGAGAAATTTGTCCATACCGTGGTTGATGGACGAAAGTACCGTGCTAGGTAATGAATTTTGGACATCTTATGATGGTACATGGCCAACCGCGGGACCTGGGGTTCATGAGGCATTTACTCCGATGGGTGCTTGGGGGCTTCCGGCTTTTAACACATTGTTGTTATTAACTTCTGGTGTTACAGTTACGATAGCGCATTGGAGGTTAAAGGAAAATAGACGTGATGGTCTAAAACTGTGGTTGTTGGCTACGATAGCTTTGGGCGCGTTATTTATTGGTTGCCAAGCTTATGAGTATGTGCATGCTTATAACGATCTAAATTTAAAATTGACAACGGGTGCATACGGTTCAACATTTTTTATGTTGACGGGTTTTCATGGATTCCATGTAACAATCGGCACAATTATGTTGATTGTGATTTACTTCCGTAGTGCAGCAGGACACTTTACACCAGAGCATCATTTTGGATTCGAGGGTGTAGCTTGGTATTGGCACTTTGTTGACGTGGTATGGTTAGGTCTGTTTGTATTTGTTTATTTGATGTAAATAGCACCTAATACAAGTGAATCAAGATTCTGGCTTCCATAAAACTTAAGTATAGAACTGTTATTATTGCTCAAGTTTTATGAAGCTGGAATTAGTTCAGAGTCTATGTGAACTAATTTATTATTTAGGTTAAGTTGTTGCGATAACATGATCAATAAAATTAGTTCACTTCCTCAGACTCAAGCAGAAAAATGATCATAATGGGATACCACTTTAAGCCAAGGCTATGGTCAATTGTGCTGACAATTTTGTTTGTGATAATTTTTGTCGCATTAGGTAGATGGCAGTTGTCCCGAGCAGATGAGAGAAATACGCAGCATGACCAACTAGAGAAGTACTCAAAGCAACCTGCGGTTACATTGCCAGGCAGTCTGATTAAATTAGTGGACTATCAGTATCGTGATGTTGAAGTACGAGGCGAGTATCTTGCTGAACATACGATATTTCTAGATAATAAAACCTATCAAGGGCGTGCTGGATATCATGTGATCAGCCCGTTGAAAATTGCGAATAGCCCACTGCATGTGGTGATTAATAGAGGCTGGGTAGCAACTGGAAATGATAGATCTATATTGCCTTTGATTACAACTGCTTCAGGGGAAATCATAATTACTGGTACGGTGATATCCCCAGAAATAAGAACATTTGAAATTTCAGACACTATAGTGCAAGGTCCGGTATGGAACACATTTAGTTTGGATAAGTATCAGCAAATTACAGGTTTGAAAATGCAACCTATCATGATTTTGCAAAAAGATGTAATTGAAGATGGCTTGGTACGAGCATGGGAAAAACCCGAATCCGGTGCATCGAAAAATATTGGCTATGCAATACAGTGGTTTTCACTGGCTGTTACAACATTTTTTATTTTTATAGTTTTGAATGTCAAACGTACAAACTCAGAAATCAAATAGGCGTAAGTTATTATTATTGCTGGCTTTAATGTGTGCCCCTGTAGTGATATCTTATGCTTTGTATTTCACGGATTATAGGCCGGAAAGCACTCACTATGGTGATTTGATACCTATCATCAAGGTTGCCGGGACAGGCACGAATCAAAGTGATAATACGATACTTCGTATGAAAGATCTGCACGGCAAATGGGTGTTGGTAACAGTGGATTCAGGCCACTGTGATGAAGTGTGTAAAGAGAAGCTTTATTTCATGCGCCAAGTACGTCTGGTGCAAGGGAAGCAAAGCCATCGAATTGAACGGCTCTGGTTAATCAATGACGATGTTAAACCTGATGATGAGTTAAAAGAGCAGTATGAAGGCACTTACTTTGTCAGTGCAAAAGATAGCGAAATACTCGGATATATCGAAACCCAGGAAACACAAACCAAGCATATTTATTTGATTGATCCAATCGGAAATTTAATGATGCGCTTTCCTGAAAAAATTGATGGCACCAAAATGGGGCACGATTTGAAGCGATTGCTACACGTTTCACAAATAGAACATTAAGTATTTAGCACCTTATGCGACAGTATGATGCGATGAAACAACAAGAAACATTTGAGAATAAACATAGGAGATTATGACATGGCTACTAGTATAGCTTGGCATGAAACGGCTTCGCGAATTAATCAATTTTATCGATTGACAAAGCCACGCGTAGTATCGTTGATTGTTTTTACGGCGGTAATCGGGATGTTTTTGGCTGTTCCAGGCGCTGTACCTATTGATATCCTGTTATTAGCCACCCTAGGCATAGCATTAGTGGCGGGGGCTGCTGCTGCTTTGAATTGCCTTGTAGAGCAAAAAATGGACGCGGTAATGGCGCGTACTAAAGGCAGGCCATTGCCACAAGGTAGGGTAAGTGTTCCCGAAACTTTGTTTTTTTTGTTACTTGTTGGCGGAACAGGACTTTTTATTCTGTATCACTGGGTTAACGAGCTTACAATGTGGTTAACATTGGGAACATTTGTGGGATATGCCATTATTTATACCGTAATCCTGAAACCATTAACGCCGCAGAATATTGTTATCGGGGGTGCATCAGGAGCTATGCCACCGGTATTAGGATGGACGGCAGTAACCGGAGAAATTGCCAGCGATGCGTTGCTGTTATTTCTAATCATTTTCGCTTGGACACCGCCGCATTTTTGGGCGCTTGCACTCTACAGAAAAAAAGAATATGCATCAATTGGTATGCCTATGTTGCCGGTAACCCATGGTGATCAATTTACGAAATTGCATGTAGTGTTATATACCATTATCTTGTGTTTGGTAACTACCTTGCCTTATATCACGCAGATGAGCGGTCTGATTTACCTAGTTAGTTCTATTCTGTTAAACGGTGTTTTCATGTATTACGCGATAGAAATTTATCGTAACTATAGCGATCAATTGGCACGAGACGCATTCCGTTATTCGATCCTTTATTTAGCGCTATTATTTGTTGCATTATTGGTAGATCACTATTTCTTTTTCTAAGATAGTGTCATAAGAAGATAAGAAGAAGTCTATCCTACGTTTGCAATGCTTCATGATTTCCTGTCTAATCAGGGTATTGCAAACGTAAAAATTAAAACAGAGTTAAGGTGTGGCGGGAAATACTTTTCCCGGATTCAAGATGTTGTTTGGATCGAATACCTGCTTAATATTTCTCATTAGATCAAGCGTTACACGATCAATTTCCTTTGTTACAAAAGCGCGCTTCTCGCTGCCTATACCGTGCTCGCCTGACAATGTGCCGCGTAGTCCGATCACTAAATCAAATATCTCGTCCAGACAGCGCTCAGCACGAGCTACTTCTTCCGTATCGTCAGGATTGATTAACAGATTGACGTGAATGTTGCCATTGCCTGCATGGCCAAAATTGACATTATGTAATTGATAGTGATCGCTGAGCTTTTCTAAGCCCGCCAAAAACTGCGGTAAGGTGCTTACCGGTACCACGACATCTTCATTAATTTTCTTCGGTGCAATTTCTTTCAGTAAGGGTGACAAGGCCTTGCGTGCTTGCCATAGAGCTGCTGTATCATTAGCTTGCTGAGCGTTAATCAATCCATTGCTACGACATGCTTCGAGGATGGCGGTAATTGAAGTGGAAATATCCTGATTGGAACCGTCGACCTCAATCATCAGCATCGCATGGGTATCTACCGGCAGCATATTCGGATAGCGTCCGCGAATAAGATTGAGCGATCCAGCATCTAGAAATTCCAATGCGCTTGGCAGTTGCGGTAACGCCATAATGTTGACAATGGCTTGGGTACAGCTTGAGAGATCATTAAAGTGCGCTGTAATACCAGCTACAGCGCTGGGTAGTGCGGAAAGTTTTAAAGTAGCTTCGGTAATGACAGCCAGTGTTCCTTCGGAGCCGATTAAAAGTCGAGTCAGATCATATCCGACTACGCCTTTGGTGGTGTAACAACCGGTGGTGATCAAATCTCCCGTGCCGGTCACGGCTTTCAAACCCAAAACATGCTCTCGTGTGGTACCGTATTTAACGGCATGCGGCCCACCTGCGCTAGTGGAAATATTGCCGCCGATACTCGAAAATTGAGCACTTGAAGGATCCGGCGGCCAGAAAAAACCGTAGGGTTTGGCGGCATCCTGCACCGTTTGATTCAGCACACCGGGCTCAGCCACGATGATCCGATTGGCTGGGTCGATGGAAATGATGTTCAGCATGCGCTCCATCGACAAGGCGATACCGCCAAATTCAGGCAAGCTGCCGCCTGCTGTGCCGGTGCCTCGGCCGCGGGGAATCAAGGGGACATGATACTCATTGCACAATGAGACGATCTGACGCACTTCTTTCGTGGTTAAGGGGAACAGTACAGCATCCGGCGGAAAGATCTTGCGGCTGTTGTCATAAGCATAAGAGTAACAATCCACCGGATCAGTATAAAAACGATCGGGTGGGAATGTGCGCTGCAGTTCGGAGAGTAAATTAGCCGGCAGCATGGGGAAGAATTAACTTGAAAGAATTAATTGAGATATTCGAATGCCTTAACAACCTTGCGCACGCCGGAAGTGGAACTGGCAATCTGGGCTGCGTTATCGCCTTCTTCTCGGGTGACCATTCCCAGCAGGTAAACGATGCCATTCTCAGTAACGATTTTGACGTGATTGATTTGGAATTTACGTTCGGCCAGGAAGCGCGCTTTCACTTTAGAGGTTAGCAGTGTGTCATTGCTGCGGGATGACAATGCAGTGTTAGCTGCGATGGCGATTTCGTTGTGAATCCGGCGTACATTATCGACACCCATGACCAATCTTTCAATATTTATCTTGACGGCTTCCGTAGGCGCTTCTCCGGTTAATAGCACAATACGGTTATAGCTGGTTACATTGATATGGACGCTGTTACCGAATTGTTGATGGATTCGTCGCGAGGCTTTGAGTTCAATGCCTTCATCCTCAATAAAAATACCGCTGGTTCTGCGATCTTCTGAAATATAAGAATTCGATCCTGAAGCCGTGCTCACTGAATACATGGGACAGCCAGTCAATAAAGGGAAACAAAGTAAAAGAGACAACCAGTGCCAATTGAGATATTTCATTTGATTAACTCCGCAGAATTCAAAATTTCAGGCTTGATAATACAGTAAAATAGCCGGATAACGAATAATCCATTAGCCAAAGTGTGATCTAACAGATGGCATGAGTACAAAAAAACCGCAGCAGACGCTCAATCAAAAGAAAGCGAGCACGGATAATAGGCAAACCTCATTAGCGGTGCTGGGTGTCGCTGTAGGCGAGGATCGCTATTTAGTGCCTATGACCGAGGTTAGCGAAGTCATAACCATTCCAAAGTTAGCCCATGTTCCACTGACACAGCCCTGGTTTCTGGGTTTGGTTAACGTGCGCGGCAATTTCTACGGAATTACGGACTTGGGTGTTTATTTAGGAAAAGATTCCAGCCCGTTCAATCAAAAATCACGAATATTATTGGCATCACCCACCGATAAACTATATGGCGGATTCATCGTGAACAGCATGCTGGGAATCAGAAGCTTAGCTGAATTCACTCCGGTTAAGGCAGTCAGGAAGAAACTGCCCCAAGGCGCTATCAAGCCATACAAAGATGCAGAAGGGCGTCTATGGCAGGAATTGAGTCTGTTTGCACTGATCCGCGAAGAAAAATTCTTGCAGATTGCTCGTGGATAATTTTTGTTTAATCCCGCGGATCAGCACGTTTTTATTTAACATCATCTGAATAGAGATTAAGAAAATCATGTCGATTTCCCAGTCAACAGCAAAAAACAAAGCTAAGATTCTGGCTGAAGCCCTGCCGTATATTCAACGCTTTCATGGCAAAACCATCGTGATTAAATACGGTGGTAATGCGATGGTGGAAGAAAATCTCAAACAGGGATTTGCGCGTGACGTCGTGCTGTTGAAACTGGTAGGTATGAATCCGGTGATCGTGCATGGCGGCGGTCCGCAGATTGACAGCATGCTCAAACGTGTTGGCAAGCAAGGCGAATTCATCCAGGGCATGCGCGTCACCGATGCTGAAACCATGGATGTAGTTGAAATGGTGCTGGGCGGGTCGGTCAATAAAAACATCGTTAACCTGATTAATCGTCATGGCGGCAAGGCGGTTGGTCTGACGGGCAAGGACGGCGCTTTTATCCGCGCCCGGAAAATGCTCATGGCGGATCGTGAGACCGCAGGCAAATGGATTAATATTGGTCAGGTTGGCGAAATCGAATCCATTGATCCGGCGCTCATCGCATTGCTTGATACGCAGGATTTTATTCCTGTCATTGCACCGATTGGAGTGGGTGCCGAAGGTGAATCGTATAACATTAACGCTGACCTGGTGGCAGGTAAATTGGCGGAAATCCTTAGAGCGGAAAAACTGATTCTGTTGTCCAATATCCCCGGCGTGTTGGATAAGGATGGCAATCTGCTGACAGGCCTGACAGCACAGCGGGTGGATGAGTTGTTCGCCGATGGCACTATTTCCGGTGGTATGTTGCCTAAAATCGGCTCGGCGCTGGATGCGGTCAAAAAGGGCGTGAAATCCTGCCACATTATAGATGGGCGCGTGGAGCATGCGTTGTTGCTGGAAATTCTGACCGATCAAGGGGTAGGGACGTTGATCAAAGAAAATCAGGAAGAATTCACTTAACTGCCATTTCGAGCATCGCGAAAATCTGCAGCGATTCCTCACCTTGTTTGGAATGACAATCCTGCATTAACGGGGTTTTCTTCAAGTGCAAAACACATCAGTAGCTACCAGTGCTTGCCCAAAGCCGTCAAAATTCCCCGCAGAATCTGCACCTCCTCTTTTTCCAATCGCGCACGGCCAAACAAACGGCGGATGCGTTGCATCAGCAGCTTGGGTTTTTGCGGATCGAGGAAATCACTCGCAATCATCACCTGTTCAAGATGAGCATAGAGTAATTCCAGTTCATTGAAACTGGCGGGAAATTCAGCCAGAGGAACGGGTTCAGTCTTATTTTCTGTCAGTGCCATGCGCAATTCATAGGCCATTACCTGCACGGCGCTCGCCAGGTTCAGCGAAGTAAATTCCGGATTAGCGGGAATATGGATGATCATCTGGCATTTACTCACTTCCGCTGTAGTCAAACCGGAAGTTTCCGTGCCAAACAACAGCGCAACCGGATGTTGCCGCGCATAACGCAATAATTCCCGCGCGCCTTGCCGCGCGTTGAAAACATCATGCGAAAGATCGCGCGGCCGCGCCGTCATCGCAGCGGTCAACACAGTGTTATCTAGCGCCTCATCCAACGCAGTGCAGACCCTTATTTTCTCCAGAATATCACGCGCACTGACAGCACGTACATCCGCTTCTTTATCCGGAAAAGTTTTGGGATTAATCAGATAAAGCGAGCTTAACCCCATCGTTTTCATCGCCCGCGCTGCCGCACCGATATTACCGGGATGGCTGGTGTGGCTGAGGATGATGCGGACATGGTCGAGCGGAGAGAATGTATTCATAAGTGACTTTATTTGAAACGGCGTGACTGACTTCAGAGCATAATCAATGCTGTAATGGGCCTGATTCTAACAGAACAAACCAAGCAACGGCGTTAATGCGGTAAAAGCGATCACGAACAGAAATGTATCAATGAAGAATGTCTGACGCAGTGAACAAATGTGCTTAGTACGGGAATGGAAACGAGGTCAGATACTGGTTAAGACTATAGATTAAAAAACAAAATACATGCGGTTCATCGGCTGTATTCTCAATTCTAGTTCTGTCTCCGTGCTATTTGTGCGCAATTTGCATTAATGTAATGCATGACAGTAAGAGTGGGAAATGGCAGTGCTCTATAACGTAAATTGCTTGTGATTTTTATTATAGAACACTGCTGTTATGATCAAAAATCTTAATAATTAGATTTTTCTTCAGTGGACCTGGCTTTGCCGCCCCCTTCCTGATCACCTGCCGGTACTTGATGGAAAGGCTGTATGGTTTTACCATAAGCTTCAGGATCAGGAGTTTCTGGCGCTGTTGGCCTGCCGCCGCAAGCAACTAAAATTAGAATAGCTAAAACTGCAAAAAAGTGTGTAATTCGCATATGAAACCTTTTAATGAATAATTGACAATCAAGTTCTTTGTTACAACGACTCGCAGAATATCAATTGTGGCTATGTGGAATATTGATCTGGGTCAAACCAGATTGATTCCGCTATCGAGTATCCACCGTAATCTGAGTTGCAGTTAACTTAAAAATTGCCGGGATGACCGGTGGATGATACGAACGTTATCAGATGGAAAGGGTGTATTTATGTGGGTTATCTATGCGAGAAGGGATCGGAATTACAAATCATAGATTACGAAACAAAAATATGTAGATCATCGATAATATTCCCGATTTGCGACCTGTTCTTGTTCTTCCGTTGTCTGTAATTTACAACTGATAAGCTCGCTCATTGATTCCGTTACTGTAGTATAGGCGACGTCAAACCAGATACGGAAAGCAATTTTGCCTATAGCGTTTAGATGCGATACGTTATGTTTATCGTCCGAGTTGACGTCAATCCTATTTACTTTCTTTACTTTTCTGTTTAAGCGAAGTATTGATTGCTTCTTCAAAAAAACTCTTCGATTAATTCCCCATGCTTCTGCAACTGCTAGCACGCTTCCTATATAACTGCGTACCATTGGGATAGTTTCTACAAACGGTAGACCGGCAATTAATGCTTCCTTTGCATAAGCAAGAGATTTTGCCCTTTTGGGAACACTCTTTAAATAGAAACTGCTCATATTCCCTGACGTCATTGCTACATCGGGCAAATAGGTAAATGGATTGTCCTTAGACAGATCTCGGTAAATCGTTAAAGCTTTTTGAAATGCAATCCCTGCAGCCGGAAAATCATTTTTGTCCGCACACAAAGTCGCTAAGTTGTTCAGTATTCCCGCTATATACGGTTGATACGCCTTTGGATTGGTCTTAACCAACCGAGTGAATATATTCAAAGCTTCCTGAAACGTAGCTTCCGCATCAGGAGTTTCGTTCTTAACCTGCAAACTCGCAAGATTGTTTAATGTAATCGCCATATCCGGCAAATGGGTCTGCGGATCGTTTACTGTCAGACTTCGATAAATCCCTAAGGCTTCCTGAAGCGCAGTCTCAGCGGCTAGAAAATCTTTTTTTACCAGTTGCAAATTACCAATATTGTTCAGTAGCCTAGCACTTCTGGAAAATAGGGATGCGGATTAGTCTCAGCCCGGATTCGACAGAAATCTAATGCTTCTTGGTAAAATGGAGCAGCATCATCGAATTGATTATGCTGATGTAAAAAGTAGGCATACTCACGAGTGTTTTCAAGAGTATGTGATGAATTGAGTGAGTGTTTAAAGTATTCTTTGGTTCTATTAAATCGATCGGGTAAATCAAAGGCAATTGCGGTCAAGCGTGCCAGAATCAAGAATTCATTTGCATTGTTAATGAGAAGTTTTTCAGTTTCAGCGAGTTGTTGCTGCTGTTGTATTTTCTGCTGAAGCAACATATCTTGCTCATTATTCATCTGCTCGACATCAAGAATAGCCTTTGCTGACGTATAATCGCCATTCTCGAAATGTTTCAAGGCGAGCTTTAACCGTTCAGTGTTGATGGAAATTCTGGTAAATATCTCCGCGAGACGAATGACTTCGCTTTTCAATGCATTAATCTTGCTCTGAATTTCACTGCGTTTCTGGTCAATTGTCAGTAACTCAGCTTGAAAACTTTTGTCATCGGGATATTGCTCAATTCTCTGCCGGGCTGTAGCGAAGCGGGCTTCCAATTCATTCAGTTGGTTTTTTAATTCCTCGTATTGAGCGGAATAATAGATATTAGTAATCTTCTGACCATTGACTAACACATCGCCTGTAGCAGTGACGGTGGAACCCGCTATAACACCTTCAGAATTATCGATTCGTATTTTGTTCATGGAGCTATTTCCGAGAGGCATTATCACCAACGATAAAATCGCCGCCCACACTGATCGTGCTGCCAGCTACGATATTTTTGCTATCGCTAATGTCTATAGTAGGGTTCTGCATTGATTCGAAAATTTCATTCGGCTTGAATTCAATGAAACCGTTTGCTGCTAACTTATCCAGCTGCTGATTGAATTTATATTTGAGTTCGTCAATGTTTTTATAGGTCGTGTAAAAATGCTCCAGCGCACCCAATTTCTTTTGAAAGCGCTCTAAACTTAGCAGATCTTTTGAACTGGCATTTCCTGAGCTGATTGGCGTATCTTTGTAGTAGGTGAAAATGAAAGGTTTATTGCTAGCCTTGAATTTCTTAAAAGCTGTTTCGAACTCTTCTTCGGTGTATTGACCAACCTTGGTTGCAAATAGCATAACAAAAATGTCACATTCTTCGATTGCTTTGTTATATTCATCTTGCAGCCGGGTTTGTGAAACTGTGCCGAGAAAATCTTCCCAGATAATAAGTTCAAGAAAAATATCTTTGTCGATCCAGTCCTTGTTCTTACGGTTGATGAAAATCTCAAAATGCTCTCTATCTCCTCTCAACTCGGATGAGGACGCCAAAAATATTTTTTTCTTGACCATGAACAAGTCCTCCGCAGGCGGGTTAAATCAATTTTCTGTCAATGCATTAACAGGCGGATTCAAGTAATAAGTGCAATCATGTTATTTGAGAAATATTGTCTCATTAATCCATTCGCGAGGAGCTCCTCAGACTTTACTATCCAACCCATTCTCGGCCAGTTCCGCAGCACGAAGAATGGCTTTGGCTTTATTCTGTGTTTCTATCCATTCGTTCTGCGGGATGGAGTCGGCCACGATGCCTGCGCCTGCTTGCACGTGCAACTGACCGTCCTTGATCACGCCGGTGCGAATTGCAATGGCCAAGTCCATATCGCCGTTAAACCCAAGATAACCGACCGCTCCAGCGTACACGCCGCGTTTGGAGATTTCCAGTTCGTCAATGATTTCCATCGCGCGCACTTTGGGTGCGCCGCTTACTGTGCCGGCCGGGAAAGTGGCGCGCAGCACGTCAATCGCGCTCAGTTCCGGCTTTAGCTTGGCCTCGACATTCGATACGATGTGCATGACATGGGAATAATTTTCGATTTGCATTTTTTCCGTGACTTTGACGGTTCCGGTTTGCGCCACGCGACCGATGTCATTGCGGCCCAGATCCATCAGCATAACGTGTTCGGCGATTTCTTTCGGATCGGCTAACAGCTCGGTTGCCAGTGCGGCATCCTCTTGGGGAGTTTTGCCGCGGGGGCGTGTGCCGGCAATCGGGCGTACGGTGACCGTGTTGCCTTCCAGACGCACCAGTATTTCCGGCGACGCGCCGACTACGTGAAAATCATCAAAGTGATAGAAGAACATGTAGGGGGAAGGATTGAGGCTGCGTAGCGCGCGATAGAGTGCCAGTGGCGATGCGGTATAGGGTTTGCTGGTGCGTTGCGATAACACCACTTGCATGATATCGCCATCAAAAATATAGCGTTTAGCCCGCTCGACAGCGGCTTTGAATGCGGCTTCAGGAAATTCCGCAACTGCTGTGCCGGGAGCGACAGCTTGTTCGTCTGGAATCGTTACCGGTTGACGTAATTTTTCCAGCAGGGTTTTAAGCCGCTGACGTCCGGTCTGATAAGCGTTTTCCTGAGCCGGATCAACATACACGATCAAATAGAGTTTGCCGGAGAGATTGTCTACCACGGCCAGTTCTTCGGACAATAGCAGCAAAATATCTGGGGTATTCAAGCGATCCGATTTGGCCTGGCCTTTCAGTTTATGCTCGATGTAGCGCACCGTATCGTATGAGAAATAGCCCGCTAAGCCGCCACAGAAACGGGAATTTCCGGCAGGGCAGGGAGCCGCTTTAAATTGTGACAGATAGGACTCGACGTAAGCCAGAGTGTCATCAACCGTGACTGTTTCCGACTCACCCTGATTGATTAGGGTGATGGTGTCTTCATGCACGACCATGCGCGTTGCTGCCGGTAGTCCGATGATCGAAAATCGGCCAAAGCGTTCGCCGCCCTGTACCGATTCCAATAAATAGGAGTAAGGCTGGTTGGCCAGTTTCAGATAAATCGATAAAGGGGTATCAAGATCCGCGTAAGTTTCCAGAACGATTGGAATGCGATTGTATCCCTGCTGCGCGAGCAGATTGAATTCGGCCTCGGTCATGGGGGATGCTAAGCGATACTTTTAATCAATTTTGTTGCATCCAGCAAGGTATCAACGATGGCATCGCAATCCAGTTCGTACACATCGCGCCCTTCGTTGTAACCATACGGTACGCAGAATACATGGCAACCGGCCGCTCGGGCGGCGATGGCGTCATTTAGTGAATCGCCGATCAGCAGTGCTTCATGCGGTTGCGCATCGAAGTATTTGCAAATATGCGTGAGCGGCATCGGATCGGGCTTTTTCTTAGGTAGACTGTCGCCCGACAGTACAATCTCGAATTTGTCAAATAGCCCTGTGGCATGCAGCAGTGGCAGGGTAAATGCTTCAGCTTTGTTGGTAATGCAGGCCAATTTGTAGCCCGCTTGTTGCATGACCTCGATGCCCTCGACCACGCCAGCATAGGGACGCGTATTGATGCTTAAATTGTTGGCGTAATGCTGCTCGTAAATCGGCAATGCTTTGGCGAACAAAGCGGTATCGGGTTCTACATCCAATTGCCCGGTCAAGGTGCGTTTGACCAATTTATGTATGCCTTTACCGATATAGGAGCGAATTGTTGCTGTCGATTGTTCTGGCATGCCCAAATCCTTCAACATCAGGTTTGCAGCTAAGGCGAGGTCTTCAGCGGTGTCGAGCAACGTGCCGTCCAGATCGATCATGATGACCTTGATCGCTATCGGGAATGCTGTTTTGTTAACTGAAGCCGTGTGACTAGAGGAGCTATGATTCATTGGAATAGTGGAAAAGCAATATATTAAAGTTGGGATGGGTTAAACTTTTGCCAGTTCAGCCCGGAATGCGGCGACGATGCTGTCATATCGATGCGGATCGGTATCCTTGCCAGCCTGATACACCGCAGAGCCCGCAACGAAAGTATCGGCTCCGGCGCGAGCGATTTCAGCTATGTTATCCACTTTCACGCCACCGTCAATTTCCAGCATAATGTCTTTACCACTGGCATCAATACGTTTTCTGACAGCACGCAACTTGTTCAGCGCTTCGGGAATGAATGTCTGTCCGCCAAACCCTGGATTGACCGACATGATCAAAACCAAATCCAGTTTGTCGAGCACATGATCCAGGTAGTGCAGTGGCGTAGCCGGGTTAAACACCAGTCCTGCTTTGCAGCCTTGCTCTTTAATCAATCCGATGGTGCGATCGATGTGATTCGAAGCTTCCGGATGGAATGAAATGATATTGGCGCCAGCCTTGGCAAAATCAGGAATAATGCGATCCACAGGTTGCACCATCAGATGCACATCGATAATTGCATCGGTGACCGGGCGAAGGGCTTCGCAAACCAGGGGGCCAATAGTGAGATTGGGGACATAATGGTTATCCATTACATCAAAATGGATGATATCCGCGCCTGAATCAATGACATCAGTGACTTCCTGACCCAATTTGGCGAAATTAGCGGAAAGAATGCTGGGTGCTAAACGGTACATGGAAAAAACCTCTCAATATTCAAATCCGCTATTTTAACCGCAAATGTCAGACTGCGCGTAAAAGAGTGATTGTTAATGGATAAATTTTTTGATAATACTTTCGGATTGTTTATCTGAGAGACGATCAAGCGAGTTGGGAATATAAGGCGAATCGAAAATAAATAGCGAAGAAACAGAGCTAATTCCGTGATTAACAATAAGGCAATGTAAGGATAAGGAGGCAAATTAGTTGACCAATACCGAATACCAATTGAAGCCATTATTTAATTTTGGATCAGAATCATCTATTGTGCTACACAATGATGTTTCAGCGTCTATTTCTATAAATGGGAAGATATACCAGGGCTCAAGTGATGTGCGACTTGATTTATTACCTCAAGCAGGAATTCACTTCTATGGTTTGTTTCATGATGTTCCATTTTTGGCATTTGTTAATCAAAAAGCTATAAATTCTTTCTCTATAAATAGCATTGAAATAGAAGGGTTTTTTGTTCCAGGAGGAAATCCTGAGGCCGGAAAGCTTCACATCAAATGTTATCCAAATTTGGGGTCAATAATCGGAATGGGAAATGATGGAACATTGATTGAACGGATTATTTTCCATTTGTTTAACTTTGTCGACTTTATGGGAAATAGACGATCCTCAGAACCGAATGGAACGGTGATTGAGACGACGATTGAGCATATGGATTTTGCTTGTGATGAATGGAAGATTGAGTTGAAATCGTTATTATCAACAAAGCAAAGCATTAATTTTCTGTGGGAGAATGGGGGATACCGATTAACCCATATTGGGAGTCTTCAGAAGCAGAATGGCTTTTCATTTACCGGGAGTGATGCTAATGAATGCTTAACGGCACTTCGTTATTTTCTTTCCTTCATTAAAGGCGGATGGTGTAATCCAATTTGTTCGGTGGGGTTTGATGTAACGGGTGAGCGTGTTTGGGAACAGTGGTCGTCGCCTAGAGAAGCTTGGCATAAACCCTTTTCGTGGTTTGACGCTCAACATACAGAGCAATTGGCCAGTTTGTTTTCTGGCTTCATGAGGCTGTGGAGGAATACCGAGTGGCAAGGAGCACTCAAAGAGATTATCTATTGGTACTTAAATGCAAATTTTTCATCGCGCGGTATTGATGCCGGAATCATCCTGACCCAAGCAGCAATCGAACGCCTTTCCTATGAATATGCAGTAAAAGATAAACGTCTTGTAACTGGAGATGGATTTAAGAATCTCTGGGCATCCGATAAGTTTCGGTTACTATTCTCTTCTCTGAGAATTCCATTGAATATTCCGCCAGAAACTTCCACTCTTGGAGATCTTGCTCGGAGTCAGGGAATGAAATGGATCGATGCCCCCCATGCTTTAACAGAAATAAGGAATTCTCTAATTCACCCGGAACATAAGAAACGTGATCAGCTTGACTCTGCTTACTTCGATGCTTGGAATTTAGGTTTGTGGTATTTGGAAATGGGAATTCTTGCTATTTGTAATTATGAGGGTGTTTATGGAAATAGATTGAAGCTTAATCGAATGGGAGAAGTTGAAAATGTACCGTGGATCTGAATTCTAAATTTGCGACCGATATGTTTTATACTTACTTGCAATAAACCGAACAGCAATTGATTGTCAATATTGAGACTATTTCTTGATACACTACCGCTAAGAACGTACAACAGTTTGGAACGAAAAGATGATCGAAGAGAAGAAGTATGAAATCGAAGTCAGTGTTCGTACCGTATATCTGCCCGATCAGTCAGATGAGGAATCGGATAGGCACGTGTTTGCATATACCATTACGATTGCAAATAACGGGACAGTTGCGACCCAACTCATCAGCAGGCATTGGATTATCGATAACGGTGATGGCACGATTCAGGAAGTACGCGGATTGGGCGTTGTGGGCGAACAGCCGTTGCTCAAGCCGGGAGATAGTTTTGAATATACCAGTGGAACGGTGATTTCTACGTCGGTTGGATCAATGAAAGGTAGCTATCAGATGGCGGCTGAAGATGGTTTTCATTTTGATGTGGCCATACCGGAATTTATCCTGAGTGTTCCCAGAACGCTGCATTAGTGTGTCTGATTTTAAGATCCTGATGCATGTGTGATGTTTTAAGCCTTTAACATTTTAATGACCGGTAAGCTCTATCTGGTTCCTGCGCCAATCAGTCATGCCGATATCGCTTGGGCGCTGCCTGCGTCGGTGCAACAATGTGTGGCTGAAATTTCTCATTTTATTGTTGAGCATCCTAAAACGGCGAGGCAATTTCTGAAACAGCTGAATTGCACATGCTCTTTGCAGGAATTGAATATCCAGATTCTGAATGAGCACACGCAAGCAAAAGATTTTTTAGCTTTGCTGGATCCATTGTTCGCTGGACATGATGTGGGCTTGTTATCCGAAGCGGGCTGCCCGGCCGTGGCGGATCCCGGAGCCGGTCTGGTCAGGCTGGCGCATAAAAATAATATTTCTGTCGTGCCTTTGGTTGGGCCATCCTCCATTTTGCTGGCGTTGATGGCATCAGGATTAAACGGGCAGCGATTTGCCTTTCATGGCTATTTGCCAATTGAGAGCGCAGCCAGAACAAGTAAAATAGCCGAGCTGGAAAGAATATCGATCCATCTGAAGCAAACGCAGATTTTCATTGAAACCCCCTATCGTAACCAGAAACTGCTCGAGCAACTCGTCAAAGTGTGCAATGACAATACCGACTTGTGCGTTGCAACCGATCTGACCTCTTCCCGTGAGAGGATTGCAACCAAATCGATCAAAGAGTGGCGGTGTGCTTTACCAGATGTCAATAAAATACCGGCGATTTTTTTATTGCAGGGATAACTGATTTTAATAGGAATGTTATCCACTGATCTGAGTGATTATTGATCAGGGTGTTTTTTCTGAATAAATTCTATTTTGTAGCCATCGGGATCTTCAATAAATGCAATGATTGTTGTTCCATGTTTCATTGGCCCCGCTTCACGCGTAACTTTGCCACCCATTTTCCTGGTACTTTCACAGGCTTGATAAGCATCGTCAACTTCAATGGCGATGTGGCCAAAACCTTCTCCTAAATTGTACGAAGAGGTATCCCAATTATGCGTTAGTTCCAATACGGTACCGCTAGCTTCATCCTGGTAACCTACAAAAGCAAGGGTAAATTTGCCATCCGGGTAGTCTTTGCGGCGTAATACTTTCATCCCTAAAACTTGCGTATAAAACGCAAGTGATTTTTCGAGATTTCCAACGCGAAGCATAGTATGCAGAATACGCATTTAAATTTTTACCATTTCAAAATCTTCTTTACGTGCGCCACATTCCGGGCACGTCCAATTGATCGGCACATCTTCCCAGCGCGTGCCGGGTGCAATACCTTCATCCGGAGATCCTAAGGCTTCATCATAGATGTAGCCGCAAATTAAACACATATAACGATTATATTGATGATTCTCTTCGGTAGGCATGATAGATAGCAGTGTCCTTTTAGGTTAAAATAATATTTTACGGTATTAATGCATGTTACAGCCACCCCCAATCGTACTTTCTTTTGCTGCAAATGACCCTAGTGGTGGAGCAGGCCTGCAGGCGGATATACTGACTATCGCCAGTTTGAGCTGTCATCCTTTATCTGTCATGACGGCTATCACTGTCCAGGATACAACAGGTGTAGATGAGGTTATGCCGCTGGATTCCGAATGGATTGCGGATCAAGCGCGCGCCGTTCTGGAAGATATGCCGGTGCATGTGTTTAAGATTGGTTTGCTGGGTAGCGTTGAAATTATTGCTGCTATCGCGGAGGTAATTTCCGATTATCCGCATATCCCTTTAGTGATGGATCCTGTATTGACTTCCGGGCGCGGAGATGAACTTGCGAACGAGGAAATGATTGATGCGATGCGTGAATTGTTGTTGCCGCAGGTGACGATATTAACACCCAATAGCTTGGAAGCAAGGCATCTTGCCCAACTGGATGGGGACAGTAGTGAAAGCAGGCTGGATTTGAGCGTTTGTGCCCATCGATTATTGGATATGGGATGCGAATATGTATTGATAACGGGCACGCACGAAAATACAGCGCAGGTGAAGAATACCTTGTTTAATGCTGAAGGTATCGTGCGATCAGATGAATGGGAGCGGCTTGAGCATACTTATCATGGTTCGGGTTGTACACTGGCATCGGCAATCGCAGCATCATTAGCCAACGGTTTATCAATAAGCGAAAGCGTCTTGGAAGCGCAGGATTATACCTGGCACACATTGCATGCCGGATTCCGCCCCGGCATGGGGCAATATATTCCCAACCGGCTGTTCTGGGCCAGAGATATTGAAGAATGCGAAGACGAGAATGGCGATATGACCGTTGAGAAGTCATAAAATTAGAGGGTTATATGCGATAACGCCGGATTCGAATAATACCGGCGAGCTGCTGGACAAGACGCAGCAAGCACTGGCGGGAGGGGCGCAGTGTATTCAATATCGTAATAAATCCGTAGATAATTTGTTGCGCAAAAAACAAGCCGGTTTACTGTTGCAGTTGTGCAAAAAGCATGCCATACCTCTAATTATCAACGATGATATTGATCTTGCAATAGAGATTGATGCGGATGGGGTGCATGTGGGGCGGAATGATAGTTCGGTATCCGATGCGAGAAAATTTTTGCGGCAAGACAAGATTGTTGGGGCGTCGTGTTATAACAATCTGGACCTGGCGATTGAGGCTGAAAAACAAGGCGCAGATTATGTCGCTTTTGGGTCTTTTTTCCCCTCAGTGACCAAACCGGAAGCAACACCGGTTTCAATCAGTCTGATCAATCAAGCGAGGCAAATATTGACAATACCAGTTGTCGGGATTGGCGGAATTCAACTGACCAATGCCGCAATGGTTATTCATAATGGTTGTGATGCCATAGCCGTTTGCAGTAATTTGTTTCAGGCCGGAGATGTTAGGGGAAGAGCGGCGGCGTACGCGCAATTATTTGCAGGAAATTTGTAATGTATTTTAATCCGGGCTATTTTTTATCTTTATCAATTTTTTTATGAGTAATTAAATGACTTCACGTAATCATCTATTGTTCGAACAATCTCAGCAATATATTCCTGGCGGCGTAAATTCCCCGGTCCGTGCGTTTAAATCGGTGGGTGGTGAGCCGGTTTTTTTTCAACGTGGCGAAGGTGCGTATTTCTGGGATGCGGACGGTAAATCATATATCGATTATGTCGGTTCATGGGGGCCTTTGATTTTGGGCCATGCGCATCCCGAGGTCGTGAAGGCGGTTCAGAATGCCGCACAGAAGGGATTAACATTTGGTGCACCTACCGAGGCCGAACTGGAAATTGCGCAACTGATTTGTCAATTGATTCCGTCCATCGAGCAGGTGCGGCTGGTGAGTTCCGGCACTGAAGCGGGCATGAGTGTAATTCGCTTGGCGCGGGGCTTTACCGGCAGGAGTAAGATCATTAAATTTGAAGGGTGCTACCATGGTCATGATGATTCCTTGTTGGTGAAGGCGGGCTCCGGTGCATTGACCTTCGGTAATCCTAGTTCTGCCGGGGTTCCGGCGGAAACTGCCGGTCATACGATCGTTTTGGACTATAACGATATTGCAGGCATCGAAGCTGCATTTAACCAATGGGGAAAAGAAATCGCTGCGGTGATTGTGGAACCGGTTGCCGGCAATATGAACCTGATTGCTCCGCAAGCTGATTTTCTCACCAAGTTGCGGGAATTGTGTACGCAAAACGGTAGTGTGTTGATATTTGACGAGGTGATGACCGGATTTCGTGTCGGTTTGGGATGCGCGCAAGGGCTGTATCAAATCAAGCCTGATCTAACCGCACTGGGTAAAGTCATCGGTGGTGGCATGCCGATGGCGGCATTCGGCGGGCGCCGCGATATCATGCAATGCTTGGCGCCACTGGGTCCGGTTTATCAGGCGGGTACGCTGTCCGGTAATCCGGTGGCTGTTGCAGCGGGGCTGGCTACGTTGAAGTTGATTCAAGCGCCCGGTTTTTACGAGAAGTTGTCGAATAGAACGCAGCAATTAATCGATGGCATTGCTACCAAAGCTAAAAATCATGGGATTGATTTTTGTGCACAATCTATTGGCGGTATGTTTGGTTTGTATTTTAGTAAAAATATTCCCACTAGCTTTGCCGAGGTGATGCAATGCGATAAATCAGCTTTTAATCGATTCTTTCATGCCATGCTGGAGGAAGGTATTTATTTTGCGCCCTCGGCTTTTGAAGCGGGCTTTGTGTCGTCAGTCCATGGAGATAACGAATTGGATAAGACGCTGTCTGCGGCAGAGAAAATTTTTGGGAATTGGTAGTTCAGTTTGTTGTTAATAACGAATGCGAAGTGAAAATAAAAAAGGTGGCACTCGCCACCTTTTTTATTTCTTAATAGAACACTAATACTCAGCGCATAGTGGAAATATAAGCCGAAACGGCGCGTTTCTCCAGAGGATTCATGCGGGTAAGCACCTTCTGCATGACATTATTGTCATCACCGCCTCGCTCGGCTTTGTTAAACAGCTCCAGCTGCATCATCGTATATTCTGTATGTTGTCCGGCTATTGCAGGGTAATGAGGTGGGATACCGGCACCCGTGGGGCCATGACAGCTAGCGCAGGCAGGAATCTCATCACCGAGGTTTCCGCCGTGATAAAGAATTTTTCCCGCCTCAACTAATTTCTCATCGGCTGCTATTTGGCTTGGGGTGGTTTTTTGTTTGGCATAATACGCGCCAAGCGCTTTCATATCTTCCTCGGATAGCGTTGCTACCATGGCGGACATAACAGGGCTATTGCGTTTAGGCGGTTCATCGCCGGTTGCTTTAAAATCCATGAGCTGCTTAGTGATATACTCGGCATGCTGACCCGCCAGGATAGGGTTGATCGGAATGACGCTGTTGCCATCCGCATTGTGGCAACCCGCACACACGCCCGATGCAATTTCCTCCACTGTAGCAGGTGCAGCGGGGGTGGTATCAGCAGGTGTCGCATCATCTTCGGGGGCTTCAGCCGAAATCGGTGCAGCTATTGCAAATGCTGCAAGCATTACCATCATCTTAATTATTTTCATATTTCTTATTCCGTTTTTAAAAGGCTTTCAAAAATTGCTAGACATGTTCGAGAAATAACGGCGTATTTTAACAAGGCATAACAACGTTAACAACAAAATTAAGCTGATCTTTGTTAATTATAATATTTTATTTTTCAATGAAAATAATCTTTATTATTTTACTGTTAGTTAATATAGCTTATGTAATGGGCACGCAGCTCTTGTCTGAAGAGAAAAATGAACTCCTGCCGGCTCAACAGAATCCTGAAAAAATAGTATTGGTTTCAGTACATGAAAGTTGTTTGATCTGGGGTAAGTTTTATGAGGAACAAATCCAATATGCTCAGACAGTTTTATCGGAATTATTTCCTGAGCTTCAGTATAGCCTGGAGGAATCGGGTGATACCATTATGTACTGGTTGTATATTCCATCTTTCTCGAATAAAGAAGCTGCCAATCGCGAAATTAATAAATTAAGAAATCTGGGCATCGTCAGTTTTCGCGTCAAAGATGAGACGCAATGGAAGAATGCAATTTCTCTAGGTATGTTTTATGATCAAAATGATGCGCTGAAACAATTGAAGGAGATGGAAAAAAAGGGTATCGCCAATGCCAGAATAGAAGACCGCAGCGTTTTGCTAAAAAATATAGTTATCCATAACCCGACACGAATGATTAAGGAGCAGATGCAGAAATTGGTTGAGCAATTTGATGACACGCATTTGGTTCAAGGCAAGTGTGAGCGTTTATAATATACCCGCATAGAAACGCAGGATTATCAAATTTGTTGCAATTTATTAAAAATTAATGAACTTTCAAAGCTTCTCACTCAATCATCAAATAAACTAATAATGACGGTACTGATAAAAACAGCGCAAGAAATAGAAAAAATGCGCATTGCAGGGCGGCTGGCAGCGGAAGTGCTGGATTACATCGACCCCTATGTCGTGGCAGGCATCACTACTGGAGAGCTGGATTCGTTGTGCCATCACTATATGGTCGATGTGCAGAAAACGATTCCCGCGCCCTTGAATTATGCCCCTGCAGGGCATACCCCTTATCCCAAATCCATTTGTACTTCGGTGAATAATCAGATTTGTCATGGTGTTCCGGGTCAAAAAAAATTAAAAAACGGAGATATTATTAATATCGACATTACCGTGATTTATGAAGGATATCATGGGGATACCAGCCGGATGTTTTACGTGGGGGAGCCTTCTATCCAGGCGAAACGTTTATGTGAGGTTACGTTTGAAGCGATGTGGCGGGGCATCGATGAAATCAAGCCAGGTAAACGTTTAGGGGATATCGGGCACGCCATTCAGAAACTGGCCGAAGGGGTGGGGTATAGTGTGGTCAGGGAATTCTGCGGCCATGGCATCGGCGCAAAATTTCATGAAAACCCCCAAGTATTGCATTATGGCCGGACCGGAACAGGGCTGGAATTGCAACCAGGGATGATCTTTACCGTAGAGCCGATGATTAATGCGGGTAAAGCGGCCATTCGTCATCTGCCGGACGGTTGGACCGTCACCACCAAAGATGGCAGCTTGTCAGCGCAATGGGAACATACCATTCTGGTCACCGCAGACGGTTATGAAGTTCTGACCGTATCAGCAGGCACTGCGGGTAAACCTGCTTATCGTTTTTCCAACTAGGTTCTCATTCTCAAGATAAAATTCAGTCATGATACGAAGTCATCAACGTACTCCGGCGCAAATCCGCCCGGTCAACATTATTCGTCATTACACCAAGCACGCCGATGGTTCGGTACTGATCGAATGCGGTGATACCAAAGTGATTTGTACCGCCAGTATCAGTGAGCAAGTTCCCCCTTTCCTCAGAGGTCAGGGTCAAGGCTGGCTGACGGCCGAATACGGCATGCTGCCCGGCTCGACGAATACCCGCATGCAGCGTGAAGCGGCAAAAGGCAAGCAATCGGGACGCACGATGGAAATTCAACGCTTGATCGGACGAGCGCTGCGCGCTGCGGTTGATCTTAAAAAGCTCGGCGAACGCACCATTCAACTTGATTGTGACGTCATCCAGGCTGACGGCGGCACGCGCACGGCCAGTATCACCGGTGCGTTTGTTGCGCTGCACGACGCGATCGAGAAATTGATTTATCAGCAACTCATTGAAACCTCGCCGATCACGGATCATGTGGCGGCGATCTCGGTCGGCATTCATCAGGGCGTTCCGATGCTGGATCTGGATTATGTTGAAGATTCTTCATGCGATACGGATATGAATGTGGTAATGACCGGAAATCTGGGCATCATCGAAGTGCAGGGCACGGCGGAAGGTAACGCTTTCAACCGCAAAGAACTGGATAGCATGCTGGATTTGGCGCAACAAGGTATTCAGGAATTGATTGCGATACAGAGAAAAGTTTTGCTGGCGAAATAATCGGGTCACTATGGATATACTGAAACAGCTGGTAATCGCGAGTAACAATCAAGGCAAGTTGCGTGAAATTCGCGCATTGCTGGAACCGCTGGCCATTACCGTGGTGCCGCAATCTGATTTTGATGTGAGTGAATCCGATGAGCCTTACGGCACTTTTGTCGAGAATGCATTGACCAAAGCACGTCACGCCAGCCGTTGCTCCGGGTTGCCTGCGCTGGCGGATGACTCCGGCATCTGCGTGCAAGCGCTGAACGGCGTGCCTGGCGTCAATTCCGCACGCTACGCTGGCGAACCTAAATCGGACGCGCGTAACAATCAAAAACTCATCGAAACCCTGAAACAGCAAACCGATCGCCGCGCTTATTACTATTGCGTCATCGTACTGCTGCGCCATGCCGACGATCCGCAACCGATTATCGTCGACGGATCGTGGCACGGCGAAATCATCGACCCGCCGCGCGGCGAAGGTGGGTTCGGTTACGACCCGTATTTTTATCTACCCGAATTCGGTAAAACTTCCGCTGAATTGACTGCGGAAGAAAAAAATCAAATCAGCCACCGTGGCCGGGCCCTGGCGAAATTGGTGGAAATTTTACGTGCTGGGGAATATTGAGATTGCTTTCTACAAAATTTCCTTGGTTCATTATTTTTTTAGCTTGTTTCTGCGCATGACTTGATAACCAACGAGCCCCAGGCCTAGCAGCATCATAGCCCATGTTTCAGGTTCAGGCACGACCTGAACCACACCAAATGGATGAATGTCAAATACTGAAGGGTTATTTTCCAAGTCATTCCATTGGCCTTGCACGGTAGGCTGATTTAGGTTCGGGGTCCAGATATGCGCATAATCTTCATTGCCCCGCGCGTGGTCAGGTTGTCCAGGTGACCAATTAGTATAGGTGACGGGCTCACCGCTGGCCCATTCAAAGCTGCCAACATGGCCGACATCGGTCAAACCAATCCAAAGAGTTGATCCTGCAACGCTCTGAATTAGAGGCGTAAAAGTATCATAGATCCAACTGTTTTCAGCGGCATTCTTAATTGTTGCCAGATGTCCTCCCATGGATACAGCCTCAGCTTCCGAATTTGTCCAGGAATTTTCGCTCAGTAAATAATATGTATTACCGTTAACTGGATTGATAATAGGACCGCTTAACATCAAAAATGGGGTCAGGTCGCGAATAAAGAATATTATCGATGGATCGACAAGTAGCGATCAGGTATAAACAATCTTCTCCCGATTCGTCGATGACGCGAATCTGTTCATGTTTTTCCGCCTCATCATCGGAGAGCACTTCGTAACAACTTGCGAATTTTTAGCGGTACTTCATATTCTTGGTTGCCGATATGAATGGCAATCTTATGTTTATTCACGATGATGCGTGCTCGGTCGCGTACTTACAGTTGTTCGTAATGTCCGCCAATGGCGAAAATATAAACATACTTATCGTCAAATTTGTAGATCACCCGGTCTTTTTGGCTAAGCCTGCGCGACCAGAAACCTGTTAAGTTATGTCGCAACATTTCCGGTTTACCAGTGCCCATTGATGGATCATCGCGAAGCATTTCTTTCAGAATGTTGCAGAGTGATTTATGCAGCCGCGGGTCACGTGTTTTCAGTGCTTCGTAAATTTCCCACGTATTGCCTTCAAACACCAAGGATCTTTTGGACTTCTTCATCCGGTGGGATATATCCCGATTTTGTGGTGTGGGTCTGTGTCGAAGCCAGAATTTGTTGTATTAGGTTCGTATTTTGAAGCACAAAAAGTGTTTCTTGATCACGCGCCCAATCTTCGGCGCTGATGATCACAAAATCCTCACCGCTTCGACGGGTAATTTTAACCGGTTGATGTTCGCTGATAACCTTCTCAACAATGTTTTTAAGGTTATCGCGAAATTTATTGACGCTGATGTTATCCATTTTGATTGGCGTACGGTATGACCGTACACTTAATAAAGAAATGCAACAGTAGCACAGTCATTACACTGAGATCAAATGGGTTATGCGATCTTGGAAAACCTTAAACTAACCAAGCTGCTCTTGATGATACTTCAAATGCTCGCCGATAAACGTGCTGATGAAATAATAACTGTGATCATATCCACTGTGAAATCGCAGCGTGAGATTCTGATCCGCTTCACGGCACGCTTTCTCCAAAGCTTCCGGGTACAGTTGCTGCGCCAGGAATTGATCGTCCATACCCTGATCGATCAATAAATCGGGCACGTGACGACCATCTCTGATCAACGCGGTGGCGTCATATAATCGCCAGTTTTGTTGATTTTCGCCCAAATAATTGCGGAATGCTTTTTGTCCCCACGGGCATTGCATTGGTGCGCAAATCGGCGCGAACGCGGATATCGAACGAAACAGATCGGGATAACGCAGCGCCAGCGTCAACGCGCCGTGGCCGCCCATTGAATGACCAAAAATGCCGATGCGATTTGGATCAACAGGAAATTGATCGGTGATGATCCGGCGGAGTTCCTGGGTAATGTAACTTTCCATGCGGTAATGCTTCGACCACGGTAGTTGCGTCGCATCCAAATAAAACCCTGCACCGGCGCCGAAAACCCAATCATCGGTTTCACCGGCAATGCCGGTCTGGCGCGGACTGGTATCCATCGATACCAGCATCAGACCGTACTCCGCCGCGTAACGCTGCGCACCGGCTTTGATCATGAAGGTTTCTTCGGTGCAGGTGAGTCCGGCCAGGAAGAATATCACCGGTACGCGCTGATACTGCGCCTGAGGCGGTTGGTACACGGAAAAGCGCATCGGTAAACCGATGATCTCGGATGGGTGCTGGTAAAAGCCCTGGACGCCGCCAAAACATTGATGCAGGCTGCGGGTTTCGAGTGTCGTCATGATTAGTAAATCACCACGGAGCGAATGGATTCACCGCTTTTCATCAAGTCAAAGCCGTCATTGATTTTATCTAGCGGCAGGGTGTGGGTGATCAGCGAATCGATATCGATTTTGCCTTCCATATACCAATCGACAATTTTGGGTACATCGGTGCGGCCGCGCGCGCCGCCGAAGGCGGAGCCTTCCCATTTGCGGCCGGTGACAAGTTGGAAGGGGCGCGTGCTGATTTCGGCACCGGCCTCCGCCACGCCGATGATGATGCTGCGTCCCCAGCCTTTGTGCGTACATTCCAGTGCCTGGCGCATGATTTTGGTGTTGCCGATGCACTCAAAACTATAATCCGCGCCGCCGTCGGTCAGTTGCACCACGGCATCGACGATATTGGGCACATCGTTCGGGTTGATGAAATGCGTCATGCCGAATTTGCGTGCCATCGCTTCGCGTCCCGGATTGATATCGATACCGATGATTTTGTCGGCGCCAACCATGCGTGCGCCTTGAATGACGTTCAAGCCGATGCCGCCCAGGCCGAACACGGCCACGCTCGCTCCGGCTTCGACTTTGGCGGTATAGATCACCGCACCGAGTCCGGTCGTGACGCCGCAGCCGATATAGCACACCTTATCGAAAGGGGCGTCTTCGCGGATTTTCGCTAGCGCGATTTCCGGTACCACGGTGTAATTGGAGAACGTCGATGTGCCCATGTAGTGGAACAGCGGTTTTCCATCAATTGAGAAACGCGATGTACTGTCCGGCATCAGGCCGCGACCTTGGGTGCTGCGAATCGCCTGGCATAGATTGGTTTTTTTCGACAGGCAAAATTTACATTCGCGGCATTCCGGGGTGTACAGCGGAATGACATGATCGCCCTTGCGTAACGATTTGACGTCGGGGCCGACATCCACCACCACCCCGGCGCCTTCATGACCCAGGATGGTCGGGAACAGACCTTCGGGATCGGCGCCGGATAACGTGTAATAATCGGTATGGCAAATGCCGGTGGCTTTGATTTCTACCAATACTTCACCGGATTTAGGGCCTGCCAGATCGACCTGTTCGATCGTTAAGGGCTGACCGGCTTTCCAGGCTATTGCAGCGCTTGTTTTCATTGAAATTTGTCCTTGTTATATTTTGTGATTGCGCAGATGCGCCAGCAGACCGCGGCTGGCTTCCTCGACCATATCCAGCACCTGCTCAAATCCTTGCTGTCCACCGAAGTAAGGATCTGGCACTTCGATATTCACCGGGGCATTTTCGCCATATTGCATGAATAATTGAATCTTGCCGTGATGATGCTGAGGGCTGCGCTGCCGCAATAAAGCGAGGTTCTCGTTGTCCATGGCGAGAATGTAGTCGAATTCCTCAAAATCACTCGATTGCACCGCACGGGCGCGTAATTCGTCCATTTTGTACCCGCGCTGTAATGCCGTATGCTGCGCGCGGTGATCCGGCGGGTTGCCAATGTGGTAGGCATGCGTGCCCGCGGAATCTACTTCTATCATGTGATCCATCCCGGCGGTACTGACGATATGCCGGAATACGGCGTCCGCGGTTGGGGACCGGCAAATATTGCCCATGCAGACAAATAATACTTTTATTTTTTTACTTTGGTTCATGATTAGGGTGATTTAAGGCTGGCTGTATTAATAATAATTGATGAATCGCTGTGTTTTATTACCTGTTGGCAAATTGCCAAGTTGTTTTTTTGGTATCTTTCAGGTCTTCTTGAATTAACCCAAAGTTAGTTTACTAATACGTCATTAAGCTTGGCAAGCCATCTTTATGGAAACGTTAAAATGATTTTATTCGGGGAATGTCATGACGCCCACTTTTTTATCCGGTTGCATTACACTATCTTATTAGTGACCGTTTTATTTTTATTGTGGCGGATTGCTGTTGATTACCTAATAGAACGGGTTATCATGGTTAGCCTTGTAGCTTTAAGATGCTTCTCATAAAAAATCAGATGCCTCATCGAGATTAGTAACAGGAATATATTATCTATCATGACACAAATACACGATCAAACTCTGCCTGAAGGCACGCAAATCGGCGTCTATGAAATTAAAGGCGTTGCAAAGGTGAGTGCATTTGATATCACTTATCGTGCTTGGAATCATCATCTTAAGGAGCGGGTGAAAATACGCGAATATTTTCCTCATGATTTCGCAAAACGCGCGATGGATGGGGTCGGCGTCGAACCCAAATCTCTATATCAAGCTGATAAAGAAAATTATGATTATGGATTAAAGGCATTTTTGGATCAGGCTGAGGTTCTCACCCAGATCGAGCATCCTAATATTGCGGTGACAGAAAACATTCTTTCATTAAATGGCACGGCGTATTTGATTATGGGTGCCCAGGAGGGGATGCCGCTGGCTAAGTTGTTAGAGGCACAAGCCTCTTTAGCCGAAGCAGAATTAAAATTCATACTGGTATCGGTCTTGAGTGCGTTGCAACAAATACACGAGCAAAAAATCGTGCATGGCGGCATTCAGCCGACGGCAATTCTTATCGGTAAGGACGGTGAACCGCTGCTGATCAATTTTGCTGCTGCACGATTGGCGATCGCTGCACGTACCTCACGCCTCACTGAAGAATTGGCCGTTGGTTATGCACCTGCGGAGCAATATGAACCCGGCAATGAACCTGGGCCTGCAACCGACTTTTATGCGTTGGGCGCAGTTCTTTATGCGGGTATGACGCATCGCCCGCCTGTTGCGGCGCAGATCAGGAAAACGGCCTTAAGCCAGGGGGAGTCCGATCCAATGAGTGATCTTTCCCGATCTCCGGACATCGTTTATAGTGCTGAATTATTGCAAGCGGTGCAGTGGATGCTGCAGCCGGAATATCAGGACAGACCGCAATCGGCTGGTGAGATTTTGGCGTTGCTGAAATCCGATCATGCCAGTGAAACCAAAACCGCAGCCGCAAAACAAATGACTGCAGAGACAGTTACCCGTAGCCGTCCGGTGGCTAATAATATGCTGTTGATGGTCATCATGATCGGAATCGTTGTTCTGGTGACTGTTGGATTATGGTTCGACGAGAATCCTGCGGAGCTATTGGATGACGGGCCAGGTACTGTGGCCACTGAGCCTCTATTTCAACGCAACCCCGGGAAAGTCGCTGATACTTCAGCAATAAAAGAAGAAGATTCATCCGTTGCTTCGGGGACAATCGAATCAAATCAAGAATCAGGACCGGATAAAGTATCCGAAACCGTGCGAGCAATGTCGTATGGAACTGAAAATCAACCCGTTACCAGTATTCCTTCCCCGCAGGAGTTGGCGGTTGTCGAAGCGGAACGTACTGCGGCAGTTGATGCACCTTTGTCCCAATCTGCGGAGCAGGATTCTGCGATAAAACCAATTGATGCCGGGTTAATTAAAAAGCATTTGACTGCTGCTGAGAAAGCCATGAAAGCGGAGCGCTTCACCACACCTGCAAGGGACAATGCGTACAAATATTACCAGATGGTGCTGGCGATGGAACCCAATAATGCAGAAGCGCTCGAAGGTCTGCAGAAAATGGTGGATCGCTATATTCAGTTTATTGAAAAATCTAAGGCTGAAGGTAAGCTTGATACAGCTAAGCTTTATTTGCAAAGAGCGGAATCCATTTTGCCGGACGATCCTAAGCTCCAGAAAATTCGAGCTGAGCAGGCAAATGCGCAATGAATCTCCTGGGGAAAGGGACGAACCGGATACTTCAAATAGCAGTTCAGCCAATTTGTATAATTTTAGCCACTGAGGGTGTTCCGTCAAGATTCCAAACGAAAAGCATATAAAAACCCGGAGGGGCTACATTAGCTGAAGCAGGTGTTTTTACTGTTACGATACGGTTACCTTTTTGTGGGGTCGGCAGGTTAAAAAAACGTGTCTCATTATTGAATGCATGTGTAGTAGCACCAATACGCACCAGCGTGATCCTGAAAATATTTTCGCTTGCTTCGATGGAAAATTGTTCGTTCCAACTCATCATGGTTGTTGGCGCGTCCACAATAACCGGCCGAAGAGAAAACTGCCCGCTGCCGTCTTTTTTAAATAAATAAGGCGGATAGTAAATTTCACCATTAAGCTGAGTCAAAGGACCTGGTGTGCCGCCTCCTCCGGTAATAACGCTTCCATCGGGAAGAAGCAATGAAGTTGAGTGATACAGGCGGGGAGTGGCCGCTCTTGCCGTTGCTTTCCATATTTTTGTACTGGGATTCCAAAGTTCGGAATCCAAAGCTGCACCTGCTAAGTCGTTACCGGTTGATGATCCTCCATTGATCCAGACAGAGCCATTGGCGAGTACCGTCGCATTGCTATATTGACGTTTTTTTGCCAGCGTGCCACCCGAGGTCACAACCGGTTCGCCGCTACCATTGATGTTGACAACAGACGCCTTGCGGTTGTCGCGAATCGATAATATGCGGCCCGGGGCATACATGATGCTCGGCAGACTGTTAAGGCCTGACGGTGTGGTTGATTTATACTTTGAGAGCGTACCGGTGCCTGAGGTGTCGAGCTTGTACATTGCTCCGTCGTGGCCAAGAATGAACAATTTACCTTGCGGGTTTACCCAAGCTCTGGGATAAAACCAGGCAACCCCGGTGCCGCCCAGTGCGCCGTAAGCTGCGCTACTGGTCGCTGAGCTAAGTACCCGCCATTGCCCATCAGTTGTGCGTACTTCCGGCGTAGGAGAATAAGTTGCTACAGTGGCGGGTATGGTGGGTGTTCCGGGAAAATCCCTGCTGTTACGGCCACCCATCACCACATGTTCGCCATTGGGCAGTGTTACAGCCGTTGCGTACCAACGCTTAAACGTCATGTTTTTGGGATGGTGCGTTAATGTATCGGTGGAGGAGTCAAAAACATTCACATTAGCGTGAGCATACTGCCTCTTCGTGTTCAAGAAGGCGTCGCCACCAAAGAAAAGACCGCGGCCATCCGGGAGATGCGCCTGACCAGCGCAGTAAATGTCGGTAAGGGTTGTGTTGGGTAATGTCTCAAACGCATTGGATCCGGTGCCGAGCGATGGATCCCAGATAACATACAGCAGATTGCCAATCTGTGTACCCACGGTATCGGTTCCATAAGCAATGACTCGTCCATCCGGCATCAGCATCATTGCGATAGGTACAACGGGCCAATCGTGCAGAGGACCGAATCTCCCTTTCAGGTGAGCTTGTGATCCGGCCGCCACCGCATGAAAGTTGCTTCCATGAAGAAAAAGAAATAAGAACAGGATGGCGGGTAAAAGATACTTGAGATGCCAAATTCCTTGAGCAGAAATAGAGCGTTTAAACATCCTGTTTCTCCTGATATTGAAAGTATGAAAATCCGGGTAGTGGATGGCTTGCTTATATGAGTGATAATAAAGGGAATTGTATTTTATAACAATGAAATAGTGGAGAATATCAAGGATAGAGACCTTTGCGCGGTGTCATGAGCGGTACGAGAATAAGGCAAAAATTTGCGAAAAAGCGGAGTTTACACGGGGTAAATGAGCATTTTTCGCGAATTTTTAACGCAATTATCGTGCCGCGTAGTAACCGTGCAAAGGTCTCGGATAAATAAATTACCCGAGTCTGTTTACAGTCTGTCTGGGGTACCCTACTTCGCTCTTATGGGTATTTATATACTTTGCTGTATTTTCTTTTCTTATTGCGGATGGATCGCTGGCATGATTTTTCCTCTCTTTTTCTCAGAAAGATGTCAGCAACCCTCGTGATTGTCTTTTCAATAGCTAGCTTATTGTTTCCTCAAGGTTTATAAAGAAATGTCGTAAGGAATTTCACGCGAATCTTATTCAGGAGTTCAGAATGTCTCAACCAGTCTCAAGAAAACTATCAGATTGGGTCAATTTCCTCACAAGGGCAGAAATTCCTGTTCTCAAACAAACTGCACGGAATCTTGCGGTTCTTACAAAAGATGAACAAAACTTAAATGCACGCAGTTATGCGAATGTTGTGAAGAATGATCCTTTGATGACAGTCAAGCTTATGCGTTACATGCAAGATCATAAGCATCGCTGCCAAGAACACGATGTGATGGAAGCCGAGCAGATTGTAATGATGCTCGGACTTGAAACCCTGCTTAAGAAAATTCCTCCTAACCCATTGGTTGAAGAAGTTCTCGGACGCAATAATATCAGTGCGCTCATCCATTTATTAAAAACGGCTCATCGTTCCAATATGGCAGCATCTTATGCGTATGACTGGGCGATTCGTTTGCATGATCTGCATTTTGCTGATATCCGTCTGGCTGCCCTGCTGCACGATATTGCAGAAATGTTGATGTGGTGCTTTGCACCTGTTGAGATGTTAAAAATCAAGCAACTGCAAAAACAAAATAAAGCATTAAGAAGTGCGGCAGTACAGGAAAAAATTTTAGGGTTTACTTTAAATCAATTGCAACACGAGCTCGCTGTCAGATGGAAGTTGCCTGAGCTACTCATTACACTCATGGATGACGAGCACGCAAAATTACGACGAGTTCGCAATGTCATACTTGCAGTGAATCTGGCCCGGCACTCCGCCAATGGATGGGACGATGCTGCATTGCCTGACGATTATGAAGAGATTTCCAAACTCCTGCACTTGCCAGCGTGTGACGTCATGACGATCGTCGGTGCTAACAAGCAGCACGAAAGTGCCCATCTTGCCTGAAATATAAACTATCAATTAAAAAAACAAACGCGCCAGTTCGATGCCCGGATCTTCCGCGCGCATGAAAGCTTCCCCGACAAGAAATGTATTAACTTGGTGAGCACGCATGCGCGCAACATCTGCAGGCGTATGAATTCCACTTTCGGTTACGACAATTTTCCCGGATGGGATCGAGGGTAGTAATTCCAAGGTTGTATCAAGTGATGTTGCAAAGGTATGCAGGTTGCGATTATTGATTCCGATTAATGGTGTGGATAACTGCAAGGCCATTTCCAGTTCAGCGGCATCATGGACCTCTACCAGAACAGCCATTCCTAGCGAGTGGGCCAGCTGTTCAAGCTTTAACATGCGTTCCAGAGATTCATTTTTTAGATTTCCGGGTGGATTGCCGCATTCCAGCAAGAAAGCGCTTACGATCAATAAAATGCAATCTGCGTTCATCGTGCGGGTTTCAGCAATCTGATACTCTTCCAGAATGAAATCCTTACGTAACACGGGAAGTGAACAGGCGTTTCTTGCCGCTTGCAAATATTCGGGGCTACCCATAAAAAATTGTTGATCGGTCAACACCGAAAGGCAAGCTGCGCCATGCTGGGCATAGGTCTGAGCTATTTCGGCAGGAACAAACGCAAAGGAATGAACGCTTCCCGAGGAGCCGCCGCGTAAAACACCTTTGCTCGGGCTGGCTTGTTTAATTTCAGCGATGACCGCTGATTTTCCTGCAGCAATTTTATTTTGAATGGCAGCGACAAAATCTCGTGGTGGTGCTGCGGATTGCGTTTCTTGAAGTAATATTGAATAAGGCTTTAATGCCTTGGCGGCTGCTATTTCTTGTTTTTTGACAGTGAGTATTTTGCTTAGAATATCAGACATGTTTTTAATTCGGATTTTTATTGGTAAATTCCACCAGATCATGAAGTTTTTTCAATGCGCCGCCACTTTCGATGGCTCTCTGCGCCGCTCTGATTCCCAATTCCAGTGTGTCTGTGAGCCCGGCAACATATATCGCAGCGCCGGCATTCATTACAACGATATCCCGCGCGGGCCCCGGGTTGTTTCTAAGAACTGAAAGCAACATTGTTTTTGCCTCTTCATTATTACTAACCTGGATGGCGTCGATGCCAGTGGATTTAAGACTGAAATCTTCCGGTTTGATGTTATAAATGGTTACTTGGCCATTTCTTAATTCGCCCATAATCGTTTCACCTGTGATCGTGATTTCATCCAATCCATCCTTGCCGTGCACGATCAGTACATGCTGGCTGCCCAGTCGCTGCAGCACATGAGTCAGGGTTTCTACTAGGTCTTCACTGAAAACTCCTAATACTTGCCTTTTGGCATTGGCGGGGTTTGTTAATGGTCCCAGGATATTGAATAAAGTTTTGATACCTAATTCACGTCGTACCGGGGCGGCATGTCTCATTGCGGCATGGTAATTGGGCGCGAACATAAAGCCGACGCCGATTTCGTTGAGACTCTGGGCAACTTGTTGAGGTGTCTGGTTGAGATTGACACCCAGTGCTTCCAGTACATCCGCACTGCCGGATTTGCTCGAAACTGATCTGCCGCCATGTTTGGCGACCCGTGCGCCTGCGGCGGCGGTTACGAAAGCCGATGCCGTTGAAATATTAAAGGTGTGTAAGGAATCCCCGCCCGTGCCGCAAGTATCTACTAGATGGGTGTCATCGGGAATATCGACCTTGGTCGCAAATTCACGCATGACTTGCGCTGCGGCAGCTATTTCGCCAATAGTTTCTTTTTTTACCCGAAGGCCGGTGACGAGTGCAGCGATGAGCATGGGTGAAATTTCACCTTGCATGATTTTTCGCATTAGAGCGATCATATCATCGTGTAATATTTCTTGATGTGCGATGATCCGTTGCAGCGCTTCCTGTGGATTCATGAAATTGCCTCTGTGCAGTCTGATCGCTTAACGATTAAGGAAATTCTCGAGCATTTGATGGCCATGTTCACTCAAAATGGACTCAGGATGAAACTGAATGCCTTCGATGGCAAGAGTTTTATGACGGATACCCATAATTTCATCATCTTCGGTCCATGCCGTAATTTCCAGGCAATCCGGCAGCGTTGAGCGCTCAACGACAAGAGAATGATAGCGTGTGGCGGTGAAAGGATTAGGTAAGCCCCGGAAAACACCGATGTCATGATGATAAATCGGAGATGTTTTGCCATGCATCAATTGTTTCGCATGAATAACTCGCCCGCCGAATGCTTGTCCGATGCTTTGATGACCCAGGCAAACGCCTAGAATGGGAATGTTCTGACTGAACTGATGAATGGCGGACAGCGATACGCCCGCTTCATTCGGTGTGCATGGGCCGGGGGAAATCACAATTCGCTGCGGGCTTAATTGTGAAATTTTATCCAGAGTAATTTCATCGTTCCGGTATACAACAACCTTTTCTCCCAATTCCGAAAAATACTGTACCAGGTTATAAGTAAAAGAATCGTAGTTATCAATCATTAGCAACATGATTATTATGTGCGTTGTGGGTAATAGTTATTTCTGAGGCTTTTGAAAAAATCAAATCCAGTGACAAAATTCTCGAGTCATAGCGGATAAATTTTACCAGTTCGACCGGTATGCGAATAACATTATTGCTGTTATTTGAGCGCCATTTGATATTGCCTTATTAATTCAGTAGAATAGCACGTTTTCCAACCTTGCCTCACCATCGTGATTGGTGGGAGGCTTATAACCCGAAAGGAATTTATGCGACATTACGAAATAGTCTTTATTGTTCATCCTGATCAGAGTGAACAAGTGCCTGCAATGATCGAGCGTTATCGTGGCATTGTAACTTCTAAAAACGGCAAAGTTCATCGAGTGGAAGATTGGGGGCGTCGTCAGCTTGCTTATCTGATTCAGAAAGTTCATAAGGCGCATTATGTATTGATGAATATTGAATGTGATCAGGAGATTCTGGATGATCTGGATCATGCTTTCAAATTCAGTGATGCGATTTTACGCCATTTAACCCTTAAAACTAAGGGGCCTGTCACAGAACCATCACCCATGATGCGCCAAGTGGAAAGAGCCGGTTCCGCGAGCCTACAGGATTCAGAGGAAACTGCGGATGAAACGGATTCTGATGAGACTCCGGTAGAATCCGGGGCTGCTGCGACTGCATAGTTTTCTAGCCATTGGAATGTAATCAGACCACTATTTGCGGGAAAATTGCCAAATTAGGCATTTTACGCTACACCCCTGCCGGTACGGCTGTGATTGAGTTTACGGTAAGTCACGGATCTCGGCAAAAGGAAGCGGGTGTTATGAGGCAAATAGTCTTTGATGTTCCTGTGGTTGTGATGGGAGAGCAGGCTTTGACCGTGGCCGAATTTGAGATTAACAGCAGCGTCAGGCTCACCGGGTTTCTCAATAGAAAGAACCATATGAATCAGCAATTAGTGCTGCACTCAGATCAAATTGAACTCATTTAATTATAAATAGGAATAGATATGGCACGTTTTACTACCAGACGTAAAGACAGTAAAGAGAAAGAAAAAGATAAAAAAGCCAACCGCCCTTTATTCAAGCGCAAAAAGTTTTGCCGTTTTACCGCGGAAGGCATTAAACAGGTGGATTACAAGGATATTGAAATTTTGAAAGATTTCATTAGTGAAAACGGCAAAGTAATTCCGGCGCGAATTACCGGTACAACTGCTTTTTATCAGCGTCAGTTAGGTACGGCGATAGAAAGGGCTCGTTTTCTGGCGTTATTGCCTTACACGGATCGTCACTAAGGAGCAATATTATGCAAATCATTTTGATGGAAAAAATTAGCAATTTGGGTCAACTAGGTGACGTAGTGAATGTTAAAAGCGGATTTGCACGTAATTATCTGATTCCACAAGGTAAAGCAAAGCGTGCAACGGAGCAGGCTATTGCGGAATTCCAATCCAGGCGGGCGGAACTGGAGAAAAAACAGACAGCAGTTCTTGCCGCTGCTCAGGCAGTTGCTGCAAAACTGGATGGTTTGTTGGTGCAGATTACTCAGAAGGCCGGTAGTGATGGAAAACTATTTGGTTCCGTTACCAATGCGAATATTGCCGAGGCACTTACCGGCCTGGGTTTCTCAGTTGAACGTACCATGATTCATATGCCGCATGGTCAATTAAAGCAAGTGGGTGATTATCCCCTGACCATTTCACTGCATAGTGATGTAAAAGCAAGTATTACCGTTTCGGTACTGGGTGATTCAACGTTCTGATAAAGCCATTTTATGGATTTATTTGAAAAAGGACTATTCGTAGTCCTTTTTCATTTGTGATTCAGCAAGTGGTAGAATCAGACATCTTCAACCGAGTTTTCGATACCTATGGTGCAATCACCGATCAGTCTCCATCAGGATCAGCTAATCGATCCCTATAAAACACCGCCCCATTCGATTGAGAGCGAACAATCGGTACTGGGTGGGCTCATGCTGGACAATAACGCGTGGGAGAAAGTCGCCGATATCATTACCGATGCCGATTTTTACCGACAGGATCATCAACTGATTTATCACCATATCTGTAAGCTGATAGAGCAGAACAGGCCGGCTGACGTCATTACCGTCGCGGAGTCGATGGAAACATCCGCAGAGCTGCAGACTATCGGCGGGCTTGCATATATTGGTGCCATTGTGCAGAACACTCCTTCAGCAGCAAATATCAAGCGCTATGCGGAAATTGTTCGTGAGCGCTCGATTATGCGCAATCTGGCGCAAGTCGGCGTGCACATTACCGACTCTGCTTATAACCCGGTGGGACGCTCTGCCGCAGACTTGTTGGATGAAGCGGAAGCGAAAGTATTTGAGATTGCAGAAGAAGGGGCGCGCGGTAAGGAAGGTTTCATGGGAATTCAGCCCCTGTTGCGGCAAGTGGTCGAGCGGATAGAGTTGTTATATAGCCAGGATAATCCGAGCAATGTAACCGGAATTGCATCGGGTTTTCACGATCTTGATCAGAAGACATCCGGATTCCAGCCGGGTGATCTGATTATTGTTGCGGGTCGGCCGTCCATGGGTAAAACCGCATTCTCGTTGAATATTGCGGAGTATGTGGCATTGGAGTTAAACAAGCCCGTTGCAGTATTCAGTATGGAAATGGGCGGTGCGCAGCTGGCCATGCGGATGCTGGGGTCAGTGGGTAAGCTGGATCAGCATAAGGTGCGCACCGGTCGTTTGGATGATGAAGATTGGCCCAAGCTGACGCACGCTTTGGGTAAACTGAATGAAGCGCCCATTTTTATAGATGAAACGGCGGCATTGAATGCGCTTGAGCTCAGAGCGCGCTCCCGGCGGCTGTACCGTCAGTACGGTGAACTGGGCTTGATTGTGGTTGATTATTTGCAACTGATGTCTTCTAGTAGTCAAGGAGAGAATCGCGCCACGGAAATTTCGGAAATATCGCGTGCGTTGAAAGGGCTGGCGAAAGAACTGAAAGTGCCGGTGATTGCATTATCGCAACTTAATCGCAGTTTGGAACAGCGTCCCAACAAACGCCCGGTGATGTCGGATTTGCGCGAATCCGGCGCGATTGAGCAAGACGCCGATGTGATTCTGTTTATTTATCGCGATGAAGTCTATAACCCCGATTCACCGGACAAGGGCATTGCCGAAATCATTATCGGCAAGCAGCGCAACGGCCCGATCGGAAAAGTCGATCTGACATTCCTGGGCGAATATACACGCTTTGAAAGCCATGCCAGACCTGAATATTATTAATGGAATTTTTGTCGCAATGACTGATTTCTTATAGATTGTCCAGTTCTTAACTTTCCGCGCGTAGCACAGATAATAGGTTTGCGTGGCTTTGTATCGGAGAACCCATTTCGGGATAAAGGATGAGTGGTGAAGTATAAAAGGCTGCAATCAAGTTATCAGGGGTTGATTTTCCAGCATTTGCTGTGCCTGTTCGTTTTAATCGTCCTCACCGGTTGTATATCGCCGCTGGCATTGAATCGCGCTGTGATTGCGTATGATGAAGCGGTTACCGATTCCATATCACAGCAGCTATTGGTGAATATCGTACGCGCGCATTACCGTCAACCGGTGCATTTTACCGGTGTATCCAATATTGCAGCTACTTTTACTTTTGTTGCCAATGCGGGGGCTACGCCAGCGCCGGGAGGGCTCGCAGGCGCAACGTTGATGCCGATTTTCGGTGGTAGTCTGGCTGAGAGTCCAACAATCAGCATTGTTCCGATCGAAGGGGAAGAGTTCACGCAGCGCTTGCTGACGCCGTTTCCGCAAAGCAAGCTAACGCTGTTGCTACGCCAGCATTATGATGTCGACATGCTGTTGCGCATGATGGCGCAGGAAGTTCGCATGGCGCACTCCGAGCGGCATAGTGTTCATCGTAACATCCCTTCGGATAAATCGGGTTATGAAATGTTCCGCCGCGTGGTGCTGCATTTATCCGCGATCCAGGATCATAATCAGTTGTATGCAGAGCCGTTGTTGCTGAAACATACCTGGAAGATTCCATCCAGTTCGATTGCGCCGGATAGCTTTCAGTCCCTGCAAAAAGAGTTTATCGTGCACTATGATACTGAGGATGATGCCTTTGTTTTGCGCAAAAGTACCCCGGGGCCCATTCTGATTACCAACTATGATCCCGATTTGCTGCCTGAGGAAGAGCGTGAAGCACTGAATGAGCGCGCTAGGGATTGGGATGTCAGCGATATTGCGTTTGATATCCGTGCCGGTCATTATGGCGGTGACTGGCCAATGAGCGGTATGTTCCGCTTGCGAAGCTTTCATTCGATTCTTGGTTTTCTGGGCGAAGCACTGGGTAATGAGAAGGGATATCATGTTGAGAAAGATACTCGTACGCCGCCGATTCTCAACAACGAGAATCCTGATCAAACCATGGAATTTATGGTTTCCAAGTTACCTCCTTCCGACGCCGATCTTTCGATCCGCTGGGATGACCGGTACTATGCGGTCAATACGACAGGACCCCATGCGCGTTGGAATCGGAATGCATTTCAGCTACTGTTCCTGCTATTTCAAATGACCGTCACCGATTTACCGCGCATCGGGGTGCCGAGTATTACGATTGCCAAATAATTTGGCAAGCCATTGTGATCCACAGTAATTTTTACTGATCCCCGTCAAGCCTAATGCAGTGTTGTTCAAAGCATGTGGTTGTGAGGTTGGGTATCCGTCGTCGCAGTTGTCAGGAAATAACGTGAAATGCAGCGTTTTACCAGAGCGATCATTTGGTTTTCCTTAATATCAGTCACCTGCTGATAGAGCGCCGGGGCGATCGACACGAAAATACGTAATAACTGCGGATCGAAATGAGTGCCACTATCGTGCTCGAGTTCGGCGATGGCGTCGTGCACCGTCCACGATTCCTTATATGGACGTTTGGAGGTGAGCGCATCGAATACATCGGCAATGGCGAATATCCGCGCATTCAACGGGATTTCCTCGCCTTTGAGTCCCTCCGGATAACCGCTGCCATCATATTTCTCGTGGTGAAAATGAGCCACATCGCACGCTCCGCTGAGCCAGCTGGATTGCTTTAATATATCCACACCCAATGTGACATGCGTTTTCATGATCTCAAATTCCTGCGGGGTCAGCTTTCCCGGTTTCAGCAAAATGGGATCGCGGATTCCAATCTTGCCGACATCGTGCAGGAAGGCACCGGTGATCAGGTTAAGGATATTTTCATGACGTAACCCGATTTGTTCTCCCAACCGGAGCGCATAAAAGGTAACGCGGTAATTATGGCTGTTGGTATCGGAGTCGCGCTCTGCAATCGCGCAACCCATTACATTCATCAACTCCAGATTTCCGGTTAGAAGATCGGTGGAAAGCTTGGTGAGTTCCCGATTGAGCCTTAGCAAAATCGGATACATCAGCAGGGTGGTGAAAGTGATGCTGATGGTAATCAGTAACAGTGTGTGAAACAGTTCATCCTTGATCGAGTTCAGAGTTTTCTGATCGACCTGGTAAATGCCTTCGAAATAACCGATCAAGGTATGCTGGGGCCCTTTGATCGGAACCAATATGACCAGTAGCAATTGTTCCTGAATTAGGTGAAATTCTTGGAAAAAGTCACCGCGTTTGGGAAATTGGTGGCGATGACTGTTGATCCATTGCTCGGTCATTTTTTGCCCTTGACGGAATGCTTCGATTTGGAGTTGCTTGTTAACATCGTAGAGCTCAACCACGAGGAAATTGCGTTTAACCAATTGCTGGGCCAAAAGGGTCAGGTGTTGATGAGTTGAGTTGTCCAGTTGTTCCAAATCATAAGAGGATTCACCGCTGAGCACTGCGGATTCCTCCAGTGCAAGCGCATGCACGAATTGCTGAAAGCGCGAAATTTCAAGCCATAGAACGACGCCACCGATCGTGACGCAGAGAAACAACCATCCCAGAAACAAGCGTAGCAGGATTTTGCGCTGCACGAATTGGCTGATGGCAAGCGCTTCCTGTGAATCGGCCTTGACATCAATCAGGTTTGAGGTACTGTTTTTTGATTCGGTCATAGCTTGATTTCCTCGTTAGAAATCACATCGACATGTGAAGGCAGAAGAACACTGTATCAAGTCGAATATTAAAAGTACACGGTCAAATATTTTGTGAAGTGTGCGATGAGATTTTGCTTATGAAACTGCTAAAATTGCTTGAGACATGGTTTTCGATCATAGTTGGAGTATTGAAATGCGCGCTGTTTTTCTGGATTTTGGTTCTGTAACCCGCGGCGATATGGATTGTGCGGTGCTGGAGCGGGCGGTATCGCCGTGGCGGTATTATCATGATTCTTCCGAATCGGAAGTGCCGGAAAGAATTCGCGAAGCGGAGGTGATTGTCAGCAACAAGGTGTTTATCGGCCGTGCGGCGATCACTGCGGCGAAGAATTTGAAACTCATATGCGTAGCAGCAACAGGGTATAACAATGTTGATCTCGCAGCAGCCAGCGAGCGCAGTATTCCGGTGTGCAATGTGCGCGGCTACGCTACGCCTTCGGTGGTGCAGCATGTGTTCATGCTGATGCTGAATCTGGCGCGCCATTTTGTCGACTATCAGGCGTTGGTAAAACGTGGCGGTTGGCAGACAAGCCAGTTTTTTTGTCCATTGGATTTCGGTATCCAGGAGTTATGCGGGAAAACACTGGGAATCATCGGTTATGGTGAATTGGGTCATGCGGTGGCCGATGTGGCGCGAGCATTTGGCATGCAAGTACAAATTGCGGAGCACAAAAATAAATTGCCGCGTCCTGGCAGAACTTTATTTGATGTGGTATTACAGCAGGCGGATTTTATTACGCTGCATTGCCCCTTATCGCGGGAAACGCAGCACCTGATCAGCCGCAAGGAATTTGAGCTGATGCAACCTTCTGCGTATCTGATCAATACCGCGCGCGGTGGTCTGGTCAATGAAGCCGATTTATTGGAGAGCCTATCTTTGGGCCGAATTGCCGGTGCTGCGATCGATGTGATTCAGGAAGAGCCGCCGAGCAAGGATAATCCGATCTTGCGGCAACAGCCTGCCAATCTGATTGTCACGCCGCATATCGCCTGGGCCAGCCGGGAATCGAGACAGCGTCTGTTGGAACTATTGGCGGACAATATCAAAAATTTTCTTCAGCATAAATCTTTTAATCAAGTCACTGATACAGATAGTAAGATTGTTTAGAGCTTAGCTGGAAACTCACTATTCGATCTCGTTGCAAAGCAATCATTGAAACGAGTAAATTTGCACGCTTTCGCTCTCGTGGCTGCGTAAACTTACGCTTGCCTCCCGATAGTTTTCCTTCGCAGTCGCTTGGCGGTTTTTGATGCTTACTTGCTTTAGTGAGTTCCTTACGTCTGTCGGCTAATATCAGAATTTTCTGGTTTTTTGGCAAGAGGATTGAAAAACGATCATTTGAACATATTTTAGAAAATGTACAGGGAAATTATTCTGGTGGAATTGAATCGGAATAAAAGATAGGTACAAACTGCATTAGCATCATTAACTGAAAGAGAAAGCTTTTGTCCAAAACGTGTCTTATGCTCTTTCTTTTTAAACTCCATACCCTCGAAGGAGGAAATTATGCGACGCATATACTTTCTAGTTCCGGATATCACAACTACTAAAAAAATTGTCGAGGATTTGCTTCTGCAAAAAATTGAAGAGAAGCATATCCATGTAATTGCGAAACGTGGTACACCGCTTGAAGATTTGCCAGAAGCCAATCTATTGCAAAAAACCGATTTCATTCCTGCCGTGGAGCAAGGGGTCGCATTGGGCGGCGCGACAGGCTTGCTTGCCGGGTTGGTTGCAGTTGCATTGCCGCCAGCATCGACAGTCATTGCCGGGGGTGTTTTATTGGCAACCACTTTGGCGGGGGCAGGTGTAGGCTCATGGTTTGGTGGCATGGTGGGCATGAGTGTTGGCAATCGACAAATTAAAGAATTTGAGAATGCGATTGAGGCCGGTAAGCTATTGATTCTGGTCGATGTGCCGACTGACCGGGTGGCTGAAATTGAAGATCGGGTCAAACAACATTTGCCTCAGGTTGAAGTCGAGCAAACGGAACCCAGGGTGCCGTCATTTCCCTGATTATATTTGGTTTGGCACCGGCTTTTTACTGAGTAATAAAGAGCTGGTGCCATTTAGGATCGGGTTTGCAAAAATCCAACTGAACAGTCAAGGCAAAATGAGAATGTGGCACCTCAAAGAATAGGGAGACTTTTTCTCTAATTTGTTGATTAATTTGCCAGTATGAATTGTTTTGCGTCGCGTATGAAATATCTGGTTTGGCAATATCAGTAATACTGTGCTATAAGGTCGGCGCAAGATGTTGCCATTTTTACAATCCCTTTATCACGCTATTCGTTCGACGCTGGAGCAGCCATTTCCGATCGAATACACGCCATGTCACCACGAAATTGAGACTTTAGAGTACTTTAATCAATCGGATAAAGTTCTTTTTAGAGATTTATCAATAAAAATAAGCACCCAGAAACAAGTCATACTCTGTTTTACAAATCGTTGCGGTTCCAACTGGCTGGCTGAATTGCTTTATGCCACGGAATTGATGGGATTGGCGGATGAGTTTTTCAATACGGAGCGCATTCAGGCAGATTGTGCTGAGTGCGGATTAAATTCATTGGATGATTTCGTGCGCCATTTGCCCGGTAATCACAGCACGTTAAATAAAATTTTCGCTACCAAGCTTTCTTGGGATCAGTTGTATTTTTTATCCCGTGTAAAAGTGATACCCTGGATCATCCCCAACCCTCAATTCATTTATATCGTGCGGGATGATGTGGCCGCGCAAGCGCTTTCATTCCTGGTAGCCCAGCAGACAGGGCAATGGAAAAGTAATTGGAACAGTGGCGTGAATGGCAGAATAGAACTGGCAGATATCAGCAACGAACAAATCATCATGGCGATTTCCGAGATACTGTTTGCGCAGTCAAGATTTGAACTTTATTTTGAGATGCTTAAGTTGAATCCCTGCCGAATTCATTATGAAGATCTACTAGCAAAGCCTGAGTTCATCATTGCAAGAATACTTCAATATCTGAAGATACCCGCCCCGAAAAAAATGGAAATTAATTCTGCCAAGCTACAGCTGGAAAAACAACGCGATGAGCAATCAGAAAAGCGGCTTGCCCGATTTCACCGTGAAACGGAAGACCGGTATAACTTTTTGCGCATTGGTTCGGCTGCGGGTTCTACTCATGAATCCGTGCCTTGATACTCAAGACATGTCTTCGTGTTTCTTATCAAAAGCAGCGCATTCTGAATCATTCATGTTGTTTGAGTCATCGCTATTATGGTGTGCGCGATTTCACGATGGGGTCACGGGTATGGATCGACGATGAACATTGTTCCCGAAATCTTGGCATTGCATGCCGACATGCGCCGTTGGCGCAGGCAGTTGCATCAATATCCGGAAGTCGCATTTGAAGAAACCGCAACCGGCCGGTTGATTGCCGAGCAACTGCGAAAAGTCGGCATCGAAGTGCATCTAGGCATGGCCAAAACCGGTGTTATCGGGATTCTGCGTCGTGGTAGCAGTAATAACAGCATTGCGTTGCGCGCCGATATGGATGCGCTATTTATCCAGGAGCAAAACCGGTTTGAGTACGCCTCACGCAATGGTGGGAAAATGCATGCCTGCGGTCATGACGGACATTGCGCCATGTTGCTCGGCGCTGCCCATTATCTCGCCAATCATGGTCGTTTTGACGGTACGGTGTATTTTATTTTTCAACCGGCGGAAGAATGCCGTGCGGGTGCTCATCAAATGATCAGTGAAGGTCTGTTTGAACAATTTCCGGCGCAACGGGTTTTCGGCATGCATAATTTTCCGGATGTTCCAGTCGGGCATTTCGCGGTCAAAGTCGGCCCCATGATGGCCTCGTTTGACTGCTTCGAAATCAATCTCAGCGGTCAGGCCACGCATGCCGCGATGCCGCATTTGGGTAACGATGTGTTGGTCGCTGCGGCACATTTGGTCACCCAATTGCAAACCATTGTCAGCCGCCAGATTGATCCGGCCGATGCTGCCGTAGTCAGCGTCACGCAAATTCACGGCGGCAACACCTGGAATGCGCTACCGGATTCGGCGATAGTACGGGGAACCTTTCGCAGTTTTAAAAATTCGGTGCGGGTGCAACTGGAACAAAGTATCAGTCATCTGTCTCAAAGTGTCGCGCAGGGTTTTAGGATTAATGCTGACATCCGTTTCAATCCCGAAAACCCCGGTTATCCGGTCACGATCAACACTCCTGATGAAACCATTAGCGCAATCCGCGCCGCTACTGCGGTTGCAGGCAAGGATTGCGTTAATACCGTGCCGATTCCCAGCATGGGCGCCGAGGACTTCGCCTTTATGCTGCAAGAAAAAGCGGGTTGCTATATCTGGATCGGGAATGGTAACTCGGCAGGCAACTGTCTGCTGCATAATCCCAACTACGATTTTAATGACGAGATTCTGCCGTTGGGTGCGGCGTATTGGGTTAAGCTGGTGGAGAATGAATTGGCGGGTTAGTTTTTTCTTGTGTTTCAAATTGATGTTTAGTCAGCGTATGCTTTGTGTAACCAGGTAACGGTTATGTCTGACTCTGATCCGCGCTGTGGAATGTTTTTGGAATTCAAATGCCAGATTGCTGATCCACACATCGATAATAGCGTACACTATTATCGTGTACACAACATTAGAAAGAACATCACAGATGAAGAATATTACCTTGAGCGCAGACGATAAATTAATAGAAGCCGCACGAGCTCGCGCCCGCGCTGAACAGACCACGCTCAATGAGCAATTCCGCCGCTGGCTGGCCGATTATGTACAGCAGGAGCAAACAACCGAATCCGCAATTGCATTGATCGAAGAGCTGCGGGGACAAGTGCGAACCGGCGGCCGTAAATTCACACGGAATGAAATGAATGAACGGTGAGTTTATCGATACTAATATTTTCATCTACTTGTTCGACGAAACCGATGATCGCAAACGTGCGATCGCGAACCAACTGATTCAGCAAGCATTGGAAACGCGCGGTGCTTGTATCAGTTATCAAGTTATCCAGGAAACACTCAATGTCGTGACGTGCAAATTGCCATCCCCGATGAGCGCCGAGAATGCGCAGCGCTTTCTGGAGCAAGTGCTGATTCCGTTGTGGCAAGTCATGCCCACTCCGACACTTTATCAACGGAGTCTTGTGCTTCAGCAGCGCTACGGTTTTAGTTTTTACGATGCGTTGATCGTGTCGGCAGCGCTCGAATCTGGCTGCATCCGTTTATACACGGAAGATTTACAGCACGGCCAGCAAATCGATGGACTCCTGATTGTCAACCCGTTTGAGGTTTGATATGGCTGAGCCTATAAAACCGAGTTTCAGGTTTTTCTAAGCTCCCTATTGGAAGCAACCCTCTATTCAATCAAAAATATTTCTTATTTTTTTGGGTTAGTTCTAAATTGTATAACAGATAAATGATCCGGCAACACGACAAAGGCATCGATATGAAAGGGATGCCGTTGCGTGAGATTGACCGTAAAGAAGTTGGTTCCGCCTTTAACATCAGCGCGTCTGTATCGCATGGTTGTTCATTTCCTCGTTTTTGATACCAACATAATCGTTTATATTGGAGTTCGCGGACTCACCCCAGCCTACCGGGCTGGCAAGTTTGCTCAAAACCAATGACTCCGTAACAAGCCTTTCCATCGTCGTGGCGGTGGATGTTTGATTGAACTTGCCGCTCCCTTTTGGTTGTAGACAGTCAAAATGTCAGCAATATACTTTCGTTCTTGTAAATCATCAAAGGATTTTAGAAGCGACTTAAGGTTGTCCTCCAGTGCTTTCATAGCTTCACTGTTTCCCAGTAGCGCCTCAACTGCTCCATTGCCCATTGCGTACGCATGAGCCACCGTACTTAAATATTTCATCGCGTATTCTTGATCTATGAGGTCACTTGGTTGGGAGCTCATTTCATTCAGATTTTTCATTAGCGTATAGTAGTAATGCAACTGCAACGATACGTCTGACCCAAACAATCTGTCGATCTTCGCGATGTGACTTTCATAAGTTCTCGTTGGGAACGTAGGATGCCAAAATCCCTCGCCCAGTTCATTGGGTGGGAATTTTCCTTTCTTGAAGTAATCAAGGTGTCTGTCTAAGAGAAGCCTGAGTGTGGGTTCGTGCATATACAGAAGTTCGAGCAGAAGGCTCAGTCGAATGGTTCGACGTTCCCTACGGTCCAAACTCCAGTCGTAGACGAATTTAGAGAACAAGCCTAAGAGGAAACCTAAGGTGGCGGAGAGAAGTTCAGTCATTGGCTCACTAGCGTCAGACCCACCTAGAATTAGGCGTCCGAAATGACGCAATATAATGCGTCATAAATGAAACTTAACATCAAAAACTGCATGCTATCTCCTTCTGTTTTATGAAAATGCACCAGTTTATATTTAAGGGTGGGTTCAAGTTTGAAGTGCAATTTTGAATAACGCTTGCCATGTGAATCCGTAATGATCAGATTCGTCGGTAAATCTCGCGCCGATGGCCGATGCGGATAACGAGTACCGTTAATTTCTTGTCATGTATCTCGTACACGACACGATACAAACCAATTCGAATACGACGCAGCCCGGAATATTCACCTTTTAGTACTCCGCCAGCCGCAGGGTTAACCTTGAGTTGATCAATGGCGGCAATGATACGCAATCGATCTTCATGCGCAATGTTTTTTAACGATTTGAGCGCGCTCTGCTTAATGCTGACGGAGTAGGTCATGCTTTACAGTTTCCCAATCCAGAATTGGATCCGCTGGATCGCGCAAGACTTCCACAGCGTGGGAAATGTCTTCAAAATCGTCGAGATAATATTCAACAGCTTGTCTGATTACGTCGGCGCGTGTTCGATGCAATTTTGTAGCTGCTTCATCCAGTGCTGCTACTAATTCATCCGGCAGTCTTGCAGAAATTTGACTCATTTCGAATTTTTACCCCGCTGTTATAATGTCGATGAGATGCATTGAATGTCATGATATATGAACTTTTGTTTTTTGTAATATAATTTTAGTGTTATGTAACGTTGCCGTTCGAATAATAGCTTGTAGGTTGGGTGAGCTTGCGAACCCCAACTTTTCACCGCTCACCATAATTGCTTTTATCGTTGCTATCAACGCCACCCCCCCAATCATTTGTGATGATGCCAGCCTTGATATACCGGCGAACGCTCGAATAAAGCCATTCACTTGCCCGGTGGATGTATCCATGCTTTACCGGATTGTAATGAATGTAATCGACATGCCGCTCAAAATCATTTTCGTCACGAATCAAGTGCTCCAAATACCGGCGTTGCCAAATTCCACGTTCGCCTTTGGAGATCCAGCTGGCATTGCGGCGTTCGTTCATTGTGATATGACGCGAGAAACCCGATTTGATCAGCATCCACCGGGTGGCAAAATCCGCATCGCCCGGCGGTAAAGTCCATATTGCATGCAAATGATCCGGCAACACGACGAAGGTATCGATGTGAAAAGGGTGCCGTTGCTTTACCGTTTTGACAGCGGCGCGCAAAATTCCCACAGGATCCAATAACAAGCATAAGTGACGTGGGGCAAGGTTGACCGTGAAGAAATAGGTTCCGTCTTTTACATCGGCGCACCGGTATTGCATGACTGATTATTCCTTCATTTTTGATGTCGACATTTATTGGTTTGTGTTGGGTTCGCAGGCTTACCCCAACCTACCGGGCTTATCGAACCTTCGGCCATCGCGTAGGATTGCGGGTATCGTGTAAAACAGCTAAAACATAGACCAAGTCATGGCGTACGACATAAAACAAGCCATATGGAAAGCGAGGCAGAAGTGCGCGATGCACTTTGGGGATGATTTCTGCATAAAGCAGGGGTGCTTGTTCCAGACGTTTTAGTTGTAGCTCAATAGCAGTGACAAACTCTTCACCTAGTCCGGGGTATTGCGTTTCATACTATGTGCGAGCTTCTCCAATTTCACGCAGTGCCCGTGAGGAAAATTTCAAACGGAACGCCATGAACTATCATTCAGGCGCAATTTGACTTGCTCCCAGGAAAATCCGGCATCCGGATTTTCCTCAAATTCCGCCAATCGGGCCTCCAGTTCGACTTTTAGCTCCGGTGATATTTCAACAGCTTCCGGCATGGCCGTGACACTCTCCCAAATGAGCTCAACGAGACGGATCCGCTCCTGCACCGGTAATTGAAGAATGTCGGTGATGGAAATATTTTTCATGGCAATGATTGTACGATATAAAAATGTTAGTACCGCAAGCAATTGTTTAGATGAAAATTGTCTTGTTGTTATCCGGCAGTCCGGCGGATATGGCCGCCAATGCCGCTATTATCACCACTGCCGTCACGAGTAGGGTGCAATAACCGCAGGGCATTGCACCGTTTTTTGGATTGATGCGCCTCCTTACAGTCGGCACATCCTACCGGGCTATGTTAGCGATCATCAAGGCCAAGACTTTTCTCCTTTTCGGAAAGTTCACGCAAAGTAACTTTTGGATTCGCCTTTGCCATCGAAAGAAACAATTGTGAATGCCTGAGAATCAAATGCGAGAAGAAGCCCTTTTCCAAACCTCTATTCGATAGACCTATGTCGCTTCTCATAGAACGAAAGAACTCATCCATCAAGTAGACAGAGGTTGCATCTGGTTCGTTTCCTCCCAAGTGGTTCTTCCATTTAATAAAACTGGAAAGCACACCTGGGCCACCCCAGACAACGAGTTTTCTTTGCCATTCCTGAAGAAATGGCACCAATGCGGTTTCATTATCAGTATTTTTGCCGTGAAAAAGCTTGAAGAACTCTTTCAAAAACTCATCGTACATTTGTATTTTTTGTGTTCTAAGATGAGTTTCTGCTTCTTTAACGCGCTCGAAATATCGCCCAAGGACTAATGTTATAGTCGCAACAATTATTGTGCTTGATGCGGTCAGCAAACCAACAGCAAGGTCTGAATTTAATGAACTAAACCAAGTCCATAACGTGACCAAACCCCAAAGAACAAAGGTGATTATTGTGCCCAACAAAACCAACCCGAGCAGTATTTGTTTTTTTGTTGGACTCTCGCTCATCCCATTTCCCATTCGCTAACTAGAATTAGACATTCAAACTGACACAAAATAATGCAGTATTAATAAAATTCAACAAATAAATCAAAATGCTATTTCTTGCCTCTTCACGAAAATATTTCAGTCCGATTTTCAATATATCACACCTAATAAATTCATAAGCCGGTGGAAAAATCATTTCCCATCATTCACCCCAACTTCTGCATCAATTCCTTAATCCGCATCACCCGCTTATTCACATCTTCGATCTGTACCTGAATTTTCAAGCGATCAGGGCCGGAGAGTGAGTATTCGCGGCTGCTCTGTATCAATTGGATAATTTTTGCCGGGTCGATCGGCGGGTTGGGGATAAACTGAATTTGAATGCTTTCCGCACTGGCGTCGATGCGGGTGATGCCGAGCGGTTTGGCGGCGATGCGCAGGCGGTGGCAGTCGAGCAATGCGCGGGCCGGGTTGGGCAGCAGGCCGAAGCGATCAATCAGTTCGCGTTGCATGTCGTCGAGTTGTTCGTCATCGCTGCAATTGGCCATGCGCTTGTATAGTACCAGCCGTTCGTGGATGTCGTGGCAGTAGTCGTCCGGCAGCAGCGCGGGTACGTGTAGGTTGATTTCGGTGGCAACGCCCAATGGGTGCTGCATATCGGGCTCTTTGCCTTGCTTTAAGGATTGGATGGCAGAATCCAGCATCGAACTGTACAAGCTGAAGCCGATTTCCTGCATTTCGCCGCTTTGCGATTCGCTTAAGACTGCACCGGCACCGCGGATTTCCAGGTCGTGCATGGCGAGGTAAAACCCGGAGCCGAGTTCTTCCATCGCCTGTATCGCTTCCAGGCGCTTCTTGGCTTGCGCGCCGAGTGCTTCTTCCGGGGGCGTCAGCAGGTAGGCATAGGCTTGATGGTGCGAGCGTCCGACCCGTCCGCGCAGTTGATGCAATTGCGCCAGGCCGAATTTATGTGCGTTGTTGATGATGATGGTATTGGCGCTCGGGATGTCGATGCCGGTTTCAATAATCGTGGTGCACAGCAGGATGTTGAAGCGCTGCTGGTAGAAATCGCGCATGACGTGTTCCAGTTCGCGTTCCGGCATTTGCCCGTGGGCGATGTTAATGCGTGCTTCGGGGAGCAGGCCAGCCAGTTTCTCCAGCATCAATTGAATCGTGCTGACTTCGTTGTGCAGGAAATAAATCTGCCCGCCCCGTTTGAGTTCGCGCAAACAGGCTTCGCGGATGATACCCATCGAGAATCCGCTGACAAAGGTGCGGATGGCCAAGCGGCGCTGCGGTGCGGTGGCGATGATGGAGAAATCGCGCAATCCTTCCAGCGACATCGCCAACGTGCGCGGAATCGGCGTCGCGGTCAGCGTCAACACATCAACTTCGGCGCGCAGTTTTTTCAGTTGTTCCTTTTGCCGCACGCCAAAACGGTGTTCCTCATCGATAATGACCAAGCCCAAATTCTTGAAATGCACATCTTTCTGGATCAATTTGTGCGTACCAATGATGATGTCGATTTCGCCTTTGGCCAGACCGGCAATTGCCTGGGTTTGTTCCTTGGCGGAGCGGAAGCGCGACAATTCGGCGATTCTGACCGGCCATTGATCGGCGATCAGACCGAAGCGGTCGGAGAAATTCTGGAAATGCTGCTCCGCCAGCAACGTGGTGGGAACCAGAACTGCTACTTGTTTGCCATCGGCGACTGCAATGAACGCAGCGCGCAATGCTACCTCGGTTTTGCCGAAACCCACATCGCCGCAGATCAGCCGGTCCATCGGTTTTCCCGATGTCAGATCTTCGATCACCGCTTTAATCGCGGCCGCTTGATCGGCGGTTTCCTCAAAACCGAATCCTTCCGCGAAAGCGTCATAGTCGTGTTGTTTGAGTGTGAAGGTATGACCTTCGCGCGCGGCACGTTGCGCGTATAAGTTCAATAATTCCGCTGCGGTATCGCGCACCTGCTGCATCGCTTTGCGCTTGGCTTTGTCCCATTGGCCGCTGCCCAATTTATGCAGCGGCGCGGATTCGGGTGCAGCACCGCTGTAGCGCCCGATCAGATACAGCTGTGAGACAGGTACATAGAGCTTGTCGCCACCATCGTATTCCAGCGACAAAAATTCACTGAGTTCGCCAGGCTCGCCTTCGCCGACATCCATGCTGATCAAGCCGAGATAACGGCCAATGCCATGCTGCTCGTGGACGACCGGATCGCCCGGCTTGATTTCCGATAAATCGCGCAGGATATTGTCGGTGGATGTGGTCTTGCGCGATTCGCGCTCGCGCCGTCCGTGGACATGCGTTGCATACAGTTCGCTTTCGGTGATGAAAGCCAACTGCGCGGATTCGTGTATAAAACCGCTGTGCAGTGATGACACACTGATCATGAAGGGCTGCGAGCTGTCTAGGAACTGGGCATAATCTTCACAATTGTGTGGGTGCAGATCATACTGGTGCAGATACTCGGCAATGAGCTCGCGCCGTCCCATGCTTTCCGCCAGCAGCAGAACGCGACCGCCGGATTGGGAAAAATGAGCCAAAAATATAGCCAGTTTTTCCAATGGATTCTCGGCGTGCCGATTGACCTGAACCGAAGGCAGCGGGAGAGTGTTCTTGGGGGCGGTCAGTTTCGAGTCTTGCGCAGTGGGCAAAATCTCAATGCGCGCATAGGGTTTTAACGTGCCGAAGAAGCTATCGCCGGATAGGAATAATTCCAGTGGCGGCAGCAACGGCCGATCCAAGTCGCCACGCAGTAATTGATAGCGTGATTGCGTATCGCGCCAGAATTCCTCGATTACCGGACGTACATCGTGATGCAGGCAAAGCAGGGTATTTTCTGGCAAATAATCAAATAGCGTAGCCGTCTGATCGAAAAACAAAGGTAAATAATACTCAATGCCTGCGGGTGTCAGGCCTTTGCTGATGTCCTTGTAAATCTGTTTTTTTGACGGATCGCCCTCAAATTTATCGCGGAAATTACCCCGGAAGCAGGTGCGTCCCGCTTCGTCCAGTGGAAATTCCCGTGCCGGCAGCAGGCGTATTTCCTTGACGGGATAAATGCTGCGCTGCGTATCCACATCGAATGTGCGGATGGTGTCGATTTCTTTATCCATTAAATCGATACGGTAGGGCAACGGGCTGCCCATCGGGAACAAATCGATCAAACCGCCGCGTACGCTGTATTCGCCGGGCGAGAAAACCTGTGTTACGTGCGAGTAACCCGCCAATGTCAATTGACTGCGTAATCCCGATATATCCAGCGTTTCGCCTTGCTTGAGGAAGAAAGTATGCGCAGCCAGATATTCGCGTGGCAGCATGCGATAGAGTGCCGTGGTCAGCGGCGCAATCAATACATCGCATGCGCCGTGCATCACTTGATAGAGTGTTGCCAGCCGTTCTGAGACGAGATCGTGATGGGGTGAAAAAACATCGTAAGGCAGTGTTTCCCAATCCGGTAGCAAGTGCGTTCTTAACTCAGGAGCAAAAAATGGAATTTCTTCCAATAATCTTTGCGCATCCAGTGCATGAGCGGTAATGATCGTGACAGGTCTGGCCTGTTGCGCCACTTGCGCGAGAAACAGCGCATCGCTGGAACCATCGAGATCAGCATAACGGAATACGGTGCCGGGTTTAGGTAAGGAGTGTGGGTGTTGCATTATTGACATGCTTGCCTTGCAGCGCTGGAAAATGAAAACTGGAAAGATGGATCGTGATCAAAATTTGTATATTATCCTAGAAAGAGGAGCAGAACGAAGCGGAATATAAGCTCATTCGATGGAAGGCGGGATAAATCGACAAAAAATGTCATTTCATTGTAATAAGTTGTAATGAAATGAGGAGCCCAGAGACATGCCATTTGTTTCGTGCCAAACGTATCGGGTGAGTGAAACGATTAAGTTTGAGACAGGTTATCGGAATCCTGGCATGGATTGGTTGTCTTAGTGGCTGGCTATACGATTTCCAGAATGGAAGGGTAGCTATACTTCATTTCTGTTATCAGTTTCTGCAGTAGCGGATTGTTTAAAAAGGCGTAAATTTCCTTATTATTTATGATTTGAATTTATTCTAAATAGCGCTATGCTTAATTTTGTGCGTACCCTGAATAACGATATTTTATTTATTTTGTCAGACTGATCAAAGAAACAGCTTATAAAAGGATTTAACATGCGTGTTTTCATGAAATCAAACTTAAGGCAATTGGGAAAAGGATTTATCCTTTTTACATGCGGCGTGGTTGCACTGATTTGTTTGACATCATCGGTTCTGGCGTACCGCATTGCGCCCACTGTATTAACTCCGGAAAATCAGCAGAGAATTGAATTGGCAGCGTGGAAGTATGCCATTGATACGCCGCTGTTGCTGGAAACCATAGACTGGTTTCGTGATGTGGCGAGAAATTCCCAGGAATCGGCTGCGCTGGCGGAGCTTGCCCGATTGAAATTTATGCGCGCTCAGCTCGAACTCGACAAACATCATCGAATACAGTTGTTTGAGCGCAGTATTGCAATGGCTGATCAGGCACTGATGTTGAATGTCAATGATGTGCGCGGGCTGTTCTGGAAGGCTGCGGCGATGGGAAAAATCGCTGAAGATAGCGGCATGCTCAATGCACTGAGAATGCTGCAGCCGATGCAGGATTTGCTTTTAAAAGTGGTAGAACTTGATGAAAGATACGAGAATGCCGGCGCTCATCGCGCATTGGGCCGTATTTACCATAAACTGCCAAGATTTCCGATCAGCTTTGGTAGTAACCAAAAAGCGCTCGCACATCTCAAACGAGCCCACGAACTGTTTCCGCACGACATCATTACGCGCGCTTTTTATGCTGAATTGTTGTATGACATCGGACGAAAGAATGAAGCGCGCAAACATGCTGATTTTGTTCTGACAACCCCGATTGCGGAAGAAGATGCGCTGGAGTTTACCGAGTATGTGGATATCGCGCTGGAGGTGATTAAGAAAACCGGCGGATCGAATATTAAGGTGGGAAATTATTAGATCATGATTAAAGAATTAAGAATGGGACGATGGAAGATTTCTACTGTTGCGGCTATGTGCGTGTAGAAATAGAATTAATGGAGTTGAAAATCAGAATACCTGTGGTAGGTTTTTGTAGCTAGAAATAATAGTTGATAGCGAAAATACTCTCATTGTTGTTATCATAACGATTGAATTCCAATCTCATATCAAGATTTTGTGAATATGCGTATCTGGTAACGACGTGTGAGGTGAAAAAATGTTTATGTTCACCCCAAAAAAAAGTGCGATAGCTGCTCGAGAACTTGATTCTTAGGTGACTATTAAAATCATAGTAAGCTCCTGCCTCCATGCTTCCGCCGAATCGATAATCCTGTTTTAAGTGATTCGAAAATTCAGTTCTAAGATCAAGAAATGAAAATAACAACAGAGAAGAAAAAAAGGTGGGACGATAAGACATACCCCTACCGTAGCTACCTGTAATTGCGTTGCAATAATTGCAGTCTCGATCTCTAAGTGTATCAATACTAAAATTTATACGCCAAGAAGGTTTAATGAAAAGTGAATCATATGGGTTGAGCGCGGTAATCGAAAGAAATTTTACTTGATCTAGTCTTACATGCTCAGATTCAAAAAAATACCGAAGTTTAAAATCCATAAAAATAATTTCCGAATCTTTGTCATAACCTTCATCTCTGGCCATTAAGTCATGATAGGCGGGTCGGTAAGCAAACTCTATAAATGGTTCTTGGTCATTGTGGCCCATTCCAATACGGAAACGATCAGCACCATGACCAAGATGCGGAGGACTGGTAAGGTATGCTATAGATTTTTCTTCTTCATCGGTTAGTTGCAAGCGGCTTCTTGCCAGTAAAACCGAATGCGGAATTTTGGCGTCATGGTCGCTTTTTTGCCGCATGCCTATATACTGAAGGTAATCCATATACGCATCCAATATAAGCGCTTGGGATTGTGCTGAGAAAAGGGTGAGCGTATCAGAATTTATTGAAATTTTTGTTTCCACTATGTCTTGAAAGATTTTCTTTTCTACAGATGTCATCGAATTTCTTTTTTGGTTCATCAAACTCAAAATCGAGGGGCGGTATACGATATTTTTAACCAGATTATCCTGAGCTAAGACGAGTTTCACAGTATCTGCCGGTATGACACTAAAGAAAAATTGATCCCTTAATCGAAGCTCCGGTCTGGCGATTTCAAGAAGTGAAAGTACATGATATGAACAGTTTTCCTGGAAATAATAATAATCAAAGTATGTACCGCCTAACTCCCATAAATGTAAAAGCATAGTATTCAGTTGGTCTTCGGTAAATTGGAGTTCATATTCCCAAAGATCTCTGCTTTCTAAGTTATTGTATTCTTGAATTTTTGTGTAATATGGGAAAATTGCAAAACGTCCTTCGAATGAGCCCGTCAATCCTTTCCAGGCATATAGAAATGGATTGTCGGTATCTGGATTGGCGGCATAGTTAGCACCATAATTCGTTAATTTTTTGTCTTTGCGATTCCTACTGTCAATGCGAACCAGCGTATGACCAAACATTGATGCCGGGTTATTCAAATAGTAGGAAGCAAAGACTAATGTTACGCTGACGGGATCCAGTTCATTAACCCAGCGATCAAGTCGGTCGCAGGTTTGTATTTTTAGCCGGGTGGCATCAAACTTCAATTGCTGATTCAGCCATTTGAACCGGGCGGGGAAGTTACATTGTGGATGCTCTTGGTTATTTGTCAGATTATCAAGCGGGAGAAAAAAACTGGCCAAAGTAGCTACTAATTCCGATTCTGGATTGATTTTTCCATCTGCAGAATTAAAAAACTCCATGCCATCCGCCTCACTGATGACACCTCCCAGCAACTGCCGATTGTATTTTAATAAAAGATGCCAGACACGCTGTTCGCTAAGTTTGATTTTTTTTGCTTGCTGTTGAAGTTCAGCGAGATAATTGTCGGAGTCTTTAGCTTTGGAATATGTGATTGCAGGTAAAAGGCAAAGCCATAAAGACAGTCCGGCAATAAGGTAAACTCGCACCGCGCAGTACCTATAAAAACAGCGAAATAAACTTTTTAAACGGATACAGTGGAAACCTGTATCCGTTTGAGCTCGTTAAACTCAGTTCTGTTAGCTGTAACTGCAGGATTTTGAAAGACTAGGATGTTGATCCAGTTGGGCTTCAAGATGATTAAGTAACTCGATCGGAGTGGTCTGCTCGCTTGCAATCAGTTGATCGAATTTTTCCTGTACCATGGAACCAAATTCTTGATGGGCTCCGGCTTGGCACTGATATAAGCTAGCTAATGTGTGCAGGTTTTCACCACGACCTTGTGCCATTTCCTTAATCAGGCTGGTAAAGTTTTCTGTTGCAAAAACTTCCCGCTCTTTGCTCGATTTTATCAGCCCGCCTTCATCACAATTCGATGTGCCAGAAGTAATTCCAAAGGTTTGAGAACCGGATGTGCCATTGGTCGTTGCAGCAAAAACCTGTCCAATGCCATCCCCGGATCCCATGACCATAGAACCCAACCCGCATCCGGCGGAGCCATACCCTGCAGCAAATACTGATAGTGGCAATAAAAGTAACGAAGATGTAAGTGCGATCAAATAATTTTTTATCATTATTATCTCCTTTATAAGAGTGATTGGATTCAAATCTTACTTTAATGTATCAATAACTCAGATCTGGTTTAAGGGCGACTTAAAACTTAGCTTACCAAATCTCCCTTATTCTTAGATTGTCAAAATGTAAATGTAGGTTATGAATAAATTTAAGATCTGTTATTAATACTGAAGAAATATTACATTTTATTTAACTACTCGGCTATTAGTATTCTCCTTGTTATGGTTAATTTCTCAGAATTTTACAGTTTATCAAGACCTTCCAGAAATGATATAAATTTTGTGCGATATTTGTATTTATGCCTCGAGAATACGTCGGTATGGATCCCATCTGGAATCTTCCAGAGCGTCTTTGGTTCAGCCAGCTTTTCAAAAATCCTATTCCCAAAAATTGGTTCTACGGTTGTATCCTTTTGCCCATGTATAACTAGGGCGGGAACAGGTGATAACGATTCCAAGTTTCTGGGAGCCCAGCGATCGCTCAACAGAACGTAGCCCAATGGTTGTATTAACCAAGTCAACCAATAATGAGATAGCTTAACGCGGGCTATTTCACGAAAAGAATCAAAAGTGCTATCTGCGACTACTAACTTTAAATTGGTCGCTGACTTTTTATCAATTGCAGTTCGCAACGCAATTATTCCACCTAGGCTTTGACCATAGATAATAATCGGTTTGCCTCCCGCTTTGTGCTTGTTCACCCAATCAACTGCTGCATGTCCTGATTCGATACAGCTCTGGGGCGTTGGTTTTCCCTCGGAACGTCCAAAGCCGGGGAAATCAAAAATGAAGAAGTTATAGTTTTCTTGACTGATCCAAGCCAAGTGCAGGAAATGTGAAGTTAAGTTTTCGGCATTACCATGAAAAAAAATAACGGTTGCTTTTACCGGATATTTCTGGGCCGGGAACCACCAGCCATGCAGCTTTCTTTGGGATGCATCTGTAAAAAAAATATTCTCTGGCGCATAGCCTGCTGTTTTGGGATCAAAAAAACTATTTTTATTATCCGGGTAATAAAATAAACTTGAACAGCCATGCAGCAGAGTGATGTAAGGGACTAACAGCAAAAATCGAATGATTACTTTGTTCATTTAACCTAAAGTCTCAATTGTGTTACTTAGTCGACTGCTAAAAAACTGCATTTGCAGCCAGTTAAGCGACTATTCTCATTTTTTCTGTTTCCACTTCACATCATTGATTAGGACTTTTGTATCCCAAGTATGACTGCAATCGATGGCTGTTATAAAATATGAAAATATACTGCAGCACATCTTGCTGTGCTGCATGGCGGGTTTGGTAATGCCACCAGTGAATTCGTTTCTGTTTGAGGCTGCCGAAAAAGCTTTCTAACACAGCATTGTCGAAACAATCGCCGGTGCGGCTCAAACTACCCACGAAGCCGTTTATTTCCAGAAGCTTCCGATATTTCCTGCTGATATATTGCGATCCATGATCCGAATGTACTATCAGTCCTGCTTGCAGCTGGCGCTGCCAGATCGCCATTCTTAATGCATCACAAACCAGTCTTGCTTTCATTCTTGAACTCATATTCCAGCCAACCACTTTTCTGGAAAACAAATCAATGACAACAACCAGATACAGCCAACCTTCCCGCATCAGGCGCCGGACTTTCCAGTGGCCAACTGGATAACCCAACGCATTGAGCACTTTTCCGATTCTGCGGCTGCCATAGCTATGATTGCTGGATTTCGCTATATCCAGAACCATTCCAAGCATTTCCTCGTGACATGGGTCTGCAGAACAATTATCAGCGAACCGAACATAATCATAATAGGCGCTACGGCTTACACCCATGAGTCGGCACATCAAGCCAACCGGGCAGGTCTTCTTCCTTTGGGTGATGAACGAATATTTCACTTCGTTTCTTTCGCGAAAAAGAGAGAGATTCAATTTCATACCCATCCCTCTGATTGCTGCAAGAGCAAAAAAACATCAGATAAGAAAACCAGAATCTGTTTTGGCAAATTTGTCAGAACAAACCACAATTGAAATTCCTATATCTGTGGGGGTACATTTCAAAATGTGAGTAACTTTTAGTTTAAAAAAATAATGTTACTATTAATCATTAAGTTAATTTTCAAATATGAATCCCTCTCTCGCTAAAACAAGCCAGGCAGCTGGCACAAGCTGAGCGAGTCAAACTAGTCAGTAATATTGATCCTTCAATTGATCGTCAAATCAATAAGCAAAAAGCAAAGGAAGCCACAATCAATTACGTTGAAGCTGTTGCCCTTGAGGGGTACACAAAATAAACTCATACCTGGGTAGCAAGTCATAGCAAGGATGTATTGCGTAGATTTGAAAGCAATGTATTTCCTTATATCGGTTTGTACCCGATTAGTCAGATCGATGCCCCGCAATCACTTAACATGATCCGCATTTTTTACTCCGCCATTGACAGGAGGCGACTTGCTCACGCGGACATTCGCCGTCCTGCCCACCATGCCAGTGGCGCCACGATCAAGAAGACGAGGCCCTGTAGTAGGGGCGTAAACACGATGGCGATGGGGCTTTGCGGATCGGGATGCCAGTAGATCGCATCGAGAAACACGCTGAGCCCCGTCACAGTCACCAACACAATAACGATGCACCATGGCAATAATGCTATGCCTTTGCGCCGCAATACGAACAGCAACGCCGCCATCGCAACATACGGCACGATCAGCCAGACCACCGCAAATCCGAAAGCGCCCACGCTACTCGGCTGAAGCTTGACAATGAAATACAGCGTGAGGCAAACAACCAGTAGCAACAGGATCAGCGTCGGTCGCATGGCGTTCCGCTCTCCCGTCATTGAGGAGTCAGCCGCCATACACCAGCGGCTCGGGGATTTCGAAGTGCTCGTCGCCATTAAAACTTACGCGCCAGCCTCGCTCGTGGCGGATGAAGGTCATGGCCTGCGGTACATCGGTTGCCTTTGGCTCACCCTTGATGAACAGGATGCGCCGCTTGCGGTCGCCCTCCCAGCGCAGCTCCACCGTCGCGGTGCCATCAAAACCGCGCCGCACCACCAGCGCTTCGCACTCGCGAGCCTGCGAATACTTAGGCTCGCAGGGTGTCGTGGTACGGGCATGGTAGGGCGTGTCCGGAAGCACGGCGTCAGTCTGACCAGACACCGGTTCGAGCGGTTTGCCTGTAATGCCGATCGACAATGTGTAGTTACTCGCCTCGTTGCGGCGGCCGGCCGCGCGCATCAAAAAGACGCGAATGGTGTAAACACCGTCATCCGGCAGCAAGCCCTCGAAGCGGTTGCCATTCAACATGCCGATTGCCATGGCCGCATCGGCTGAATCCGGCGGCAGCAGGTTGAAGTAATTGGCGCCATTACTGCCATTGAGGCTCACCATCAGGCGCTGGCCGGCGCTGGCACGCAACTGGTAATCAACAAACTGGCGGCCGACGATGCGATCACGAATGCTGATTTCATTCGTCCCCTTGGAAAACTGCACCGGTTTGATTGTGCGATCCAGGTCCTGCGCCGTACCTTCCGTGTGCACAGGCGCCCATTCGTAGATGCCGCCATCAGCCATCAGCGAGAAATAGAGCTTGCCATCTTTGAGCAGATAACTACGGACATAGGCCATGTTGCGTGCAATGCGTTCATCCAGGCGTGGCGGCTGGCACAAGGCACGCGTGGCCGCGATGGGGCCAAAGCTGATTGACCCGGAATCCCCGCTTGCTGTCGGGGTGATCTTGAAACTGCCCGTGCCTCGATTGCAGTCCAGCTGCAGGAAGGCTTGACCGTCACGCCCAAAAGTCAGCGTGAAGCGCGCGGGATCATCCACCCGGGTAGTGCCCTGTGCGTCATCCATCGACTGTATTGCGAGCAGCTGCCAGGTGGTGCCGACAAACTTCGCATCAGCCGACCAACTCACCAACGGGAGACTGGCCATCGCTAACCCCCCGATCAATGCATGCAGGCCGCTCATCCGCCGAATACCATCGCTTCGACGATCTCATAGTGCTCATGGCCAGCCCGGATCATGAATACGTCACCTTCCTTTCTCCCCTCGAAAGTCATATCGCTATCGGCCTGGCTCAAGTCGGCGCCGAGTGGTTTTCCATTCTCCAAGAAGATCGTCCAAGTGCGGCCGTTCGGGCGCGTTACCAACACAGTGACGTTGCCACCCCGTTCGCGTGTCACGGTGGCATTGCAGTCCGACATCAGCGTGCGCGGTTTCATCGCGTACTTCACCACAGTATGTGGGTCGTAATGGCCCCGGCTAGCACGTTCGGAGTGTGAAGCGTGACCTGCCGATGCAGCGGTATCCGCCGGTGGTGCAAAGGAGAGGATTTCACACGTGCCGATAGGCTTGTCCTTGGCGGTGTAGGTAATCCGAGGAAGTTGGTCTCCCTGGGACGTGATATCAATATAGACACCAGCGGATTGGGCCGTGATCTGACCTTTTGGACGCTTGATGAGCTTGGTCACCTTGCCATTGACTCGGACCTGTCCCGGCTGGTTAGAATCGGTTGTGATATTCGCACCGTACTTGCCCGCTAAATGAGGGGCGTCGGCACTGGCAGTGCCGGCATAGAGTACTGTTACAACATCGAGTGCGAATCTTTTCATGAGAGTTCTCCTTCTTGGGTTGTGAGGGGTGCTGTCAAAAATGGAGGCCATTGACTTAAGCGGCGAGTAGATTTGCATAGTATCGCTGCGTAAATTGTGCTGACGATAGATAGCCCAATCTTTCTTGCTTGCGCTGTCGGTTATAGAATATTTCGATATATTCGGTAATTTCCTGAATGGCTTGTTGCTGTGTTTTGAATTTTCGATGGTGCACCAGTTCGGTTTTAAGTATTCCCCAGAAGCTTTCCATTGGAGCATTATCATAGCAGTCACCCTTGCGACTCATGGAAGCGACCATGCCAAATTATTGTAATAGATCTTGGTAATCATGTGCACAGTAATTATTGGCTACCTTGATCTGAATGAGCAATGAGTCCCTTATTTGGATGTTTACTTGCTGTTGCACGAAATAATGCCTGTATAACCAAGCTCTTTGTCATTCTGAAGTTGTCCCCTTTGAACGGACACATTATGTTCTGTTTAAAGGGGAAGAAATATGACACAAAACTATAAACCTGCTTACCCGGCTGAGTTTCGCCACCAGATGGTGGAATTGGTAGCATTAGGCAGATGTCCCAAGCAATTATCCAAAGAATTTGGCTGCCACTACACTTCGATACAAGCATGGTGCCGTGCCACGGGTGTTCGGTATCGGCCACAGGCAACGGCCACTACTTTTGCATCGAGTGGTGCTCCCTTAAATTCTAACGAACGGCAAGAGCTGCTTGATTTGCTATCTTGTTACCATTTCTTCCTCCAGTTACGCTATTTTCTCTTAACTGATCGGCCGGCTACACTAAATCACGTTATAGCTACGTTTTCCAACCGCCTGCTAGAACGTGTTATTATCGCTCTCGAATAAGATGCAAGGTTATCGAATTATTACAAGTGATTATAATGTGTAGCAAGAATTAGAAACAATATACTCTTACATATTATGATGTAGCTCACTGTTGGAACAAAGCGGTTAATTCAAGATTTTCTTAATATTCATATTTTTTACTCTGCTTTCCATACATACGATATACAAAATAAACCAGCTGAACTACTGCCTTTGATTTTCCCTGCCAAGATTTTTTATGACTGAAACTTTAATTGATTTGATTCGTCACGGTGAACCTATCGGCGGACGCCGCTATCGCGGACACGGCGTGGATGATGTTCTGAGCGAGAAAGGATGGTCGCAAATGTGGCATGCGGTAGGAGAGTACAATCAGTGGCAACATATTATTACGTCTCCGTTGCAACGCTGCCAGGCATTTGCCTGTGCTTTAGGGGAACGTTATGGTATTGATGTCTCCGTTGAGTCATGCTTTAAGGAGGTGGGATTTGGTGAATGGGAAGGATTGAGCCATGATGAAGTTAAAATTGGGCGGGCATCCGAATATCAGGCCTTCCTAAACAATCCTGTGAATGCGCGGCCGAAAGGTGCCGAACCCCTCGACGATTTTGTTCAACGGGTTAATTCAGCCTATGAAGCAGCTATCGAACGCCATGCCGGTCATCATATTCTGATCGTAGCGCATGCAGGCGTGATGCGCGCCTTGATTGCAAAAACAATCCAGGCGCCTACAACCGGTTTATATCGCATCAAAATCAGCAATGGCGGAGTTACGCGTATTCGTCACACAGGATCAGGAGCAGTGCTGGAGTTGTTGAACGGGAAATTGTCTGCTTAGCAGCAGGAAGAAGAATTTATGCGTGCATTTTTCTGATTTAATCCCTCGCCGCTTGCGGCGGTGGGTTATTAAAAATAAATTGTTACGGGCATTCCATTGATTAACCGGTTGTTAACCTGCTCAATAAATTCTAATTGAGCCAATATTGCGGTACGAACCGGTTCAAGGGGATTTACTTCTTCGGTCAGTGTTTTTTGCGTAACACCCGGAACGGAAATTATCTTTGCCTTCGTTTTTTCTCCATTGGGAAATTTCACAGTCACAATTTGTCCTTCTACCGCATAATTCTGGTATTTAGGTGGGATGAAGGCATCGATGTGCACTTTCTCAGGAAAAATAATTTCAAGTAGCGCTTGTCCGCGGCTCAGATATTCTCCAGGCTGCACAAACACTTCGGTAACTATCCCATTTCCTGCTGGCGCAACAAGGCTTAGCTGCTGCAGCTGATTTCGAATCTTTTCAAGCTCAAGTTGCATTTGCCCCATCTGGTTTGAAATCCTGCGTATTTCAGAGGATTGATCCTGTTCCTGGTGTTCGGCTTTCTCAAGTGCCACAATATTTTCAAGCGCTCTCTGATACTGATTTTTGGCTGAAGTAATTTCCGCCTGAGTGGCAGCCCCTTGTTTAAACAATGCTTCATAATGCTGCAAGCGATTGTACGCAAATCTCTTGTGTTCTTGAGCATATCTTGATAATTGCGCCGAACTTGATATGGATCGCTTGGCTTGTGTCAACAGCTTCTGTTGTTCTTTTTTTAGAGTATCCAGTTCAATGTGCAACCGGTCATAACTATCGATTAATGGAATGTTGATCAGCTCAGCCAATGGCTTACCTTCAGAAACTGTTTGCATGGGCTCGACAAATATCTGCTGAACATACCCGTCAACAGCGGTGCGAACTGAAAAATTATTGACTCTAATGCGTCCGCTCGCTTCAATTGCAATGGTTTCCCATATTATTATTCCCAACAAATAAACAATCGGAAGACTCGAAATCGCAACGATCGAATACCAGCGCCAAGGTCTGCCAGGGCGCTTTGCTTCACTATAGTGAACGCGTAATCCTCGATCGATATCCGGGGCTTTATTTTCGGGCTGATTAAAGCGGATTTTCATGAAGGTAATGTTCCCAGTCTAACCATGATTGAATAATGAGGCCGCCAAAGTTTGAGCTTTGAAGTTGATCTTGAAGGTGCTGCATTGCATTAATGAAATGTTGTCGCGGTTTGTGCGCATAACTATTTTCGGAACCTAATTCCTTTTCCAAGCTTTGCGCAAGACTGAACACCAGCGTCGGATGTTGTTGCATAGCCGATTTGAGCGCCGTGACAATAGCCTGTATATTCATGGAGTAATACATCACTGTAATTTCTTTGATTCCGATCTTGCCTAATTCACAGGGAATGCATAAACCAAAGGATGAGTCTTTGCTTAAATAACGCGGATGGATGCTGATGCCTATCGGCCAAGGAGAAATCGCCGCTACTTGTCGGATTGTTTCGACAAATTCTTCTAGTCTTGCTTTTCCAGACAGCTCCGATTCCAGTTGATCCGGTTCAATATCAAGATGCAATCCATCAAAACTTACGGTTTTCAGTTGGTGGATAATTTGTATTAAATGATGGCGATATTCGGGCAAAATCCAATCCGGGTCACCTAAAAGTAATTCAATCTTTTTCTTGTGATGATGAGCGTCGTGCAAGAAATTGCGCAGATTCTTGGGATTATCTGCGGCTTGTGAAATTTGCCGCGCATCAAGAGATACCAGAAGCCGATTAATCACATGGGTTTCTTTCTTATTCCATAGTCCAGCTTGTGGTATTAATTCATCAAAATTCCACACATAAACAGCCAGTTGACCGGAAATGAATTGCGTACTCACGGGTGTGATAAGTTCGTCTCTGTGTTTTAAAGTGACGTTGCCTCCGCTGGTTAGGAATTTTTTTGCTTGATGCAACGGATTGATCAATGAAGTGATGTCAGTTTCCGGGTAATTGTCTTCTTCCGGCATACTCGGTAATAAAATAAATTGACGCAATCTGATGTGAAGTTTCCAGTGTTCGGACTCTGCTTCGATATTGTCTACTGCAACCCGGTAGTAGGTATTCAGCGCTTGCAGGTATTGCTCGATTACATCGCCATCCAGCACTTGCAGGCGCAGATATCTTTCACGCAGCAGTTCTTGCGCTGCTTCAAGGCGCGTGCGCTGAAAATTGATTTGCTGAGTCAATTGTTGAAAGCTACTCAACAGCGCGTGGAATTCATGTTGCAACTCCTGACCCCGCCGTGTGTAATCCGCACGCAAGCTGATTAATTGACTGTTTAATCGGGATTGTTCGTTTCTCCGATAGCTCACAATTTCCAGCGGCATTCTGAAATTAAAACCCACTGCTCCGCCATAACCCCATTGCATCCCGTCAGGCGGTGATGGATGAGGAATTGCCGGCCCTCCGAAACCGGTTACTGATACATCGGATTCTATTCCTTGCCAATTTTGAGTATCCCGGATATTTTGCAGATTATCTATTTGCGTTTGTAGTATTCTCAGATCCAGCTGATCGACTTCGTTCGGAAGGGTATCCGCAATCTTCCCCAAGGGGGGCTTGACTGGCGTGAAGGGCATTACTGTTGAATTGGTCAAGTGCGCTAATCGCATTAACGCCTGATTACTGTTGTTGTAAAATTCCACCTGAGTGCGTTGTGCCTGCTCAAAAGCGGAAAGAAATTCGAAGTAATCGGATTTGAACAACAATCCTGCTTCTTGCCGCTTGCGTAGTAAATTCTCAACGCCTTCATGACGCAAATGCAGGTAGTTATCCGTCAGCGCCAGGATTTTTTGCGCACTCCAATAGGCGGCGTAGTTTTCTTCTAGAAAAAGCGCTGCTAGCCGTCGGCTCCAGTCTAAACGAATAGTTTCAATTCTTACTTGTGTCGCTGCGTCTTCAATGGCACGTTGCTGTCGCTCCGCACTTCCCAGCAAAGGATAACGCAAGCCGATGCGCGCCATAGGATCAAAGAAGTGTCCAAATGGCTCGCGTGCGTAGGGGCTTTTCTGGAAGCCACCGGATACACCTCCAAATACTTCCAAGCCCTTGAGTGCTTCTTGAGCCAGTAGATTAGATCGCTGCGCTTCTAAATCAGCTTGTGTTTTCAATATCGATGCGGCTTGATCAAGGTGCGAAAAGAAATCGGTAAGCGTTCTTGATTCGGCAAGCGTACTCGAGCTGAGCATTATCAATAAGGCTAGCAGGAATAAACAACGCACGGTTACTGCTTCCCCTTTCTCAATACCCATAGGGGTGCCATAGCTGAATCCAGATGGCCTTTATTGATAATCTGATTCAGGATAGCCAGCGCACTCCAGACGCGGGATATAAATTGAAATGCGGGATAAACCGGAAGAATAAAAATGGCATTGCAGTCTTCTTTTCTTCTATCGGTAATGAATAGCAGATAGAGAATGTACTGAATGGCAATAAGGCAAAAATAGAAGGCATAAACCAATATCATGCTAAGCAAGAAAGCATGGAAAGGAAGCTTCACCGCGATATAAATCGTATAGATCACAATAGAAAAAGGCATGACAATCTGAAACAAGATCCCATACCAGAAAAGGAAAATGAAATTTCTCCACCCCATCATGGAAGCTGAAATGCCATGCTTGTGCTTGTTTGAATAGATATACCAGAGATCGCCATCCCATCTTAAGCGTTGCTTAAGAAAATCCCAAAAACTTTCAGGTACATCCGTATGAGAAACTGCTCTTGGTTCAAATTCAATTTGTAGATGGGGATAGCGCTTGTAATATTGCTTAATACGCAGTGTCAGATCGAGATCCTCGGCGGTTCCGGTATTCCAGCCTCCCACCTGCTGAAGAAAAGATTTTCTGAAAATACCGAATGCTCCCGGTACGTTATTGATAACGCCCAAGTTCGCAAAACCTAATTTTCCTACTTGCATTGTCAACATATATTCTAAGCTTTGCAGCCGGGTCATGATAGTTTTTCCGGCGTTACGTACTCGCATCGGGCCCGTGACAGCAACCATGCCAGGGTTGCGAAAATGTGTTGCGGCATGATGGACCATTTGATTATCAAATGAGGTATCGCCATCCAAAGCAAAAAAAATTTCCCCTCTAGCCCGGTTTAGCCCCGCATTGAGCGAAGACACCCTACCTCCGCGCTGAAACTTGGGAATAATGACTAGCGAGCGTTTAGGGTATCGGGAAACTAAAGAAATGAGTTCTACCAGAGCCTGATAAGTGGCTTGGTTTCTTTTTGCCCCATCCACGATTGCAATAATTTCTATGTGTCCGGAATATACTTGTTCCAGCAATGAAATCACCGTACTTTGGACGGCCTTGCCTTCCGCATAACAGGTAATCGCACAGGTTACGTGGGGATAGTAATGAAGCGCCAAGGGCGCCTCGATAGCGTTCTTGATCAGATAGCGGAATGCGCTCATCCAATTGATAAAATAAAGCGGAAGCTCAAAAAACAGTACAAATGGAATCAGCATGAATGCATACTGAAAATCCTGATAGCGGGACAATGTAGCCTGAAACAGATACCAAGCCTGATTCAGACTTTCCATGAGTTACAGTAATTCACCATAAAGACGAGCAAGCAGCAATTCAGCATTCTCCTTGCCGGATAGTTTATGTGAGGGAAGACTGACAAAGCGAAAATCCAATGTATGTTCGCTTTCTTCCAGCAATAATTTCATGCTGTTTTCTATGCGTTTATGAAAGCCCGCGAGTCCTTGTTCGTCAGTATTGGGTAGTAACAGCCAGAGCATGTTTTCTGCCGTCCGGGTGGAAAGGTCTGGGGTGCGTAGTAAACTTCTCAGCTGTTGCGCAAAGAACTCAAGCATTTGAAGCAACCGCGCATGATTAAAAAACGCGATCAAATCGGGCAAGTTAGCAAAATAAATTCCAAATAGACTGAAATTAACGTTTGGGTAGCGTCGTGACGTTACCATCATCCAATCAAGATCGTGAATAAATAATTCGCGGGGAATAAAATCCAGCTGATTAAAACCTGCGGACAAATCAAAGACCTCGCCACGAAAAGCGATTGTTCTTCCTTTGTCGCTTAAACGCCAATTGCGAATCTCATTTTGAATAAGCTCACTGGATTCCATCTCCTTCTCGCACATAGCGCAGCGAACCTGCACATTGCCTTCAACAAATGATTGGCTGCATGAATGGCATCGGTAGTTTTCAATCGGCCTATCATAATCGCTGCCGATGTGACGCAGCTGGGTATGGCATTTAGGGCAAATTAGGGTGCCGCTATGCAGAAATTTCTCCTGCACATCAACACATCCGCAGGTAAAACAATGTAAAGAGGCTTGTGTGCCAATGTCGATAGAAAGACAATTTGGACAAACGTCAATAAAACTCAAATGGGAAGATCGGCAATATGTGCATTCACGCTGCCGATCAATCAGCCTGATAGGATCGATTATTTTGCTATTTGCAAGATTCCGCAGCCACTCGAAAGAATCCGACTGATCCAGGCTAAGCGCCTCGAGTAATGGATAACGGTAGAAACGTGCATGCTGCCAGTCATGGTAAGGCTGAAGGATAAAGTCCGGGCGCAGCCAGAAATATTTGATGAATCGCCCTTGATGCGTAATATAAGTCTCATTCCTCTTGAAGGATTTCGACAAATTATCAAACTGATTAATTACTTCCCGTAAGTCTGCAGGTTGTGGCAGCTGTCCGTCGAGCATAAAATCATCGCAGGGGAATGCTGAATCTGTAACAAAACACAAAGATGCAAAAAATTCATTATCTTTTCGCACCTTTTCCAGGGTGGAGGAAATGTAATGTTTATCCTTTCCTTTAATGATAAAGGCCGATGGAATGATTTTTTCCTTTTCCCAAACTGAAAAATCGCAAAAATATGAGATCTCAAACATATTCTTGTATTCGCTTGGTAAATCACTATCTTCCTGAGAGAAAACAATAAGCATGCCGGATTTCCGATGATCTCTTGACGCTAAATTAGAGTGGTTAAGACGTACTGCTCCGAGTATGTAAGAAATAAATCATTCAGTTGCCCTCGTTTTCCTACAATCTTATTTAAGATTATTATGTAACTAATGTAGGAATATAGGAATATATCTTAATATTTTTTAAATTAAAAATTTTCCTTTGCAATTTCTTCGCATTGGGTAAGCAAGCTTTGTAAAAATACAACGAAGGAGGGAGATCGAGCCCGGTAGCTATCCGGAATAATGAAAGAATAATCCGGGTAATTGGATACGCAATGTATCACTTCATATGTTGTCAAACGTGCAGGCCGTTCTGTTTCTGTTGAACCGTGGACGCCATGATATGTTGGTATGGACATCCAATTCCATAACGCCTTCATTCAATTTATAATTAGTGATGAAATTAAGACGGATAGCGGAATTGACAATGTCTAAAGGGAATAAGTCTTCCATAGTTTGTTGAGAATATGCCAATTATTTGAAGAGTTATGGCAACTGCTCAAATTTGATAATATCATTTGACTCATCGAGGATTAGGAGGTGTGCAATGCGTACAATACAATTCAGTATGATTCTTTATATAGCGCTATTAATGGCATTCGTGAGTAACAAAGCTTTGGCGAGGCAGGATCTCAGTGAAATTCAAAGGCAATTTAACGCAGAAACCATAAATAAACGTTTCAGTGTTCCCAGCGATGCCGCTTTAACATCTGCGCTCAAAGAAGCGACACAAAGAGGTATGCCGACAAAAACACAGCGCTTTGCGCCAGGCTGCGTTGGTCTGGGGTGTGGAGGTGCTATCGGTTTAGGCAACTATGGTTATGGCAGTTATTTTGGAGGCTATGCTCGCCCATATTATGGGGGGTTATATGGAGTGAACAGTTATCTGCCTTTTTATTCCGGCTGGTGATAGCCGGGATGGATGCTGCTTCTGGGATAGCCATCTAATTATCCATCAATTCAACATATGGGATACAGTGAATTGATGGATAATTTGCTGTGATCACTTGTAAGCAAGGGTTTTTCATTTAATTACTAAAGAAGGGGAGATGAAATGGGAGGGTACGGCAGCAAGAATACATGGATATTCACAGGAATCATGGTTTTTTCTTTGATTCTAAGTGGATGTGCGGCAGTTCATACATCCATTGCCAAGAAGGATCTGGATGTTCAAACCAAGATGAGTGACACCATTTTTCTCGATCCTGTTGAACCGAGCCAGAGAACGATCTACCTGAATATCCGCAATACTTCCGATAAAACCAATTTTGATATTACGGCTACGGTTGCCAGAGCATTGGAGGGTAGAGGTTATCTCATTACTAATAATCCCAGAGAAGCGCATTACTGGTTGCAGGTTAATATCCTAAGCGTTGACAAAGCCAGTCCTACCGCTGCTGAAGCTGCTTTGAGAGCGGGTTATGGGGGCATGGGAAGCGCCGCGCTGGGTGCTGCCGTGGGAACAGCTACGGGCGCTGCCATTGATGGCTGGAGTGGAGCTGGCATAGGTGGATTGGCTGGTGCAGCTGCTTTCGGTCTCGCCAGTACGCTCGCAGATGCTTCGGTGAAAGATGTTACCTTTATGGCCATTACAGATGTTGAAATAGCAGAGCGAGCCGAGGAAGGTGTCATTGTTCGTGAAGACAGGCAACAAGATGCGAAGCAGGGTGTGGGTGGTGCAAGAAGGCAGTCTTCGACAAAAGTCAGTGAAATGAATAAATATCGTACTCGTGTAGTCAGCACGGCGAACAAAGCAAATTTGCAGTACGAAGAAGCTGCGGTCGAATTGACCAATGGTTTGGCTCGCTCCATTTCAGGATTGTTCTAAATGCAGTAGCAGGATTGCCGATTTCCCCCCAGAATCTGGATGATACTGGGGAAGCAATCGCATGATTGCTTGCTCTGCAACGCTCTAAATTTAAAAAGTGAAATATTCTTATAAACTTAAGGGGACTGTGATGAAGATAAAAATACTTCTCGTAGTATCATCGATGATGGTTTTATTGTTTGCTGCTTCCATCCTACACGCTCAGAATAAAAATTCTTCAGCTGACAGTCAGAATGCTATCGATCGAATGACCAAAGAATTGGGACTTAATGAAACTCAGCGTGGTAAAGTTGAAGCTATCCTTAACACAGAACAGAAGAAAGTTGAGGCTGTTTTTAATGAGGAAAGAAAGAAATTACAGTTAATTCAAGAAGAAACTCGATCAAGCCTGAAAGCGGTATTAACTCCCGAGCAAATGGAAAAACTTGAAAACAAAATGCGGCAGACAGGCAATAAGAATAATACTCAGAAGAAATAGTATTTAGTTAGCTTTATAAGCGGTCGGATCGGGTATATTCGCTGCTTTGAATCCCGCTTTGCGGATACGGCAGGAATCACAAACACCACAAGCCTGTCCTGCTTCATCTGCCTGATAGCAAGAAACGGTTAAGCTATAGTCAACACCTAAAGCAAGTCCAGTTTGAATAATCTGTTGTTTGGATAAAAGCATGAGCGGCGTATGAATGGTTAACTGCTTACCTTCAACACTTGCTTTAGTTGCCAGATTGGCCATTATTCCAAAAGCCTGAATGTACTCTGCGCGACAATCCGGATAGCCGGAATAATCAACCGCGTTGACGCCAGTAAAAATGTCCTGGCAATCCAATGTCTCTGCCCAGGCCAATGCCAGTGACAGCATGATGGTGTTTCTGGCGGGAACATAAGTAACCGGAATGCCGGGATTTTCTCCTGATGTCGGTACTTTAATGGATTGATCTGTTAGCGCAGATCCACCAAATGCGGTCAAATCAATCTTGATTATCTGGTGTTTATGGGAGCCCAATGATTGTGCTATCTTTTGTGCGGCATTTAACTCTGCGAAGTGTCGTTGGCCATAATCAATGCTCAATGCATAGCACCTAAAGCCTTGGCCGTGTGCAATAGCTAATGTGGTTGCGGAATCCAATCCACCAGAGAGCAATACAATCGCTTTTTTCATACGCTTAGATTTTTTGAATATTTATTATTCGAGTTACCGTAAGAAACCTCTATTATTGATTGTGAGATTGCTCACTGTGTTGAAATGACGAGTGAGAGCTACTTATTTTACGCAGAAGCTTCTTAATAAATTTCATCTTCCCGGTCCCTCGCCCCAAAGCAATTTGTGCATTTGAAGCTGCATTCTCACCGGTAATTCATCGCGCAATATCCAGGATGCCAATGTCGCAGGATTCAGGACATCATAAACCGGTGAAAACAGGATTGGGCATAACCGGAAAAGCTGCTTACAGCGAATAATTTCACTCGCCCATTGATAATCGGCTTCATCACACAATACAAACTTGATTTCATCTTTCGGTGTCAGATGGATAAGATTCTCCCAGTTATTCTTCGTGACTTCCCCTGAACCTGGAGTTTTAATGTCCATTACTTTGCAGACCCGAAGATCGACTTGCGATAAATCCAATGCGCCGCTGGTTTCGAGTGACACCGAATATTTTGCATTGCAAAGTGCGGTGAGCAGAACTAAGCAAGCTTTCTGAGCGAGGGGTTCTCCACCGGTAACGGTGATGTAGTTTGTCTTGTAATCTGCGATTCGATTTAAGATTTCCGCAATCGAAATATTTTCGCCACCAGTGAATGCGTAAGCAGTGTCACAATATCCGCAACGCAAGGGGCAGCCCGTCAGGCGTACGAAAACAGTCGGTAGTCCAACACGACTTGTTTCACCTTGTAACGAGAAGAAAATTTCATTGACACGCAAGGTTGTTGTTTCTAACGCTTGCATCATTACTAATTACCTGAAGGAAAAGATGGACTCTACTACTTTGTAGCGAATGCAGCAAACAGCATGTGGGGAATAGATGTTTAAGTTCCCGAGTTACTTGATGTTCGCCAGGCGTTGCTTGGCTTTTCCTGCGGCTTCACTGTGCGGATGGCTTAGCAGCAAATTCTCCAGGGTTTTTCTGCCCGCATTGCGATCACCCATTTCGAACTGACTGGTAGCAATATTGAGTAGGGCATCGGGTACTTTATTGCTGTCAGGGTATTTGCTGATCAGCCTTTTTTGCGCATCGATGGCTAATTGATAATCACGCAATGCGTAACGCGCATTGCCAATCCAGTAAGCAGCACCGGGTGCCAGGGTGGATTGCGGGTAATTTCCCAGGAAGTTTTCAAATTGCGCGATAGTATTGGCATATTCACCATTTTTAAACGAATCATACGCTTCCTTATAAGCCGCATTTTCTGCCGGACCGGGGGGCGCCAATTCATTCGCTGACAAAGACCCGGAATCTATTGCGTTGGATGAGTTGGCACTCTCAACTGATGAGGACTCAGGTGTTATATCATTATTAATCGGTGGTGCAGCTGCATGCTCGTCGGGTGACGGTGCTGTCATGCCGCGAGGAGTGCTCTGAGGGGTGGAATGAGGTAAAGGTGTCGGGCTGCCCGGTTGCTCGATCTGACGTAGTCGATTATCAAGATCGATATAAAAATCCCGTTGCCGCTTTTGTAACAATGCATTATCGTTGCTGAGCATTTCTATTTGCCCGTTCAATTTGCCCAGTTCCAGCCCGAGCGTTTCAACCTGAGTATACAGTTGCAACAATGCTTCGCTATTCAGCGTTTGATCCATCTTGGCAATACGCGCTTCCATTTCCTTAACTTGTTTGCGTAATACATCAATTTGTTCACGTGCTTCACTATCACCGAATAATGACGCATAACTGACATTGCAACTCAGCAACAACAATAGAAAGAAAGCGCGTATCAGCATGGTTATTCGCCCCGATAAAGAATATCGGTACGGCGGTTCTGACTCCAGGTTGACTCACCGTGTCCCAACGCGCGTGGTTTTTCTTCCCCTAAGCTAACTGACTCAATCTGTAAGTCTTGTGCGCCTGACAAAATCATCATGTTCTTAACGCTATCTGCGCGGCGTTGACCTAAAGCGAGATTGTATTCACGACTACCCCGATCATCCGTATTTCCTTGCAGGATTACGCTGGCGGCGGGATTGTCACGCAGGAATCTGGCGTGAGACAGCACCAATTCCCTATATTCACTTTTGACTGTGTAACTATCAAAGTCATAAAAAACGCTACGTTGTGACAGAATGCTGTTGGGGTCATTCAATTGGCTGAAATAACTGGGTCTTCCTGAATCGGATCCCATCAAATCACTTCCGCTTAAGTCATTTCCGTTGCCTGTACCAGATGATAGATCATCAACATCAGGCTGTGTTGTTTGACTGGCGCACGCGGATAACAGAACGATCAATGCAATGCATAATAACTTTCTCATTTGCTGCTCCTTTAAAATTAAAAAGACTAAGACATTACTTCCATTTTGGTAAAGGACCCCAGGCCGGTTCCCGAATATCACCCGCTTGTACTGACAGTTGCTGTCGTGTCTGTCCATCTCTGGAAACAGCGGATAATATACCATGCCCGTTTATTTCAGTTGCATACAAGATCATTTTGCCATTGGGTGCGAAGCTGGGTGATTCGTCAAATTTGGAGTTGGTTAAAATTTCTATTTGGCGTGAACCGATTTCTTGAACCGCTACATTAAACTGATTATTGTTGCGGTGAATAAAAGTAAAGCTTTTGTTGTCGTGACTGTAATCGGGACTGACATTATAGCTACCTTCAAAGGTGAGCCGTTCGGCATTGCTTGATTCTGCAGCAGTTACCGGCATGCGGTAAATTTGGGGGCTACCGCCACGATCGGAAGTAAATAGGAGGTATCGTCCATCAGGAGAGAAGCTAGGTTCTGTATCGATACCGGAGCTTCTGCTCAATCTCTGTAAACCGCTACCATCGGTATTGACCAGAAAAATTTGTGATCCGCCCTGCCCAGTCAGCACAACCGCCAGCTTTTTTCCATCCGGAGACCAGGCCGGTGCGCTGTTGCTGCCTTTAAAGTTGGCAACCGCTCTGCGTTCCCGGGTTGATAGTGTCTGAACGTATACAACCGGTTTTTTGTTCTCAAAAGATACATAAGCCAACTGGTTTCCGTCCGGAGACCAGGCGGGAGATATTATGGGTTCCGTATACTCGATAATGGACTGCGCATTATAACCATCGGCATCGGCAACCTGGAGTGCGTATTTATTACCCCGTTTTAATACATAAGCGATACGAGTGCTAAATACCCCCATATCACCGGTTAGTGCTTCGTAGATAACATCCGCAATACGATGTGCTGCAGCGCGTATTTGTGTGGTTGGAACGGTAATAGCCAAACCGGTTAATTGCGATTTCTTGGCAATATCCATTACACGAAACTGAATTTCCACCTGATCGCCGGATAAATGCGTAACGCGACCAATAACCAACGCATTGACACCACGATTGGCCCAATCGGCGTAGGCCACTTCCGCTGGCGAATGTGGCGACGATCCGGCGGGATCTATCAATCTGAACAATCCAGTACGTTGCAAATCGGCGTTGATAACCGGGGTGATATTTTGCTGAAGCCTACTTTCCTCGGCAAAAGGGACGATGGTAATCGGAATACGGGATGCCCCCCCACCAAAAATTTCGATATTCAGTTGTGCATGGAGTGATGAGCTGACTAGCCATAGAAGCCAAAACAGTAAGCCATGCGTTAATTTAGAACAGTAAATTGACATAAACGTTAAGGCATTAAATTTTCAAGAAACGTTAATTTTTTGCTGATTATAGCAATCATTCACGATAATGCACTGTAATATTCAGATTGCGAAATTCATTAAACAGCGCAGGGTCCGGAGGTAAGGGTAATGGTTTTGACAAATAAATTGCACGTTCCACGGCATTGTCAAAAACAGCATATCCGCTGCTCTTGCTCAGCCTGACATCGAGAATGTCACCCCCGGGAAGCAGTGTAACGCTGAATTCAGCGATAGGATTGCCCGGTAAATCAGGCGGCATTACGATTCTGCTCCTGATCTTGGCCAGGATCAAAGCCTTATATTTCGAAATTTCATTGGTTATCTGATTCCTTGCCGCTGCTTGCTGCGCAGCGCGTTGTGCTTCAGCTTCCCGCTGCGCTTTTGCTGCTTGTTCTCGCTGTCGTTGCGCGGCCAACTCTTTTTGTTTTTGTAGTTCTTTTTGTTTCTCCAATTCCTTCTGCTTGGCTAATTCTTTTTGCTTTTCCAACTCCTTTTGTTTTTCTAATTCTTTCTTTTTTTCAAGCTCTTTGTGTTTCTCCAGCTCTTTTAATTTTTCTTGTTCTTGTTTTTTTTGCTGTTCCAGATCCGGTTTGATTTCTTTAATGGGCTCTGGTTTCTGCTGTATCGTGATATCAGGTTTTTTGACAGGCGGTGTTACCGCTGCTTGCTGTGGCGCTGTTTTTGCAGATTCGGGTTTTACGGGTTCAGGTTTTGGCGGCTCTGACTCTGGTTTTGGTTTAACGGGTTCGGGTGCTGGTTTGATTTGTTGGGGTGGTGATTGAGTTTTAACTGGTTCCTGAATGGGCGTGGGCAACTCCGTCCAGATTTCAACCATCATGCCTTCAGGTGGCTGATCTTTCCAATTCAAACCAAAAATCAAGAGTGCGATAAATACGAGATGCACCAGCGCAGCCAGTGCACCAGCCAATAGTATTCTTGGTTCAGAATAGGATGAATTGCGTAAGGCACTTACACTCATTACGAATAGATCATTTTTGTTGCGCCAGTAAACCCACTTTCTGCACCTGATTCTGCTGCAATACATCCATCACTTTGATGACTTCTTCATAACGGACATTTTTATCAGCGGCAATCACTACGGGCTGGTCTGCATTTTGCGCCTGTTTCTGTTTGATAGCTTTAATCAATTGATTTTGATCAACACTTTGTTCTGCTGATGATACGGCACGATCGCGCAAGGCAAGGCGTCCATCCGCTTGTATGATCACTTCCAAAGGTACGGCCGGTGTTGCTAACGATTTGCCAATCTGAGGTAATTCAATCTGCCCATGATTGATCATGGGTGCTGTGACCATAAAAATAATCAGTAATACCAGCATTACATCAATGTAGGGCACCACATTGATCTCATTCATTAGCCGATGTTTTGCGCGCCGCGCCATAGAACCCTCTTATATCAGTTTATCCGGCTGCTCGCCGTTGCAATACATTAGATAATTCTTCCATGAAACTCTCAAAACGAGTGGCCAGTTGATCGGTGCTGCTGGCATAGCGGTTATAAGCAACCACCGCTGGGATGGCCGCAAATAATCCCATTGCGGTCGCAATTAAGGCTTCTGCAATTCCTGGAGCGACATGTGCAATGGTTGCTTGGGTAACGCTGGAGAGACTGCGGAAAGAATTCATAATACCCCACACAGTGCCTAACAAGCCGATGTATGGACTGACTGAACCAACGGTAGCCAGGAATGACAAATGTGATTCCAGATAATCCATTTCCCGCTGATAAGTAGCGCGCATCGCTCTGCGAGTGCTTTCCATTACCGCGTCAAGATCAGATCCGGCAGGGTGCTTGTTAAATTCACCAAAACCTGCGGCAAAGATTCGTTCCAGACTCCCGGAATCATAGCGTGCACTCGTTATTCGCTGATGCAGTGCATTCAAGTCTACCCCGCGCCAGAAAATATCCTCGAAATCATCAGTTTTCCTTTTTTCATTGCGAATAACAAACAATTTACGAAAAATAAACCACCAGGAAAAAAATGAAATCAATACCAGAATCAGCATTACCAGTTGTACCAGTACACTGGCGCTACTGATCAGATAAAGAAATGACATATCTTGTGTTACTGTTGTGCTCATGCGGACTTCCCAATTTTTTCACGGAGAGATGCAGGAATACTCACGGGTTTGAGTTTTTCTGCACCGACACATACCACATGAATTGTGGCATTTACTAATTTAATATGACTGCATAAAACTTCTTGAAATAGCGTGATGCGACTTCTGCCAACTTCCAGAACTGACACCGTTATATTCAGCAAATCATCCAATACCGCTGGTTTTAAATATTCGATGTCTATTGAGCGTATCATGAACAAGACGTTAGAGTCTGTAATCAATGCATTGGCATTAAATCCAAGTTCTCTAAGCCATTCATAGCGTGCTCGTTCCATGAAATTCAAGTAGGTTGAATGATAGACTACTCCCCCTGCATCTGTATCCTGATAATAGACCCGGAGCGGTAATGAGAAATGGCGTGTCAACATAGTAAGCGAGTGACGCTAAACCTCATTCTGATCGTACATTAGCGGGAAAAACACCTGTCGATAAATAGCGATCGCCCCGGTCGCATGCGATAAAAGTTATGATGGCGTTTTCAACCCGATGGGATACTTTAAGTGCTGCCGCTAAGGCACCACCCGATGAAATGCCTGCAAAAATCCCCTCTTCACGCGCTAACCGGCGTGTCATATCCTCGGCTTCATGCTGAGAAACGTAGATCATTTCATCAATCTGTTTCGCATCGAAAATTTTTGGTAAATACGCAGGAGACCATTTGCGGATACCGGGTATTTGCGCTCCCTCTTCCGGTTGCACGCCGATTACCTTAATGGGTGTTTGTTGTTCCTTAAAGAATTTTGAACAGCCCATAATCGTACCTGTGGTTCCCATGCTGCTGACAAAATGGGTGATTTTTCCTTGCGTATCGCGCCATATTTCTGGCGCAGTACCTTCATAATGCGCTCGTGGATTATCCGGATTTGCAAATTGATCCAGAATGATACCCTGACCTTCGGCGCGCATTTTTTCAGCCAGATCCCGTGCTTGTTCCATGCCACCGGATTTTGGTGTCAGAATAATTTCTGCACCGTAGGCACTCATGGATTGCCGTCGCTCAATACTCAAATTCTCTGGCATGATCAGTATCATCCGATACCCCATCATGGCGGCAGCCATGGCCAAAGCAATTCCGGTATTGCCACTGGTAGCTTCGATCAGCGTATCGCCTGGCTTAATTTCCCGGCGTTGTTGCGCATGCGAAATCATCGACAAGGCCGGGCGATCTTTCACTGATCCGGCAGGATTATTACCTTCGAGCTTAACAAGAATCGTGTTTGAAGTTAATCCGGGCAAATGCTTGAGTTTTACTAAAGGCGTATTACCAACAAAATTTTCGATCGTTTTATGCATAATGCAAACTTTATCATAGATAGGTTTAATTATCGCATAAGCGATCAGCATTGAAAGAAAGTAATCACACAAATAAAAACCCTCTCTGAAGATAATTCAGAGAGGGTTAATTAATCCACTGCAAAAACTACTCCTGTTTGGCCGGAGCTTCTGTGGTTTTTTCACCTTCGACGGTAATTACATCGCGAAGTTGTTTGATAGTTCCTTGACCAATACCGCTTACTTTCGCTAAATCATCAACGGAAGCAAAGGTGCCGCTTTTTTCGCGATGTTCAATGATCGCTTTTGCTTTAGCAGGACCAATACCTTGTAAAGATTCAAGCTCAGCTTGCGACGCCGTATTGATATTGACTGCTGCAAATGCAGTGCCGGTAAACAAGAATACCAGAGCTATCAGTAAAACCCATTTCTGCATAAATATCTCCTTTATCAAAACAAATACTGATGCATACAACAAAAGTAGTGCTTCAGTTTTTATGGATTAAAAAATACCTGAATACATAAAATTGCTATGCACGCAGGTCAAAGTGATATCGGATTTTGCGGAAATTAATTTAGGGGTAAATTAGCTGATACTAATCAATATATTATTGTTGTTTAAATAATAAAATCAAGCATTGCGAAAGCGCGAGTGTTTGACAACCAAAATGGTAAGCAGCGGCAAAACAAAACCAATGACCGTGACGGTAATCAGTAAATGTCCCAGCTCGCTATAATCTGCCGGAATAGTCACTTGACCGGAAACGGCATCTTTTACTTCACGCTTTACTTCATAAATCTGATTAAGATATTTGGTTCCGAGTTGCGAAGCCGAAAGCGCCAGATTGGTGAATGATGCCATCACGGCAAAAAAAGTGGCTTTAAGTTTTTCCGGTGCGGAGTTGGCAATCCAGGCTAGCATTGGAATCATGGCAATCTGACCGAGCGGCGATTCCAGCGCGGTATCAATCAATGCAATGAAACGTGCATCGACCACTCCGCCAGTCATAGCTGCTGTCCATTGATGCAGGCCAAAATACATGCCAATAATCGGTAATGAAAGAAATGTTCCTACGATCGTCAGAAAGCCGATGATATAGGCAATCGAGCGTTCGGCCATAAAACGGCGGAAAATAAACATGCCGAATAGCGTTAATGTAGCGCCGACTAGTGATAAAACGGCGAGGAACTGCTGGTCAAAGCCCAATTCGTCAATCATCCACCAGGTAGAACCGGCACCGGGTCCCGGAATAGCGCGAAATATGAATATCAGCACAGCCGTGCCGACTAACACATTACGAGCATCGGGTTCAAGCTCGCCGGTCAAGCGCCACATCAAGAATATGACTATGGCCATGGAAATGACGAAAATGATCTCCTCGCTGCCGGGCATGCGGCTCAGGCCAACGCTCAAGGATATGAGTGTGAAAGCTAATCCACCGCCGAGGATCCACCAGTTTACTGCGGGCGATTCCGAATGTATATTAAGTAGTCTATCAGCTTCCTGACGACTATGTCCCAACGCTAGAAAGCGTTTATATTCGCGGCGACGTAACCAGGATGCAAACACCACACCAAAGATTGAAATTAACGGAATAATCAAAGCAAGCTCATACACCAATAAATAAACCGCTTCTTTTTCCACTTCCGGTAATGATCCAGCATCGCGGAGTACAAAAACATTGACCACGGATACCAGTACACCGCCGCCGATAATGGCGACACGTCCGAGAGTTTGCATCGTGACATGCATCAGTTTGCGTTTCTCTAAACCCAGCTTATTACCATTTTCATCTACGCGCGGCACTGCTTCAACGGTCATGGCATCGGCTACCACATCCTGTAGAACATAACCGATGGGAGCCAATAACGCTGAGACTACATACCAGGTTTCAACTGAAGCTATAGCAATCATAGCCTCAGTGTGGCCGAGCAACCCAATCATGATTAACAGACTTAACATGATCAAACTGGCACCCAAATATACCAGTAAGCCTTTCCAGCGCCAGATCAAATCAACCAAATGCCCCATCGGCATTTTGAGTGCCCATGGCAACATCATCCAGAATCCCAGCATGGCTAGAAATTCTGCGGAAAGCCCAAGTTTTTCTTTGACATAAAACGTACCAACAATACTTGTCAGACCCGATATGCCGGCAGCGACGTATACCATCAAGGGTGGTAAATAGGACAGCCGCATTTCACGACCCAAGGCAAGGATATTGACGCTAAGCCATTGTGCGATTACGGATAGAAAGCCATTTGCAGGTAATAGGTTTTTCATAAATTTGATATCATTCTAATTTTTAAAATATGATCACTTTTGTTTTGGTCTTACACCTACCTGTACCGGAAAAGATTTTTCTTGTTTATTGCGAATGACTGTAACGGTTACCACTTTATCCGGTGGCAATGCAGCTACGTAATTGAGCATTTCCGATGAATTTTTAAGTGATTTGCCCTCGATTGCAATCAGTATATCGCCTGGCTTTATTCCCGCTTTATCGGCCGGACCGTCTTTAAGAATACTGGCTATCAAGGCCCCCGATGAATGATCCAGATTGAATGACTCTGCCAACTCTTCCGTCATATCTTGCATGCTGACTCCCAGCCAGCCACGGATTACACCGCCAGACTGAATGATCTGCTCCATAATTTGTTTGGCAGTATGAATTGGAATTGCAAAGCCGATGCCGAGTGAGCCGCCGCTGCTGGAATAAATTGCAGTGTTGATTCCTATTAGATTGCCTGAGGTATCGGTCAATGCTCCACCAGAGTTGCCCGGATTGATCGCTGCATCGGTTTGAATGAAATCTTCAAAGGTATTAATTCCTACCCGGCTCCTGCTCAGTGCGCCAACAATTCCCATAGTAACACTTTGACCAACCGCAAAGGGATTGCCCACAGCAAGCACGACATCGCCTACTCTAACCTGCTGTGATTGGCCAAACGTTATGGCAGGCAAGTCTTTCAAATTTATTTTGAGTACTGCCAGGTCTGTTTCAGGATCGGAGCCAATCAGACGGGCTTTGGTTTTTCTGCCATCAACCAGCGCAACTTCAACTTCGTCAGCGGTTTCAACGACGTGATGATTGGTCAGTATATAGCCATTAGAGCTGACAATGACCCCGGATCCCAGACTTGAAGTACGCTTTGGTCTGGATTCTGACTGGTCTCCAAAAAATCTGCGAAACATTGGATCATTCAGCAAAGGATGAGCAGGTTCCTTGACTTCCTTACTAGTAAAAATATTGACAACAGACGGCATGGCAATTTCGGCTGCTTTGGCATAGCTATCCGGTCTTTCCGATGTAACCGCAGGCGCAGCTTCTCTTACGGTTACAATTTCTCCTCGGGGTTTCCAGGAGAGTAAATCCGGTCGCAATGTTGACACGACAAAAAAAATAGCCAGCAATACTGTTACAGTTTGTGCAAAAATTAACCAAAGTCTGTACATCAAATGTGTTACTCCAGAATAAATAGTTTTAATATGAGTATATTGCGATGCAGTATAAGAAACCAAGGAGGAAATCGATGGATCGAGATGAGCTGGAAAATCATCTGAATCAGTTACTGGATATACCCCGTTTTCAGGATTATTGCCCAAATGGGTTGCAAGTGGAAGGGCGTAGCGATATTCATGTTGTTGTCAGCGGTGTAACTGCTTCACTCGATCTGCTGCAGGCGGCGCTGGCAGCAAAAGCGGATGCGGTTTTGGTTCATCATGGTTTTTTTTGGCGTGGTGAAGATATGCGCATTACAGGTATAAAAAATCGTCGTATCGCTTTGTTAATGAATCACCAGATCAATATGTTTGCCTATCATCTACCGTTGGATGCACATCCGCAGTTTGGCAATAATACGCAATTGGGACAAAAATTGGGGTTTATTGAAAACGGTCGTTTTGGCGGACAAGATATCATGATGCAGGGAAAACTGAAAGAAACTATGAACTTGGCTGCGCTGGGTGATCGGGTAGCGCAAACTTTATTGCGTAAGCCAATGATAATCGGTGACCTTAATAAAACTATACAGCGCATCGCCTGGTGTACCGGTTCCGCGCAAAATTATTTTGATGCGGCTATTCTGCAAGGAGTCGATGCCTATTTGACGGGTGAAATTTCAGAACACAATGTACATACCGCACGTGAATCAGGTGTCGCATTTATCGCCGCGGGACATCATGCAACGGAGCGCTACGGTGTGCAAGCGCTGGGAGATTACCTTGAACAGGAATTTGGAATACAACATCAATTCATTGATATCGAAAATCCTGTGTAATGGGTAAAGTTGACATCGAGGAAATATCGGATAATTCTAATACTGGTTTTTATTCCTCTTTGTTTTTGTCATCTTGCTTTTTTTTACCTGAAAACATAGTCCACCAGATAATGAATAGAAATAAACCCAATGCCACTGCCGCTTCGACGATTAGTAACCACATAATTTAAGATTGCTGTTTCATAATTGAATCGAGCTGTTACTTTAACCAAAATCAGATGAAAAACCAATTAAGTTTTATCGTTATTATTTCTTTTTTGTGGCTTGCAGCATGTACCACTGGAAGTATTAGTCCCACGCCGCCACCGACGCAATCTGAGGAAACTATTACACCGCCTTTGCCCGATAAGTCACTAGCGAAGTCTATCCATAAACGTGATCAATGGTCTTCATTAACTGGTTGGAACAGCGATGATTTACTGCCTGCATGGCAGGCTTTTCTGCAAAGTTGCAGGGTTTTAAGCAAGCAATCCGTTTGGCAGGAAAATTGCAAAATCGCCGCATCACTGCGACATCCCAACAATACAATGATAAGAAATTTTTTTGAAACTTATTTCATTCCGTATCAAGTTGTTAATGTCGATAATACCGAGGAAGGGCTGATTACCGGCTACTATGAGCCCTTGCTAAAAGGAAGCCGGACATTGTCGGAACGTTATCGTTTCCCGGTTTATGCTGCGCCTGATGAATTGTTAACCATCGAATTGGGCGAAGCCTACCCGGAGCTTAAAGATCTACGTTTGCGCGGACGTTTGAACGGACGCAAAGTGGTACCTTACTATAGCCGGTCAGAGATTATGAATAATCCGGGATTATTGAATGGATATGAGCTCTTATGGGTGGAAGACGAAGTTGAGTTATTTTTTCTCCATGTGCAGGGTTCAGGACGCATTGTGCTTGATAATGGTGAAATGATGAAAATAGGTTTTGCCGATCAGAATGGATTTCCATATAACTCTATTGGTAAACTTCTGGTGCAACGCGGTGAGCTACCCCTCGAACAAGCATCCATGCAGGGTATCAAGCAATGGGGGCGACAAAACCCTCGTAAGCTGGCGGAGTTGTTGCAGCAAAATGCACGCTACGTGTTTTTTCGTGAATTACCGTCCGATCTATCAGGCCCCATTGGAGCTTTGGGTGTGCCATTGACTGCTGGTAGAAGTATCGCCATTGATCCATTGTCAATTCCGCAGGGTGTGCCGGTTTTTCTGGCAACGACCTGGCCCAATACGAGTAAGCCTTTGAATCGGCTTATGGTTGCTCAGGATGTGGGTGGTGCGATAAAAGGCGGGGTACGCGCGGATTTCTTTTGGGGATTTGGTCATGCAGCCGGAAATCAGGCAGGAAAAATGAAGCAAGCAGGAAAAATGTGGATATTGATGCCGAAGGAATATCAGCCGGTTGCGCTTACCCAACAATAAAAAGCTTGCTGCGGTTTATCAGCAAGCTTTTTAAGTTTTTAGGTTTTATTTGCTTTTGCTTGCGTTTTCCAACTTTTCCTCTATGGCTGCGGCGGGGATCATTCCCCCAACAACTGAACCATCAGTAAAAATTAGCGTTGGTGTGCCTGAAACTTTATTTTCACGACCTGACTTTACCAAAGTTTCCAAGGGGGTTTCGCAGTCTTTTTCTGCTGGTGCGGTGCCTTTCAGCATAAAATCCTCCCAGGCCTTGATTTGATTATCAGAGCACCAGATTTTTTTTGATAATTCCATCGAACCATTAAGCACGGGGTAAAGCAGATTATAGACGGTAACATTGGTGACATTGATCAGTTCCTTTTCCAATTGTTTGCAGTAAGGGCAATTAGGGTCTGTATACACCGCAACTTTGCGTTTGCCATCGCCTTTAACCGCTGTGATAGCATGCTGCAGAGGCAGGGAGTCGAATGGCACGCGTCGTGCCGCTTTGATTTCCTGGATGCGTTCGTTGGTCATGCTAACCCGAGTTTTGGTGTTGATGACATGGCCGAAAAAGAAAAAATTTGCTTTATCATCGGTATAAAACAGTTCGTCGCCTACAACAACTTCATATAGGTCTGAAAAAGGTGTTTTCTTTACACTGTCAATTTTTTGATTCTCGAAATGGGGTTGGACGGCTTTCTTAACTGTTTCTTCATCGGCCCAAAGTATTCCGGGGAAAAGACTTAATGATAAGATTAAAATGAAAAGCTTTAAGTGTATGGCCATGACAACTCCAGTTTAAAAAAGAAATTTAGTTCAAAGCGTGCTGTATCAATCGATTTTTAATCGATGGCAGATGATTGGTTATTTCAAGCCCTAAATTGCGTATGCGGGCTAACGTCGGATTGGGGTTGTTGAATAATTTCTGTAGTCCATCCGTTACCCATTCCAGAACCAGAATATCTTCCTTGCGTGCCAGCTCGTAACGCCGCAATAATAAATAATCGCCGCAATCTGTCAGCTTACCTTGCGAGTTCAGTATTGCCGCAAGTGCTCGCGCGTCGCGTAATCCCAGGTTGACACCCTGGCCAGCCAGCGGATGAATGCCATGTGCAGCATCACCGATTAATGCCAGACGAGCTTTAATCAATTTTTTCACATGCACATGATTCAATGGAAAACCTGCTGGTGGTGAAATCAATTGCATTGCCCCCACAGTATGTGCAGAAGCTTCTTCCACTTGTTGGCAAAGTTTTTCCGCAGACAAGTTGCGCAAAAAATCCGCATGATCTTTCGTGGTTGACCAGACCATTGATACACGTTTTCCCGGTAGCGGAAGTAATGCCAATACGCCATCGCGCCTGAACCATTGATGGGCAATCTGACGATGCGATAGTTCCGTACTAAAATTGGCGACTATGCCAACCTGATCGTAGGCATGCTGCGATACATCAATCTCAGCTTGTTTACGTACCCAGGAATTTACCCCATCAGCACCTATTACTAATGATGCTTTAAGTTCGGTGCCATCCGTCAGCTGCACATCGACATGCGTATCATGCCAAATGATTGCGGCACATTTTGCCGGGCAGCATATTCGTACATTTTCCTTTGAAGATTCAATCACATGCAAGATGGCGGCTTGCAATTGGCGGTTTTCAGCAATAAATGCTAATTCGGGTAAACCGATCTCGTACGCACTGAAGTTGATATGCGCAGTATTGTCGTCGCCAAATACCGCCATCTCATAAACGGGCGCTATCCGTTCAATTTCCATCCACTGCCATGCGCCCAGTTGTTGCAGGAAAGTGGCACTGCCCGGGCTAATTGCATACACCCGATTATCCCAGCTATTATCTTGGGGTACCGGTGATGGTTCATGCGGTTCTATCAACGCTATTTTTAGCCCGCTACCTTTAAGCGCAGCTACCAGGCTTGCACCTACCAGTCCGCCACCTATTACTATGATATCGAATTTCATGAAATTAATTATACAGCTGCTTTGGGATGAACAGGTAACACAAAGTTAGTCATCGTTGGAAGCAAATTTCTTGCTACTCGAATCAACTAACAATCGTACATTTTCAGTGGATAAATCTAAGCTACTGATACACCTGGGAAGAATCGGCAAGCGTAATACAATGTCCTGAAAAAACGCATAAACCCTTGTCATGTCACATTTTTGATCTTGACAAGCCACCCCCTGGAAGGCAAAATGCGGCCCTTGTGTTAAGCACGTGGCGAATTAGCTCAGTGGTTAGAGCAGCGGAATCATAATCCGTTGGTCCGGGGTTCAAATCCCTGATTCGCCACCATCTTTATGGGTAAAGGGATTGGTTTTATGACTAATCTATTTAGAGCTGTTACGAAGAGGATAGCTTTTCGTACGTTGCTATCTGCAAAGCAGTTTCTTCTTCTGTCCTAATTCCATCGGTACAGCTTCTTGCGATATCCAAATTGCATGAATATTATGGTTCAGTCTGCCTCTAGCTATGTACTTTGAGACCTTAAATGAATGTGGCGCAACGAATATTTCGGTTAGGTATCTGATAAAGAGATAGTAATATAAATCTGACCTAAAATTGGTATCTAGTGCAAAAAGAGAAATCATGGCAAATTGGTTTAAAGACAATTCATTATCCATTGGGCAAACACCATTGGTGCAACTTAATAGGGTGATAGACAATGCGCCGGCCGTAGTGTTGGGAAAAATTGAAGGGCGTAATCCGTCGTATTCGGTTAAGTGCCGCATTGGCGTAGCAATGATTGACGATGCTGAACGTAGAGGATTATTAGGATCGGGGAAGGAAATTGTTGAGCCTACGAGCGGTAATACCGGAATTGCGCTGGCATTCGTGGCAGCTGCACGAGGAATTCCGTTGACCTTGACAATGCCGGAAACCATGAGTGTGGAGCGACGTAAGTTGTTAATTGCATTGGGTGCCAAGCTGGAATTAACCGAGGGTGTACGGGGTATGAATGGCGCTTTGGCGAAGGCGGAAGAAATTATTGCCGCTGACCCGGATCGCTATGTGTTGCTGCAACAGTTCAAGAATCCCGCCAATCCAGAAATTCATGAAAAAACCACCGGACCGGAAATATGGAGCGATACGGATGGTGCTGTCGATATTTTTGTAGCCGGCGTGGGCACGGGTGGCACGATTACCGGTGTTTCTCGTTATATCAAAAAAACCAAAGGCAAAGCTATCATTTCAGTGGCAGTTGAACCTGCAGCGAGCCCCGTATTGTCGCAAAGGCGTGCGGGAATTTTATTGGCACCCGGTCCCCATAAGATTCAAGGTATTGGAGCTGGTTTTGTGCCTGATAATCTAGATCTTTCACTGGTGGACGAAATCGAGCAGGTGACCAATGAAGAAGCGCTGCTTTATGCGCGGCGCTTGGCGCGCGAGGAAGGTATTCTGGCCGGAATTTCCTGCGGTGCGGCTGTGGCGGTGGCAGTGCGTCATGCTAAACTTGCCCAGAATGAGGGAAAAACTATTGTAGTGATTTTGCCGGATTCCGCTGAGCGTTATTTAAGCGGTATTCTGTTTGAACGTATGTTTGACGAACAAGGCCTGACAGCATAGTGAACACTAGCAAGAGAACGCGCGATCTTTTGTTGCGGAGCACCTATTTGAATGTTGATAATATCGTGGCGGAGCTGCGTGCGTTGCGGCTGGCTTCGTTGGAAAGCCGTAACCGGCATGATCGTCCGCCCAGGCTGCCGTCACGCAGGATTTTGGCGAGTGTTGCAGAGGGCCTGAGTGCGGCTATGTTCCCTAATCGCCTGGGTTCGTCTGAGTTGGCTGATGAGGGTATCGATCATTATGTTGGACATACCCTGAATATGACATTGCGTGAGTTGATGGTGCAGATTCAGCATGAATTGCACTATAACTCCGGTTTGGAGGTTTTGGGCGATCAGGATCGTGCACAATCGGTAGCGATTACGCAGGCGTTTGCAAAACATTTGCCGGAGGTTCGAAGTTTGCTGGAAACCGATATTAAAGCAGCGTATGAAGGTGATCCGGCGGCACGCAATGTGGATGAAGTACTGGTTTGCTATCCTGGCATCATGGCAATTACGCATTATCGGTTGGCGCATGTTTTGCACGGTTTGGGGGTACCCCTGATTGCGCGCATGATTTCAGAAATTGCGCACTCTGCCACCGGTATTGAAATTCATCCCGGTGCACAGATTGGCGGCAGTTTCTTTATTGATCATGGTACCGGTGTGGTAATTGGAGAGACTGCTATTATTGGGCAGAATGTTCGTCTGTATCAGGCGGTTACGTTGGGTGCCAAACGTTTTCCGGTAGATGAGAATGGAACCCTGGTGAAAGGCAATCTGCGCCACCCTATTGTGGAAGATGACGTGGTGATTTATGCCGGAGCTACAATTTTGGGACGAATAACCATAGGGCGAGGTTCAACGATCGGCGGCAATGTATGGCTGACGCGAAGCGTGCCACCGGGTAGTAATATCTCTCAGGCGCAAATGCGTCAGGAGGTATTTGAGGGGGGCGCCGGGATTTAATCAATGAGTACTCTTTAGAGATATCAAATGACCGCTGACAAAGTAATCCTTACGTTGGACGACGCCAAAAAAATGGTGGCAGCCGCAGAATCCGAAGCAATATGCAATAAATGGCCGGTTGTCATTGCAATTGTCGATGATGGTGGCCATTTGATTTACTTGCAACGTTTGGATCATACGCAACATGGCAGCATAGGTGTGGCAATTGAAAAAGCGCGTGCTGCGATAGCTTTTCGCCGCCCGACCAAGATATGGGAAGACAATATTGCGGAAGGGCAATTGCGTTATCTGAATTTACCAGGCGCCTTGCCGATTGAAGGCGGGCTGCCGGTAGTTGTCAATAATCAATTTGTGGGTGCAATTGGAGTCAGTGGCGTAAGATCTTTCCAGGATGCACAAATCGCTCAGGCTGGAATCAATGCGTTGTTGTCTTGATTTTCTTGCCGAGAATTTGCAACAGATCTTGCGTGTGTGTCGAGGTTAAATATAAATTTGTAATGCCTACACAGGATACGAGCCGCTTACGTGAATCTCTAACTATGTTTGTCTTCGTCTTTCTGGGTGAGGTAAATAAGAGTAACGGCAGTAATTATCACCAGACGGAATGCAGCTTGCTGGCCATTGGCAACTTCCGATTGCCACATTAAAAACCATTCTCCTCCAATCGTCATAAATCCGACGAACCATAGACAGAAACCGAGAGAAAGTCCGAGTATGGCTAAGCTTTTTGCTTGATTGAAAGTTGAGGGATTCTGGATATTTTGGAATAAGCGCAAGCTACCCAGCCAACATAGCCCGGCAATCAGGATTTCAGTAACAATAATCAGGCTATAAGCTGCATGATGCAAAAAAGGAGAGTTAATAGCCCGCCAGAGGCCCTGGTTATCCGGAAAAGTCGTATCCATCAGAAGAACATGCGCGGTGATGAAGAAATTTGAGTCGTAATCGGTGAGATTATTGAATGCAACCAGCGACGCATACAACGCGAAAGCCAGTACCATCATACTTTTTGATAATCGCGTATACATGATAATTAAAGCAATGGCGCAGTTTAAACTTGAGGAATTTGTAATCCCGGCTGGTGCTATTCAAACCGTAGGCAGTCGGCCGGGATAGGGTGCGGAAAACTAAGAGGCTTGTTGAATACCTGCCAATAACCAGGTTGCATCCGGATCTTTCAGATCTTTCTGTACATGCCAGATCTCATCAAATGCTTCCGGTTCGCCATCAGGTAAATCTTTTAGTTGACCGGTAAAGCGGACGCTTGCGATAGCCAGATCACCGGCTGTTTCAACCTCCAGTAAGTTAGCATCAATGAACATGATTTCGGTTGTTTGTTGCACATCACCCCGTTCATTAATTTGTGCGCTAATTTCTGCCAGCATCTCCGGTGTCATGTAGTCACGGATTTCATTAATATCGCCATGATCGTGAGCGGCCTGTAGACGCATAAACGAAGCTTTTGCATGGCGTAGAAAGGGCTCCACTTTAAAATCTGCAGGGATATTGGGTTGCCGATAAGCGGTTTGACTGTCTGCGACAGTAGTTCCAGCAGAGGGCGTGAATGCAGGAGTGTTGAAGTTTTCGCGCGTATTTGTATTCATACCCGAGTATTGCATGGAGGGCGATTGTTCAACCTTGGGTTTACGCAGCATGCGAATGATGAAAAATACAGCACCTATGAGTAACAGCATGGTTACGATATCCATCATATTGATGTTTTCAAACGCGCCTCCCATAAAAAGTGCAGCCAGTAAACCACCGGCAGCCAGGCCGGCTAATGCACCGCCCCATTTACTGCCACCAGACGCGGCGGCGGGTGCTGCAGCCGGTGCCTGCTGCGGCTTGGGTGCAGCTTGCTGCTGATTGACCGATTGGCGCTGAGTGCCTAGATTTTTACCGCCGCCCATGCGTTTGGCTTCTGCATCAAAAGCAAGTAAGCCAAAACTGAAAATAGCCAAAGTTAGAAAGGTAAGTGTTTTTTTCATAATGATCTTCCAACCTGTATTTTAAAGCTTCGAGTATAGCATCGGGTTTATGCTGCAAGCTACAGTGAGTTTTTTAGCGAGGCAAATTTTGAATGGTTTTTTCTGTTGCAGAAAGCGCTGAACCGTGTTTTCTAGCGTAACAATATCAGGCGGGGAATCACTTCATTATCAATCCATACAATGGCATTTTGATTAAACCGTTGTCCGATCGATCGGCTAGTACTAAGATCCAATCCAGGAACAAAGAAACTTTTTTCAGGGGGCCATTGGTCGGTTGGATCTATATTCAAGCTTTCAATAATGGGATAGGCACGATGCTGCAATAAATTTCTGAGTTGTTCGTGCGCTGCTAAGTTTTCTTCATTACTGGCAAGCTGACTGTGGGGGTTGTATGCGCTGAGAATTGCCGCGCATGATTGTTTTGATGCTGTTAAAAGTTTTGCCATTGATTCCGAATACTGATCAATGTGTAATGAGATTGAATTGCATTTGGCACCCACCTGATAATGGGTGCGGCGGTAACTTGTGATGAGGTTGCTTGCGATAACCGATAGAGCCACAATTGAGCAATGATAAGCTTAACTTTTTTGCTTGGCGGAGGGTTTGCCCAGTCAATGGCTGTGCCCATGGCCGTTGTCTTCGCTGCCATGTGCGTGACTTTGGGTTGAGTTGATGAGATTTTCATATTGCTCTGGTGCCATATGACCCAGTTTGAAAATAAAAGCGACCATTCCCCAGATTGCTTGATCATCATGACTCAATCCCCATGCTGGCATAGCAGTCATTTTTAGGCCATTCTTTATTACCCAAAAATACGCTTTGGCGAGTTCCATTCTCTTTGTTTCATCAGTCGTGGTTTCGCGTTGATGGAATATGGGCGCTTGGGGGTATAGGCCTACCGAGAGTTCAGTCGGTTTCATGCCGGGTGCCAGATGGCAGATGGTACACATGGCATTATAGTGCTCCGCGCCTTGCGCGAGCAACTCTGTATCTTCCAGTGAAGGTACTGTCAAGTCTTCGGCGCGTGCTTTAATGGAGCTGTCACGTACCCATTCAATGATTCTTTCGGTGATTTTCCAGTGTTTCTCTGTCGCGGCCATATTGTAAGCACCCGATCCAAGAGCGATGATACCTATGACAAATAATGCCAATAACAGACTCAGGATTGTTTTCATTGTTTCACCTCATTAAATGATCTGGCATTGGTTCCAATAATACTGAGCAGTTTTAGCTATCAGTTATCTCATAGTACTTTTAATTACCATGCGAATCAATTTATGTTTTTGGAGAGAGGCATGTCTTTCCGGTCATTAATCCAAATCAATAAGATTTTTACCCCGGAAGTGTGCCGCTTAATTTGCATGATCCTGTCGTGTCAGTAGAGGCTGATGATTTCAGCTTTATTTGGATTGATAAAGAAACATTTGTTCGTATTTTTTGAATTGCTACGGCTGACTGTTTTCTAATCTGGCCTGAATATTTGCATAATTTAAATGTGGTGCAAACATTTCGATAAAATCGAAAATATAACCACGCAAATAACTATGGCGGCTTATGCCGATACGCGTTGTGCTGGATTCAAACAAGTGGCTGGCATCAATCGACCTTAGATTCTTGTCACGTTTGGCATCAAAAGCCATATTAGCCAGTATACCAACGCCTAATCCCAATTCTACGTAAGTTTTGATTATGTCTGAGTCGATTGCTGTCAATACTACATTAGGCTCCAATCCACAGTTTGCAAAAGCCTGATTAATTTTTGAGCGACCGGTGAAAGCGAAGTCATAAGTGATGATGGGATATTGATTGATCGCTTCCAATGTAAGTTTTTTTATCTTCAAGAGTGGATGCTTGGGGAGTACAATAACGCATCGATTCCATTCATAGCATGGCAGCATGACTAGTTCTTGAAAGTGTTCAATGGCTTCTGTGGCAATTGCGACATCCGCTTCGCCGGAAGTTACTAAGGCTGAAATTTGCATCGGACTGCCTTGACGCAGGATAAGCTTAACTTTCGGATATCGCGCGGTAAAGCGCTTGATTACGGCTGGTAAAGCGTAGCGAGCCTGTGTGTGTGTGGTTGCGATTGTTAGGGTTCCGCCCGCTTCATTGGTAAATTCCTGCGCGATTTTTTTTAGATTGTCGGCATCGCGGAGCATTTTGGTAGCCGTTTTTATGATCAGCTGCCCAGGTGGGGTTATCTGCACAATACGTTTACCATTGCGCAAAAAAATATCGACACCTAATTCGTTTTCAAGCATCTGGATCTGTTTGCTGATGGCCGGTTGAGAAGTGTGCAGATTCTTGGCTGCTTTGGATAGATTCATGTCTTGACGAGCGGTTTCACACAAATAGCGAAGTTGTTGAAGTTTCATAAGCGTACCTGGTAATAATAAATTGTTATATACATCTAATATAATATTATTTTGATTTATAAAAATGTATTGTTATCATAATAAATAACCCAAAAAGTAAATTGAAAGGCAGTTACTAAATCTATTCTGTCGGGTTCTCTGATCAATTTTTTTCACACTGCTCAGTTGGTTGTTATTGGCATGCGAAAGGTTATTATCGTTAGTTTTTGGTAGAATAACGAATTGGCCATTCTGTCTGTGTTGGTTGCATGTATCAACGATGCTGGAATGCTGAGTGATCACTGATCGATTCGATCAGGGTTGAAAAAATTCAAATAATTGGTGGTGGGTGAAATTGTTCTTAACTGAATAGCAGTAATAGGCATCCGGAATGGCGGGTTGCTTATTTTTGACAGGTTTTGGCAATTTCCATTAATGAAACAAGGATTGATTGATGAGTACGAATGTAGAGAATAAGCCTAAACAAGTGAGTTGGTTTAATGGTTGTGGCGGGCGGATTGGTATAGTAGTGGGTGAAAATGGTGAGCATGCCTATATTGGCGTGGCGTTAAGGCACGATGAAGATGATGATGTGGACCATATCATGAAGTATGGTGCTAAATTCCCTTTGGATGCAGCCTTGTTGCTGCCGGTGTCTAAACACTATACATAGATCCTGAATGCCTCTTGGAAGCGTCTTGAACAAATGAGCGAGGAAATTAAATATGTATCGCTATGATGAATATGATCAGCAAATAGTGAATGAGCGTGTCATGCAATACCGTGATCAGGTGCGTCGACGCCTCTCGGGGGAGTTGAGTGAGGAGGAGTTTCTTCCACTGCGGCTGCAAAATGGTTTGTATATGCAGATCCATGCTTATATGCTGCGTATCGCAGTACCGTATGGTCTGATCTCTTCTAAGCAGATGCGCATGTTTGCTCATATTGCACGAAAGTACGATCGTGGTTATGGTCATTTCACCACGCGTCAGAATATTCAATTTAATTGGCTTAAACTGGAGGATACCCCGGATATCCTGGCGGATCTGGCATCGGTTGAAATGCATGCTATTCAAACTTCCGGGAATTGTGTGCGGAACATTACCTCGGATGAATTTGCCGGTGTGGCACAGGATGAAGTGGTTGATCCACGTCCTTATGCGGAGATTTTGCGCCAGTGGAGCACTTTCCATCCGGAATTCGCATATTTGCCGCGAAAATTTAAAATCGCCATCAGTGGTGGAAAAGAAGATCGTGCTGCTATTTATGCGCATGACATCGGGTTGGCAGTGATAAAGAATGCGCGGGGTGAAATCGGCTTTCGGGTATTGGTCGGCGGTGGATTGGGACGGACGCCGATCATTGGCAGTGAAATATGTGATTTTGTGCCATGGCAGCATATCTTGACGTATGTCGAATCTGTTTTGCGTGTGTATAACGAATATGGTCGACGCGATAACAAATTTAAAGCGCGCATCAAAATACTGGTGAAAGCACTTGGGATAGATGAATTCAAGCGTCGGGTGGAGGCGGATTGGGCTGGTCTGAGAGATGGTCCGGGTACATTAACTATTGAGGAAGTCGATCGTGTTGCTTCTTTCTTTTCTGATCCGTCTTATGAAACATTACCCGATCATGATTCGAAATTAAATGAGTTCAAGGCGGATAGCCGCTCATTCTCGAACTGGTTGTCGCGTAACGTTAGACCTCATCGTGTTCCGGGTTATGCGATCGTTGTTCTGTCGCTGAAAAAACCGGGTAACGCCCCCGGCGATGCTACGGCTGAACAAATGGAAGCAGTCGCGGATTTGGCGGATCGATACAGCTTTGGTGAATTGCGCATCACGCATAAGCAAAATCTGGTATTGGCTGACGTCAGGCAGAAAGACTTGATTAGTTTATGGCAAGAGGCGACCGAGCATGAATTGACTACACCTAATATTGGCATGTTAACCGATATTATTAGTTGCCCCGGGGCGGAATTTTGCACCTTGGCTAATGCTCGTTCGATTCCGCTGGCAAAGGTGATTGCCGAATGTTTTGAAGATTTGGATTATCAGCATGATATCGGTGAGATTACGTTGAACATCTCGGGTTGCGTGAATGCTTGTGGGCAACATCATATTGGCAATATTGGGATCACTGGTGTGGAGAAGAAAGATCACGACGAATGGTATCAAGTTTCGATCGGTGGTGCGGAAGGCAACGACAGTTCGATTAGTAAAATTATTGGCCCGTCATTTACTTTCAATCAGGTGCCTGAAGTTATTGAACGCTTGATTCATGTGTATCTGCGTGAGCGTATGGAAACCGAGCGTTTCATTGAAACGGTACGTCGTATTGGTCATGCGCCATTCAAAGAGCATGTATACGCTACTGGCTTTATGGCTCAGGAAGAAAAGATTGCGGACAAACACATCGTGGAGCCTGCGCAGTACGAGGTTCCTTATTATTCCCCCAGGTTCTGATATCGATATGATCATAAAAAATAAAACCATCGTTGCGGACGATTGGACGGTCTTGCGGCTACAGGAGCATGATACTGCTGAGAACATAATAGTTTCAGCCGGAAAAGTCATTGTTCCGCTAAAAGTATGGCGAGCTCAACGCGAAACGTTACAGCAGCGTGAGAACATCGGCGTTTGGTTGGCTAGTGATGAGCGTGCGGAAGATTTAAAGGATGATATGCAAAAATTTTCTGTGATTGCGGTTGATTTTCCGAAATTTTCGGATGGCCGGGGGTATTCCATTGCGTATAACTTGCGTGCACGACTCGGCTATAAGGGTGAACTGCGGGCGATCGGCGATGTATTGCGTGATCAATTATTTTATATGCATCGGGTTGGTTTTGATGCTTTTGCGCCGCGTCCGGATCGCAAGATTGAAGATGCACTAAAAGGTCTCAGTGATTTCTCTGAGGTTTATCAGACTTCTTTTGATCCGGTTTTGCCCCTGTTCCGACGCGCGCAACGCAAAGGAAATTCCATTGTAGGTACGTTCAATGATTAATTTGCAACATAGAGTTGATCAGGTTGTGGCGGTTCTGACTGAAACTGTGCGTGATTATGCCCCGGTAGCGTTTGCTAATAGCCTGGGTGCTGAAGATATGGTGCTGACAGACATCATTGATCGACATCATATCGATATTGAAATGTTTAGTCTGGATACCGGACGTTTGCCGCAAGAAACTTATGATCTGATGCAAACTGTGCGAGAGCGTTACAAAACGGCATTGCGTATCTATTTTCCAAATGTAAGGCAAGTTGAGGAATATGTTGCTGAGCACGGTGTCAATGGTTTTTATCAAAGCGTTGATTTGCGTAAAAACTGCTGCTACATCCGTAAAGTGGAGCCATTGCGTCGTGCCTTGCAAGGTAAGCGAGGATGGGTCACTGGAATTAGACGTGAACAGGCAACAACTCGGGCGAACCTGAGCGTGTCTGCATATGATATGGACAATCGTATGCAAAAGATTAATCCACTACTGGAATGGACCCATGCGGAAGTTTGGGAATATCTCAAACGCTATGAAGTGCCCTATAACAAACTGCATGACAAATTTTATCCCAGTATTGGTTGTGCTCCCTGTACGCGCGCTGTTACACCGGGAGAAAACATACGTTCCGGTCGCTGGTGGTGGGAGATGCCGGAAACCAAGGAATGCGGATTACACACCGAAAAGATAGTTCAATCAAAATAATCGTGGTTATTTGCAATACCCTGTTTGTTTTTGTCAGAGCGATATCTCCAGAATTTGCATCATTTTATTTGTCGAGAAAAGAAAATGAATCATCGCGCCTTTACTCCTTTTGATGCACTGGAAAGTGAGGCGATACATACTGTGCGTGAAGTGGCGGCGGAATGTGTCAATCCTGTGCTGCTATGTTTCGGGGAAGGTCGCTACTGTTTTATTGTGTTTGGTTGAGAAAAGCATTTCGTCCCGGGCGGTTTCCATTTCCATTGTGATGCGACACATAATTTTCCTGAGGTTATTGTATTTTGGGATCAGCGAGTCAAATAATTGGATGATAGGAAATTGTGCGCAGCATGGCAGGTTCGAGTAAAAAGATAAGATGGCGCTGTATTCAGGAATGCAAAGTCGTGTTTTAGCATTTTATTTTTTTGGTTTTTTGTCACGAGGGTATTTATTAGGTTTCATTTGATGTTTGTTTGTATTGTAGAAATTACAAGTGAATTTTTCTCTATTCCTGCCCTGCGCATATAAAAAAATTATATCGCTATACAAGAATTGACAGATACAGCAGGAACTGTAAGGGAAGTAGTAAATCGAGCCAACACAATATGAATATAATAAATAACTCAGACCTGAAACTAAAGGGATGCACTATTCTAGTGGTGGAAGATAATGAATTGAATCAACAAGTAGCCCAGGCGCTACTCGAATATAATGGAGCTGTCGTATCGATTGCAAGTAACGGACAAGAAGCACTGGATGAGTTAAGTAAGGAAAATTTTGACTGTGTATTGATGGATGTTCAAATGCCTGTTTTGGATGGCTTAGAGGCTACAAAAATGATCAGGGCTAATCCGAAGTGGTCGAAAATATCGATTATCGCATTAACAGCCAATGCGGATCAGGATTATAGAGATTCATGCCGGAGTGCCGGTATGAATGATTTTTTAGTCAAGCCAATTGATCCGGAGCAACTAGTTATCATCATATCAAAGTGGCTGTTACCAGGATGAGTGGTTATAAAACTCAGGTGTTTGAAATTAGGCGGGCAATATTGCCGCAAATCATGATGGCTTATTTTCCCATTAGTAATAATAATTATTAAATTTATGGAATTATGACAAAAATGGATGCTACGTTTCATACCCGACAGGAAGCAACAACTACTTTATCAAATTTTAACTTTGGTTTCACAATCGCTGATCTCTATTGTCGTGACGGTTTGGTTAGATTGGATCAAGTATTTCTGGACTTTCTTCGTACCGGGGATGAGGCACTACATAAAAAATTAGAGCAGGCGCGTGCGCATCCTGACGATCTGTTGCCGAAAGACGAGTCTGCATTGCTGATTGAAATTGCACCTTGGCTGGAAGATTTCGTTGCCCGGTTGTTTAACATTGAGAATGAAGTGCAGCAGCTGGCGGTACAACATCATGAGCTGGCTCCGTTATATTTTTGCAAACGACAGTTTGTTCAGCGTCGTGCAAAGGGAAAAGTCAGTGATGCAGAATTGGCTGGCATCGATGGATTGACTCTTGAGAAGGAGCTGGCTGCAGAATTTGGGGAAGCTTTTTCTGAATTGGTTTTTGCTGTCAACGTGACGCACTGGATGGATACGGAAGCGGAGAATGAGTCCCGGTTGAATAAAGCGCTCCACTATGCTGCCTGGGCACTGCGAACGCCTGCTGGACAGCAACATACGCGGCAAGGTGTTTTGTTTAAGTCGCCTGCCAAATTAGATTTTCAGCATCTGTTGTCGTTAGAAACGGATGAATCGGCAGGATATCCAGTGCATCGGTTAAGTCACTTGCGTGAACGCAATGGTTTTGCGCTGACCGATACCGGAACAGATTTGATGGGTGCACTTGATGAAGCTAATTACTGTATCTGGTGTCATGAGCAAGGTAAAGATTCATGCTCTAAGGGTTTGGTGCAGAAATCTAAATCGCCGGATGAAGCACCAGCTTTCAAACGTAGTGAGCTGGGTGCACTGCTTGCAGGTTGTCCGCTTGAAGAGCGTATTTCCGAATTTCATAAGCTCAAGACACAGGGAGTCGCAGTCGGGAGTCTGGCTATGATCGTGCTGGATAATCCGATGTGTGCCGGAACCGGTCATCGCATTTGTAACGATTGCATGAAATCTTGTATTTATCAGAAGCAAGAACCGGTTGATATCCCGCAAGCCGAAACGAGAACGCTGAAAGATGTGCTGGCATTGCCATGGGGATTTGAAATTTATAGCTTATTGACGCGCTGGAATCCTTTGAATTTACACAGGCCAGTGCCAAAAGTGCCATCCGGCCGCAAGGTGTTGGTGGTCGGTATGGGGCCGGCCGGATATACACTCGCACATCATTTAATGAACGAAGGTCACACGGTGGTGGGTATTGATGGGCTTAAGATTGAATTTCTGCCGGAAGAGATTTCAGGGGTAAATTTACAGGGTGGGCGAGTGCCATTTCAAGCGATCCGATCGGCTAGCACGCTAGAAGAAAGCTTGGAGCAGCGTATGCCGGGCGGTTTTGGGGGGGTGGCAGAATACGGTATCACTGTGCGTTGGAATAAAAATTTTCTTAAACTAATTAGGTTGCTGCTGGAGCGCAGAGAAGAATTTGCGTTGTTTGGAGGTGTGCGTTTTGGTGGCACATTGACCGCCGATGATGCTTTTGCCATGGGGTTTGACCATGTTGCCCTGGCCGCAGGTGCTGGGCGGCCTACTGTTTTGGATTTGCCAAATGGATTGGCGCGTGGGGTGCGTGCCGCATCAGATTTCTTGATGGCCCTGCAGCTTACGGGCGCTGCGCAAAGTGATTCGATTGCGAATATGCAATTACGATTACCGGTGGTGGTAATCGGTGGCGGTCTCACTGCTATCGATACCGCAACCGAGGCATTGGCATATTACCCGGTGCAGGTAGAGAAGTTTCTGCAGCGCTATGAAATACTGATAGTAATACAAGGCGAAGACGCAGTCCGTGAGGCTTGGGATGATGAGGAGAAAAAAATTGCTGACGAGTTCCTTAATCATGCTCGAGCTATTCGAGCAGAACGTCAGGATGCAAAAAAAGCAGGACGCGCACCGCATATTATCAATTTGCTGCAAGGTTGGGGCGGTGCGACAATAGCTTACCGCAAACGTCTGATCGATAGTCCTTCCTATACATTAAATCATGAGGAAGTAGAAAAGGCACTGGAAGAAGGCATCTGGTTTGCTGAGGGAATGACTCCAAAGCGCGTTAATGTGGATCAGTGGGGACACACGCAATCGGTTCAATTTGGTGTGCAAAAACGGGATGAAACTGGCCAATGGCAAGATGCAGGCAACGTCGAGTTACCAGCCCATGCATTGCTGGTCGCTGCTGGTACTCAACCTAATACAGTGCTGGCACGGGAAGATGAGAAACTGTTCAAACTCAATGGCCGATATTTTGCTGCTTGCGATGAGGAAGGAAATCCAGCGCAACCAGAGTATGCAAATCCCAAACCTGAGACACCGATGGTATTGCTCAGCCGTTATCGGGATGATCGGGATGGCCGTTTTATAAGCTTCTTTGGTGATTTGCATCCATCCTATTCAGGTAATGTGGTGAAAGCGATGTCGAGCGCCAAGCAGGGTTATCCGGTGGTGCACCGGGTGCTGGAGCGTGTTAAACCGAAGTCGAGTCAGTCGACTCGGGAATTTTTTACAGGTCTTAACACTCAGTTGCGTCCAACGGTTCATAAAGTAGAAAGACTTGCGCCCAATATCATCGAGATTGTTGTGCATGCTCCGATGGCAGCGGAGCATTTCCAGCCAGGTCAGTTTTACCGTTTTCAGAATTATGCAACACTGGCAACAATTACTGGAGATACCCGGCTTGCAATGGAAGGTTTGGCGTTGACGGGTGCGTCGGTGGATATCGAGCTCGGGCTGGTTTCGCTTATTGTTTTGGAGATGGGGGGATCTTCTAATTTGTGTGCGATGTTGAAACCGGGCGAACCGGTTGTGCTGATGGGTCCAACCGGAACGCCGACGGAAATCCCCGAGAATCAGACTGTAGTATTGGTGGGTGGCGGTTTAGGCAATGCGGTGTTATTTTCTATTGGCGCAGCTGCGCGTGCAGCGGGATCGAAAGTATTATATTTTGCTGGCTACAAGAAATTGATTGATCGATATAAAGTGGCTGAAATTGAGGCTGCAGCGGATATCGTCGTGTGGTGCTGCGATGAGTCGCCTGGCTTTACAGCCACGCGTTCTCAGGATAAAAGCTATGTGGGGAATATCGTACAAGCAATGGTGGCATATGCCAGCGGCGAATTAGGTGCGCAACCGATAGCGCTGGCTGAAGCTGATCACATTATTGCAATTGGTTCAGATCGAATGATGGCGGCTGTTGGTGTGGCTCGTCATAACCAGTTGAAACCTTACTTGAAGGCAGATCATTTTGCTATTGGTTCGATTAATTCCCCTATGCAGTGCATGATGAAGGAAATTTGTGCGCAATGCCTACAACCGCATCAGGATCCGGAAACAGGAAAAATTACATATGTGTTTTCTTGCTTCAATCAAGATCAACCTTTGGATCAAGTGGATTTTTCTGGATTAAATACGCGTCTGCGCCAAAATACTGTTCAAGAAAAATTAACGAACCGATGGATCGATCGTTGTTTAAAGCATGGAGTATGAACTTCAGTGATTAATGAAGTAGAAAAAGAATCATTGCCAGATACGTCATTACCGGTTGATATAGTAAGAATGCGTCAGATGTTTCATGACAATTCTGTGTTAGTGCAGAAATTTTGCCTTAAATTTATTGAAGTTGCCAATAACACGCTATCAGAGATGGAAGTGGCGCAAGGGGAAAGAGATTTGCCAGCGTTGGGTCGTTTAGGACATAAATTAAAATCTTCAGCCAGAACAATCGGCGCATTAAGTTTTGCTGATATTTGCGAGGCGCTTGAGAAGGCGAGTGCCAATAACAATTGGTTTGATGCTGAATCATTGATGGTAAAAATTCGACTCTTGTTGAAGCAGATTACAGAGCAATTAGAAAATGAGTTGAGTCAATTAAGTGAATAAGATTCTTAGCAAAGAATCTCGATGATTATTTAATCCCGATGATCCCGTAAGGATTCTTAATTGAAATTTGATAGAAGTATAGTAGTGGGATATTTATCCATCCAGACTGGATTGTTTAATCCGACGTAGTATTAATGACTGCAAAAAAATTGTGTGAGTTATCAGAAAATCATGCGATATCAAGTTTTTCCTGATCCATTTAATGCATTATGCCCAAATTGATTTATAATTCGCAGTTCGTTAAAAGATTTTAACTCAATATTAGTTCTTATTTGCAAGCAGATAGGTAAGAAAAGGGAGATTATCAATGCATATAGGCATACCGGCAGAGATTCGCAGCGGAGAAACGCGTGTAGCCGCTACACCGGAGACCGTGAAAAAATATACTGCCAAGGGTGTTCATAAGGTTTTAGTCCAGTTAGGTGCCGGTGCGGGTGCCAGTATTCCAGATTCAGCCTATCAAGAGGCGGGTGCAATGATAGTGACTGATGTGGCTGAATTGTATGCGCAATCACAAATTGTGCTCAAAGTGCGTGGTCCGGAATCCAATGAGTTAGCGATGATGCGCAAGGATGCGGTATTGTTGGGATTGTTGTCTCCACACCAGGAGGATGGCGTGAATGCACTTGCACAGCATGGATTGACCGCATTTGCAATGGAGAAATTGCCGCGTATTTCGCGTGCGCAGAATATGGACGTTTTGTCATCACAAGCCAACATTGCGGGCTATAAGGCGGTGATCGTAGCGGCAAATATCTATCAAAAATTTTTTCCAATGTTGATGACGGCAGCGGGTACTGTCAAGGCGGCACGAGTTTTGGTTTTGGGTGCGGGTGTTGCTGGATTGCAGGCTATTGCAACCGCGAAAAGACTAGGTGCCGTGGTTGAGGCGTTTGATGTGCGTCCCGCGGTTAAGGAGCAGGTGGAGAGTTTGGGAGCGAAGTTTGTAGAAGTTCCGCTCAGTGATGAAGAAAAAGCTCAGGCTGAGACAGCAGGTGGATATGCGGCTGAAATGTCGGATGATTACAAGCGACGGCAAGGAGAATTAGTTCATGAGCGTGCGATTTCAGCAGATATTATTATTACCACAGCACTAATTCCAGGGCGTCCGGCACCTGTTTTGATCAAAGAGAGTACCGTTCAGGCGATGAAGCAAGGTTCGGTTATTGTGGACATGGCGGTTGAAGCTGGGGGTAACTGCCCATTATCCGAACTAAATAAGAACGTGATTAAACATGGCGTACATCTGATTGGTATTGCGAATCTTCCCGGTTTGGTGGCAGCCGATGCTAGTACTTTATATGCACGAAATCTAATGAATTTCCTTAACTTGATGCTTGATCAAGAAAATGATGCACTAAAAATAGATCGCTCAGATGAGATTATCGCGGGAACATTGTTGTGTGCAGGCGGAGATGTTGTCGGGAAGCCATAATCACCCGCGATAAAGTAAAAAACACTTTTTAGTTGTTGCATTGAGAAAGTACAGTTAACGAATTTTAAAGGAGTAAATATGATTGGTGAAATTGATCCGGTTATTATCAATCTAACTGTTTTTGTGCTGGCAGTTTTTGTTGGTTATCATGTTGTGTGGAACGTTACACCGGCTTTGCATACCCCTCTGATGTCAGTGACTAATGCTATTTCCGGTATTATTCTCGTCGGTGCAATGTTGGCTGCAGGACCGACTGAGACTGACTGGGGTGTTTGGTTAGGTGCTGCTGCGGTTACGCTGGCAGCAATCAATGTTTTTGGTGGATTTCTGGTGAGTCAACGGATGCTGGAGATGTTCAAGAAAAAAGATAAAAAAGGAAACGCGTAATGTCAGCAAATATGGTAGCACTTGCATATTTAGTTGCTTCAGTATTTTTCATACTTGCACTAAAAGGCCTAAGTTCGCCTGAATCTGCGCGTCGTGGAAATTTGTTTGGCATGGTGGGTATGGCGATTGCAGTAGCCACAACTTTGACGCTTACGCAGAACTGGCTTTTGATTCTGGGATGTATTGCGATGGGAGGTATCATTGGCGCGATTGTAGCGCAACGTGTTCAGATGACAGCAATGCCAGAACTGGTTGCTTTTATGCATTCACTGGTTGGTCTGGCAGCAGTATTTATTGCGGTTGCGGCGGTTAATAATCCGGTTTCATTCGGTTTGCCAGAGATTCTTCCTGGGGGTAGTAAGCTGGAATTGTTTTTGGGTACCTTTATTGGTGCCATGACATGGTCTGGTTCAGTCATCGCCTTCCTGAAATTGTCAGGACGCATGAGTGGCACTCCGATTGTTTTCAGCGGTCAGCATATGCTTAATTTGCTGTTGGCAATCATCATGATCGGATTTGGTCTATGGTTTTTCTTTAGCGAAACGACGAACTGGACCGCGTTTATTGCAATGACCGCAATTGCTTTCATCTTGGGATTCCTGATTATTATTCCTATTGGCGGCGCTGATATGCCGGTGGTGATATCCATGCTTAATTCCTATTCGGGCTGGGCTGCTGCAGGTATTGGTTTTTCTTTGGGCAATCCAATGTTGATCATCGCAGGGTCACTGGTAGGCAGTTCTGGTGCGATTCTCTCGTATATCATGTGTAAGGCCATGAATCGACCATTTCTATCAGTTATATTGGGTGGTTTTGGCAGTGATGGCGGAAGCGCCGCGGCGACAGATGATGGTGTACAGAAGACATACCGCAGTGGCAGTGCGGAAGATGCTGCTTTCTTAATGGGTAATGCTGACAGCGTCATTATTGTTCCTGGATATGGTTTGGCCGTTGCGAGGGCGCAGCATGCTGTGAAGGAATTGGCTGAAATATTGCACGAAAAAGGCGTTAACGTTCGATTTGCGATTCATCCGGTAGCGGGGCGTATGCCGGGACATATGAATGTGTTACTGGCTGAAGCTGAGATCCCTTATGAACAAGTCCTGGAAATGGATGAAATCAACAGCGATTTTTCAAACACAGATGTTGTGTTGGTACTGGGTGCGAATGATGTGGTGAATCCGGCGGCGAATGTTCCCGGTAGCCCGATTTATGGCATGCCGATACTGGATGCGCATAAAGCGCGTACCGTTATGGTGGTTAAACGCAGCATGGCTGTAGGTTACGCTGGCCTTGATAACGACTTATTTTATATGGATAAGACTATGATGATATTCGGGGATGCTAAAAAAGTCGTTGAGCATATGGTCAAAGCCTTGTGATGAATGAAGAAGTATTGACTAATGGTAGGCTGAAATCAGGAGAACAACTGCATGAAGAGCTGTTCTTCTTTTTCCAATATATTGAATGGCGATTTATGATTTGAGACTAAGTGTCAAGATCATTAAAAGGATGAGGTTTTGCAATACCGAATCCTTGAGCATAGTTAATGCCAATTTCTTGTAATTTTGCAATGATATCATCAGTCTCAACTAATTCGGCAATCGTTTTGACATTGGCTTTTTGAGCAAGCTGATGGATGGTTTTTATCTTGGTTAGATCTTCGTCGTCGCGAAGTATGTTGCAAACAATGCTACCATCAATTTTCAAGTAGTCCACTTTAATTTTGCTCTGTAGATTTAATGATTCAGGATTATCGCTAAAGCTGCAAAGTGAAACCAAGCAACCTAGTTCATGAATTTTTTGTGTGAAGATATGTATATCTGTTATATTATTTTTTGCATCTGAGACCTCAATTTCGAAGCAAAGATTGGAGCCCGCGACTTTGGTTTTTCGTAATTGATCTTGAATAAAATCGGGGAAGGCTAAGTCTTTTAAAGTATCTTTGGCCAAATTAAGGTGAAATACCGAATTGGCTCCGGGGTGAGCCGACATCCATTGAACAATATGGCTAATGATCCACCGATCCAGCTTAGGCATCATTTGAAATTGATCGACGAGAGGTAAAAATGAACCTGGAGGCATCAAGTTATTTTCTTCCTCATGCATTCGAATCAGAATCTCATAATGTAAGGAAGATGAATTAGGAGACTTGATGGGAATTATTCTTTGACAATAAAGATTAAACTCTTCTCCATCAATTGCTTGAGCAATGCGCGCAGCAGTAATGCCTGGCCTTGATGACGATGGTTGATTGTTTTGTTGAAGCTTTATATCATTATCAGTTGAAGCAACAATAGATTGTTGTTTTAACTCGAGTTTTATTTTATTCTCATCTTTATTGTTTTTTGAGGATGTGCGACTTTTTTCTTGCGCGCGCGGGGTGTGCAACGTATAGAAGCCGATAGCTTTTCCTTTATTGTCAATGTGAGGAAGATATTGTTCTGTGAAAATATAGGGAAAACCCTTGATAGACTTGAGAACTCTTTCGTTGTGTATTGTTTTCCCAGTTAAGATTTTTTCAATATTATTCTGAATATCAGAGAAGAATTCTTCATTTGAAAATTCTGTTAAAAAATGACCATCAATCTGATCAGGATTTAATCCAAACCATCGGCGGAAAATTCGATTATGGTATCGACAGCGGAGTTCGGTATTGAAATAGGCCAACATCACAGGAAAATTTTCATCAATAAATTGTGATTTTATCTTGTTTTCTGAAGCTGTTTTTTCGGCCCAAAGCCGATGTTTAATCTCATTTCCGAGTCTTTCCTTAGTAATACTAAGCTGATTACCAAGGTTTCTGGTATTTTTCTCAGCATGCGCTAACTGAATGACTACTATTAATATTGCGAAAAGCAAAAAAAACCATAATACAGGTAACCAATGGGAGGGGAGTTCATTGGTAAAATATGTATCTGCAATGATAATAATCAATAGAATCAATGCGCTAAAAATAGTCAAGTAAGGTTTGACGTTATTTAATAATGGATTCTTTTGCACGGTAATTCCTTATTCCTGATGGCATAGATTAAAATGCGCTGCTACAATATATAAAGTATTTTTATTTGGTTTTTTAACTGTGAGTGGAAAGCGGTTTATTAAATAACCAGAATTTCCATAGATCAGAGCGTGTTATTACAAAGTCATTTAAAGCAATCTCGTTCGATGTTGTTATGGTTAATCGGCTAACTTTTCCATTCTTGATTGCTGTATATAAGGGTAGAAACCAATTGTGTTCCATATTTTTGAGAGTTTCGCGCCATTCATAAGCATTCTTGTATTTTGCTGGACTGCGTAGCGAGTCCAATACTACGAGATGATTACCCGGTATCTCAGTTTGGAGCCAATTGTTAACATCAATAGGTAAATTTAAGTGATTAATACTGCTGGCTAGTGCTAGTGACTGAGAAAAGTCATCATTGCTCCATATATGTGTATAAGGAGAATGTATTGACTGAAGTATGTTTCCTCCTCCTCCAAGCCAAATACTATTGATGATCAGTTCACCGCGAGATTCGCGGGCTTGGTTAATGGGGTGCTCATGCAGCAGCATTTGTACTTCGTTAAAGATTTTATGCCAGATGATACTGTCTTTGCCTGTCGGCAAGAAATTATTAATGTTTTTGCATGTGACTTGACTGAGTGGATATGTTTGTATTTCAGGTGCCCTAGGTATTTGAATGTACCAGCGATGCGGATGGAAAGCTGAAAAAATAAAATTCGCGTTACCGAGATCCCGATTCAAGTCCTGTACGAGCTGCTCCGCTTCTTCTGGAGAAATTTTGAAAGATTGGCTATCTGCTAGCATGATATGGTTTTGTTCAATTCGGAGATGAACAGGATCGGCACACATCCAGAAATCTTTACTTGTTTTTGCCAATGAGGGAGCATCAATGTTTAACATCAATGGTGCAATAGGCCAGCTTTCATGTTGTTGCTCCAAATTAAATTGCTTACACAACCAAGTTTCCATTTCAAAAGATGAATTTGCTGTGGAAATGCCTTTAGATAGTAGTGTTTCTAAAGAATGAATTGATAAACCATCGTAGATTTCTAACTGTGAAGTCTCGGACCAAAATAAATTGGGAATTAAAAGGTTAATATTCATTATGAGAGAATGAGATACTCCAAAAATGTGTTGTAGAGTCAGTGGCCGGGTTGATACTGATACAAATTCGAAGTAATGCCATATGTATGAATGAAACCGGGTCAGGCGTGGAAAGGTATTGTGTTTACACGTATAATGTACAGAAGCTAAGTCTATTATTTTAAATTGACAGAATTTTTCTTGCAAATTGCATTTTTGAATTCTTGGAGAGATTATGTATCAGCATATAAAGGTGCCTAGTAAGGGAGAGCGCATTAAGGTTAATGATGATTATTCATTAGTGGTGCCCGACAATCCAATAATTCCTTTTATTGAAGGCGATGGAATTGGTGTTGATATTACTCCAGTGATGCGTAGTGTTGTTGATTCAGCCATTGAGAAAGCTTATGGAGCGCAACGAAAGATTTCATGGATGGAAATTTATGCGGGCGAAAAATCAACTCAAATTTATGGACCAGATGTATGGTTGCCGGAAGAGACATTGCAAGCTGCTGAAGAATTTGTGGTTTCAATTAAAGGTCCGTTAACAACTCCGGTTGGCGGTGGAATCCGTTCAATTAATGTAGCTTTACGCCAACAACTGGATTTATATATTTGTTTGAGACCTGTACGCTATTTTTGTGGCGTTCCAAGTCCATTAAGAAATCCAGAAAAAACAGATATGGTTATTTTTCGTGAAAACTCTGAGGATATCTATGCGGGCATAGAATGGGAAGCGGAATCAGAATCTGTGATAAAGGTTATTGATTTTCTGATTAAAGATATGGGGGTGACTAGTATACGTTTTCCTCGATCTTCTGGTATCGGTATTAAACCGGTTTCAAAAGAAGGAACGGAGCGTTTTGTTCGAAGAGCGATTCAGTATGCCATTGATAACAAACGTAAGTCGGTTACATTGGTGCATAAAGGTAATATTATGAAGTTTACTGAAGGCGCATTCAAAAAGTGGGGTTACGCATTGGCTGCTCGTGAATTCGGAGCGGAGCTGCTGGATGGCGGACCGTGGATGAAGTTACCCTCGACAATGGGTGGAGTTATTATCAAAGATGTAATTGCTGATGCTTTTCTTCAACAAATCTTACTTCGCCCAGAAGAGTATGATGTTGTTGCAACACTGAATTTGAATGGAGATTATATATCCGATGCTTTGGCTGCGCAGGTGGGTGGGATTGGGATAGCACCCGGCGCTAATCTCAGCGATATAGTGGCGGTTTTCGAAGCAACACATGGCACAGCACCTAAATATGCTGGAAAAAATCAAGTAAATCCTGGTTCAATAATACTATCAGCGGAAATGATGCTGCGACATATTGGTTGGATTGAAGCTGCTGATAAGATTATTAAATCTATGGAAAAGACTATTCAGAACGGAATTGTTACTTATGATTTCGCCCGGCAGATGACTAACGTTAAGAAAGTTTCCTGCTCGGATTTTGGTAATGCAATGATTAATTCTATGAGTTAAGCACTAACGGAATGTTATTTTATTGGGTATCGAGGTAGATGGAAAAGCTCTAAAGTAATGTAATACCCCTTGCTAGGTGTAGTACAACAAAGCAAAGGGGCTCTTATATAGAGAAAATTTTTTATTGTTTTGGCCAGTTTATAAGACTAAGTTTCTAGGCCAGTAGTTATGAAAGTTAGGTGGCCTGGATATTTGAGGCTTGTTTCCCTTTTGGTCCCTGAGTGACATCAAAGCTCACTTTTTGACCTTCTTTAAGGGTTTTAAAACCAGACATATTGATTGCCGAGAAGTGTGCAAACAAATCCTCGCTACCGTCATCAGGAGTAATAAAACCAAAACCTTTAGAATCATTGAACCATTTTACTGTACCTGTTGCCATTTCTACTTCCTATATAAAAACTGGGCCGGAAACCCTAATACTATTTGAAATTCAAGACTATTTATGAACAAAATCGATCCATAAAAAACTTGAAACCAAACGCCATTTGCTGTTTTACGCAAATCCTGGATTAAAGTCAAGCGGTAGTCTCTCCACCATGAAATGAATTTGAAGGCGTTGTCGCATTTCCAATGAATAAAACTGAGTGATTAGATTCTGCCTTGTTCATTATGCGAGACATAGCAATCGACCCGAATGGAATATACGCTACAAACAACAAATCTAGCGCAAGTAGGAGCATTTCTGGAAGAGGATGCAGGATGTCATGCTCAAATGTATGCAATTTCTTTATGAGCTGATCACGTATATTAAGATAAAGCAGTATAAACCGAATACTCGCCCTGTTGGTGTGCCTGAGAGAAAACGTTGAGTACTTTACTTCGCTTTGGTTATCGATTACATCCGCATAAGGTCTACAACCAAGGTAGTCAGGGCAGTGGGGTGTCATCTATTATGTGGTCCATTGCGCTCACAAATTCAGTTTGTGAGCATCTGAGTGAGAGATCAATGAGGTTATTTGCTTGCGTTTATCTCCTTGGATTTTCGTGTCATAACGGTTCGAAGCTCGTCAATTTTACAAAGCAAAGGCGCCAGACTGCAGGAAAAGCTATGCATCATCGAATTTACCAAATCACGATCAAAGTATTCTAACGATAATGCCTTGGTGAAATTAAGAATGATGTTGTTGCTTATAGACAAACTTGCCGGATATACCCATTTAACGGTTTATTGAAAAACGATTGCTGTATTCTGTACTGGCTTCTCGTAAATTCAGCTTTTATTGTTTCTGTTTTTTCAGGAATTATCATTGACAACAACGTAAAGAACGAGAAATATTGTTGTAACATATGATGACCTCTCAAAAAAGTTGAAATCATCGCCGTATGGAGCTTTACATTTCAGGTCGTGAATAACTTTCGAACAACTGAATCAAATACACTTTAAGAATCGGTGACGCTGATGCAGTTGCAGAGCATTAAATAAGGGCTATTCTATACATTGTTGCTGCACTCAAACAGATTGTGTAATGATGCAATAGTAATACAAGCGAAACATTTTTAACTTGAGCCGAAATAGAATTAAGTTTGATACCCAATTTTATTAATCTTCTTTGAGATTCATTTCTTGTATCGTTCTGTATTTAAAATACTGTGGTGATGCCATTTTTGCGATTAAGAGAAAAGTAATTGTCTCAAGATACTTGAAAATTTTGTCGTAATCGTTAAATATGTTTATATCTCTAGTGTAGTAGAGTCTTTTTGTACTATATTTTATGATTGAAAATTTATCAGTTTGAATAGGAAACATTCATGACGGAAAGTAAGTCTGAAACCGTTAAGCTTTCGCAAGAGAAGGTTAAGTACAAACCTCCCCCTCTTTATAAAATTTTACTATTGAATGATGACTTCACTCCAATGGAGTTTGTAGTTGAAGTACTAAAGTCGTTTTTCTCCATGAATCAAGAACAGGCGACATTGATAATGTTAAAGGTACATACAGAAGGAGTGGGTGTGTGTGGTATATACCCTGGTGATATTGCAAGTACTAAAGTCAAGCAGGTCATTGAATTTAGTAGAAGAAATCAGCATCCACTTAGGTGTGTAATGGAGGAAAACTAAAATGATTGCACCAGATTTAGAAGTTAGCTTGCACATGGCGTTCGTAGAGTCGAGACAAAAGCGCTATGAATTCATTACGGTAGAACACTTGTTGTTGGCGATGCTAGATAATGCTAGTGCTGCTGAAGTATTAAATGCCTGTTTGGTAGATATAGAAGATTTGCGAACAGTACTAGTAGATCACATAACACATCATACCCCGGTAATTAAAGGTGATGAAGAGGTTGATACGCAACCTACACTGGGTTTTCAGCGAGTTATTCAACGTGCCATATTGCATGTTCAGTCATCTGGAAAAAAGGAGGTAACTGGTGCGAATGTATTAGTATCGATATTTGGAGAAAAAGATTCGCATGCAGTTTATTTCTTGCATCAAAGAGGCGTGACACGTTTGGACGTAGTGAATTACATTTCTCACAGTATTAAGAAAATATCACAGGAAAATGATACTAAAACTGCGAATGAGAGCGATACGGAGCATGAGTTAGGCTCTGCTGGACTGCTTGAGAATTATACGGTAAATCTAAATCACTTGGCGTTAATAAATAAAATTGATCCTTTGGTGGGGCGTGAAAAAGAAATCGAACGTGTAATACAAATCCTGTGTAGGCGCCGTAAAAATAATCCATTACTGGTTGGAGAGGCAGGTGTTGGGAAAACTGCAATCGCAGAAGGTTTGGCAAAACGAATTGTCGAGGAAAATGTGCCCGAATTACTTTTAAAGCATCAGATTTACTCGCTCGATATGGGGGCTTTATTAGCGGGTACAAAATACCGGGGAGATTTTGAGCAGCGCTTAAAAACTTTACTGAAGCAATTGACTGATAATCCTGCTGCAATTCTATTTATTGATGAGATTCATACGCTTATTGGTGCTGGTGCTGCCTCGGGTGGAGTTATGGATGCTTCAAATTTGCTAAAACCGATTCTAAATACTGGGCAATTGCGTTGTATCGGTGCGACAACTTTTAGTGAGTATCGTGGAATTTTTGAGAAAGACCATGCATTATCAAGGCGTTTTCAGCAGATAGAAGTCAACGAGCCGAGCGTGGATGAGACAGTCGTCATTTTACGAGGTCTGAAGTCACGCTATGAGCAGCACCACAAGGTTAAATATACCAGTAGCGCATTGGTTTCTGCTGCAGAATTATCAGAAAGATACATTAATGATAGACATTTACCAGACAAAGCCATAGATGTGCTTGATGAAGCTGGTGCTGCGCAGCGACTATTGCCAAAATCAAAGAAACGCAAGGTTATTGGTAAAGGAGAAATTGAAAGTGTGGTCGCTAAGATCGCAAGAATTCCGTCACAGAATATCTCTACAAATGATCGTAGTAAGTTAAAAACTTTGGGGCGTGATATGAAAGCAGTTGTTTTTGGGCAAGATAATGCAATTAATACATTAACAGCAGCTATTAAGATGGCAAGAAGCGGACTGGGTAATTCAAGAAAGCCAGTTGGCTCTTTTCTTTTTACAGGTCCAACAGGTGTGGGGAAAACTGAAGTAGCGAGGCAATTGGCTTATGCTTTGGGTGTTCATTTGCATCGTTTCGATATGTCCGAGTATATGGAACGTCACGCAGTATCACGGCTGATTGGTGCGCCACCTGGTTATGTGGGGTACGATCAGGGCGGATTATTAACTGAGGCGGTGATTAAACATCCCTATTCGGTTTTATTATTGGATGAGATCGAGAAAGCGCATTCAGATATTTTTAATATCCTTCTGCAAGTTATGGATTATGGAACATTGACTGATAATAATGGGCGTAAAGCGGATTTACGTAATGTCATCATTATCATGACAACAAATGCAGGTGCTGAAGCACTTACAAAATCTTCAATCGGGTTCACAAAATCAAATTCTGCTGGTGATGAATTAATTGATATTAAAAAATTATTTACTCCCGAATTTCGTAATAGGCTTGATGCGATTGTTTCTTTTGCTCCCTTAGATCAAGAAATTATTTTGCGAGTCTCTGATAAGTTTTTGATTCAGCTTGAGAGTCAGTTGCAAGAGAAAAAGGTCGAGGCAACGTTTACGGAGAGGTTGCGTAAATATCTTGCGAAACATGGTTTTGATCCGTTAATGGGCGCGCGACCCATGGAACGCTTAATCCAGGACACAGTTCGTAGTGTGCTTGCCGATGAATTATTGTTCGGGCGCTTAGTCAATGGTGGTAAAGTGACGATTGATATGGATAATGATGGCAAAGTAATACTATTATTTGAAGAAGAAACTGTAGTTATTTGATTAATAGACTGAATTCGATTTCGCGCAAAAAAATCTTTTAAGTATATTTTGTAGAGAATGACGGAACATTACCAAGTTTAAAAATTTTTTCTTAATTGCCCAGAGGCTGTTTTAGCAGGTTTGATCTAGATACAAACATACAGATATTGAGTAGGTTATGTCTCTGTTATTTCAGTGTTATTCATAATCTGTGCAGGATGCTTTGCTAGAATGGTGATGCGGTTCAATAACTTTCTAGAGCGATCTTTCCCGGGAGAAACCTGCCTTATAGTGCTTCTTCAAGCTCAGGATTTTCCTGCCGACACATATCAAGCGGATTGTCCAAGACTTGTCTGGATTATTTCTTACTTATATTCCTACCATGCACGATTCGATACAGCACCGGCAATACCAGCAAAGATAACAGAGATTGAGATAATGTACTGCCAATCATCACCGTTGCGAGTGTACGTTGTACTTCGGCGCCGGTACTGGTGCTGAGCGCCATGGGCAGGAAACCCAATGATTCCACCCAAGTCGTGATCAGAACCGGACGTAATCGCATGAGAGAACCGGTTCGAATGGCGTCGTCGAGTGTGAGCCCCTGCTGTCGCAGATCGCGAATAAACGACAACAACACCAAGCCATCCAATACCGCTACGCCAGACATGGCGATGAACCCTACACCGGCGGAAATCGACAAGGGAATGTCGCGTAGCCATAAAGCCGCGATTCCACCGGTGATTGCCAAGGGAACTGCACTAAACACCAGCAAGCTATCGCGAAAGCTGCCAAGCATGGTGTAAAGCAGAAAAAATACTAGACAAAGCGCCAGTGGAATGACAATCTGCAAGCGTTCCGCTGCCAGAATCAGCTGCTCGAATTGTCCGCCCCAGGCAAGCCAGTAGCCCGCTGGAATTTTTATTTGCTTCTCGATGAGTTTTTCTGCTTCATTGACGAAAGAGCCGATATCGCGTCCACGTACATTCGCAGTGATTACCACCCGGCGCTTGCCGTTCTCGCGGCTGATTTGATTAGGGCCTGTGACAATTTGCAGATCGGCTACTTCGCCTAATGCGACGTAGATGGGCAAAGCGGCAACTGGTGTATTCTGGCCTCCGGGCATATTCAGTACCGGAAGTTTGATTGGCAAGCGCTTAAGTGTTTCGATATCACCGCGAATCTGTTCCGGTAAACGCACTTGCAGTTCGAAACGGCGATCGCCCTCGAAAATCAAACCGGTAGTTCTGCCACCAATCGCAATATTGATGGCATCCTGTACATCGCTGCCATTGAGACCGTAACGCGCCATTTTTGTCCGGTCCATTTGAATTGATAATACCGGCAGCCCCGTGATTTGTTCGATCCGTACATCTGCTGCACCAGGAACGGCCTTGACGATTTTTTCAATCTGTTCAGCGACATTGAGCATCACGTCGAGATCATCGCCAAATACTTTTACCGCGACATCCGCACGCACCCCGGATAATAGTTCGTTAAATCGCATCTGTATCGGTTGCGTGAATTCATAGTTATTGCCTGGCACTTTTAGTACCGCTTGTTCCATCGCCGTGATTAATTCTTCTTTGTTGCGATACTTTTCAGACCATTCGGATTGCGGTTTTAGAATGATAAAAATATCCGCGACGCTGGGTGGCATCGGGTCGGTGGCAATCTCTGCGGTACCGATTTTAGAAAATACCCGACTGACTTCAGAAAATTTCTTGATCGTTGCTTCCAACTCATTCTGCATTTCAATGGCTGTACTCAGACTTGTGCCGGGTATCCGAATTGCATGCAGTGCGATATCTTCTTCATCGAGACTGGGAATGAATTCACTGCCCATGCGTGTAGTCAGCAACAGGGACAATACCACAATGACAGCGGCGATGGTAACCGTCAATCCCTTGTTATCCATGACGGCATCCAGTGTAGGGGCATAGATTTTCTTAGCCCATAGCACGGTAGCTCCCTCTTTTTCCATCATCTTTCCAGAGAGGAACATAGCTACGGCTGCCGGTACAAATGTCACCGATAGAAATACCGCTCCTAACAATGCCAGTAGAACCGTGAAGGCCATAGGATGGAACATTTTTCCTTCCACTCCGGACAATGCGAATACCGGTAAATAAACTACCATGATAATAATTTGTCCGAACAGCAGCGCCCGCCTTACTTCCTTGGAAGCATCAAAAACAATTTCGAAGCGCTCAGCAGGCGTCAATTCTCGCCCCAGCCGTCCTTGTTCAAGGGAAAGGCGGCGGATACAGTTTTCGACAATAATGACAGCACCATCGACGATAATGCCAAAATCAAGTGCACCTAGGCTCAGCAGATTGGCGCTGACATTGTTGGCCACCATGCCGCTGATAGTGAACAGCATTGACAGAGGAATAATCAGGGCGGTAATCAGGGCGGCACGCAAGTTACCAAGTGCTATGAACAATACGACAATGACCAATGCGGCGCCTTCCAGCAGATTATTTGAAACTGTACTGATGGTTTTGTCGACCAATGTGGTGCGGTTATAAACAGGTGTTGCAACCACACCGGCAGGCAGACTACGGTTGATTTCGGCCAGTTTTTCCGCTGCTGCCTGTGAAACGATGCGGCTATTTTCCCCGATCAGCATATGTGCCGTGCCCAACACTACTTCCGTGCCGTTCTGGGTTGCGGCGCCAGTGCGTAACTCCTTGCCAATCAGTACATCAGCCACGTTTTTGATTCGTATCGGCACGCCTTGATTACTGCTCAGAATGATCTCGCCGATTTCGGCCAGATTCACCACCTGCCCGGGCACTCTGACCAGATACTGTTCGCCGCTTTTCTCGATATAGCCGGCACCTACATTGAGATTATTACGTTCCAGCGCAAGCACTAAGTCTTGCAATGTGAGTCCGAATGAAATCAATTTCTCAGGATAAGGTGTCACATGAAATTGCTTGACATAACCACCGACGGAGTTGACTTCAGTGATTCCTTCCACCATACGCATTCGCGGCTTGATAATCCAGTCTTCAATCTCGCGCAAATCAGTCGCTGTATACGGAGTGCCATCCGGCTTGCGCGCATTTTTTTCCGCATCGACAGTCCACATGAAGATTTCACCCAGACCTGTGGAAATAGGTCCCAGCGTAGGTACGATTCCGGCCGGTAACCGGCTTCTGGCTTCCTGAATCCGTTGACTGACCAATTGCCGTACCAGATAAATGTCAGTGCCGTCCTTAAAAATTACCGTAACTTGCGATAACCCATAACGCGAGAGAGATCGGGTGTATTCAAGATTGGGCAAACCGGCCATCGCCATCTCAATCGGAAAGGTGATACGTTGCTCAGCTTCCAGAGGTGAATAACCGGGGGCTGTGGTGTTGATTTGTACCTGCACATTGGTGATGTCCGGCACAGCGTCAATGGGTAGTTTGAGGTAGTTGTAGATGCCAAATGCAGCCATTGCCAGCACCGCTATCAGCACGATACCGCGTTGATAGATGGATAGATGTAAAATGCGTTCAAACATGATGGTGATTTCCGCTTTGATCAGATGTGCTTTAATGGTCGTGCGTTGTGCCCGCTTTACCCAGTTCTGCCTTAAGTGCAAAACTGTTTCCCCCGGCGTATTGTTCACCGCGGGCAAATCCTTCGAGGACTTCAACCATGTCACCATCACTGCGCCCCAGCTTCAAAGGACGAATTTCGAAATACTGGTCATAGCGGCCGAATACTACCGACGAGTCATGGAACGTTTGAATGGCATCAACAGAAACGGCGACAGGTACTGCGATTTCCTCCGCCACCAGCTCAGCGTTTATAAACATACCGGGACGCCACTTGCCATCAGCATTATCCAGCTCAACCCGGGCTGTTGCCGTGCGTGTTTGTCCGCCGATCAGGGTGGAGATGTAAGTCACGGTTCCTTCACTCTCTATATCATAAGCCGTTGCTTTAACGGCAACTTTCTGGCCCACCCGAATCACGTTCAGATCCTTTGGATAAACCGTAACAGCCGTCCATACTGTCGATACATCCGCGACAGTATAAATTTCCCTGTCTTCCTTGAGCACTTCACCAAGAGCAACAGCCTTGGCAATAATGATTCCGGAAATTGGGGCGCGTATTTCATACTGAGTAATGTTTGTTTTCAAGAATCTGGATTCGGGTTGCACGCCTAAAGCGCGTAATTTGGTTGCAGCCAATTCCAAGGCAATTTGGGCTTCATTCCATAACTCTTCCGCCAAAAGAAATTCCTGCTTGGCGCTGATTTTTTCTTCCCACAATTGTTTTTCTCGCTCGTAAGTCGTTTTTGCCAGTACCAGTCGTTTTTTTGCCACAGAATATTGACTGCGCAAGTCTGCCAGCATCGGGCTTTCGATGACGACCAGGACATCATTTTTTTTTACGTGCTGGCCATGATGGGCATGCACCGCACTCACCATGCCGGGAACCCGTGGCACTACGCGCACGATGTTGTGTTCATTGAAGATTACCTCTCCCGGAAGTCTCAGTTTGGGTTTGATAATCGCCGCTTCCGCGGTGAGTAGCTCGATACCCATACTTTTTAGCATTTCATCCGGTATTTCCACTCGTCCTTCAATCTGGCTATGGCTCCAACGCATCAATTTACTGTCATGTTCCACGGCAATGGCGAGATCAAAAGAATGGGGTTCTTCGACGATTTGATCCCCTAGTAAATAATCCGCTTCCGGAGTAAATCGAAACAATTGCGCCGGTGCGCCTAAACGGGTTAATGTGATGGCAACAGCAGCGGAGGTTGGTGGTAACAATTTACCCTTTTCATATAAATAAACTCGGAATTGGGGAGGCACTCCTTTCTCAAAAATGGTTAGTTCCACGCTGAAATCATGATCGGTAAATAGTTTGCCTCCTCTTGGCCCAGTAGCAATCTGATCTTCGATTGATTCTTCACTGGCATGAGTGTCTTCCATCTTCATTGAAACCCCGGATGGCTTATCCACGGTTAAAATCAACCCACCCAATATAGTTCCAACGGTGATCACACTTAAAATTGCTATTAATCGCGCTTTGTCCATAATTTATTCCTTATCCTTTTTCTCTGCACCACGATGAGTTAGAATGCTATCGATAGGCGCTGCAATCAGGCGTTCTATGTCATTCAGCAAGCGTTGATAATTTGCCAGTGCGCGGACATGGAGCAATTGATTCTGAAACAGTACGCGCTGCGCATCCAGCAACTCCAGCAAGCCAAATTTTCCCAATTCATAACCTCTGCGCATCACATGAAAAGCATTCTTGGCGCCAGGCAAAATTTCGTCGCGTAATAGGTTAATCTCTTTCCAGGCTGCTAGCATGGCTTCATAAGTCTGCGCCAATTCGGTTTTCAACCTGAGTTCCGTCATCGTCTGTTCATCTTCGGCTTTATCCACTCGTTGATAAGCTTCTTTAAGATTGCCTTGATTGCGATCGAATAGCGGTAATGGCATCATTACGCTTGCTACAGCTGTGTTACCCCCGACGACAGCATAGTTCACGATTCCCGCAGTTAAAGTCAAGTTGGGAATGCGGCGGGTTTGTTCAACTTCCAGTAAGGCTTTACGATGCTCAATATTTTTTATGGCGCGAAGCGCCAGTGGGTTATCTAGTACCTTTTTTTCAAGTACGTGAAAGTCCGGCGGTGCAATTATCATTCTCAGATCGCCAATGGCGATATTGAATTGCGGCGAGGAGCTGTTCCATAACAGCGCTAACCGCCTGCGTGCGGATATCAGATCTCGTTGTGCTTGCTCCTGCTCAATACGCGTCGTCGACAGGCCTATTTTCACCCGGGTTTCTTCTATGGGGGGCACTTTTCCCGCTTGCACCCGCCCAGTGACGGTGCTGACCACGTTTTGCGCCACTTGATTGGTTTCTGCAGCCAGCTTAAGCCGCTCCTGCGCAGCCAGCACTTCTGTGAACACACTGGCAACTCGAGCAATAATCTCGATGCGTTTGGCTTCATAATCTTTGGCTGCCAGTTCTTCTCCAAGTAATGCGGCATTCACTCTGGCGGCACGCTTGCCGCCTAACTCGATTAATTGACCAATGCGTATTGTCGTAACCTGCTGTACAACTTCTTGCACGATCGAGTCGGGTGCATTAAGGTCACCACGTATCTTCTGGATATTTCCAGCATTTTCAACATTCACCGATAATTCTGGGTTTTTGAGTAACCCGGCTTGCAGCGTTACTCCTTCCAATGCGCGTATTTCTTTGGAAAAAGCTGCCAGCTCCGGATTGCGAAGTAATGCCAGATTGATCGCATCATGCAACGTAAGATCACTCATCTCATTGATCGATGGTGTGGCGGAATAATCATTCATCCGGTTTGATGCGTTACTGAAGGTATCGGCACCGGCTTCTATTTGAGATGAAAAACCCAGACATAGAATACAACTCAGTATCATGATTCGTAATTCTTTTGCCACACAACTGTATGGCGTTCTAGACAGACTGATTAGTCTCATGGAATTCCTCCGTCGTCTGTTTATGCATTTATAGATCTATAGAGCACATCATCAAATTTAATTTGATCTGTACCTATATGATTGTGAATCAATAAATCTAACTCACAACGATCAAAGTTCTTTAAACTAGCCTAGAAGAATGTTTCGAGGAGGGCGCAAGGGCAAATCCGGAATGGTTTCCGGAATAAATGAAGAAATGAATACTGTAATAGCTTCTGTAATGATCAGATCCGGAATATGCGGAAAAGAATTAAAGAAAAACGGCTGGTATTGCCCTACGGAGTGTAGGCATAGATGAGTGACTGCATCCAGATCAACACCATCCCAGGCTACATTACTCTGATGCAATTCCAGATGTGTCGTAGGATCCGCGGATAAGGATTGACGGATATGATCCAGTTCGTGGGCGAAAACTTCCCCTCTAAAAGACAAGCTTAATCCATTCGTCAGTATACTGATAATCAGCATAAGAATGAGTGGGTGAGTCGGATATTTTCGCATGGATATGTCAATCTACAAATAATGTAAATCTTGAATAGTCGAAATCATTTCACATTATCATGCCATTTGCAATTAGGAAATTTTATTAAAAAATTGGTAGTGTCTCAGTTTGAATTTATTTCAACTGCTTTATATTTCTGCAAATTGGCACCATATTATTAATAATATCTATTAACTTCATTGTTCGCAGTATCTGTGTAGATAAAATTTATTAATATTAAGTCTTATCTAAATAGATGCCGTTAAGGTGGAAAGTTATAGGTTAACCAATTATAATGATTCTATGGAAGCAGTCTTTACAAAACTTATTGAACAGCTTAATAGCAGCGTTTTTATACTGCTAGTAATTCTTGGAATTGCTTTCTATTTCATTTTTCTATTTGGGAAGTGGTCTCAAAAGTTCTTGCACCATGAAGATAAGATAAATAACTTCCAAGGATTGTCAGATAAAATAATTGAATTAAAAACCAAGGTAGATTTGATTTATCAGAACACAAACCCAAATAAATTAGTTGCGTCACATAGCCCAATCAGTCTTACAGAAATGGGCAAGGCTATGGCAGATACAATCAATGCAGACAAAATTTTGAGTGAACATATTGACTCTCTTGTCAAAGAAGTTGAATTAGACGCCCCAAAGAATGCTTATGATATTCAAGTTGTATCGATGAAAGTGGCAAAAGAGAAATTGTTGTCTTATCTTAATGAAAACAACCTAAATGCAATTAAAGATGAGGCATACGCAAAAGGCATATTGGTTGAAGATATTATGACTATATTTGGAGTATTGCTAAGAAACCAGATTCTAAAGAATAAAGGAATTCCTATCTCAGATGTTGACGTACATTCAAATGGGAAGGATTGATTTTTTCTAGTAATGAGTTAGGTTCTTTTATTAAAGATTTACATAAACTAATTAACGCCTAATTATATATCCAACTCACTTTTTATATTTTCCTCTGCTTCTGTCTTTCATGGATTCTTTAGTATCAATCAAAGCAACAACATCATTCATAGACCAAAGAGTATTAGAAACACCTGCGGCCATTGCAGGTGATGTTTTCAATGTTTTATGAATCCGTACAAAGTTATAGTGCATGAAGTGCAATGCTACTGCATGAGCTAAGTTTTCAATCTTTTTGCTGAATCCATTTGTTAATCGGGTAAATCTACGCATGCCCATACGCATGGTTAAATTGTTGCGTTCTACATAGCTTGTAGATACATAATCCATATCAGGATTGCCAGCCATTACACGTCTTTCTGAACTAACGAATGATGCTGGGCTATAGCGTTTTTGGCTTTTATTTTCTTCACCGTAAATCTTAACCAGCATTGCATAATCAATCACACCACCAAACATCTTTTCTACTGCATTGATGTAGCATCCATAACCATCGCTAGTTAACTGAATGCGATCACTTAAACGGCTTGCCAGATCACCAATAAATTCTTCTGCATACTCATAGTCTCGGCGGCCAACCAACCAAGAAATAGCAAGCTTAGTATCTGCATCAATAGCTGTCCGTGTATAAACATCACCATGACCAAGAATGCCTTTGTCTTCCGGTGCTACATTCTTTTCTTTTGAGTAACAGAATGACCAAATTTCATCACATTGAACGCGTTTACTTTTGATATTAACTAAATGCTCATTTTGATACTCAGCGCAAACAGTACCAGCATCAACCAGCAATTTAGTAACAGTGTTAATTGAAACATCAGCAATACGCGATACAGAACGCATTGAGCTACCTTCTACTAGCATAGTTAGTATCATTGCGCGTTTTTCAATTGATAATTTGTTCATGGCGCCTACCTCAAGCATTTAATTCAGTTTGAATTATGCGCTATATTTTGATAATCGCAAGCATTAAATTAATTGACATATTATGCTTGCGATTATATTATTGCAAGCAATAAATATAAAGGAGCAAGCAATGAGTGATAATGAAGATCCAAAAACAAAAGGCGGGAAAGCGAGAGCAGCGTCTTTGTCTCCAGAAGAGCGTAGCTTAATTGCTAAAAAAGCAGCCGATTCTAAATGGGACAAATCAATTCCAACAGTTTTGCTCGGTGCAAAATTAACTCTTGGTGGCGTTGACGTTGATTGTTATGTTACTGAGGACGGTGAACGTCTGATTGCCGGTCGTGGGATGCAAGAGATACTTAAATTAGTAGATGAGGATTTGCCAAAAAGCGGGCAAAAGCCTGGATCAAGATTAACCAGATTACTAAGCAATAAATCTCTTAATTATTTGATATATAAAGATAAGACACGGGACCACTTTTCACCAAAGAAACGCAGATATCAAGGCAGAATAATTGCTGGATTCAATGCTGAGATGCTGGTTGATATCTGCGAAGGTATGCTCGAGGCTAGAAGCCTTGGGGTATTAAAAACAACAAGGCAAAGCATCATTGCAGCGCAATGTGAATTAATAATGCGCGGATTAGCTAAGATTGGTATTGTTGCGCTTATAGATGAAGCAACAGGGTATCAAAATTTAAGACCGGCAGATGGATTAAGAAATTATTTTGATCAGATACTTAAGAAAGATTTGGCTGTATGGTTTAAAAGATTCCCTGATGAATATTATGAAAATATTTACAAATTGAAAGGATGGGAATGGCCGGGAATGGCAAAGAATAGATTTAGTGTTGTTGGTAAGTATACCAATGACTTGGTTTGGGAGAGACTTGTACCAGGATTAAAAGATGAATTAAACTCAAGAAATCCAAAGAACGAAAAAGGCTACAGGTCACATAAACATCATCAATGGCTAAATGATGAAGTAGGTGATAAATTATTTTCTGCTCAGATGTTTACTATTCTTGCATTGCAGAGAGCTTGCTTAAATAAAACAGGAAACAAATGGAATCACTTCATGAGTATGATGGATGATATCCTGCCACGCAAAGGAACTACTATTCCGCTTTTTCCTCATTACGACCCGACCAACGAGAATTAGCTGCGGTTCTTGCTATTTCTTCTCGCTGTTCTGCTGTTAGTTTTTCTGCTCTAGCTTTACCACCTTTAAGGCCACCACGCCGCCCAGATTCAATGGCGGCTTTTTTCTTTTCGTCTAGCTCTGGATCAGGTTCAATCTCGCCAGTAGCTTCATCTACAATGCGTTTAGCAAGCTGATTCAAGTCTAAATTTTTAGGTCGTTTACTCATGCTGCTATGATAGCATTGATGAGGAGTAGTTCAAGTGCAGCAAATTTCAAACTGAGACACTACCAAAAAATTCAGATTCTGAGTTTTTTAAATTATCTTGACCCCTTCAAGAGTCAGCATATCGATTAAAGTGATAAGAGGTAATCCGATCAATCCGCTAGGATCGTCTCCCGTCATTCGTTCGATAAGTACAATACCGAGCCCTTCAGATTTTGCGCTGCCGGCGCATTGATAAGGTTGCTCTTTTAATAAGTAATTCTCGATTTGCTGGTCACTCAATCGCCGGAATTTCACATGGTAGGGAATAACACGTATTTGCAGCTTATCTGTAAAACTATTCAGAACACATACAGCGGTATAAAAAACAACTTCCTTTCCTTGAGTTTGTCGCAATTGCTCCACGGCATTGGTGTGATTCAATGGTTTGCCAAGACGAATGTCTCCTAATGCTGCCACTTGATCTGAGCCGATAATAAGTGCTTGTGGATAAATTCTGGCTACCGCGCGGGCTTTTGCCTCAGCTAAACGTGCGGCTGTTTGGTCAGGAGATTCATTGATTAGCGGTGTTTCATCAATTTGTGGATTGCTGGTTTCAAAGCAAATTTGTAATCGTTGAAGTAATTCTTTGCGATAAATAGAGCCGGATCCCAGTATAATCTGCGGTGTAGAGTCGTTTTTTGTTTTCAAAGTTTTCTTCTGTATTTTTTGACACTTAAGAGTAAAAAATATAACATGCGCGCCTTATGTCTGTTAGGTTAATAATAGATCCTATAGATTTTGTTCAAAATGCGGGTATACGTCATGGTAAAATCCCGGTAATTGATCTTGTGCGTTTGCATGACTTATTGTTTGACAAAAAAGGGGAGCTAATCTATCAAATCAGTGGCCGACTCGACAAGAATGCAAAACCTGGTTTGCAGTTGGAAGTAAAAGGCAAAATTCATCTTAATTGTCAGCGCTGCCTTGAAAAACTGGCTTACAAGATTGACCTGAAGACGTTTTTGTTGCTGGCAAAAAACGAGATAGAGCTGCAACAGGCTGATGAAGACGATACTATTGATGCGATTTTAGCAGTACCTGATTTAGATGTGATCAATTTAATTGAAGATGAGGTAATTCTTAGTTTGTCGATTTCATCACGTCATGCGGATGGTGAGTGTAATTCACTAAAACTAAAATCAGCTGCAGATAATCTGGCTGACAAAAAGCAATCAGAAAATCCCTTTGCAGTATTGGCAACACTAAAAAAGACACATTAAGTTTAAGGAGTTATCGCAATGGCAGTTCAACAAAATAAAAAATCACCATCAAAACGCGGTATGCATCGCTCGCATGATTTTCTGACTAATCCGCCTTTAGCTGTGGAACCCAGTACTGGAGAAATTCACCTACGTCACCATATTAGTCCAAATGGATATTATCGTGGCAAGAAAGTCGTTAAAACGAAAAACGATTAAAGTTTTTTTATTGCTACTACATCCTGAATATAGATTTCTCTAAGTCACAAGAGCGCTAAAATTGGATATTACTGTAGCAATAGATTGTATGGGCGGCGATCATGGTCCGCATGTCACCGTTCCATCAGCGCTTGATTATTTACACAGCGATCCTGAGGCTAATATTATTCTTGTCGGTATTCCCGATGCTATCGAAGCTGAACTTCGTGCGGCAAATTCGGAGCTGGGACCGAGAATACGTCTGCATCCGGCAAGCGAAGTGGTCGGTATGGATGAATCGCCGGCAGTAGCTCTGCGTGGTAAAAAGGATTCTTCCATGCGAGTTTCCATCAATCTGGTTAAAACAGGTGAGGCGCAGGCCTGTATCAGTGCCGGAAACACAGGCGCATTATTGGCAACTTCCCGGTTTGTATTGAAAACGATTCCCGGTGTTGACCGCCCGGCACTTGCTGTAATCCTACCCACCAGTATTGGTCATACTTACGTTTTGGATCTGGGAGCAAATGTCGATTGTACAGCCGAACACTTGTTTCAATTTGGAATCATGGGCGCATCCTTGGTATCTTCAGTGGAAAGCAAGGCGTATCCAAGCGTTGGGCTACTCAATATTGGTGAAGAAGAAATCAAAGGAAACGAGATAGTCAAGCAGGCAGCCGAATTATTGCGGGATAGCGGACTTAATTTTTATGGTAATGTCGAGGGTACCGATATCTATAAAGGAACAACTGATGTTGTAGTTTGTGATGGATTCGTTGGTAATATTACCTTAAAAACATCGGAGGGCTTGGCACAAATGCTGGCGACTTATTTGCGCGAAGAATTCAAGCGTAATTTGTTGACAAAGATAGCAGGTGTGATTGCAATGCCTGTAATTAATTCGTTCAAACGCCGTGTTGATCACCGACGCTATAACGGCGCAAGTTTTCTGGGTTTGCGCGGTATAGTCATTAAGAGTCATGGTTCGGCAGATAAGTATGCTTTTGGTTTTGCCATAAAACGAGCTGCAGATGAAGTTCGTGGCGGAATGTTGCGACGGATTAGTGAACGGGTTGCTGAGTTCTCCCGACATCCACAGCTTCCCTCTAAAGAAGTTACAAGATGATGTATTCAAGAATCACTGGAACAGGCAGTTATTTACCGGAAAAAGTGCTTACCAATCTCGATCTGGAACGTATGGTTGATACCAGTGATGAATGGATACGAACACGGACGGGTATTACGCAACGGCATATTGCCGCAGAGGACCAGGTTGCCAGCGATCTCGCATTGTATGCATGCCAGAGCGCCATGCAGGCTGCAGGCGTAACTGGAAAAGACATTGATCTTATCATTGTCGCCACTACCACACCCGACATGATTTTTCCAAGTACGGCTTGCATTCTGCAAAATAAATTAGGGATCGAAAACTGTCCGGCATTTGATGTGCAGGCAGTTTGCAGTGGCTTTGTTTATGCATTGGCGACAGCCGATATGTTTGTCAGTTCGGGAAAATGCCGCAATGCCTTAGTGGTTGGGAGTGAAATCTACTCAAAGATACTCGATTGGAATGATCGTAGCACCTGTGTTTTATTTGGCGACGGTGCGGGCGCTGTCGTACTATCGCGCAGTGATCAACCCGGGATTTTGTCAACTCATCTCCATGCCAGTGGCAGTCATAGTAATATTCTATCCGCCCCTGGGTGCATTAGTGGCGGCAAAGTGCATGGCACGCCCTACATCAACATGGAAGGCAATGCCGTTTTTAAATTCGCAGTCAAAGTCCTGGAAGAGGTCGTGCATGAGGCAGTTGCAGAAAACAATTTGCAATCCACCGATATTGATTGGCTGATTCCTCATCAGGCCAATATCCGGATTATTCAATCGACCGCAAAGAAATTGGGATTACCCATGGAAAAAGTGGTAGTAGCAGTGGATAAGCATGGAAATACCTCAGCGGCCTCCATTCCACTTGCGCTGGATATGGCTGTAAGAGACGGACGAATTCAGCCTGATCAATTGATATTGATGGAAGGTGTGGGTGGTGGTTTTACATGGGGAGCAGTTTTGCTGCGGTGGTAATCATGAAATTTGCATTCGTATTTCCAGGTCAAGGATCACAATCGGTTGGAATGATGAATGGGTATAAAGAGTTGCCCATCATTCAAGAAACCTTTCAAGAAGCTTCCGATATCCTCAAGCAGGATTTCTGGTCGATGGCAAATTCCGGATCTGAAGAGGAACTTAATCTTACTTTGAATACGCAACCCCTCATGTTGATTGCGGGGGTAGCGGTGTATCGTGCCTGGATTAGCCTGGGCGGCAAAGAACCAGTGCTGCTGGCAGGACATAGTCTGGGGGAATACACCGCGTTGGTTGCATCGGAAGCGCTGGGTTTTGCCGATGCGCTGTCATTGGTGCGCTTCCGCGCACAAGTTATGCAACAAGCCGTGCCGGAAGGGGTTGGCGGAATGGCCGCGATTCTCGGATTGGATGACGAAACCATCAAAACAATTTGTCGCGATATTACAAATCAGGGTGATGGGGAATCTCTCGAGCCAGCCAATTTTAACTCACCGGGTCAGATCGTTATCGCCGGACACAGAAATGCAATTCTGCAAGGAATTGAATTGGCGAAATCGAAAGGAGCAAAGCGTGCGATCATGCTGCCCATGAGTATTCCTTCACACTGTTCTCTAATGAAACCGGCAGCTGAAAGTATGCGCTTGCAATTGCAGCATGTCACCCTGCAGGCGCCTAAAATCCCAATTTTGCATAATACTGATGTAAAACCGCATTCAGATCCATTGATAATTAAAGAAACTCTGGTTCAGCAGCTTATAAATCCGATACATTGGGTGGATACTGTCCGGGCTTTTGTGACCGCTGAAATTACACACGTCGTTGAATGTGGGCCAGGCAAGGTGTTGAGCGGATTGAATAAACGCATTGATCAGCATTTGCAACAGTTATCATTGACTGATAGCGTAGCGATCAAACTAGCTATCAACGATGTCAAGACTATATGAATAATGTTTATTTGCAGTCAACTGTCATGACTCTATGCAAGGAGATATGATCTTGGAAAATAAAATTGCTTTAGTAACTGGCGCTAGCCGGGGAATCGGGCAAGCTACTGCATTAAAGCTAGGACAGCTTGGCGCGCGAGTCGTGGGTACGGCAACCACCGAAAGTGGTGTCGCAGGGATTAATCAGTATTTGGAGAGGGCTGGTATTCAAGGCAGCGGTGTTATTTTAAACGTAAATGATGCGGAACAAATCAATCAGGTTATTCAAATCATTCGGGAAAAATTTGGTGAGGTGGAGATACTAGTAAATAACGCCGGTATTACACGTGATAATCTCCTGGTTCGTATGAAAGATGAAGAGTGGGATGAAATTATGGAAACCGACTTAAAGTCAGTATTCCGGTTAAGCCGTGCGGTTCTCCGAGCCATGATGAAAGCTCGGTATGGCCGCATCATTAACATTTCCTCTGTTGTCGGCGCAATGGGAAATATGGGGCAAACAAACTATGCGGCCGCTAAGGCAGGTATCTTTGGTTTTAGTAAATCATTGGCACGGGAAGTTGGCAGTCGCAATATTACTGTAAATTGCGTTGCTCCCGGCTTCATCGACACTGACATGACTCGTTCTCTGGCGGATGAGTTTCAACAAAATTTGATTCAGCATGTTCCCTTAGGACGGTTGGGTCGTCCTGAAGAAGTCGCTTCAGCGGTTGCGTTTCTTGCTTCGTCTGCAGCCGGTTATGTTACGGGTACAATACTCCATGTTAACGGTGGGATGTATATGGATTAACCCATAGTTAAGTAGGTAATCATTTGTGAAAGCAAATTAATCACAGAATAATCATGCACCATTCTTATAATGCATTACCAAACAGAAACTAAGCTGTACTTTATATCTGTAGCCATGTTTCGGTTCTGCCGACATGTAAAATTTGTTAGAATAAACATGTTTCTTACTTGAAAAGGAAATATCTAGATGGAAAATATTGAGCAGCGTATTAAAAAAATTGTAGCTGAACAACTTGGAGTTAATGAGGCAGAAGTCAAGAACGAATCATCTTTTGTTAATGATCTAGGTGCTGATTCGCTCGACACGGTGGAGTTGGTCATGGCGTTGGAGGAAGAATTCGAATGCGAAATCCCGGATGAGCAAGCTGAAAAAATAAATACCGTCCAAGAAGCGATTGATTACGTCACCGCTAATACGAGTGTCGGTTAGTTTCCGGTTTTTATATACATGCAAGTGGAGTGATTTTGTTCAAACGTAAGGTAGTAGTGACCGGTTTGGGTATTGTGTCCCCTGTTGGCAACACGATTCCAAGCGCATGGGAGAGCATTATTGCAGGAAAATCTGGTATTACAAGAATTTCCCGTTTTGATGCATCCGCTTTTGCTTCGCAGATCGCTGGCGAAGTGAAGGATTTTGATATCCACCAATATGTTTCAGCAAAAGAAGCGCGCCGCATGGATATTTTTATTCACTATGGCATGGCCGCAGCTATACAAGCGGTTAAGGATGCGGGTATCGATGAAATTTCTCAGTTAGAGGCGGAAAGAATCGGTGTAAATATCGGTTCGGGCATTGGTGGATTGTCGATGATCGAGAGCACCGATATAGCCTATCATGCGGGTGGACCACGTAAAATATCTCCTTTTTTTATACCGAGCACTATCATCAATATGATTGCGGGTAATTTATCTATCATGTATGGCTATAAAGGCCCCAATCTAGCTATCGTAACCGCATGTACTACAGCTACACATAGTATTGGTCACTCAGCACGCATGATTGAATATGGTGATGCCGATGTCATGGTGTGTGGTGGAGCGGAGTCTTGTGTAACGCCGCTTGCCATTGGCGGGTTTGGCGCCGCCAAAGCTTTGTCAGTCCACAATGATGATCCGGAAATTGCAAGCCGTCCTTGGGATATAGATCGGGATGGTTTTGTCCTGGGTGAAGGTGCCGGAGTTCTGGTGTTGGAAGAAATGGAGCACGCTCAACGCCGAGGTGCCAGAATATATGCAGAATTAGCCGGTTTTGGCATGAGCGCAGATGCATTCCATATGACAGCGCCTTGTGACGATGGCGAGGGCGCAGCGCGTTGTATGTCCAACGCACTTAAAAATGCCGAGATCGATACCACGGAAGTGGATTATGTCAACGCACATGGCACATCTACACCATTAGGGGATATTGCTGAGACCATTGCGGTTAAACGTTGCTTTGGGGGTCACGCCAGCAAGCTTGCCGTTAATTCAACAAAATCAATGACTGGACATTTGTTGGGTGCTGCTGGTGGTGTAGAGGCTATTTTTTCGGTACTGGCGACATATCATCAAATTGCGCCGCCGACGATTAATCTTGTCAATCAAGATCCACAATGTGATCTTGACTATATTCCCAATACAGCTAGAGATATGAATATTAAAGTTGCATTATCAAACTCCTTTGGCTTTGGAGGAACCAACGGAACGCTCGTTTTCCGCCGTATATAGGTTTTATCCATTGGCGATGCAAAAGCTGAAACGCCTACTTTTTTCTAGCACATTGATAACCATTTTGCTTGTTTCATGGTTCTATCTTCACGTTCATTCAAGTGTTAGTTTTCCTACAATTCCATATGAAATATCCATTCCGGCTGGCACTAATCTGAAGCAAGTCTCTCAACAACTGGAAGATGCCGGCATTATTCTTAACAAATGGACATTTATACTATTGGCGCGCTATCACAATCAGGAATCTGAAATTAAGGCAGGCGATTATCGATTTACGGAAGGTATTACTCAGACTGCATTACTAAAAACTCTAACCAAAGGCGATGTCATACAGAATGAAATAAGATTCATTGAAGGGTGGACATTTGCTCAAATCAGGCAAGTATTGAATGGGCATCCAGCAATTAGAAATCTTACGATCGGACTAAGTGAACAGGAAATTCTACGCTTAATCGGTGCATCCGAGGCCGCTGCAGAAGGATTGTTTTTCCCGGATACCTATTATTTTGTTAGGAATAGTAGTGATATAGAAATTTTGCAGCGCGCCTATCAAAACATGCAAAATCACTTAAAAAACAGTTGGTCGGATCGTGCGGTATCATTGCCATTAACCACGCCTTATGAGGCGCTTATATTGGCTTCCATTATAGAGAAAGAAACCGGCCTGGAAAGTGATCGCGCTGAAATAGCAGGTGTATTTATTAACCGGTTGCGCAAAGGTATGCGTTTACAAACAGATCCAACCATCATTTATGGTCTGGGCGAACAATTTGATGGTAATTTGCGCAAAAAAGACTTGATAACCGATCAAGAATATAATACTTATACGCGCCCCGGTTTACCGCCCACTCCCATTGCCATGCCAGGACTTGCTTCGATCCGCGCCGCTCTTAATCCGGGTGAAACGGATGCGCTTTATTTTGTTGCAAAAGGTAATGGAGAATCTCAGTTTTCAACCAATTTGACGGACCATAATAAAGCGGTAATTCAATACCAGAAACAACAAAAATAACAGTATGCCGCCATCTATCCAGTATTACTTTTGCTCGCAAGCTACATGACACAATTTTCCATCGTAGTGCCCACATTGAATGAATCAGGGAATATTGACTTACTTCTAACTCGCATCTTTGCATTGGATTTTGCTTCGGATTCTTTTGAAATAATTGTTGTTGACGATGGTTCGACAGATGGTACCCAGGATAAGGTGCGTAACTGGGAAAATCAACCCAATGTTCGTCTGATAGAACGCCGAGAAGCGCCGGATTTGACCGCCTCGATACTCACCGGTGTTGCTGCGGCCAAGAATGACGTCATTGTCGTTATGGATGCCGATCTTAGTCACCCGCCTGAACAATTGCCAGCTCTTGTTGCGCCAATACTAGGAAATTCCCATGATGTCGTTGTCGGTAGTCGTTACATTGCGGGAGGTAGCACCGAGAATTGGCCCCTGTATCGGCAATTATTATCGCGCGTAGGCGGTTGGATGGCGCGTCCTATTTGTGATGTGAATGATGCCACATCCGGTTTTTTTGCATTTCGCCGGAATCTGGCAAAAAACATTTCGAGCCATGCGCATGGTTATAAAATTTTGCTTGAACTGCTCATGGCTAATCAGGGAAGAATTCGGGTAACCGAGATACCGATTTGCTTCCGCGATCGTACACACGGTACTTCGAAACTATCGCTATTTCACCAACAAGCTTATATCCAGCGTTTGATCACGTTAGCCGGAGGAACGGCTACGCTCAATACAGCAGGACGTTTTGCAGCTGTTGGACTGTTAGGTGTATTAATAGATGCGTTTGTTTTTCACTGGATGATCAGTCGTGAGGCTGGGCTTGCTTTGTCTCATTTCGTCAGTTTTTTTATCGCAGCAACTGTCAATTATACTTTTAACTCAAAATGGTCATTTCGTGAACATCATGAAGGTTATTTACGCTGGCATCAATTCGGTCGGTTCTTAACGGTTGGTGCACTGGCGTTATTATTGCGCGGAGGGGTACTGGCTTTTCTGGTATACGTTTGGCATATGCCGCCTCTGCTGGCCATTTTTCCCGCTATTGTGACCACGGCAGCCGTAAATTATTTGGGTTCGGCTTTCTATGTGTTCCCCAATAAGAAGCTTCCCCTCTCACTGGATATACGCTGGCGCACAGCGGCAATGGGTATTGTATTGTTTGCCATATTGTTACGACTGGTTTATTTCGGCTTGGCGCAACTCATTCCTGACGAAGCTTATTATTGGCAATATGCGCAGCACATGGATCTCAGTTTTTATGATCATCCACCTGCAGTAGCTTGGTTAATCTGGCTCGGCACATCAGTGCTAGGGCATAATGAATTTGGTGTTCGCATAGGCGCTTTGCTTTGTGGATTGATAACGATGGGTTATTTGTACGCATTGGCCCGGAATTTATACGATAAATCTACTGCAATGCGTACACTGTTGTTATTGGTTATTCTGCCGGTCGGATTTGCTACCGGCCTGCTAATGACCCCTGATGCACCACTCTTTGCAGCTTGGGCAGCGACACTGTATTACATGGAACGTGCACTCGTTGCACACCAAAATACGGCTTGGTTGGGCATGGGGGTTGCGTTCGGTCTTGGACTCTTGTCGAAATATTCATTGGGATTGTTGGGGATTGCCGCCTTGGTATTTGTCATCATAGACCCGGCAGCGCGCCGTTGGATGAAACGGCCTCATCCCTATCTGGCGGCACTACTGGCATTGCTTCTCTTTTCTCCGGCCATTATCTGGAACTATCAGAATGACTGGATATCCTTTGCATTCCAATCGAATCGGGTATTAGCAGATGACTATAAATTTGCAGTTCATTTATTCATTGTCCACATTATCATTTTACTAACCCCCGTTGGTTTTATTGCGGCAATAGGCGCCTTGTTTTTTATTAAACCACCTGAATCCCAGTATTCCGAACACAGACGCCATTTATTTGTACAAGTTTTTACCGGCATTCCGATATTCATTTGTTTCATACTCAGTACTTTTGATGCGCCCCGATTTCATTGGACCGCGCCAATCTGGCTTGCGCTATTGCCGACCATCGCTTGGATGATCGTTCATAAGGATCATCTCAGTCCTCTGTTCAGACGTATCCAGGCAGCCTGGCGCTTAACCATTATCGCTTGTATTTTTGGTTATGCTTTTGTGCTGCATTATGTAGTTCTCGGAATTCCAGGCGTACCTTATCATTTATTTACGGAACACTATTTCTGGCGCGAGACTGCTACCGAGATAGAACAAATTGCAGCCGAGGTCAGAAAGCAAACAGACAAAGAGCCGATCGTTGTGGGTATGAGCAAATGGTCTGTCGCCAGTGCGCTATATTTTTATACGCAGGGCGATACAAAGCTGGATATTCGTTCACGTAATATGTTTGGCGGTAGCGGCGCTATGTATGAGTTCTGGTTTCCTTCTCAGAATCCTACCGATAGACCGATCATTCAAGTGGGGATGAAACGCCGTCATTTAGAAAGAATTTGGACGGACAATGATGTCACAGAAATGCTTGATCAACCCGGTGCAATTGAATATCGCGTAATCGAACGCCACGGCGTGCCAGTGCGTCGCGTATATTACCGAATCTCCCAGGGATTTAAAGGAACCAATTAGTGAGTCTTGAAATGCACGCAAGACACTGTAATGTATATTTTTACAATCTTCTTTTCCCCGGAAATTTCAATAAGTTCTCTAGTGGAATTGGAGATCGACGTGAAATAGGTGCAATTTAGGGCTTGCGACCGACTACGATACTGTAGTAACCATAGGCTTTGCGAATTTGAATGTCCTCGAAGCCAATTTCTTCCAGCATCGTTGATAACTCCAGGCCGGAGTACTGTCTTCCTTCGGTCCAGCCCATCATTATCATACTGAAAGCCGCCGATGCAAAAGGACCAGTTTTCTGATCGTTATAGAGCATTTCATGGATCACAATGCGTCCACCGGATTCAAGACTGTTAAAGCTTTTTGCTGTTAGAAAATGAGATTTTTCCGGCATCCAGTGGTGATAGACATCTGAGAAAAAATGCAGATCAGCCGTCGGCCAATGGTCACTCCAAATATTGATTGGTTGTGTTTTAATTCGCTCCTGCAAGCCATACTGATTAATATATTCCTGAGCTATCTCGCACACCTGAGGAAAATCCAGAAATATAACTTTCAGATTCGGCAACTTTGATGCCGCGCCAATCGAGTGAGCGGCTGAGCCTCCTGCCACATCGAGCATCACGCGATGCTGTGAAAAATCCATGACCTCAGGCCAAACAAATGCTGAGGTTATGCTGATGCTGTGCATCCCACGTGTGAAGCGGTGTAGTAATTCGATTTGTTCTTCATGAGATTTAAAAATATCACCACCGCCATAAACCTGAGGAGAATCCGTTAGAATTGCTTTTTCCAGTGTAGAGAAAGAACATACTTGATAATTATCGATCATCAGATCCCAAAAAAAACCGAAGTAATTCGGGCTTTTTTCCAGCAAATATTCTTCGGTTACCGCAGTTAGAAAATAACGTCCTTCCTGTAACGACAAAAAACCCAATGCGGTAGCTACAGTCAGGATTGCTTCTGCTGACCGTTGCTTGATGTTTAGTGCATTGCAGATATCTACTAATGCTAGCGGACCATCCGCCAGTAGAGGAAATATTTTTAGCCGGTGGGCTAGTAATAACGCGGGATAACCATAAACTGCAAAGACCACGTCCCATAATGGACGATCATCAACTTGTGGCACTGGGTTGTTGGAAAAAGTGTCTTGTACCATCAATTCTCCTTTTTGTTCATAAGATGCTTAAACTGCCTACCGCGTGATATGGGTAATGCGGGTCAAGAAATGCGCTTGGATTTGTCTGTCTCGAGCAAACGCTTGATGTTTTGCACTGTGCGTTCGGCCCCATCCCTGATGGCAGCACGAACCAGTCCTTCAAGGGGGCGCATAATCGGTAAAATTTCAAGTAATTCAAAAGAAAATGTCAACTTGGTAGAGCACTCAGGGTGGAAGGCTTGTAATTCATACGTGCAGCGGAATGGATCGGATGTCCCGAGAAGAGTTAAGCGTGTACCCGGCTCATAAGCGGATATCTTGAATCGCGATTCTGTACGGCGTCCCTGATCAATGCGTACTTGTCGCCCCTCCGTTCCCAGTTGTACTGGCCCAGGGGTAATTTTTTCAAGTTCTTTAACTTCGGGAGACCATAGCGGATAATTCTCAAACAGACCATCGGCGATATACTGGAAAAGTGCTGTGGTTGGATACTCTACTATGGTATGGGCTCTACCTACGACCGGGTCGGTGGAACCCAAGTTGAGCATGGAACCTAAATTAAACATATCACTGGATCCTTACTGACTAATAAACGTCCAATCATGCTATTGATCATAATTACCTTAAGACGTTAAACGAATAAGGCCTCAATTTCAAGCACTAAATCGGTATAGAAAAAAATTAACAAGAAGCCTGTTTTCCGTTAGTAAAGTGATGCTTATGGAGCAAAGCGGGGCAGAATTCTACACAGTCTGTTGTTTGGTAAAATCTTTTATGCGGAACCCCAGAAACCATAAAGCGGCAAAATAGCTTGAAGCGCCCATAATGATTATCCCGCTTAGCCGAGCGGTACGGGTCATTGTGGAATCTGTAAACCAGGAAGCGTCGCTGCCTGCCGCAAACCATAACACAACTCCCATACTTGCCAAAGCGATTAATATTTTTACAAAGAAATTAAGCCATCCGGGTTGCGGTTGATAAATTTTGTGGCTGCATAATTTATAGTACAGCAATCCTGCATTAATGCAGGCACCCAGCCCAATGGCTAATGCAAGCCCGGCGTGCTTGAATGGAATGATAAAGGCAAGATTCATCAGTTGTGTGGCAATCAGCGTGATAATGGCGATTTTTACAGGTGTTTTGATGTTCTGGCGCGCATAAAACCCCGGTGCGAGGACTTTGACCAAAATTAATCCGAGCAATCCAATACTGTAAGCAATTAAGGCTTCACGTGTCATCCATACATCGTGTTCAGTAAAAACACCATGATAAAAAAGTGTTGTGATTAAGGGCGTTGCCAATAATGCCAACGCCAGTGCCGCAGGCAAGGTCAGTAGTATTGTCATCCTTAAACCCCAATCAAGCAAACGGGAATATTCTTCGGTGCTATTGTTAGTGTAATGCCGCGCCAAGGATGGCAGCAGAATAGTACCTAAAGCGACGCCTAGCAGGCCAGCGGGGAATTCCATTAAGCGATCGGCATAGTAAAGCCAGGAGACACTGCCCGTAATCAGCAAAGACGCAAATATAGTATTGATCAGTAGACTGATTTGGCTGACCGATACACCGAAAACTGCGGGCCCCATAAGCTTTATTACACGCCAGGCACCCGTATCCCGGCTCCGGAAACGGATGCGGGGTAGTAATTTGAGGCGCAGCAGGAAGGGGACCTGGAATATGAGTTGTAGGGCACCACCAATAAAAACCGCCCAAGCGAGAGCAAGAACCGGTGGATCGATAAGTGGCGTGAGCCACAATGCACATCCGATAAATGACAAATTTAATAGGGCGGGTGTGATTGCAGGTACATTAAACCTGCCATAAGTATTGAGTATGCCACCTGCTAGCGCGACCAGGGAAATAAATAAAATATAAGGAAATGTAATTTGCAGTAATTCAACGGTTAGATTGAATTTCTCCGTGTCAGCAGAGAACCCTGGTGCACTAGCATAGATAATGAATGGTGCTGCCGCGATTCCTATCAGCGTGACAAGAAACAGTGTGATGCCCAAAAGCATGGTGATATGATCAATCAACTCGCGCGTTTCTTCGGGTGTGCGGGTATTTTTGTATTCCGCAAGAATTGGAACGAATGCCTGAGAAAATGCGCCTTCGGCAAATAATCGCCTGAGCAGGTTAGGAATCCGGAATGCGACAAAGAACGCATCTGTTGCCATTCCGGCCCCAAAAATCCGGGCAATCATGATGTCGCGCACAAAACCGAGAATGCGCGATACGAAAGTCATGCTACTGACTGCAGCGAGGGCTTTAAGTAAATTCAATGGGGTATTGAGTTCTTTTTTTGACAGCGGGAAAGAAGGTGCACAATATTTAAATTTGTATAATCTAAGCTCTATTAATGATTAAGATTACTTACAAGAGAATAATTATTTAAAAAAACTGCCTAATTTCTTTAATAAACCGGGTTCGGGCCAATTCCATTGTAAGCAGTATTCCGCACCCAATTTAGGATGCTTAACATCAGCTGCAATTTTTGTTTGCCCCGTTATAACCGGCGGCAATAAAGCTTCTTCTTTGCCATTATACTTGCAGAAGAAACGAGCAGTGGAAAGTGCGCGACCTTCGGGCAGTTGTACTGTCATGTGCAGATGTTGTGTATCATCATCAATCACATGTGAAAGCGTGCCCTCGCTTTGTGTAAAAGCATCTTGATATTCGCAGGTTAGGGTCAGATCGGAGCCATTGATTAATTTCAATTCGGGCGGAATTCTCATGCAAACATGATAGTTTCCGTTTTCTTTTTGTTGGTCATCCGGCTGCCCATCGTTGATTCTGAAATTGCTGATGCTGCCAATGGCGCGGATATTTTTAAACCAGTATTCTGAATTGTCGACATGACATGCGGTAGTTTTTTGGGTTTGCGTCAATGTTGCTTTATTGCCGCCATCATCATGCACAGTTAATATTTTTTTTAAATCTGAGATGGTAAAAGCAAACTTGTTTTGTCTGAATTGATCAAAAATTAGCAGTGCTGCACACAGCACAAAAATTAATCCGACAACGAAAAACGGGGTAAACAGTGCAACCAATGCACCTAAGATAATGATCAATACATTGACGTAAAAAATCATCTGGTTGGGTTTATTAAACATTCAAAGCTCCTTAGATTATCAAGCATATTCTTATAGTATTTATTGAAGCGCTGAGTTTAACAGAGAGCCGCAAGCAAAAAAAGCAACAAAGAAATCAGCAATTGTTTAACAATTTGCGGTTATTATTATGATCCAATCATATTTATCTTTTTTATGAGGAGAAAACAATGTCGAGAAAAATCATTAAGCCTGTTTCAATTGCTTTGGGTACAGCATTAGTCACCAGTTTGGCAGCAACCAACCTGACTGCCGAGACGCATGCTAATCCGTTTGCAATGACTGAGCTTTCCAGTGGTTATATGCTGGCATATGGAGACAGTGCAAAGAAAGCTGGACAAGAAGGAAAAGCTGACAGTAAGAGTGAAATGAAAAAGGATATGGAGGGCAAGTGTGGCGAAGGTAAATGTGGCAGCAAGAAAGAAATGAAGCAAGATATGGAAAGTAAAGACGGCAATAAGAAAGCTGAGCAGGAAAGTAAGTGATGTTAAATTCATGAGCGGAAATCTTTATCCTGTTCATGGCGCAGGTCTTGGTCTGCGGCGATCGATGACAGATTCGCTGGCAGATCAAACTCCACACCAGGTTGATTTCTGGGAGGTCACGCCAGAGAATTGGATAAGTGTTGGCGGGCGCTACGGGAAAAAGCTGCGTGAACTGACTGAGAAATTTCCTTTTATCTGCCACGGATTATCACTTTCAATCGGTGGGCCGTTACCGTTGGATGAGGCTTTTTTGCAGCGTTTGAAAAGATTTTTTAAAGAGCACCGTATCCGTTATTACAGCGAACATCTGAGTTATTGTAGTGATGTCGGACATCTGTATGATTTGATGCCGATTCCTTTTACCGAAGAAGCGGTGCATTATGTAGCGAATCGTATCCGGTATGTACAAAACATTCTTGAGCAGCGCATTGCAGTGGAAAATGTTTCTTACTATGCAGCGCCCGGTAAACGGATGGAAGAGATTGATTTCTTGAAGGCTGTGCTCCAGGAAGCAGATTGCGATCTATTGCTTGATGTGAATAATATTTATGTCAATAGCATCAATCATCGTTACGATGCCGAGGCGTTTTTGCGGGAATTACCAAATGAGCGCATCCGTTATATTCATGTTGCCGGGCATTATCAGGAAGCGGAAGACCTAATTGTCGATACGCATGGTGCGGATGTGATCGATCCGGTTTGGCGGTTACTCGAGAAAGCCTATCAGCATTTTGGCGTCATTCCTACTTTGCTGGAGCGGGATTTTAATCTGCCGCCACTGGCGGAATTGTTGCAAGAAGTGGATATTATCCATTCATTACAGTCAAAATGGTCGGTGCAATCCAGTGACTATTTACAGCACGGTTGATTATCCTGATTTTATACGGCAGCAATACGTTTTTGCGGCACATATCCGCAATCCGGAAAGCAATCCGTGCCCTGAAGCAGTCGAAGAACGGCGCATGAAAATATACTGCGAACTATTCTATAACAACGTAGAGAGTTTTATCGCCAACAGTTTTCCGATATTACGTCAAATTATACCGGATAAACAATGGCATGCAATGATCCGGGATTATTTTGCCAATCATTTGTCGCATACTCCATTGTTTCCGGAAATGCCGCGAGAATTTCTTAAATATCTGGAACATGAACGTGCAATGCAACCCGATGATCCGCCTTTTATTCTGGAATTGGCCCATTATGAGTGGGTTGAATTAGCGCTTTCAATATTGGATGAGCAGATAGAAGAAGAAACAATAATCTCGGAAAGCGATTTTCTGGATGCTATCCCAATGATTTCTCCTTTAGCCTGGCCATTGAATTATCGCTTTCCCGTACATAAAATCAGTTCGAATTTTCAGCCATGTGTACCCGGAGCGATGCCAACACATTTGATTGTTTATCGAGATGCTGATTTTGGGGTGCATTTTATGGAAATTAATTCAGTGACTGCCCGTTTATTGCAGTTGATTAGCATCAATGATCATAAATCTGCACGGATATTGTTGCAACAAATAGCTGTTGAGTTGGATCATGCGCAACCCGATATCGTTATCCGCGGCGGAATGGAAGTGTTGGAGGACCTACGGAAGCGTCACGTGGTTTTAGATGCCTACTCCTGATAACACTCAATCAAAGTATTCTACTCCCGGCGTTTGCAGGCATACCCATCAACAAATCGTAACGTCAAGAGCACAATTAATGCAGGTATTTGTTTAATATTATGATTCTATTATTATTTATCTTTGGATGGATCAACTTTCCTGGTAGATGCGGGTGGAGGTGCGGCCAGAAGCTTATCTTTTAATGCCAGATAGACCCGATTTCTACCTGCATTTTTGGCTGCATAAAGTGCTTTATCGGCCGCAATGACGAGGTGATCTTCGTTTCTCATATTGATTTCCTTTAAAGCAATGCCAATACTTATCGTGATTTGAATATGAATCTCGTCGACATTGATTTGCTGCTGGCTTATTTGATGACGAAGCCTTTCTGCAAAAAGGATGGACGATTGGACATCAGCATTACCTAGCTGACATACAACCAGAAATTCCTCACCTCCCATGCGGCAAAAAGTATCGCCCTTACGGGCGGTTTTACGAATAATCGAAGAGACTTCTTTAAGCACTTTATCGCCAATTGAATGCCCATAATTGTCATTGATCGATTTAAAATGATCGATGTCGATGAGCATGATTACCATCAGCTGACCGGACCGGTTAGCGATACTCCATGTCTCGGACAGTGTTTCCATGCCAGAGCGCCGATTGGGTAGTTCTGTGAGCATATCGGTCAAGGCATAGTACTCAAGTTTCCGATTGGTGACTGCTAATTCAGCGGCAAAACGCTTGAGCTGCTCGCGATCCCGTTCCCATGATTCCTGTAACTGCCGATAGTGCCAAGCTGCTCGTAATCGGGCTCGAAAGGCGCGAATATTGATGGGCTTGGTTACATAATCATCAACCCCTGCATTAAATGCCTTAATAACTTCTTCTTCGTCTTCTATACTAGTAAGCATAATGACGTATAAGTTCTGGCCCCATTCGGTTGCTCTTAATGATTTGGTTAACTCCAGGCCATTCATGATTGGCATCATCCAGTCGGTAATGACTATGTGGGGTAATACTTCCATAGCCAGTGACAGTGCTTGCTGACCATCATTGGCGGTATACACAGTGTGACCCAGAACATTAGAGAGCAATTCTTTGGAAAGAATGAGATTGGTGGGATCATCTTCAACCAGCAGAACACGCAGTGAAGCAGCATTGGTTGCGTCTTCCGGACGTGGTGCCGCCGCACTCATCATTTTATGAAACGAGGGAAGCTGCTCCTTAGCTGTTATCTTGAGTATTTTTCCCCATATATGCCATTCCTGCATGATTTGGTCGATAAAGTCGCCAAAGGTTTCAGTATCCAGGCCGATTTTCCCACCCAGTAATAATAATTCGGAGATGCACTGGTTTCGTTCGGATTCCTTGGTTAATGCAAAATCAGCGATCTGTTTTGCCAAATAAAGCTGATGCAGAATTTGGTAGGGGCGGGAACCTTCAGAAAATCCTGAATGTTCAGGTGTTTCATGATAGTAAATCGGTTCCACAAAAATTGTTGGAAAACCAAAATTAATCAACATCGCGGCTGTTAACTCATTATGATCAGTCTGCAGGTACTGCTGCTCCAATTGCTGTAGAGGCATGCCCCGGGATTGTTGCTGTTTAAGTTGGGAATATTGATCGGGATAGATTGAAGCGAGTGCCAGGCAACCGATACGCATCATTAAACCGCATGAAAATAAATCTTCGGATGAAGACGCCGGGGTTGTCTTACTCAATTTCTGCATTGCGATCGCCATCAATAGCGAATGAGACCAGAATTCCTGATAATCAAATCCATTACTTGGGCCGTTCGAATATTGGTCAATGAGCGAAAAACCCATGGCCAGTTGTTTGACGGCATTTAGACCAACATGTGAAACGGCTTCTGCTATGGATGAGATGGCTCGTGTAGTTTGTTTAGTGGCATTGGCGCGTTGGATCAAGCGGCCTGCGAGTGCAGGATCAGTTTGAATGAGCTTGGTAATTTCATTGATGGATACATCTTCTTGGCGACAAGCTTCCAGCAGTGCCAGCGCAACACCCTTAGGGCTGGGCAATAACGTGCAAATTTTTAGTTGATTGAGATCAGCTATTTTCATGATTGATCGTAAGATTGTCTTTAGTGCCAGAATATCGCAAAGAAGTTTTGAATTTATGGATAAATGTCTTAAACAATTTATCCAAAACAGCCTGTGCCGGAATTATCCAGCGCAACCTGAACCTGATAGTCCCGCAGCTTGCATGAAGAGTTCGTCTGCTGCTGCAACATTGGCTGATAAGAGTTTAAAAATTTTTCCGTCACGATGGGGTAAGAATTTTTCTTATTTCAGCAACCACACTTTGATAATGTGAACGCATATTTTCTTGTAATGCTTTTGCACGTGTCAATTCGCCGCTACGTCCATCAATTTCCAGTTGTTTGAAGATGGCGGATAGACTTTCTGCGCCTATATTTCCAGAACTGGATTTTAGAGTGTGTGCCGATTGTCGCAGACTTTCAGTGTCATTATGAAGAATTGCCAATTCAAGCTGCTGTAGACTGTTATCAGCAGAGTCGAGAAAAGCTTGGAGAATCTTTTGCAATAGATTGCTTTCTCCAGTGGGGTCAAGTTCGCGAATCTGTTCAAGTCTGACCGGATTGAGTACCGGTACTGTGCTGCTATCCGGTTTTATTGCCATAGATTTTGATTTCTCAGTATTCATAGGATTGCCTTTTTCTTGGGGTAACCATTGAAGGATTTTTTGCTGTAATTGATCAAGCGTGTAAGGTTTGGAAAGAAAATCATCCATTCCCGCGTTTAAGCATTGGGTGCGATCGTCTTCGGTGGCATTCGCCGTCAGAGCAATGATTGGAATCTTGTTAAGTTGTTGCCGAATTTGTGCCGTGGCTTCAAAACCATCCATTACCGGCATTTGACAATCCATTAAAATAATATCGTAGTGATGGTTCCGGATCAGATCGACAGCTTGCTTGCCGTCATGTGCAATCACAGTATTCAGACCCAGCCGGCTTAACATTGCCTTGGCCACTTCTTGATTGACCGGATTGTCCTCCGCCAATAAAACAGATCCGTGTAAGTTATAGTCGAGAATGAAGGGGGAATTTTGTATGGATGCAACTGGGTTATCGAGATTGCGTTCCATGACATCCATGATAATATCAATTAACTCTTTTTGGCGGACTGGCTTATTGACGTAGCGTAAAATCCCCGCGTTATCTTTTGCTAACTGGGTAACGTCATGATGAGTTGAAGTTAACATCATTATGCGGGTTTTATTTAATGTAGGATCGGCATGAATTTTTTTTGCCAGTTGCAATCCGTCCATTTTGGGCATATGCATATCCAGAATGACTAAATGATAAGGCTCGTGGAGATTACAGGCTTTTGTCATGGCGAATAAGGCGTGGTCGGCACTATGGGTGCACACGGCTTGAATTTTCCAGTTTTGTAGTTGAAGCCTAAGAATCTCCCGGTTAGTTTGATTGTCATCTACAACCAGTATTCTGATGCCGGCTAAATCAGTTATATTGGGTTGATGCGCGTGCTCCAGAGCAGATTTCTCCAATTCCAGATTAATCTGGAATTTGGTACCTTGGCCTGGGGTGCTGTCGATATGAATGCTCCCCCCCATTAGTTCCAGTAATTTTTTACAGATTGTGAGGCCAAGTCCGGTACCCCCGTATTGACGTGTAGTCGAGCCGTCCGCTTGAGAGAATTGCTGAAAAATCTTTTTATGATATTCCGGAGGGACTCCAATACCGGTATCTTCAACGCAAATTCTGAGGTTTACCCTGGATCCGGTTGCTTCACAGAGCTGGGTGCGAATCACTACCTCTCCTTGCGAGGTGAATTTGATGGCATTACTGATTAGATTTGCAAAGATTTGGCGTAATCGGAACGAATCTCCCCGAACCATAAAAACCCTATTGGGCGGTATGAATTGCGCGGCTAATTCCAATCCTTTTTTGTCGGCAGGTTGTGCAAACATTGCCAACGTATCTTCAATCAGTTGAACCAGATCAAAATCGATGCTCTCCAGTTCCATATGATCCGATTCAATTTTAGAGAAATCAAGGATGTCATTAATAATTCCTAACAGATGACGACCTGAGCTTTGGACTGTTTCAGCAAATCGTTGTTGATCCCGATTCAATTGGGTTTGTAAAAGTAGCTCAGTCATTCCTAGAATTCCGTTCATCGGAGTGCGGATTTCATGGCTCATGGTCGCGAGAAATTCACTTTTGGCCTTACTGGCCGCTTCCGCTGATTCTTTCGCCAGCACCAATTCTGCTGTTCTTTTTGTCACTTCCTCTTCAAGATGATCCAGATGATCTGCCAACCTTGCATCACGTTCTTGAATCATTTCCAGCATATTATTGAATCCTTTGGATAGCGTATTCAATTCAGTGATAGCACTGGATTCAGTTCTAATTGTGTAATCTGCCTTACTGGTAACATGCTCCATATTTGTGGAGAGATCGTTAAGCGGATCCAGTATGGATCGGTTTAGCCGCTGTAGTCTCAGATGAGCGATCAATAAAGCAAATGCGGCGGCTGTGAGGGTAATAATAACCTGCCAAAGAATTTGCCAATAAAGTGGTGCCAGTGTAATTTCCAAATATAAACCGCCTAACAGCTGATCATTGAAGTGAATAGGCTGGGTAATCGTTAAGAAACGGAAGCTTGTTTGGGAATCTTCTTCCAAGGAAGGCAAAGTTTGGGGAGGTGGTTTACTGGTAACTGAATATTGCACAAACTGTTCTTTTGTCTCGTTGTAAATAGCAGCAACCTGAATATCCTGAGTATTATTCAGAGAATGTAATAGTGTTTGAGCTGTATTAGTGTCCTGAAACATCAATGTGGCTACTGCATTTTCTGCCAATAGCTTAGCTGTTGACTGGCTGGATTCTAATAGTGAATAGAAATTGATGAAGAAGCTGCTGCAAATGACGAGCGTGGCAACCATCAGCATGGCCGTGCTCTGTGTAGCAAAGCTGATTTGTTGCAATTTTGAACGTAATGCGATGGTTGTCGATGTATTCTTCATTATTGATATACCTTGCTGGCAAAACGTAGTAATTGGGAGCTGAGTCTTAAGCCGCTTTTCTTTGCCGTGAGGACATTGGCTTCAAATGTAATTTTTCCTTCTTTTACTGCCATGTTAAGCATAATGCCTTGCGAAGCGGTACCTGGGGTATCGGCAACAGTGAGGATGGGTTTTTCATGTGACAGCGTGATGATGTCATCGAGATTGTCAATGACTGAGCGGGTGATGAAAATCATTTGGCAATTGGAGAGGTCATTGATGTTTCTCGGATGTTGAATGATTATTTCGTAACCGTTAATTTTCTTCTGCTGTAAATGCTGCAAGTGTTCTCCAAACGGATCTTCACCATAAATACATAAATTCAAATCCTGACTATGCCGGTCAGGCCATTCTGTATAGACGGCAAAATTGTATAAAAAGGCTACCTTCATCCGGTATTCCGTGGGTTGTTCTGCATATGCCAATGGTGAATAACTTAATATCAAAAGCGAGGAAAGCGCCCTCAGTGCAAGATAGAATAATATTTTTTCCTTAAAGTAAATCAATAGCTTATTTTTATAATTCAAAATTGCATATTTCAATTTTAGGAAGAGCCAAATTTTTCTGCATGAGCGTCTAATAACCTGTAGGTTTGGCTTTGTATAAAGGAATACCATAATCGCTTGCTTTAGAAGCGATAATCCAATCTGAGGCGAGCGGTGCGACCTGGCTGCAAGAAAGTATTTTGCCAATTGGTATCCGCGGCCGGGTGCAGATAGTTCTCATTAAACAGGTTATAGAAACTGAGCGATGCTTCCAGCCCTTTTATCCGGGGAACGTCGGTTACGAAATTAAGATTGGAAAGTACATAACTATCGGTATTGCTGCCATCGAGGGTTTTGCGTTTACCGTAGTACTGCAATTCATAACCGGCTCGTAGACCAGTGATCAATGGTATTGGGATTGATAGATTGATTTTTCCCAGATGATAAGGTGAATTGGGAAGATGCGAATCTTGTTGTTCGGCGTTCTGAATGCCATAACTGCTGCGAAAGCGTGCACCCCAATGCCAGGTTTTGTCCAGGGATAATTCGGCGCCTCTGGCTAATACTTTTTTTGATGTCGATTGATATTGCGAAAGCCCGCTGAAGGGATCTATTCCTAGCGTGATAAGGTTGTACATATCCCAAGCGTAAACGGTAGCGCGCAGATTCATGTCAGGAAACGGACGGTAATCCGTGACCAGTTCGGCGGTATCAATGGATTCACTGTGTAACCCCGGATTGGCCACTTGAGATACGCCGTCGTAATAATCGCGCTCAAAAGAATTCGGTGAACGATGGGCGAGGCCGTACAGGGCCTTGAGAGTGGTTCTGGGGGTAGCTTGCCAGATGAGCCCTCCGCGCGGACTTAACCGGTTGCCAATCCAATCGTTGTGATCGTAACGTAATCCAGCGGTAAGCGATAGCGTATCGGTTATGCTCCATTCATCCTGAGCATATATACCGACTCGTACCACTGAACTCTTAATTGCGACATTTTCAGCGGGATTATCAAAATTCTGGAAAGCTTGCTTGATCTGGGTATTGTTTTGATACTCGACGCCAAACATCAGCTTGTGATCGGTAATCGCGGTAGAGAGAAGGCGCAATTCCAATCCATGCCAGTCGCTTGGCCCGGTAGATAAAGTTTTTTCCCCACCGTAAATTAACGGATTGTCATAGCGATATTGACCGAGAAACAAGCGGCCGAGTACATTTAGGGTATCGTTGGCGAAATTGTCATGGTACTGAATTTGTGTGTTGAGACGGCGATCGCGTTGAAATTGGCCTGCTACCAAAGGATCTGAGAAAGAAATACCCGTAGGATCTTCTTTGCGCCGGTCACCATAAATAAAATCAAATGAAAATGCACCATGAGAGGCACGTGCAAACATTTGTTTGACGTTTTCTCCATCCAGGCGATGCGCTACTCCGGAAATTCCGGAATCGCCAAATTCGAAGAAGCGATCCGTTCCGCGAGACTGCAAACCGGAGAATGAGATCAATGCATCTGTGCCATTGTCAAATTGCTTGCCTATGGTGACACGCTCCTGCGGCATGATTTCGGTGGTTTGATAAGAGGCTGAAACTTCCGCTCCTTTAATGTCAGCGCCTTTGCGGGTGATGATATTAACTACACCCAGCATGGCATTCTGGCCGTAAACAGCGCTGCCCGGTCCAGGTATGAATTCAATTCGTTCGATCAGGTCAATATCCAATGGGAAATCACGCCCCGTCGGTCCCTGGTCGTAGGTGGCATCGTTCATGCGATTGCCATTGATCGTAATCAATACGCGTGTATTGAAATCTCCAGGCAACCCAAGACCACGCGTACCGAGATATTCATATTGATAATCATACGTGATATGAATTCCGGGAAGACTGGCCAGTGCCTCACCCAACGTGCGCCAGCCATAGTTTCTGATATCTGCGCGAGTAATCACACTGACCGCAGCAGCAACTTGCTGTTGTTTTTGCTCATACTTGGAAGCGCCTACAATGTTGATATTCATCAGTTGCTCCAAGCTCAATTGTTCTAGGTTCGCTGTAGCAAATGCCGGATGTGCTGTTGTAAAAAGCAAAGCGAATAACAGTCCTGCACTTGCGGAAAAACACAGGATGAGCGAGTGGAACTTTTGTGGAATGAGCACGATGAGTCGCTTGATGTTTAAATATTATTATTTAAGCATGTCAAGCGATTGCTCAAAATCCGGGAAATAGGAGTTTTATTACCTTAAATCATTAAGTGACGCGAGTAGTTTGTTTTTATTGAAATTGCCGGATATCAGATGGTTACAATGGGTTATACAGGTTGTATTTTTTATATCGATTAACTAAGACAGATCATTCTCCAGTAATCCAAGGAATCCACCTGACTGATGATTCCATAATTGTGCATAAAGTTGATTATTGGCAATGAGTCTAACGTGACTGCCTTGCTCAACGATGCGGCCTTTGTCAAAGACAATGAGTCGATCCATTGCAGCAATTGTTGAGAGCCGGTGTGCGATTGCGATTACCGTTTTTCCTTCCATCAACTGATAGAGACTTTGTTGAATGCTGGCCTCCACTTCGGAATCCAGTGCGGAAGTGGCTTCGTCGAGTACCAAAATGGGTGCATTTTTTAATAATACGCGAGCGATGGCGATGCGTTGCCGCTGACCGCCGGACAGTGTGACACCACGTTCACCGACGTGGGCATCATAACCTGTTCGGTTTTTGATATCTCTAAGCGATTGAATAAATTCGTGCGCCTGGGCTTGTTTGGCGGCTGTGATCATTTGTTCTTCGGTAGCATCCGGCCTGCCAAATAAAATATTGTCGCGTACCGATCGATGCAGTAGGGAAGTATCCTGAGTCACCATGGCAATATTAGCACGCAGGCTATCCTGTGTGACTGTGCGGATATTCTGTTTGTCGATGGTGACGTTGCCACGCTGAACATCATAGAATCGCAATAGCAAATTAACGAAGGTTGATTTACCAGAACCGGATCGGCCCACAATACCTACTTTTTCACCGGCTGCAATGTGCAAGCTGAGATCATCGAATATGTTCATGGATTTTCGATGTTCAGAGTGATAAGAGAAGGAAACGTGACTGAAATGGATGGTGCCTTGATGCACCTTTAATTCCATGGCATTTGGTATATCAGTGACAAGTTGTGGTTTGGAAATTGTGTTGATGCCGTCTTGAACAGTCCCCATGTTTTCGAACAGTGTGTTGACTTCCCACATGATCCAATGTGACATGCCGGTCAATCGAATAGCGAGACTCATGACGATGGCTATGGCACCCGGCCCGATATCGCCCTGTAACCAGATCGTTAGACCTAATGCACCGGTTGCGAATACCATCATCATATTGATGACCCAAACACAAAAGTTTAGGCCTGTCGAAAAGCGCATTTGAGGGTGCACGGTTGCCATAAATTCTTCCATGCCTGCCTGAGCGTATGCCGATTCCCGTTGGCTACGCGAAAACAGCTTCAATGTCAGTATGTTAGTGTAGCTGTCAACAATACGTCCGGTCATGAGCGCGCGTGCGTCGGCTTGCAAAGTGGATATACGTTTCAACCGAGGAACAAAATAGGACAGAATAACAATATATAAAACAAGCCACACCAGCAATGGTAAACATAAAACCGGATCTGCATTGATAACCAGGAATAGGGTTGTGGTCAAGTAAACCGAGACAAACAGCATGACATCAATCAGCTTGAGTACGGTTTCACGGACGGATAATGCGGTTTGCATTACTTTGGTAGCGATACGACCGCTGAATTCATGCTGAAAAAATGCATAGCTTTGATTCAGCAGATAGCGATGTGACATCCAGCGCACACGCATGGGAAAATTGCCCATCAATGTTTGATGAATAACCAATGAATGTAACAATACCAATAACGGTATTACTATCAGTATGAAAACCGACATGCCGAGCAAAGTTGGCCATTCTTCTTCCAGAAAGTTTCCGGTCTTCTTTTCTGCCAACCAATCAACCATTTGCCCTAGAACGCTGTAAAGCATGGCTTCACTGATTGCAAGACAGGTAGTCAGAATCGCTAGCAATACAAGATAAGGTTCGATGCCCTGAGTATAATGGCGGCAAAACTGGTACAACCCTCGTGGCGGTTCAATGGGGTGCTCCGGAGGGTAAGGGTTGATCAGGCGCTCGAAAAAGCCGAACATAACCGTCTAACTTGAGCTAAGTTGCTCGAAAATTCTGAATCCGGCGACATACGTGCCAATCGCTGAACCCAGTGTGGAAAAAATAAAAATCAATAAGATGCGTGTAACCTGATTGTTCCACCATCCTTTTAGAGTGGTTGTGTCAGTTCTGAGCCGGTTAAAATCGCCTACTTTCGGTTTGCGCACATACGTTTCCACTGCTGCAACTACCATACCAGCCCCGATAGTTGGATTCAAGGATGTCCATGGAGCGGCTAGAAAAGCGGTCAGGATTGATAGCGGATGCGCGAAAGCTATCGCTGCACCCAATGCCGAAAGCCCGCCATTGATCAGTATCCAATCAATGACCATGGTTGTTCCTAACTCCGGGCTGCGCATAAAGCCAATCACAAACCCCGTGAGAATGAGTGCCACAACCAGCCATGGAATAAATTTGAGCCATTGCGAGGAAGGAGGGATAGTATCCAGTTGCACAATTCGTTCATTCGGATTTGTGATGCTTTGTGCTTCAAGTTGTTGCGCCATGCCATTTAAATGGCCGGCGCCAATCACTGCAAGGATATGTCGATAGTTGTTTTCTTTGCTCTCTTTGAGAAGTCGGGCGGACATGTATTCATCCCGTTCACTGATGAGGGGGTGGAATAAATCTTTTTCATTTTCGGCAAACTGTGAGAAAGAACTTTCCAGAACATCACCTTCTTTAAGCTTCTCAATTTCCTCGGCGCTAAATTTTTCTTTACTGATTACGCTTGCAATTAAACCAGCGAACAGATTCATGCGTTTCCACCACGGAACATTATGATAAATCCGTTTCATCGTTGTGCCAATTTCTCGATCTATCAGTAAAACCGGTAACTTAGCAGCTTGCGCATCTCTGATGGCCACACGCATTTCGGCTCCCGGCTCAATACCGAACTGTTCTGCCATGCGTTGCTGGAAGGCGCCCAATGCGAGACTTGCAGCGACCATGCTGGCTTGACCTTTTTTGATTACTTGGAAAAGATCCATTTTAGCCATAGCATCAGGGTTGACGATAACTTTGTGTCGACTCGGGCACAATTCAACCGCTACTGCATCATAATTTCCCGTGGCTATTAATTCCTGTACTTTATCTGCGCTCGCTTTTGAAACATGTGCGGTTCCCAGTAATGTGATGCTGCAGTTATTTACTTTAACAGTTCTGATCGGTTCTGCGTGAGTGCTGGATATACCGGATGTCTCAGCGGTTTGTTCTTCGATATTGATCATGGGTTATTGAATGAAAATAAATCATAAAAGAATGGCGGATGATACCAGTATTGCATAACAATACAGTAGTTATCACGATGATAATTAGGATGAATAACATTGTGGCAAGAATGAACGGAGCACGGGCAGATGTAAAGAGTTGTAGTATCGGTGTACAATTCATAAAAATAGATGGTAGTGTGATAGTTATTTGCAAGCATAATAAATTCGAGGAAAAAGTAATTATCATGAAGAAACTTATTGCCGCTGCTCTTTTTACCTTAGCTATTATGTTATCTGGTTGTGCATCTTCATCAGAAAAATATAATGCGCCTTATATATCACCCACACAATTTCAAACTTATAGTTGCGCTGAACTGTTGGCTGAGATTGAGCGAATTCAATCTAGAGTCAGTCATTTGACAGGTAGATCAGACGGCAATGAGCCGACCAATGGTAAGTTGGCTCTGGATGCGGATTTATCACTTTCATGGGCAGCGTTATTTGCGCTAGCGGGAACTAAGGAACAAGAAGCTGAATATGCGCAACTTAAAAGTGAGTATGATGCAATACAACAATGGGCGGTTATCAAGCAGTGTTCGGGTGTAATTCCTCCCGCTGAAAAGCCTCCTGAGTTCGATCCGGATCTGGTGGAAAGATTTATATCAAATCCGGTTGCTAAGTCAGCGAGATATTAGAAAGTAAGAGTTTGTATGCGAAATGATAGCTTGCAAATGGGTACTGATGTATTTTTGCAGATCCGAGATAAAATTTGGGCTAACTCGATATTTTTGCAATATCCATTAGTTCTTTCCGGGATCTTTTAAATTTATAGTGAGGCAGTTACGCTGGTAATGACATCCCCGAAGCATCGCTTGGTAGCCACGCCAGTGTGAGCTGCCGATCGTCGTTAGTAATGTGTTTTCTACTCAAACCAAACGGATCGAAACGCGAAATGATGTGCGCAATAGGCCGCTACGGAATTTATTAATGGCTCTAGACTAGCAGATTGTATCTGCTAGTCTAGAGCCATTAATTTACGAACACATGATTGTCCGCTATCAATTATTCAACATGAGCAGGAATAGCGAACGCATACGCACTTAATGTGAGCTTCCAGAAGCTGGAATTATGACATAATTAATTATTTCAACTGACTAATAGACTTGAAAAGTGACTTGGTTAATTTTCCTAAAAAGTTATTTAAAAATTTTGCTAATTGGATTGTTTGTTTTTTCAATTATGCAAAATATTGTGCGGGCTGATAATGGAATATGGATAGATGTGGACACAGTTGAGCAAACATTGTCAGTGATGCAAGGTGATACCGTTCAAGTAGTTTTTGAGAATGTCGCCATTGGTCGTTATGGCACTACTTGGTCTAAGGTGACAAGAGATGACAAGACTCCTTTGGGTAGATTCAAAGTCGGCTGGGTTAATGAGAAAAGCCGTTATTATCGTTTCTTTGGTCTTGATTATCCCAATCTTGATACGGCGAAACGTGCATTGGAAGAAAACAGGATTGATGAAGAAACTTGGTTGTCAATCAAGCAAGCAAAAAGTAGAGGGAAAACACCCCCGCAGGATACCTTGCTTGGAGGACATATTGGAATACATGGTATTGGAAGAGGCGATCAAGAAATTCATCATAAATACAACTGGACCAATGGTTGCGTTGCGCTGACAAATGAGCAAATAGATCAGCTGGGTAAATGGATTAAACCGGGCGTATGGGTAAATATCCGCTAGTAATAATTCCATAATCCATATGATTTGTATGACTTTGTTGTTAATTGCTTGAGCGTGTGTCTGCACAGAAATATATAATTTTATTATGCACTTAGTGTATTACTTGTTGTGTTTATAGCTAAGTTGTTGGTAAATTTGTCATAAAATCCATTTATTTTGCGAAAGAAATCGGATAAGATTCTAATGCGTTGCTGGTATGTGGTATCAGCGACTAGTAAAGTTGTGAATGTTTGTGCGTGTTGAATAGAATAAACAACTGAGGAGATTGGAATGAAAGAAAAAATTCAGCATCCAGTACGTATGTTAACGCTGGCAGTAGTGGCAGGTGCTTTTATTGGATTGACAGGCTGTGCAACAACTGGTCAATTAGAGGAATTGCAAAATAAACATAATGCTGATGTCGCTTCAGCAAAAGCTGATGCAGCTGCAGCCAAACAGGCTGCGGATGCTGCCAATGCAAAAGCAAATGATGCATTACGCGTTGCAGACGAAGCAAACAGACGTTCAATGGATACAGAATCTAAAATAGATCGTATGTTTAAGAAAGCTATGCACAAATAATCGGTTAGTAGTTCTTGTATTCAGAAAACCCCTCTCAAGAGGGGTTTTTCATATGTATTTGTAATTGAGTTGTGCCTATAGTTAAGCTGCTGTAAATTAATTGTTGAAGTTTTGTGAATGAATTTGAGCTTGAGTGCGTGAGATTAAAATAGGAATTCCGTTTTTTTCAATTATGGCTTGTTTTAGCGCTTCCTGATCGATTTCAAAATTTACCGGAATATTTCTTTTGCTATTATTTAATAAGAGAAAATCATTAATTGCATTAGTTACTATTAGCTGGTAGTTGGTATATTTTGATTCGTCTTCTTCCAGTGGAGGATGAAGCTCAATGAAAAGTGAATCTAGTAACCAGCCGAGTTTAATGGGTTGATTGACCACTTGCACTTGCGTGCCGACCGGAACTTTATCAAATAGTGCTTCAATATCTTCTGGGTACATGCGAACACATCCAGCCGAAACGCGCATTCCGACACCGAATGGCTTGATAGTGCCATGTATCAGGTAACTACCGCTACCAATACTTAATCTCATTGCATGACGCCCCAGTGGATTAGTCGGACCTGGTGGCACTATGCTGGGATAGGGTGGTTCGCCATTTGCAATTCTGTCCATTTGGAGCGATTTTGGAGGTATCCAAGTTGGATCTTTCTTTTTTTCAATTATTCTAGAAATACCCAAAGGTGTTACCCAATCCATTCTTCCGATCCCAACAGGGTGGGTAGTGACGGTAGGTTTTTCCCCTTTTTTAGGTTCAGGGAAATAATAAATTCTCATTTCGGGTAAATTTAATACTAAACCTTTCCGCTCGGCTTGGGGGATAATATAGCGGCTTGGCAGAGTGACCGTGACACCATCTTCAGGTAGCCAGCGGTCAACGTTAGGATTGGCCAGTAAGATTTCTATTTGGCCAATATCGTATTGTCTGGCGATATCGAGCAATGTTTCTGAGCTGCTGGCGTGCATGGTTTTTATTTGACCGAAAATATCAATGCCAGATGGGGGAAGGGTCCATGTTTCAGCTCGAACAATCGTAATCGTAAAAAGAAAGGCTATAACAAAGGGGGGGAATAGATGAATTTTGTTCATGATCATGTCATAACAGTATCATTAAAGTTAGTGAGGGAAGTGGAATGATAACTGAAACTTTCTTATCAGTAATGTAAAAAACGAGCGTAACTATAAGGCATTTGCGATATTTAACGGATGATGAAAGCATTCAGGGTGTTTTGTGTGATATCTATATGATTTTAAAGATGATAGAATAAGAATTTCTTGGTTTAGTCATGTTTGTTTGTGAGTAGTATAGGAATTTCGCACAAACTCATAGAACTTTTAGGTTTAACCCACAAATTAGAGTTGCGTTTTAGGCTTGGAAATGAATGATCAAGCTGTATTTTTGAAGTCATATATAAAATATGGCTCAATCCTAAATTGAGCTGGTGTGAAATATATAAAAATAAAATTATAGTCAGAAAAACAACAGGAGTGTTGTTTGAATGCAACATCGTGGTGGTTAAATTTGTAAAATATGCTCGTTTTTCTTGCAGAATGCTTATGTGTTCGGCACAATCAAATCAAACCCTCCGAGTCGGGGGGTCCGGACAAGCGGGGTGCATTCCACTGGAGTGTAGTAGGGCAAAAAGGACGGCCCCAATCGTTTTAACATTAAAGGAGAACTTCCGTATGAAGAAGAAACTTATATCGCTGGCAGTAGCTGGCGTACTTGCAGCCCCGATGGTTGTGTCAGCACAAGGAACGAATGTAACACTTTTCGGTAGCGTACAAGCCGAGTATGCTACAGTTAATAAAGACGGTCAAAGTAGTCAGGCTCTTATTGGTGATGATTCAGGCCGTTCAAGAATGGGGATGCATGTAACTGAGAATTTAGGCGGTGGTTTGAAAGCGAAAGCGCATGTTGAGTATGGCTTTAATACCGGTAGTGGCGCAACAGGTATTGCGCGGGAACGTTGGGTAGCGCTGGCAAACGATAGCTGGGGTGAAGTGAAATTTGGCCGTGTTCAATCTCCATTTAAAGATTTTGCGGGCGGTATGACGATTGATCCGTTTGCATACACAACCCTGCAAGCTGCAGGCAGTGGAGGTACCATGACTGCTTCTGCTAATGGCTTGGGCTCAGGCGCTCAAAGTTTTGTGAACAGCGCAGTGCGCTACGATTCACCACGTGTTGAAGGCTTCAGCTTTGCAGGTATATTAATGCCTGGCGATTCTAATCGGTTAGATGCGGGAAATTTTCTCTCTCCGACAGATACTTTTCAGGGAAGCCAATCCAATTCAGGCGGTGAAGATGGTGAATGGGATTTCCAAGTTGCGGGTAAATACGAAGCACAAGTTGCAGGACATAATCTAGGCGCATTCGGCGGATATTCCCGCGATAACCTTAGCACTCGACAAAGAACATTAAACCCTGCTGTATTGAATAACAATGAACATATATGGCGTGGTGGTTTGATGTGGGGATTCCAAAACTTCAAACTCAGCGGTCAATATGAAAGAGTCAGCAACGCAATAGGCGCAGCGACTTGCTCCAATGCTGCAGCATTAGGTAACCCTGGCACTGGTCTTGGCGATTCACGCTCGCACTGTAATTCAGCGATGAATCTTGGCGGTGATGGTCATCTCTGGTTTGCCAGTGGCCAATATGATTGGGGCAATACCAGCATTATTGCTCAAGGTGGTATGTCAGATGCTAACGCAACTGCCACTGCGCTTAAGCATGAAGTCAGCACTTTTACCGTTGGTCTGATACATAACCTCAGCAAACGCTCAAGTCTCTTTGGCGGTTATCAACGAGGTATGGTGGATGATAAAGCGGCTAACCCGCTCAGAGATCATAATACTTATTCTGTAGGTATGCGTCACAACTTCTAAATCACGTTAGTCTCGTAAAAAAGGCACCAAATGGTGCCTTTTTTATTGGCAGAAAGAAATATAATGAAGCTTTAATTATTGCTGCTATTGATTGATATTTATTGGGGGTTTTTTAATATGAGTATGAAAAAATGGACTGATGAAGAGCTTGTTTCAACACGCGATAATCTTGAATCATGGAACAAACGAAGCAATGGTTCAGGTTCTGGTTCAAAAATGTGGCTGTTTACAGCTATATTAGGGGCATTCGCAGTTTCAACAGGTATTGTATTTATCTTTTTTGATGGCATCGACGTATTGAGCATTTTATTAATAATCATGGGCACTATCACGTGCGCATCATGGTATAAAAGTGAAAAGCAGCGTAAAGATAATGCCGCATTCCTGGATGAAATTAATAGAGAAATTAAATCTCGCAAGATAAAGGAGGCACCAAAATCCAGAAATAAATCAAATGTGCACGTAAATGAAATTGAGTGTGCAGAATCAACGGGTGTAGATGGTTCAGAGACAGGAGTTGCAGCAAGATACCTAGAGAAAACAGAAGAGAAATCAGAAAAATAGTTTGCATGCGAAAATGATTCAGTCATCGATAAAAATCGAATCGGTTCGTTATTTATGGAAGAGATCATGCAAATAAAAGAGCATCGCTGATGAATGATTTAAATGTACTCTCCTCCGATTTAACTCAAGAAGATGAATACATTTTTGCGACGTTATGTCAATTTTCATGGGTGCAGGGTGAACCATTGCTGCTTATTTTTGATGTGAAGAATGAGGTTTATTCAAAGCAAGGCATCACTCTATCAATATTAAAGCATTTAGAGAATGTGGGATTAATTACATTTGAGAGTAAAGGTTTCGTAAAAAAAGGGTTTGGAAAACATGCGCGACTTTTTTATTGCGATAGGCCGACGAAAATTGGTTTTCAGGATAATGAGAATAATTCCTTGGATCTGGGGCATGTACTATTGACAGCGCGCGGTAAAGAATTAGCTTTAACTATTCCGGTGATCAGGAATCAGCAATTTTATGAATATGTTATTCGCAGATGGTTTGAGCAAGGATTGGTTTTGTCCTCTATACAAATTGACCGCGATCGGAAATCCAATATCGCTGACCGCGTGTACGCGATTAAAGCACCAGGATAGCGCGATAATCATTGACATTGGTATGCGTGGGACCAGTAATGACTAAATCATTTAATTGTTGGAAAAATGTATAGGCGTTATTATTCGATAGAAACGATACAGGATCCAAGAGAAGCTTATTTGCCCGAATCAGAGAATCTGGGGTGATGAGTGCTCCAGCATTATTTTCACTGCCATCTAACCCATCCGTATCGCATGCCAGTGCATAAACGTTATCAAGAGTAGAAAGTTCGATTAATAATGACAACAAGAATTCGGTATTACGACCTCCTCGACCATTGCCTCTCAATGTGACGGTAGTCTCGCCTCCCGATAACAGAGCCAAAGGTGGCTTCAGCTTTTGCGGGTGTAATCTTATTTCTTTCGTCAACGCGGCATAGCATTTGGCAATCTCTCGAGATTCCCCAGTTACCGTATCACCAAGTATTAAAGTACTTATGTCATATTTCTGGAAATAATCTGCTGCTGCGCTTAGGGATTGATGAGCGTTTGCGATAATTCTGGTTTCGACTCGATTGAAGATGAGGGAACCAGGTTTTGGTGTTTCAGTGATAGCATGTTCTATGCCTGCCAATAATAGTTGCCGAATTGCTGTGGGTACATCCAGATGGTAGCGAGCGAGTACAGCAAGCGTATCGGAAAATGTGGATGGATCAGGGGAGCATGGTCCGGAAGCGATGTGCGTTGCTTCATCTCCAGTAACATCGGAGATAATTAAAGCGAGGATGGGAGCTCTGCACGCGGCAGCAAGCTTGCCGCCTTGAATTGCTGATAAGTGTTTGCGGACAATGTTAATTTCCTGAATGCTCGCTCCGCATCGCAGTAGTTGATGAGTGACTGCTTGAAGGTCTTGCAGTGAAATACCTTCAGCTGGCAAAGATAACAGACTGGAGCCTCCTCCACTGAACAAGCAAAGCAATAGATCACTAGGTTCTAATGCTTGAGCTGCTGAGAGAATTTTTTGTGCTGCACGCTCGCCATTTTCATCCGGTATTGGGTGACCCGCTTCAACCACTTTAATTTTATGCGTAGGTAATGTATGTCCATAACGAGTGACGACCAATCCATCGATTCGAGCGTCAGCGGGCCATGCGTTTTCGACCGCCATCGCCATCGCGGCAGATGCTTTGCCAGCGCCCACAACAAGTGTGCGACCTGGAGGAGGGTGAGGAAGATACGACGGAATGATGTGAGTAGGGTCGGCAGCTTTGACAGCTATAGCAAAGCTTTCCAGCAAATGGTTGCAAGGATTCATTTTGTCAGTATGGATTGCAGATAATTACCGGTATAACTGTTTTTATTGGTCGCGATCGCTTCCGGCGTGCCCTCTGCAATGATACATCCGCCACCATCGCCACCCTCCGGGCCTAAATCAATAATCCAGTCGGCTGTTTTGATGACATCCAGATTATGTTCAATGACCACCACGGTATTTCCATGATCGCGCAGTCGGTGTAATACATTCAACAACAGGTCGATATCCTGGAAATGTAGGCCGGTTGTGGGCTCATCCAGGATATACAAGGTCCGGCCTGTATCGCGCTTGGAGAGCTCCAATGAAAGTTTCACCCGCTGTGCCTCGCCGCCGGAGAGCGTGGTGGCGGATTGTCCCAAGGTGATATAGCCGAGACCAACATCCAGTAATGTATTTAGTTTCCGGGCAATCACCGGCACTGCATTGAAGAATTCAAATGCATTTTCCACAGTCATTTGCAGAATTTCGTTAATATTTTTGCCTTTATACTGAATTTCCAGAGTTTCCCGGTTATACCGATGACCGTGGCATACATCGCATGTAACATAAACGTCTGGAAGAAAATGCATTTCCACTTTTATCATGCCATCACCTTGACAGGCTTCGCACCGGCCCCCTTTGACATTGAACGAGAATCGACCGGGTGCATAACCACGTTCGCGTGCTTGGGGTACCCCGGCAAATAATTCCCGGATCGGAGTGAATAATCCGGTATAAGTTGCGGGATTGGAACGCGGTGTACGTCCAATCGGGCTTTGATCCATATTGATAACCTTATCGAGAAAAGCTAATCCCTCAATGTGCTGATAGGGTGCCGGTTCAGTATTGCTGCCATAAAGGTGGCGAGCGACTGTGCGATGTAGCGTTTCGTTAATAAGTGTGGATTTGCCGGATCCTGACACACCGGTCACGCAAATAAAGAGACCTATCGGTAAAGTCAGCGTAACGTTCTTGAGATTATTTCCAGTGGCACCTTTGATTCGAAGTATCCGATCATTGTTGGGTGAATGACGTTTCTTCGGGATCTTGATTGATAATTTGCCGGATAAAAATTTTCCCGTCAGAGAATCATTATCTTCCTGGATTGATTGCGGTGTGCCTTGAGCAACAACGTATCCCCCGTGCTCCCCGGCACCTGGCCCCATATCTACAATATAGTCTGCAATCTGTATGGCATCCTGATCGTGCTCAACGACGATGACACTATTACCCAGATCACGCAGTTTCTTGAGTGTATTGAGCAGGCGGTCATTATCGCGTTGATGCAAACCGATGGAGGGCTCATCTAAAACGTACATGACGCCGGTTAAACCGGAGCCGATTTGACTGGCTAAACGAATGCGTTGAGATTCACCGCCGGAGAGTGTATCCGCGGAACGATCCAAAGATAAGTAATCCAGACCGACATTATTGAGAAATTGTAAACGGTTGGAAATTTCCTTGATGATACGCTCAGCAATCGATTGCTTGTGGCCCGATAATTCAAGATGATCAAAAAATTGCTTGGCTTTCTTGAGTGGAAAAGCACTAATCTGGTAAATTGCTTGTCCAGCAACATGTACATGACGCGCAGCCTGACATAAGCGCGTACCTTGGCAATCCGGGCAAGTTTGCGCATTGAGATATTTAGCCAATTCTTCCCGTACGGTTTGTGATTCGGTTTCTTTGTAGCGACGTGTCAGATTGGGAATGATTCCTTCAAAAGAATGGGTTTCCTGTTGCTTGCGGCCGTTTTCTGTCAAATAAGAGAAATGTATTTTCTCTTTACCGGAACCATATAAGATAATGTCGCGAATAGCTTCATCCAGTTTCTCAAAGGGTGTTTCCAGGTCAAAACGATAATGTGTTGCGAGGTTAGTTAATAACTGAAAATAAAACTGATTGCGCCGATCCCAATTTTTTACCGCACCGGCAGCTAGTGATAGGTGCGGGAAAGCTACGACGCGCACTGGATCAAAAAAAGTAATCTGGCCCAGACCATCGCATTTGTTGCAAGCCCCTAATGGATTGTTGAAAGAGAATAATCTCGGCTCCAGTTCAGACAGCGAATAACTGCACACCGGACAACTGAATTTGGCTGAAAACAGATGTTCGTGATAGGTATCTATCTCAACCGCCAAAGCACGACCATCGGAATGGCGTAACGCAACTTCGAATGATTCGGCAAGCCGCTGCTTAGCATCCAGAGAAACCTTCAAGCGGTCAATGACCACTTCAATGGTATGTTTCTTGGTTTTCTGCAACTTTGGCAATGCATCGATTTCATAAACTTCGCCATCAATCCGCAAACGAACAAAACCTTGTGCGCGCAGTTCGTCAAATAATTCTGCTTGTTCGCCTTTGCGCTCGACGATTAACGGAGAAAGGATCATCAAGCGTGTGTCAGGAGGTAGCTGTAATACATGATCTACCATTTGTGATACGCTTTGCGCGGCCAGAACAATGTTGTGCTCAGGGCAAAAAGGATCGCCCACGCGAGCGAACAGCAAACGCAAATAATCATGGATTTCTGTCACTGTTCCTACCGTCGAGCGGGGATTGTGCGAGGTTGCTTTTTGTTCAATGGCAATTGCAGGAGAAAGCCCCTCGATCAAATCAACATCAGGTTTCTCCATTAATTGAAGGAACTGTCTTGCATAGGCTGAGAGGGATTCCACATATCGACGCTGACCTTCTGCATAAAGCGTATCAAATGCAAGCGATGATTTGCCTGATCCTGATAGTCCGGTAATGACAACGAGCTTGTTACGGGGTAGATCAAGATGAATATTTTTCAGATTATGCGTGCGCGCACCGCGTATTTTTATGGATTCCATGAACTATCTATGTATGAGTCAACCTGCTAATATACCCAACTTTTTAGAAATATAACAACTTGATTCATGTCCACTTCATCATCTGAAAAAATGTCTCCGGCAGAATTGCGAGCAACCATTGGTTTGGCTGGTGTGTATGGCTTGCGTATGTTTGGGCTATTTATCATTTTACCGGTATTTGCTTTTTATGCTGAGGACTTGCCTGGCGGCGACAATTATACGTTAGTCGGTATTGCATTAGGAGCATACGGTTTAACGCAAGCTATACTGCAAATTCCTTTTGGCTGGCTATCCGATCGTATTGGACGTAAGCCTGTCATATATCTGGGGTTGATTTTATTTGCTATTGGCAGCTTGATCGCAGCTATTGCGGTTGATATATATTGGGTAATAGTGGGGCGTGTCATCCAGGGTGCTGGCGCAATATCGGCTGCTGTAATGGCTCTTGCAGCAGATCTTACGCGAGAAGAGCATCGTACTAAAGCAATGGCGACGATCGGTATGACCATTGGTACAGTTTTTGCCATTTCTCTGATTGCTGCTCCGGTTCTAAATCAATGGATAGGCGTACCGGGGATTTTTGCTATGACCGGGATACTGGCGTTACTTGCGATGCTTGTAGTGAAGAAGATCATTCCTGATCCGCATATCAGTCGCTTTCACTCCGATACCGAAGTGTCACCTGCAAGCTTTGTAAGCGTATTGCAGAATAGGCAATTGTTGCGTTTAAATTATGGTATTTTTGCTTTGCATGCCACACTAATGGCGCTTTGGCTTGTTGTGCCTCTGACTCTACGGCAAGCAGGAATGGCGGCGAGTGATCATTGGCAGATTTATTTGCCTGTATTATTGTTGTCGATTGTCTTTATTATCCCGGCAATTATTTACTCTGAGAAGAAAGCCAAGTTAAAGCATGTATTTGTTGCAGCAGTCGCTATTTTACTGATAGGACAGGCATTACTGGCCATGATGTTTGATTCAATATGGGGTACGGCCATTGCATTATTGGTTTTTTTTACGGCATTTAATTTATTGGAAGCTAGCTTACCTTCCTTGATTTCCAAGATTGCACCCGTGGGTGCGAAGGGGACGGCAATCGGGGTATACAGCAGCACGCAATTTCTAGGCGCTTTTGCTGGTGCTGCGGCTGGTGGTTATTTATTCGGTACGCATGGAAGCTATGCATTATATATGTTCTGTGGATCATTGCTGATGGTGTGGCTGGTATTGGCTGCAACGATGAAATCCCCTGCTGCTGTGCGTTCCAGAATGTATCCTGTGGGTGAAATGGATATCGGCCAGTCTCAAGAACTATCGCGTCAACTTGCATCAATATCAGGTGTCCATGAAGCATTAGTATTGGTTAATGAGAGGGTGGCTTACTTGAAAGTGGACATGAAAGGCTTCGATGAAAAGAAAGTGATTCAATTGCTTGGGGAGAACATAAATGGCTTCAGTTAATAAAGTTATACTTATTGGTAATTTGGGAAAAGACCCGGAAACTCGCTATATGTCAAGTGGAGATGCAGTGACCAATATTACTTTGGCTACTACAGACACCTGGAAAGATAAGAATGGCGAGAAACAAGAGAGGACTGAATGGCATCGTGTAACTTTTTATAGGAAGCTTGCCGAAATTGCTGGAGAATATTTAAAAAAAGGTCGCTCTGTTTATATTGAAGGTAGGTTGGAGACCAGAAAATGGACTGATAAAAGCGGCGTAGAACGTTACACGACTGATATTATCGCCAGTGATATGAAAATGTTAGGTAATCGATCGGGAAGTGGTAGTTTTGAATCAACTCCTGATCACGAAGAAAGCCACTCGGTTCCTGCTAGATCTTCTTCAACTAAAAGCGCAAGTGGATTTGATGATATGGATGACGATATTCCATTCTAGTCAGATGAGTGAATAGACTTGGCTATGTCAGCTTTTATTCTTTACTTCAAAGGAAGCGAATCGATTGAAAATCGGCCCTTTGATGAGCATATTTAATATCTTGTTGTTTGCGGCGAGATACTTTGTTCACGCACGTTAGCGTTCATCAGGTAAACGAAATACTTCATTCCGAAGCTCGACGGAAGCTATGTCTGTTTGACGACGAGAAGGCAATGAAAACTCGATACTTGCAATATTACCACCAATCTCCCTGGCCATATTTCTAAATTCCAGTGCTAACATACATTTTGGAACAATAAATGTCTGCTTAAATCCAGATTTAAAATGAACAAGAATTTTCATGGCCTTCCCAAGTAAGTTTTATTTATTAATAAGTTAGTTGATAAATTAACAGCAATGATGCTGCTTCAACGACTTAAAAAAAATAAACTTTAGCCTAGAGTTATGATTCTTTTATGTTCATATTTATATGGGACGCCAATTGATATGAATTCATATCGAGGTTATCTCAGGATGTTATTATTTTAAATTGAAGCTTGCCATGAAACTGCGATCGATATAGTTTTTCCAAAGCCAAACCCACTTTCCATGGGTAAAAAAAGCACCTCGGGAAGCAACCGCATGACGTCCTCCTGTAGTTAGTAAGCTTAAGAAGAATCGTTGCGGCTTATAAGACTGAAGATGGGTATATCCCACTAATTGTGTCGAAATATTTTTAGCCAGAAGTGGTCCCTGACGGACTGCATAGACGCCTGTTTTGGGTAAGGGCATTGGTGTAAATGCTGCGCAATCGCCTGTTGCAAAAACATCTGGGTGTGAAATACTGCGAAGGTATTCATCAACTTGAATAAAGCCATTGTTATCGCATGCCAGTCTGCTTTTTCCCAACCAGGATTGCGCACTCGCATGAATGGCCCAAATGAGAAAATCATAGTCATGGCGTGTATAGTCATTGAGCACTAGTTGATGTTCGAGGGCAGAAACCACATATCTTCCTTGAATGAGTCGGATTCCGTGTGCTTGTAAAAGCTGATAAAAAAAATCCTGTACTTTCTTGTTGTATGACTTAAGGATATGAGAGTCAGCGCAAATCAAGGTGAATTGTGCGCGAATTGAAGTTGTCTTTGCTATTCTATAGCGCAAAGCGAGTAATATTTCTATTCCAGCAGCACCTCCACCCACAATGACAATGCGCTGTAACCGACTTGACCGTGATTGGGTTGTAAGCCAATGTTGCCACTGCTGCAAAAATTGCTTAATGGGTTTTACCGGGCAACCGTAAATAGTGGCCCCCGGGATGCTATGAAGTGCGGGTTGCGCTCCCACATTAATCGACAAAATATCATAACGTAACAAGAGATTATCTTGGCAATTGATTCGTTTTAGTGATGGATCTATATGTGCAACTTTGCCATGGACAAATCTTATACCGGCCCATTGGCAAAGTATTCTCAAATCGACATGACAATCCTCATATGAGTAATGTCCGGCAATGAGTCCGGGTAGCATGCCTGAATAGGGTGTCATCGTATCGCTACTGATAAGCGTTATGCGAACACCGGTAAGGGGCTTCATAGTTAGTCGTTTAATTGCAATGAGATGACTATGACCACCGCCGATCAGGAGCAAATCTTTATTTGTTTGTGTTAAGCCTATCATTATTAACTTTTTTGTGTTGCGTTCTTATTAGAAAAATGTGATAGTTCTCACCGCAACATTATAAGTTAATACAAAATACGATAAGGAAATTACCAACATGTTGCTTGGCTTCGAAGGTGAATATGGTATTGCATTGAAATTGAAACAGTATTTCATTCTGCTTCAATGCCTGGAAGCGGCTGGATAATTTATTTAATATTTTTGGGAGATTAGTTATGAATTTTATTAAAACGAGTACATTAACATCATGTCTTGTTCTTTTTTTATCCGTAGCGCTGTTAATTGGTTGCAAACCAATATTCGAAAAAAAGCCGATACCATCCAAAGATGATCAGGCAGCTGCTGCGCCAGCACCTGCATCAGCACCTGAACCCGAACCCGAACCTGCGGCGCTTGCGACTACTGAGCCAGCCGGAATTGAAGATGTGCAAAGCTTGCAAAGCCTGGACTCAGCAGAAAGTGATATTGATGCTGTAGGTATTGACACTGAAACCAACGAAGTGCCAGCGCCTGTTGCTGATGATGGTGATGATATTGTAAAGCCTGATGCGGCAATGATACGCGATATTCAACAGGCGCTCGTGAATGCTGGATTTAATCCTGGTCCGGTTGATGGAAAGAGTGGTGGTAAAACTACAGCAGCAATTGAAGCATTTCAAAAAGAAAATGGTCTTACACCTGGAAAGATTGATAAGCGGACATTGCGTGCATTAGGTATTGAGTTTTAAAAGGTAGCATTTTATAAATACCAGGAACTATAAGTTTCTGGTATTTTTTATTGATGCATATTGACAATTAATCAATGAGTTGAAAAATATTTGCTATAGTGAGTGGTCATGGTCTATAGTTAAAGAACTTCTGAGCAGCTTTGTTCTTCATTGTGGTGGTTTAGGTAGGGATATTTCTGAGTCAACAAAATGTGGATTTTTCACTGTGTTCAAAAAGAGAGTAGTTAAAATACTTCATTAGGAACTGATTCTCAAGGTTTTTAAAAATAAAAAATTATAGTGATTAAGGCTGAGAAAATTTAGGTTTTGAGAATTCTTATAAGATATATTTCAAGTTTTTTTAATATGCATTAGTGTGTTTAATCTCTGCGGGTTTAATTCCCCGCCCCCTTGGGGCGAAAGCTGGTTGAAAACCAGCAGATTGTAGAGCGCAGTTAATACCCCGCTGCTTGCGGCGGGGTGCTTTATTTGAAAATTTTTTAGATAGCGGATGCAAGAAAGAAGATGCGAAAAGCACGGTTGATGCATATATATATTAATAATAGCAGCGTGTTTACGCTGTAATGCAGCACAGATAGTTTTCGATGGTGTGCTAAATGATACGGACGGGTTGATTGTCAGTTTTGTCTCGTGTTAATTGTGAATAAGATTTTTAATAATTTGTTTTTGAAGTACTTTTGGAGGTTATTCATGGGTGTTCCCTTACGTCAACAGATTGCGGTAGGTACGTATTTGATCAAGCAGAAATTAAGAGGAGTAAAAAAATACCCTTTGGTATTGATGCTGGAACCTTTATTTCGATGTAATCTGGCTTGCGCGGGCTGCGGAAAAATCGCACATCCTGAAGATGTGCTTGATCAACGTCTTTCCTATGAAGAGTGCATGCAAGCTGTAGATGAATGTGATGCTCCCATGGTATCGATCCCAGGTGGTGAACCACTGCTTCATAAAGAGATGCCGCAGATTGTGGCGGGTATTATTCAGCGTAAGAAATATGTTTATCTATGTACTAATGCATTGTTGTTAAAGAAGCGTATCGACGATTACACGCCATCACCTTATTTGACTTTTTCAATTCATTTGGATGGAATGCAAGAACGACATGATGCCTCAGTTTGTCAGGAAGGAGTTTTTGATCGTGCGGTTGAGGCGATTAAGCTGGCATTAAGTAAGGGTTTCAGAGTCACAGTAAACTGTACATTGTTTCAAGGCGAAACACCGGAAGATGTGGCAGAATTTCTGGATTATGCCATGGAGTTGGGCGTCGAGGCTGCGACGATTGCTCCCGGATTTAGCTACGAGAAAGCACCGCAACAGGATGTTTTTATTAAGAGTCAGGATACCAAGATATTATTCCGTGGTATTTTTGAGCTAGGTAAGAAATTAAAACGTAAATGGCGTTTGAATCACTCAGCATTGTATTTGGATTATCTTGCCGGGAATCAGGATTATGAATGCACTCCTTGGGGTAATCCGACACGCAATGTTTTTGGATGGCAGAAACCTTGCTATCTATTGTCAGATGAAGGTTACGCAAAATCCTTTAAAGAGCTTCTTGATGATACACCATGGGAAAAATATGGAACGGCTAATAATCCGAAATGTGCTCAATGCATGGCGCACTGCGGGTATGAAGCGACAGCCGTAGAAGATACTTTGCGTCATCCATGGAAGGCGCTGATTGCATCACTCAAAGGACCTAGAACATCAGGATCTATGGTTGCCGAGCCAGTACCAAAATGGGCGGCAGCAGAAAACAAAACTCCAAAAAAGCTTTCCGATATATCAGTAACACTGGTTAATAAATAGACAGCGATTATACTAATTCTGTATTTTAAAATTTAGTGTGAGTAAGAATGTTGATGGAGTTAGTAATTTATCTGTCGGTCTTCGGCACCCTATGTTGGTGGCTGCTAGTATTACTTCCATGGCGTCCTTGGAGTACGCGCGAAAAAATTGAAATTTCAGTGCATAACAAAGCTATTTTCAGTGAGGACCTGAGTAATATCACCGTCTTAATTCCAGCGCGTAATGAAGGCCCTTATATCCAGCATACGCTACGTGGAGTTAGAGCGCAAGGTGAGAATGTGCATATCATTGTGATCGATGATCAGTCTGCGGATGACACGGCGGAACAGGCTAGACAGTGTGGAATACAGGTATTATCAGGTACTGTGCCGCCAGCGGGCTGGAGCGGTAAATTATGGGCGCTAGAACAAGGGTTGAAGAAGGTTAAAACGCACTATACATTACTGCTGGATGCTGATATTGAACTGGTTCCGGGGATTGTTTCTGAGTTACGGCGAAAAGCGAGTAATGAGAACTTGGCGCTGGTATCACTTATGGCTAAGCCACCTATGGACAATTTTATAGAGTGCTTGCTAATGCCAGCATTTATTTTTTTCTTCAAATTGTTATATCCCTTCGGACTGGCAAATAAAGCGGGGTCTGGCATTGCTGCTGCAGCTGGCGGATGTATTTTGGTAGAAACGCAAGTATTGCGTTCCACAGGTGCTTTTGCTAATTTACATGATGCATTGATCGATGACTGTGTCTTGGCTGCACATATTAAGTGCACCGGGGCACGGACGTTTATTGGACTTAGTCATGCGGCGCGTAGTCATCGTGGCTATCATGAGTTAAGGCCAATCTGGGAAATGGTGGCGCGTACTGCATTTACGCAGTTAAGATATTCACCCATTTTGCTTGTGATTTGTACCTTGATCATGACCTCCATGTTTTGGATGGCACCGTTTGCTTTTATGTTTTCGTCCGTATGGGAAGTATATCTAGTAAGCATTCTGGCATGGGCTGCTATGTTTTTTACTTATGCGCCTACTTTAATTTATTATCAGCGTTCCCCGCTTTGGGTGGGTGCCTTACCGATTATCGGTATTTTGTATCTTGCCATGACTTGGACATCAGCATTGCGATATTGGCAGGGGGAGCGCGCTTCGTGGAAAAATCGTCGCTATGAGAGTAAAACAAACACTTAAATTGATAGGATGGTGTCTGATTTTAGTAATGCTGCTACCAATTCCTGCAGTGTTGAGTTCATCCGATTCAGAGACAAGCGGTCCAGAACAGGCTGTGGCGTATCTGCAGTCGTCTTTACTCGAGGTTATGCGAGAGGGCGATAAATTGGATTACGATGGGCGCTTCAAGTATTTACAGCCTGTCGTTGATCAGACTCATGATATCGACCTAATTATAAGAACAATATTGGGTACAACATATTGGTCGCAGCTTGATGATGTACAGCAAGATTTAATAGTTGAAACTTTCCGTCAATTGAGTATAGCAACATATGCGGGTCGTTTTGTTCAATATGAAGGTGAGCAGTTTCAGATCGTTGAGCAGCGAACCCTGCCGCGAGATCAAGTGTTGGTGCGCAGCCAATTGACTAAGTCGGATGGCGGTACAGTAAATTTTGACTATGTGTTACATCAAGTTGCAGGAGATTGGCGTATTGTTAATATCCTGTTTGACGGCGTGAGTGATCTGGCAATAAAACGTGGTGAATATCGTGCCATTCTGCAGCGGGATGGTTTTCAGGCACTGATTGAAATGCTCAAGGAAAAAATTGCGTTGACACGACAGAATCCATAATGATTTTTATCTATTCTTTCTCAATGGATTGATAACACGTGAAAAATTCACTGGATTCTGGTTATCGCTTTTTTGCGCGTTGGGCAGATATATCCTACCGCTACGCTATCTGGATTATTCTGCTTATTCTAACAGCGGTTACACTGAGTACATTCTATGTAGTTAATAATCTTGGTGTTCATACAGATACGACCGATATGCTATCCGAAGAGGTTCCTTTTCGCGCAAACCATATCCGTTATCGGCAATCGTTTCCTCAATATGAGGATACGTTATTGCTGGTATTGGATGCTCCCACACCTGAACAAGCACATATAGCAGCAAAACGTTTTACTCGTTATTTGCAAGATGATGTTACACAATTCCCAGCTACTTACTATTTAACCGGAGAGCCTTTCTTTGAGCAGAATGGCTTGTTTTACAAGGACCTGTCTGAGCTAGGCCGAATTACTGATTATTTGGCTGCGGCGCAACCACTGATCGCACGTTTGGCTGATAGTCCAACTTTATCCACATTTTCTTCGGTTTTGACAGATGCTGTTGAAGAATTGCGCAAGGGGCGGAAATTAGAACTGGAGCCAGTGCTCAGTGGTATCAGCGCAACATTGGATGCTCGGCTCGCGGGAAAATCCCGGGCACTATCATGGCAAGCGTTATTGGGTGGTGAAGCACAAAAAGATACCTATCAGGAATTGATTATCGTAAAGCCCAAGCTTGATTATTCTCAAATATTTGCTGCTGAAGGGCCTATTGATGCAATTCGCACAACAGCGCAGAAGATGGGGTTTGCTCCAAATGCAACTGAAAAATTGCGTATTACGGGAGAGGTGGCACTGGCCCATGATGAACTCAATAGTGCAATGCACGGAACTCAAGATGCAGGATTGTTGGCACTCATCATGGTTGCTACGGTACTGCTGATTGCATTTCGTTCTGTAGGGGCAATCTTTACAATCATAATGAGTTTATTGCTCGGTTTGCTGTTGACAGCTGCTTTTGCAACTGTTGCTGTCGGCTATTTAAACCTGATCTCTATTGCATTCGCGGTATTATATATAGGATTGGGTGTTGATTTTGCGGTTCACTTTCTGCTCCGGCTTGAAGAGATCAGAAGAACTGATCAAACTGTTGTTCCAGAGGCAGTATATAAAACAGGCGGCGATATGGGACAATCGCTGCTCATCTGTGCGCTGACTACTGCGATCGGTTTTTATGCATTTATGCCAACGACTTATCGAGGTGTTGCAGAGTTGGGTTTAATCTCCGGAACAGGGATGCTCATAAGTTTCCTGATTACGATCACGATGATACCTGCCTTACAAAGATTTTTTCCGATTCAGATCAGAAAGCCATCTTCCCCGGTTCGATTAGTCGATAAGATACTGGACCTGCCAGGGCGTTCGCACAAGCTCGTGTACAGCGTGACCACTATTGCTATTCTGGTGTCTATTTTGGCATTGCCACAGATCAAGTTCGATTACAATTTATTGAATCTGAATAATCCGAGTGTAGAATCAGTTAAAACTTTTCAAGAGTTGTTGAAAAGTACGGAGGATTCACCGTGGCATATCAATATATTGGTCGATGATTTTCAGGAAATAGGGCAAATAGCACAGCAGCTGAGCACCTTGCCTGAAGTTAAAAGAGTTATCAGTATATTGGATCTGGTGCCTGACGAACAGGAAGAGAAGAGTCTTTTGATCGAAGAGATGGCGATGATTCTGGGGCCCATTTCTTATTCTTCTACCGCATTTTTGATTCCGAGTCCGCATACTGTTGCGGAGCAGAGAATGGCACTGGATCAGCTAAGAATCGCACTAAGTGAGTTCATTGTTGAGCGACCGGAACATGCGGCTGCAGTTTCTGCTCGTGCGTTGCAGGAGTCGATTGCGAATCTGCTCGTGCAGCTGGACAAACCTGCACTGGAAAATAGCGAAGCAAAACAACAATTATTGCTTGCAGTTAATAATGATTTGCTTAGCTTATTACCGGGCGCTATCAAGCGCCTACAGGTGGCGTTGGAAGCGCAACCATTTTCACAAGAAGCATTGCCGTCATCAGTGACTGAGCTTTGGTATGGTAAGGATAATGTGTATCGTATTGCAGTTTATCCATCAGAAAATATTAATGACAATGATGCCTTGCGCCGATTTGTTCGCGCTGTGCAAAAAATTACCCCCAATGCAACGGGGGTCCCTGTTATTAGTTTGGAAGCGGGAGAGGCGGTAGTCGATGCATTTTTTCATGCGTTCTCGCTCGCCCTGATTGGTGTCATATTAACGATCTGGATTATGCTTCGAAGCGCTACTGCTACTTTTATGGTGCTAATTCCGCTATTAATTGCAATATTGTTAACTGGAGCCAGTACAGTATTGATGGATCTGTCGTTTAATTTTGCCAATATTATCGCGTTGCCGTTATTGCTGGGAATTGGTATCGATAGTAGCTTGCATATGGTATATAGAAGCCGGAGTGCTGGCGCGGATTATGAAAATCTCCTGCATACTAGCACGGCACGCGCTATTTTCTACAGCGCACTGACGACGCTGGTAGGATTTGGGAGTCTTATATTCTCCATTCATCAGGGTACATCCAGTATGGGGCAACTGTTAACTATTGGATTGCTGTTAATTTTAGTCTGTGTTCTGATTATTTTGCCGGTATTGCTGCAATCAGCAAGCGGCAAGAAAGAGATTAGTGCGTAAATCTTCTTTATTTTGATTGTGCCGAATCACTTCTTGTTAAAGCTGCGGCGAAGAAACCATCCGTTTGATGTAGCTTAGGGAATAACTGCAAAAATTCACCGGTATCCAGCGGTATTTTTTGCTGTGACAGCAGCCCAGCGCAATTCAACAGGTTAAACTGGGGATGCGCGGCCAGAAATTCGTTAATGACAGTTTGGTTTTCTTCCGGTAAGAAGCTGCATGTTGCATATACCAACCGCCCGCCCGGTTTTAGCAAACTGGCGGCTGCAGCAAGAATAGCGGCTTGTTTGGTTTTGAGTTCATCAATACTGTGGGGTGATTGGCGCCATTTTAAATCGGGATTGCGGCGCAGTGTTCCGAGACCGCTGCAAGGAGCGTCTACCAATACACGATCAATTTTTCCAGCCAGTCGTTTAACCTTGACATCACTCTCATTTGTGATTCGTTGTATATGTAGATTGGATAAGCCTGAGCGTTTGAAGCGCGGTTTCAAGTTGTTCAATCTTTTTTCGGAGACATCAAAAGCATAAATGCGCCCTTTTGAATTCATTAAAGCCCCCAGGAGCAATGATTTACCACCCGCGCCGGCACAAAAGTCAACAACCATTTCACCGCGCTTGGGCGCCAGCAAATAGCCAAGTAATTGGCTTCCTTCATCTTGCACTTCTATTTTTCCCGATAAGAAAAGGACATGGCGATTAATCGCAGGTTTCCCGGCAAGTCTGATGCCACAAGGGGAGTAAGGTGTCGCCTCGGCATCAATGCCTTCCTGTTTGAGTGCTTCCAGCACTTCGTTGCGTTTTGCGAGAATGGTATTGACCCGGAGATCAAGTCGGGCGGATTTTTGTAGTGAGAGCCCCAAATCAAGAATATCTGTGTCAGACATGAAATGTTGTAGTTTCTCTACTAGCCATGTGGGGAATTCGGCCTGTGTCGCCAGTGGAAATATATCCGGTTTGATAGCTTTAATCTCTGACAGCCATTTGGTCTCCGCTTCGCTGACTAGCGATGCTAACTCGCGCAAATTCATTCCTTGAAGTTTGACCAGATACGCTAATATTAATGCACGTGGCGTTACAATCTTTACTAAACTTTCAAGAAAAAAACGGTGCCGTAAAATATCAAAAACTGTTTTTGCAATGAATGCGCGATCCTGAGCTCCTAGCATGGGATTATCCTGGAAGAAACGCCGCAAGATTGCATCGGCCGGATACTCCAGAGGAAGTATGGTACGTAGGGCAACAATCGCTGCGTCCAGCTGAGAAGGAGTAAAATGCATTGATTTCCTGATGTGTAGTTGTAGATGAAAGACCGGATTATTAATCCGCTTTGTAGCTGATATTAATTCCGGTTACTATTTTTTCGATTTCACGACCGTTCTCTTCTATCGAAACAATGCGGACAGGGAGCATATGATTGTTTTGCGCAAGCCATAGGATCCGTTTAAGCTTTGAGTTTTTATCTTCTTGGCGGGTCAATACAATAGTTCTCATCTTCCCCAGTGGGGTATTGAGTGTTTCTTTGGTTATGATATAACGTGATAACGCTAAACCATGCCCATTGGTAACGTAACGTTCTACATGGTGCTCAGGTAAAGAAGTAAACATAAAATTATAAGATAAGCTTAAGCGGTCCAAAGTGCCTTTGGGTAGTTTTTCTTGCGCTTTGTGTTTCTGATGACTTAAAGTGACAGTGTGATTTTCCCAATCAAATAGGGCTAAGCTGGGTTCTTTTCTTCCACGTTTTTCATAAGCGCGAGAAGGCCGCAATCCATTTTCAGTAATCATTCCTTCGCTATGCCGCACGATGCTGTTGGGTTCTAAAAGTTTGAAAATTCCCGTGGCTTGCGCTTCGCTATTAATGCTATAACTATGACGGCCGTCATCCATATGCTTGATTTCCATCACCTCATTGATTTCCCCCTCACCGATATCTGTTGTCACGGCATAGTTAATTTCAATGCGGGAAGGTATATCCGTTGCATAAACCGAGACTGAGAAGCTTAATACCCATGCTAGAAGCGCCGCGGATGAAAGTTTCATTCGGACAACCCTGGTGAATAAAGTGTAATTTCACAAATACTGGAATCCAGCACTTCAACGTGATTTTCATTCATTATGATCCGATCTTCCATAAACCACCGCACAGCCTGGGGGTAGATTAGATGTTCCTGCTGCAGAACCCGTGTGGCCAATGTTTCTTCAGTATCCCTGGGTAATACAGGAATAGCCGCTTGAATTACAATGGGGCCGTGATCCAGCTGCGGGGTGACGAAATGTACCGTGCAGCCATGAATTTTAATACCTTCTTGCAGCGCGCGCGCATGTGTTCCCAAACCTGGCAAGGCGGGTAACAATGAGGGATGAATGTTCATTAACCGGCCTTGATAATGTTGCACAAAGTGATCGCTCAGTATACGCATGAAACCAGCCAGCGCGATCAGCTTTGGCTGATACGCGTCGATGCACTCTGCCAATGCGGTATCAAAAGCTTGTCGGTCGGGATAAGAGCGGTGATCAATAACGATCGTTTCAACTTCATAATTTCTGGCGGTCTCTAAACCCACGGCATCGGGATTGCTACTGATAACAGTAACGCGATCGATTCGCGCTCTGGCTTCCAGCAGCGACTGCATATTGCTGCCACGTCCGGAGATCAGAATAACCAGTGATTCCATGTCTTGTAATGACAATACTTCAAACTATAACAGTGGGTGCTTGATTAGATGCGCGTGACTTGATTTCACCGATTTGCCACACGGTTTCACCTTCAGCACTGAGAATTTGGATTGCGCTTTCAGCATTTCCCGGTGCGACGACGATCACCATGCCGATTCCGCAATTAAATACGCGGGTCATTTCGTGTTCTGCCACATTACCTTGCTGTTGCAGCCAGTGAAATAGCGGCGGTATCTCCCATGAATTTTTGTGTAATAGGGCCATAACTTCATGTGGCAGAATACGCGGTATGTTTTCAATCAATCCTCCGCCGGTAATGTGTGCTAATCCTTTGACAGGTAATTGTTGGATCAGCTTCAACATTGGTTTTACATAAATATGCGTTGGCGCCATGATGATATCAGCGATGGTTTTTCCAGCAAGATTACTTGATAGATCAATACAATTTTGTTCAATAATCTTGCGAATGAGTGAATATCCATTGGAATGCGCACCACTGGAAGCCAAGCCCAGTACAATATCGCCGTCCTGGATCGTGCTTCCATTAATTATCTGATCTTTCTCAACAATTCCAACAGAAAATCCAGCCAGATCGTACTCGTCATGGAGGTACATGCCGGGCATTTCTGCCGTTTCACCGCCGATCAGTGAGCAGCCTGCCAATTCACAGCCTTTGGCAATACCGCTGACGACTGCTGTGGCCGTTTCTATGTTCAATTTCCCGCAAGCAAAATAATCGAGGAAAAATAACGGTTCGGCACCTTGCACCAAAATATCGTTCACGCTCATTGCAACCAGATCGATACCTATCGTGTCATGCCGCTTCAGTTCAAAGGCCAGTTTAAGTTTGGTGCCTACGCCGTCCGTACCGGATACCAAAATAGGGCTCCGATATTTTTTGGAAATTTCAAACAAAGCCCCAAAGCCACCGATTCCGGTGATTACTTCAGGACGCAATGTACGCTTGGCAAGCGGTTTGATATTTTCAACCAGACGATCGCCTGCCTCGATATCTACACCGGCGTCGCGATAAGATAGTTGCTTTGCATCAGAATGATCAGAGTTAGAAGGAATCAAATTAAGTTCTCGCGTAGTGGCTGAATACAGGTTGCTTAAAGTTGTAATTTTAACGCAAATGAAACATGTGCATGAGACGGATGCAAAAATTCATTCGGCAGCTGATTCTGATACCACTTGTTAAAAAGAAAATTAAACCGGGGTGATAGGTGGATTATTATTTGTTTTTTCCGAAGTTTCCAAATAATTGTTATTTTGAGCATCGTGAGAAAGGTATATTTTGATCTCAAAAGATTCCCCGCCCTATTTGCAAATGACAAGCGAGGTTGTGCAGAAGTTTCTTACGGATATGCTACGAGCTGGTTAAAAAAAGTATTGCGAACGGGTCTTGAATATTGCGTTTTTGATTTTTTAAGCACTTATTTACTTAAATGAGCGGATAGTGACTGCTCCATTCAATAGTCATGTTGTATATATATTACACAACGAATTGTAATGTAAATTAACCGCTGTTTTAATTTTTCAATATGATTCAATTACAGTATATTGTAATTAAATTGAATGTTTGATTGCTATAAAAAAGGCCTTAATACCTGGAACGAGTAATTTGTTTAATAGGGTGATCACGCAATGTTAAAAAGTATCGTCGGCCTAACCCTTTTATTAGTTGCAATCAATGGATATTCGCAGCAAACACTAAAGCTGTATGGTGTCAATGGTGAGTCAATTGTCGACTCTGATTCGATAACGGGTGTTTCTACGATAAAAACGAGAGAATTATCCAGCGTTTCCGGATCCGAATTCATAGAGCAACCAAAGTCATCATTTGAGTTATTGGGCGTTGCGGTACCACCCGCGACCTCGATGCGATTATCCTGGCAACCCAATCAATCTTCGGATGGTCTTTCCATGCCCACCCCCATTCTGGTCGTTAATGGGGCTCAGCCAGGGCCTGTACTCTGTCTAACAGCTGCGATTCATGGGGACGAATTAAATGGTATCGAGATTGTAAGACGTGTGCTTCACGGTACTGATCCTGAGAAATTATCCGGAACTCTCATTGGAGTACCTATTGTAAATCTGCAAGGTTTTCAGCGTTCTTCCCGCTATCTGACAGATCGTCGTGACCTTAATCGTTTTTTCCCGGGAAATCCTCAGGGTAGTTCCGCTTCACGGATTGCTTATTCATTTTTTAAAGAGATCATCAGTCATTGCAACTTTCTTGTTGATTTGCATACAGGTTCAGCGCATCGTACCAATCTGCCACAAGTCAGAGCCAATCTTCTGCAATCCGGCGTAGCTGAATTTGCTCAGGCTTTTGGAGTATCCGTGATTCTTCATAGCGAAGGTTCTGCAGGAATGTTGCGTCATGCTGCCGTTGAAATCGGAATTCCCTCGGTAACTTTAGAAGCGGGAAAATCCATGACATTGCAAGAACCAGCTGTTCAATATGGCGTTAAAAGCATTCAAACCCTGTTGGATAGGATGAACATGCTGGAAGCAGCTCAGCCACTAGAGGCTCCGGATTCAATTTACTATCATTCAGCGTGGGTGCGCGTAAATCATGGCGGCATTCTTCTAGGCAATGTCAGATTGGGAGATAAAATTAACAAAAACGATATCCTTGGTATTGTCACCGATCCCATTACCAATATGCGCAGTGAGATAATTTCACCGCATAACGGTCGGATTATCGGTATGGCAATTGATCAAGTGGTTATGCCGGGCTTTGCTGGCTTTCATATCGGTATTCAGGAATCTGAAGAAAGATCCGTCAGGCTCAATCATAATAGGGATCAGAAAGTCATTGTTCAGCACATATCTACAGCGCCGGAATCTGAATAATCCGCGAGATTACAATTAAAAAAATTAGAGATGCTGAAGCAAGTAACTGAACAACTAGAAGATCTTTTATATTTAAACTCCAGCCCCTTATCTCACATATCCCATTAGTTGATTTACATAAATCAGCCAGATTTTACATTTTGGCCCTTGATTAGACGTACATAATAATTAACTTCTATGCCCAATTTCTCGAAAGTAATATTCTCAGTTTAAGTGAAAATTAGATTAATAGTAAAGCTTTGTGTAAAACAGAAGAATTCCGAGTGTAAGCGAATAACAGTTTTGTCATTCAAAATCTCACATAACTGAAGCATTTAAGGATGCCAAAACTATGATAAATAGCATATCATGGTGCGTTTTTAGCAGCAGAAAGTGGCGCAGGAGTGGTATGATCAGTACTGAATTCGTTGTGATGATACCGCCCTTGGCGGTATTCGTTTTTTCTTTCCGGGAACCCGTAGACGCTAGCTTCCAGTTTGTGGCAGTTTTTAATGCAGAGGTCATTCATGTCTTTCAGTATCGCCAATCTGTTATCACAACATCGTACCGATAAATTCGATTTGCACGATCGGTATTTGAATGCCCAGTTGGTCAAGGTTTTGAAAACGATCGGTTATGACCGGAATTATGAGCGTGCGGTGGGACAGTATCTGTATGACGAACAAGGTAATGAATATCTTGATTTGTTGAGCGGGTTTGGCGTATATGCGTTTGGGCGCAATCATCCGATCATCGTCAATGCGTTAAGAGAGGTATTGTCACTGGATATGCCTGATTTGGTGCAAATGGATGTGTCGATTCTGAGTGGTTTATTGGCCAAGGAGATTTTGGCCACAACACCGGATAATCTGGAACGGGTGTTTTTCTGTAATTCTGGAACGGAAGCTGTGGAAGGAGCAATAAAGTTTGCGCGTTACGTTACCAAGCGCAATCGGATTATTTGTTGCGATCATGCCTATCATGGGTTGACGATGGGGGCTTTGTCGTTGAACGGCGAGCAGATTTTTAAGGATGGTTTCGGTCCATTGTTGCAGGATTGCGGTTCGGTTCCATTTAATGATCTCGTGGCATTGGAGAAGGCCTTAAGTAATCGTGAAGTGGCTGCTTTTATTGTCGAGCCGATTCAGGGCAAGGGGGTAAACATCCCGGATGATAACTATCTGCCCGAAATTGAGCGCTTATGTAAGAAATACGGTACATTGTTTGTCGCGGACGAAATTCAAACCGGGCTTGGACGTACCGGTAAATTCTGGGCTATTGAACATTGGGGCGTGAAGCCCGATATGATATGCATGGCCAAGGCGTTATCCGGTGGTTTCGTGCCGGTCGGTGCGGTGGCCATGACGCAGCAGGTTATGGATAGCGTGTTTAATCGCATGGATCGGGCAGTCGTGCACGGCTCTACCTTTTCCAAAAATAACATGGCAATGGCGGCTGGTTTGGCGAGTCTGGAGGTCATCAGAACTGAGAAGTTGGTGGAAAATAGCGCGAAAATTGGTGATGATCTGATCGGCAGACTCAATGCCTTGACAAACCAGTATGAATTTTTGAAAGGAGCTCGCGGTAAAGGTTCGATGATTGCAGTTGAGTTTAAATCACCCAATAGTTTTTCGTTGAAAGCTGCGTGGATGATGTTGGAAGCTGCTAATAAAGGACTGTTTTGCCAGATGATCACGATTCCATTATTTAAGGAGCACAGAATTCTGACGCAAGTGGCTGGGCACGGCATGAATGTGATCAAACTTTTGCCTCCCCTTACATTGACTCAAAAAGATTGTGACCACATCATACACGCATTGACCAAAACCATCGCGGATACGCATCAAGTACCGGGTTCCATTTGGGAGCTTGGCAAAAATCTGGCCAGCCATGCGCTAAAAGCAAAAGCTGGTTAATTCGTTTCATATGAATACTGAATATTCCGGAAGCTTACATTATCTCTGGTGGCTGGTATTAGCTTGCGTAGCAGGCGGATTGATTTATCTGCTCAGTCCGATCCTGACTCCTTTTTTATTGGCTGCAGTGATTGCGTATATCTGTAATCCGATGGTGAGCTACATGGCTGACAGGAAAATACCGCGGACGGTGGGTGCGGTGCTGGTTATGCTGTTGTTGCTCGGAGTCTTTGCCGCCTTGATTCTGATTATGGTACCTTTGTTTGAGAAAGAGGCGAACCGGTTGTTGGATAAAATGCCGACATATTTGGATATGCTGAAGAACCATGTGATCCCTTGGTTGGAATCAAGACTGGATATCAACCTGCAGCCGGATATGAACGTGTTAAGGGAAGCGCTTTCCGAACACTGGAAAAGTGCCGGAGGGGTGGCCGCAAAGATGCTGCCTTCCCTGACCAGCGGAGGAATGGCGGTGGTTGAGTTTGTGGTCAATCTGTTACTGGTGCCGGTGGTGTTGTTTTATCTGTTGCGTGATTGGGATATGTTGATCAAACTTATCGATGAAATGATCCCGCGTTATTGGCATGATCAGATTTCTCAGTTGGCGCGGGAGACTGACCGGATTTTGGCGGAATTTCTGCGCGGCCAATTATCAGTGATCCTATTAATGAGCATTTGTTATATCACCGGACTTTGGCTGGCAGGGCTAGAATTTGCGTTGCCCATTGGCTTGGTCGCGGGTATTCTCGTGTTTGTGCCTTATTTGGGAATGATTGTTGGTTTAATGCTGGCGACTTTTGCCGCTATGATGCAATTCCAGGATTGGAGTGGTGTGATTACGGTGTGGGCTGTTTTTGGCATCGGTCAAATGCTTGAAGGCATGCTGATCACGCCTTGGCTGGTGGGCGATCGGATTGGACTGCATCCGGTTGTTGTTATTTTCGCTTTAATGGCATTCGGTCAATTATTTGGTTTCTTTGGAATTCTGCTGGCGTTGCCGGTCAGCGCGGTAATGCTGGTTTGGTTGCGACATTTGCGACAACGTTATTTGGGAAGTGATCTCTATAATTCGTAGCAAATTTTTAGACCGGATTATGACGATTGAGTAATATGCAACAGATGCTGTTAGACATTAATCCTCTACCGTTTCCTACGCTGGATAATTTTTTGCCAGGGCGTAATGCGGAACTGATACACATGTTGAGAAGTATTCTGTCCGGGAAAGAAAAAGAATGCTTTATTTATTTATGGGGTAATCCTGGTTGTGGCAAGAGTCATTTGTTGCGGGCGATTGTCACAGCTTATGCACGAAAAAACGCAAAATCGGTGTATCACTGCGCTGAGAATCATTATCCCTTTCGGAGCGACAGTGCGGCAGATTGTTTTGCAATCGATGACATTCATGGTTTGGGTGCTGCAGGGCAGGCAGAACTTTTTAGTCTGTACAATCGGTTGCGCGAAGATGGTCATGCATTATTACTGGTAAGCGGATCCACTGCACCGGCGTATTTGGATATGCGGCAGGATTTGGTCACCCGCTTAGGCTGGGGATTAGTGTATCAGGTGCACGAATTAACTGAAGAAGAAAAAACACAGGCGATGCAGACACATGCTGCTGATTGTGGTTTTACTTTGCCACAAGAAATTTGCGTATATTTATTACGCCATGGCCGGCGTGATTTACCGTCGTTGATGATGACATTGGATGCGCTGAATCGTTATTCTCTGGTCCATCAGCGTCCTATAACTATACCTTTGTTACGAGAATTATTACAGGTGGATTCATGAACTTAGCATTATTTGATCTGGATAACACGTTAATCGCAGGCGATAGTGATTTTCAGTGGGCACAATTTTTGATAGAAAAGAAAGCGTTGGATCGTGAGCTGCACGAGGCCAAGAACATTGAATTTTATGAGCAATATAAAGCGGGAACGCTGGATATACACGAGTTTCTGGATTTTCAGTTAAAACCCCTGGCCCGCCATCCACGTGCCCAATTGGAAGTTTGGCGTAGTGAATTCATGTGTAAGAAAATTATACCGCTGATTGCACCGGGAACGCGGCAACTAATCGAACGGCATATGCTGGATAATGATCTATGTATCATTATTACCGCTACGAATAGTTTTGTCACGGCCCCGATTGCCCAGGCGCTTGGTATCAGTCATTTGATCGCGACTGAACCGGAAGAGAAAGATGGGGAATTTACGGGCCGGGTGTCCGGAACACCTTCTTTCAGGGAAGGAAAAGTTGAGCGATTGGAGAAATGGCTGGATGCGCACAATCTGACTTGGTTATCATTTCTCCGTAGCTGGTTTTATAGCGATTCGCTCAATGATTTGCCCTTGCTCTGCAAAGTAACGCACCCGGTTGCCGTCGATCCGGACCCTACACTGAAGAGCCATGCAGAAAGCAATGGCTGGCCGATAATCAGTTTGCGCTAATCTTCCCGTCTTAATTGCGGAAACAAAATGACATCGCGAATACTCGGGCTGTCAGTTAACAGCATGACCAAGCGATCGATGCCGATACCTTCGCCAGCTGTGGGCGGTAAGCCGTATTCCAATGCACGGATGTAGTCTGCGTCATAATGCATCGCCTCACTATCGCCAGCATCCTTGGCTTTGGCTTGTTCCAGGAAACGTGCCGCTTGATCTTCCGGATCGTTCAATTCAGAAAATCCATTAGCAATTTCACGTCCGGCAATATACAGCTCAAAACGATCGGTGATATCAGGGTTGTTGTCGTTACGCCGCGCTAAAGGGGATACTTCCGCCGGGTAATCAACGATGAATGTGGGTTCAAACAACAGATGCTCGGTGGTTTCATCGAACAGCGATAGTTGCAAACCGCCGAGCCCATCGTTTGGATTGTAGTGAATCTTCAATGCCTTCAACGCTTCGATCAGATAATTACGATCATTCAATTGTGCGGCAGTATAGTGCGGATGGAATTTCTGGATGGCCTGGATGATGGTCAAGCGCATGAATGGTCTGGACAGATCCATCGTCTTGCCTTGGTAGGTAAGGTACGTGGTGCCCAGTACTTTTTGCGCGGTATATGCGAGCATTTGCTCGGTGAAGTCCATCAGATAGGTATGATCCTGATAAGCTTCATAGAATTCAAGCATGGTAAACTCAGGATTATGCCGTGTGGAGATACCTTCATTGCGAAAATTGCGATTAATTTCAAAAACTTTTTCCATGCCGCCTACAACCAGGCGTTTCAGATACAGTTCAGGTGCGATGCGCAAGAATAACGCCATGTCCAGGGCGTTATGATGCGTGGAAAAGGGTTTTGCCGATGCGCCTCCGGGAATCGGATGCATCATTGGCGTTTCAACTTCCAGATAATTGCGTTCGACAAAGAATTCGCGAATTGCCTGGATGACTCGGGAACGAATAGTGAATACCCTGCGTGTTTCTTCGTTGGTAATTAGATCAAGGTAACGTTGACGATATTTTTGCTCCTGGTCGGCCAAGCCATGAAATTTCTCCGGTAAAGGGCGCAAGGATTTTGTTAGCAAGTGTATTTCAGTGACGCGAATTGAGAGTTCGCCTGTTTTGGTTTTGAATAAAGTACCTTGCGCACCTAAGATATCGCCCAAGTCGTAATGCTTGAATGCCGCATGCGCAGTTTCTCCGGTATGATCGTTCGAGATATACAACTGAATGCGTCCACTCATATCCTGAATGGTTGCAAAACTGGCTTTACCCATGACGCGCTTTAACACCATACGTCCTGCTATTTTTACCACAGCTGATTGTTCTTCCAACTCTTCTTTGGAGAACACATTAAATTGTTGATATAGCTCTGAAGCTAAGTGTCCGCGCCTGAATGTATTGGGAAAAGCATTGTTGGTCTGACGTATTTCAGTCAGCTTGGCGCGGCGTTCAGCAATAATTTGATTTTCATCAAGACTGATCGGTGGATTTTCTTGCATCATATTATAGTGTGGTATAGAAAATATACTTTAAGACAAGTTGCTACTTGATAGCGTTGTTTGCTCAATTCAGTTTCTGGTTCTGTTATTTGTTGCAAAAGGGGTGATGGATTTGTTTTTAGAGTATGTCCGGTTTTGTATTTCTAATGTATTGTTATGTAGTGTATTAGATGTGTGATTTATCACAGTAGTGTGTTGTGATGTAGCCTAAACTTCCAGCATTTTCCGCGCATGCGATATTAACTGATAAATAAGATGCTTTCTAGTTTTTTGTAGGCATTCACGGAGACTTCACAATAAATTAACAAAATCCCGATGATGAATTTAGGAAATTTTCACAATAGATAAGTAAGAATGAGCTGTCTGATCTTTACTCCTAATTTGTAGGCATCAATGTTTACCGAAGGGATGCAAAACTTATTGCCTAGCAGTCGTATTAAAGTGCTTGTGGTTGATCCGCATCCGATTGTTCTATTTGGGCTAAGCGTTATTCTTGAAGAGGATGACAATTTGGAAATTGTGGGTACGCTGCGTTCTGCAGATAGTATTCAAGAGGTATTGAAGCTGAACAAACCTGATATTGTGCTGATTGACCCCCATAGTCCTGGTGTTGATGAGCTCATTCAGATCAAGCAAGTCCAAGCAGCACTTGGAAGCGAGATCAAAATAGTGGTTTATACTGCAACAGTCAACCAGTCTGAGACTTGCGATCTGATCAGAATGGGAGTTAAAGGTATTTTGCTGAAAGAAATGTCTGTTTCACTGATCCCGCAATGTTTAAAGAAAGTACATGCTGGCGGTGAATGGTTGGATCGCCGTTCCGTGAGGATGGCTTTCGAACAAATCTTGCAACGTGAATCCGCGCATAAAAAAATATCTGCACATTTATCCAGCCGTGAAATGTCTTTGGCTGCTTTAATTGCAAAAGGTTATAGCAGTAAACTGGCCGCGCGGGAATTACAGATTACCGAAGGTTCGGTACGGGTTTATCTCAACCGCATATATTCCAAATTACATATTTCCAGTCGCTTGCAGCTGGCACTGCTTTTTAAGGAAAAAGGATTGGGCTAGTTGTTCGTCGGTATCATTTTTTGTAATTAAATGTAAAGCATTCCCTACACGTTCAGTAGCTATTTCAGCTGTAAATAATGAGATCTGTTGGTTAGATAAAGTCAGTGCTTATGATCTGATTTCAGAGGTTTTCCTCATGAGTATAAAGCAAAAGGACGTATCCCAATTTTATTACGTTTAGTGGCCAAGCAAACGATATTCAATTGACTTGAGAAGGCGTATCGTGTGTCGTGGTTAATGACCCATGTTATCCAGAACAAACACATTTTTAATGTAAGCAGAATCCTACATATTGCCTTTTTCCAACAAGGAGTTGGAGAATAATCTCAGTTGTATCTACTTTAATCAGCCGTGTTAACAATTGTTAATACGGTGAATTAACATCTTGTAGCTATTTATCCTTCAAACAAATCCTTAATCTTAATCATGCACGGATGGTCATTTTGCAAAAATGACATTTATCAGTGCCATAAGTCCCAAATGAGGGAGTGGCATCTATCAAATAAAAGCAATTTGATGGATGTCAATATAAGTTTGACAGGGCCTATACATAATCAAAACGCACCCAAAGTGTGAATTTAAAAATAATTTTAGAGTAGGAGGGCATTATCATGAACAATGGAGAGTATGAATCCGATCGAGGTAACACCGTTGATTCGGATTCTCCATCCAATGAATCGCGGCGTGCGTTTTTTAAAACAACGGGTGCCACGATTCTGGCCGCACCGGCCATTTTAACTTCGCGTGAAAGCTCAGCACAAGCCATTCCGGATGAATCGTTACCACCTAGCCCGCCCACCCGGCCTTGGCAAAGAGAATTACCGGAGGAGGTTGAGCCGTTGGAACAAACTGATTTGTCCGAGGACGCTTACCCTCCACAAGGTGTCGCTAATACTGTAAATGGAGAATGTGGGCGTAACGATCATCAGCGTTGGGATGATTTCTTTGGTGCGCATCCGCTTGAATCCGGTCAGGCCGATACTTACGAGCTTCGAGCTGAAGCGATTACGGATTATGAGTTCCATCCGGATTACCCGAAGCAATTGGTCTGGCACTATATCGGTAAAAACTCAAGTGGCGGGGATTATCATAATCCCACCTTTCATGCGCGTTATGGGCGTCCAGTAATAGTGCGTTTATATAATGAGTTACCGGATAATCATACGGGTTTCGGCACGCCGGAAATCAGTATGCATTTGCATAACTTGCATACACCTTCCGAGAGCGATGGTTTCCCCGGTGATTATTTCAGTGCAACTAAGGCAGGACCAACGCTGAGTGGGCCAGGTCAATTCAAGGATCATTTTTATCCCAATGTCTATGCGGGGTACGATGAATTTCCAAAAAGTGCCAAAAACCCCGTGGGTGGTGATAAGCGTGAAGCGTTGGGAACGCTGTGGTACCACGATCACTGTCTGGATTTTACCGCGCCCAATGCCAATCGTGGTTTGGCCGGTTTTTACTTGCTTTACGATGAGCTGGATTCAGGTGACGAGCATGATCCGAACCCGGCTGCTTTAAGATTGCCGAGCGGTGCTTATGATTATCCGTTGGCATTCCAGGATAAGCGTTTTGATGCTAACGGTATGCATATTTTCGAAGAGATGAATTCGGAAGGCACACTGGGTGACAAAGTGACGGTCAACGGTATTATTGAACCCGTACTCAAGGTGGCAAGCCGTAAATACCGTTTTCGCCTACTTAATGCGGGCATAGCACGTTTTTATCAGTTTCATTTGGTTGCGGCCAACAATGTACAACAGTCTTTCACCTATATCGCCAACGATGGCAATTTACTGCCGAAACCGTTGCTGAACCGCAAGAACTTCCGTCTGGGTGTGGCCGAGCGTGCGGATATCGTGGTGGATTTTTCTTTGTATCCGTTAGGAACGGAACTCTACCTGGTGAATCGCTGGGAGCAAACCAGCTCGCGCGGGCCCAAAGGTGTCAAAGCACCGGGAATGAAAGTGCTCAAATTCATCGTTGATCGCGAGCCGGATGAACCGGATGTCAGTCAGGTTCCGGCCAAGCTGCGCCCGATCCGCAGACCGACCGCTACGGAGATCGCGACGGCTCCGGTCCGGTACTGGCGCTTTGAGCGCAAAAACGGCATGTGGGCGATCAATGACAAATTTGTGAACGTTCGTTCCGCGGGTGCGAATATGGCTATAGGCAGCTTTGAAATCTGGGAACTGGATAATCCGTCCGGCGGCTGGAGTCATCCGGTGCATATTCATTTCGAAGAAGGGCTAATCCTGAATCGTTACGTGGATGGCATCGAAGTGCCTGTCCCTGTACATGAGAGAGGGCGCAAGGATGTTTACCGGTTGGGACCGAATGAGAAAGTGAGACTATTCATGCGGTTCCGGGATTTCCCGGGTAAGTATGTGATGCATTGCCATAATATGATCCATGAAGACCACGCCATGATGGTGCGCTGGGATATTCTGGGTTAAGAAAAGAGAGAGGGGGATATCATGAATAAAGAAAATAACGAACCCGTGGGTTCACGCAGGGAAATACTGGCCGGCATGGGATTGGCGGCATTAGGTTTGATTGGATTGAATTCGGCTTGGCAGAAGCTGGGTTTCAATGAAATTAAGCCTGCGCTTAATCCCAATATCAGAAAATACAAACCGGCGGATAGCGCTACACCGTTTCCGAACGTTACGCTGTACACGCATGAAGGTGAGGCAGTGAGGTTTTATGACGACCTGATCCGCGACAAAGTGGTTGCGATCAATATGATGTATTCGCAATGTTCCGGCATTTGCCCGAAATCGACGGCGAATCTGCGGGAAGTGCGGAATATGCTGGGTGAGCGTGCGGGGCGTGATGTTTTTATGTACTCCATCACGCTGGATCCTAAGCGCGATACGCCGGAATTGCTCAAGCAATATGCTGATCGCTATGACATCCAGGATGGTTGGAAATTTCTGACGGGCGCGCCGGAAGATATCGAATTGATCCGCTATCGGCTGGGTTTCTATGATGTCGAGGAAGACGTCGATAACATCAAGGAAAATCATACCGGCATGGTGCGCATAGGCAACGACGAACGTAAACGCTGGAGCATGGCGCCCGCGTTGTCTGATCCATGGCAAATCATGACAACCATCAACCATCTGGATCCAAAGGTTGTGCATACCGCTGAGGCGCACACTTAAAAGCACGTGCTTAATATTAGGGAAGCTCTGAATTAATTCTGCGACAAAGTCAGGGCTTCTTTAATCACGATAGTAATGAGGAAGATAATATTTATGTTGGATAGTTATAAATTACTTAAAACTATCCCTTAAACGGAGGATGTTGGATCATGAAGCTCTTTAAAATAAAAGAAATTACTGACATTGGCAAGAAAGTGGGTTTGGCTTTTGTCTTTGTGGTGGCAATGATGGGACTGAGTATGCCATCAGCCAATGCGTCGTTAGCCGGTAAGGGTTTAATATCCCCGGTAAATCATTTCCCGACTTGGTTTTCCGATAGCGAAGGCACTACTTTGCAGTTGTGTTTGGATGGTGACGGTGCTACCGGCATGTGTTTCTTCGATCCTGTAATTCCAGGCAATGCAACATCAGTAGCGACCGGCTTTGGTGCGGAAGCGTTTTGGTGGTCGGCCGATGCTGCTCTGAATCTGGCTGGAGGTGGGCGAGCTAATTTAGTGTTAGCTTTGGAGGCAGCTTATGGCGCGGGAGACCCAGCACCGAACGATCAGTTCGCTTTTGGGCGTGTACGTATCAGAGTCGATATACCGGTCGATGGCGAGTACAAAATCTGGCATCCTTTTCTCAATGAAGCTGATGGCTGCCAACCGGAAATTTATAATGCAACGGCAGGCACGCGTGCTATTAACGTGACCCGAGACACGGGCGGTGCTGCACCGTTTGAAACCATGTTAAGCGGTGAAGTCGGTCCTTTCTTGATCTGGGATCCAGCTATAGCGCCGGTTGCGCCTGCCGGTTACGTGGGTGATCCTAACATTCCGCATGAAGTAATCGGTGGCCATTGTGGTATTAATTATTTCCGCATCGAGGGCCCGGTGGGTGTGGATTTGGATGGCAGCGGGCAGAATTTTATAGAGACCAACTTATTTTCAGTGCAAGGAAAAATCTATGATCAGGCTAACGTCCCGCCAGGTATCGAACCTGTGCGCGCCACTTATTTCCGTGCCACCAATGCCACCAACGGCAGAACAACGGCGCGTATCAATACATGGGTGAAAGCACCGACGGAAGCGACCGTTGAGCTCAGCGGCATACCTCAACCCAATCAAAATGGCCCCATGGTATTCGATGGCGACAGCACCTTCTACAAACGCGCCACATTGAATTTCAATTTTGGTCTTTCGGTACCGGAGCAAGTAACGGTTACTGCCACAAGCGCCGGCGGCCTGGAGACCGTGCAAGCGGTTAATGTCGTTGATCAAGTGACGATTACCCAGGCGACCTGGGCTCCTGGAGTAATAACGGTCGTGGCTTTGACCAGCGACAAGATACGTTCCACTGCGGGAGGTACTATTCCCGAGCTTACATTGCATATCGGCAGCGAAACTTTCCCCATGCTGCCGGTAGCAAGTGTTCCTGGACGATATGAGGTGACGGTATCGGAAGCGGGTGCATTTCTGGTACCGCCTGCACGGGTGACGGTAACCTCTTCACGAGGGGGGAGCGATACTGAAGGAATTGCGGATTAGCCAACGCAAAACGATAAGCCCTTGGCTATGGCAAGGGCTTATCAAAGGTTGGTAAATTAGAATTGTTTGGAGATTTCTTAATTAGTATAGTTCAGCTTTGATCTGACAATATGAATTAAGAAATCTTTTCAATCATTGTATGGTCTGCCAGCTCAACCCGATTTCTACCTTTATGCTTGGCTTGGTACAATGCCTCGTCTGCTTTTTTCAATAGCCATTTCTCATCCAACGTTTCTGCTTCCGCACTGATTGCCACACCCAAACTGATTGTTACGGAGACAAATGTTTCATTGGCTTTGATTTCTTTGCAAGCGACTGCATTACGAAATCTTTCCGCAGCTCTTAATGCGCCATCCTGATTATATGGCGAGATAATTGCCAGAAACTCTTCACCCCCGTAGCGTCCGATGTATTCATGAGAGCGGGCTGATTGAGTCAGCCGGTTGGCAATTTCGCATAAGACCGCATCACCTGTAAGATGACCATAAGTATCATTGATGGCTTTAAAGTGATCGATATCAATCATGATGATTGCAATGCCATACCCTCCGCGTTTGGCGCGCTGGATTTGTTTGTGCAGAATGTCAAATATGCCGGGACGGTTGAATAAACCAGTCAGTGCATCGTGCGTGACACGTTGTTCGAGTGATTTTTTCTGAGCCTTGAGCTGTTTGTTTAACTTGACCCCTTGGTATAATTGGTTTTTCTCAATCAAAACGGATATTTGACTGGCGATTTGCAACGCCAGATCCTGATGTGAATGCAAATCTTTGTAGACACTTTTATCGCGACTGGAAAAGAAAATAAACCCGATCGGTTTGCCGCCGGCAAGCAAGGGGCAAATAAGACAGGAACGGATCCCTTCACTAAAAATGGCTTGCGTAAGGCGGGATTTTGAGTGTTTCTCCAGGTATGAGCTTAAATCATCGATAACGAGCATCTCTTTGGGGTTTGTAATGGCTAGCACGCTGTGATCAGACGTGGGGATAGTGAGCCCGATATTTAATATCAATGGATCATATTTGGCGCGTGACCAATGTAATTTAAGTTTGTTTCCATCATTCTCGAGCAGCGCCAGGCTAATCCGGTCGTAAGGCAGGTGATCCTGAAAAGATTCATAGATATGGTTCAAAACATCGATCAGATGAAGATTGTGGTTGCATTCGACCATAATCTTATAAAGGGATTGACTTCTTTCCAGTTGTTTCTGAAGATAACCGGATAATTTCTCCAGTGATTTTCCAAGTTGACCAATCTCGTCGTTTCCGGTTGGAATATCTGACGTGAAATCACCTTGGGACATTGCTTCAGCCGCCTTGAGTAGTGCCCGGATTCGATTATTCTTTTTCATTTCTCTCGTAACCCATTAAATGATAATGTTCTTTCAATCGAGACAGTTAAGTGCGCATTCTGCTCATTTTCCCATCAGCATTTGAGTGATCGACTGGTCATTAATTCACTGGATTCTATTTTCCTCCAAAACACATGAATGATGGAATGTCTTTGTGTGGAAATCTTTTTAAGATAATGCCTGACCATAAAGTATTTAAGTACCGTCAATGCTAAAATCTTTAATCGAATTTAAGAATAATGTAAAAAACAAGATGATAGGGATTTTAGTGATCACACATGAAGATTTGGGCGATCATTTGATTCGTTGTGCAAGTCACGTGGTGGGTATGAAACCGCGGCAGTTGTTGCATTTAAGTGTTTTTACCCACGATGACCCTGAAATGGTATTAGCTAAAGCGCGTAAATTGATAAAACAGCTGGATAGTGGCGATGGTGTGCTGCTATTGAGTGATATGTTAGGTGCGACCCCCTGCAACATTGCCAGCCGATTGGTGCAGCCCGGAAAAGTGGAATGTCTTGCTGGTGCTAACTTGCCCATGCTGGTACGGGTGATAACGTATCGCAATGAGCCGCTATTGGTTGTCATCGAGAAAGGGCTCAGTGGCGGACAGAGTGGCGTGATACAAATTAATGCGGAAGACTCTAGTCATGCAAATTAAAGAAGTCGAAATTATTAACAAGTTGGGCTTGCATGCGCGGGCATCAGCAAAGCTGACCAAATTGGCGAGTCAATTTAAAAGCGAAGTCTGGGCGACGCGCAATAGCCGTCGCGTCAATGCGAAAAGCATTATGGGCGTGATGACGCTGGCAGCCAATAAAGGTTCGCGCATACAGCTCGAAACCACAGGCGATGACGAGATTGAAGCGATGACAGCACTGGTCGCATTGGTTGAAGATTATTTCGGTGAGAGCGAATGAGCTTTATTTTACACGGCATAGGCGTATCGGAAGGCATTGCAATTGGTCACGCGCACTTGGCTGATCCCGCCGCTTTGGAGGTGGCACACTATTTGATCCCAAAAAATCAGGTAGAGAAGGAAATTGCACGGTTGGACAGTGCTTTCGCTGTGGTGCGGAAAGAATTCGAGGCGTTACAGCAATCTGTTGCGGATGGGCATGCGCGCGCGGAGTTTAGCGCATTTCTGGATTTGCATTTGATGATCCTGGATGACCCGATGCTGTCAGAAGCCACCCGCAGCATGATTGCGCAGACTTATTGCAATGCGGAGTGGGCCTTAACACAACAGATGCAGGAATTATTGGTGCAGTTCGAGGCCATTGAGGATGCTTATTTGCGTGAACGCAAGGCCGATGTGAAGCAAGTGGTTGAACGTATACTCAAAGCGATGATGGGACGCCCTGGCCACTTACCGGTTGTGACGAAGTTGACAGGTGACAGCATCCTGGTTGCGCATGATTTAAGTCCTGCCGATGTGATGCAGTACAAGCAACATCAATTCATTGCTTTCCTGACTGATTTGGGCAGCCAGACGTCGCATACTGCGATTGTTGCGCGCAGTCTCAATATCCCCTCGATCGTGGCCCTGCATCATGCACATCAATTGATTCTGGAGAATGACTGGCTGATTGTCGATGGGATTCACGGCATCGTAATTGTAAATCCGGATAAATATGTTCTGGATGAATACCGTTTGCGGCAAAGCCAGCTCGAACTCGAAAGAAAGAAACTGCAACGCCTTAAGAGTGTGGCTGCGGTGACCCTGGATGGGACGCAAATTGATTTATACGCCAATATTGAGCTGCCTGAAGATATTGCGCAGGTTAAGGAGAGCGGAGCTACCGGCATCGGGTTGTTTCGTAGCGAATTTTTATTTCTGAATCGCGATGATTTACCGGGTGAAGATGAGCAATTTGAAGCGTATCGCGCGGTAGCGGTGAAAATGCATAAGTTGCCAGTCACCATACGCACATTCGATTTAGGCGCAGACAAGAGCCTGAAGGGCAGTGAGCAAGTGGCGACTAATCCGGCGTTGGGGTTACGTGCGATTCGATTGAGCCTGGCGGAACCTAAAATGTTTCACAAGCAGTTGCGTGCCATTTTGCGTGCTTCCAAGTACGGCGATGTGCGTATCCTGGTGCCGATGCTGTCTAATATTGCGGAAATCGATCAAACATTGCATTACATCGAGTATGCCAAGCAGACTTTGCGCGATGACAAGATTCAATTTGACGAGCATATTAAAGTTGGTGGAATGATCGAGATACCGGCAGCTGCCTTGTGTCTGGAAACGTTCATGCGTAAGCTGGATTTTTTGTCGATCGGCACTAACGACTTGATTCAGTATACCTTGGCGGTTGATCGGATTGATGATGCCGTGGCGCATTTATATGATCCCTTTCATCCGGCCATACTCTGGTTGATTTCGCATGTCATTCAGAGTGCCAATCGCGCTAAAGTGCCCGTGTCCATCTGTGGGGAAATGGCCGGAGATAAGCAATTCACGCGATTGTTGCTGGGCATTGGATTGCAACAGTTCTCCATGTATCCGTCGCAATTGCTGGCGGTGAAAAACCAGATTCTGAAAAGCCATTTGCCTGATATTATTCCACTCGCGCAAAAAATCATTAAAACGGACCAACCGGAAAAGATGGCCGCGTTGCTGGCTAAATTGAATGATTAGCAGCACGTTAAGCAATATTTTAGAGCGGTTGATGCACGGCAAGAACGAGTGGAGAAACATAATAAATGAGTATTCTGAACGAGCTTCAATATTGTGCGACAGGGGTGATAGTTTTTCAACGGTGCGCTAGTGTGCGCTGATTTATTGACGATATAATAGCTGACATAATATTCAGCGTTTCCTTGGAATTCCCCTTTATATAAATGCAAGATTCAAAATCAGTGGGTGTGGTGATTCCCCAATTCGTGCAAATTGACAAGCTTTTGCAACTGAAAAGCGGCTTGTCGTTGGATAGCTATCATTTGGTGTATGAAACCTATGGCCAGCTGAACGCCGCACGATCCAATGCAGTGTTGATTTGTCATGCACTTTCCGGCAATCATCATGTGGCTGGTGTTTATGCGGAAAATGAGAAGAGTATCGGCTGGTGGGACAATATGGTGGGACCCGGAAAACCGATTGATACCGACCGGTTTTTTGTCATTGGCGTGAATAATCTGGGCGGCTGTCATGGCTCTACGGGTCCGGCCAGTATCGATCCTCATACGGGCAAGCATTATGGCGCCGGCTTTCCTGTGGTGACGGTGGAAGACTGGGTAGAGACACAAGCGCAATTGGCTGAACATTTAGGAATTGAACAGTTTGCCGCAGTGGTGGGCGGGAGCCTGGGGGGTATGCAAGCGATGCAATGGACACTGGATTATCCGGAGAAAGTCCGCCATGCGCTGGTAATTGCTGCGGCTCCCAAATTGACCGCACAAAATATCGCATTTAATGATGTTGCGCGCCAGGCGATCATGACCGACCAGGAATTCTACGGAGGTAATTTTTATGCCTATGATACTTTGCCGCGGCGCGGCTTGCGGCTGGCGCGCATGTTGGGGCATATCACTTATCTTTCCGACGATTCGATGGCGGCGAAATTCGGTCGCAGCTTACGCAACGGTGAGCTTTCTTTCGGTTTTGATGTGGAGTTTGAGATCGAATCGTACCTGCGTTACCAGGGCGATAAATTCGCTGATTTATTCGATGCCAATAGTTATTTGCTGATGACCAAAGCACTCGATTACTTCGATCCGGCTGCCGCCTATAATGGTGATCTGAGCGCGGCATTCCGGGTGGCCAATGCAAATTTCCTGGTAATCTCGTTTACTTCGGATTGGCGTTTCTCGCCCGAGCGTTCCCGCGAAATTGTCAAGGCGTTATTGAATAATGAACTAAATGTAAGCTATGCGGAAATAACCTCCAGTTACGGGCACGATTCGTTTCTGATGACAACGCCTTATTATCATCAACTGGTACGGGCGTATATGGATAATATTTCTATCTAAGTAACTGAATGAGCCTGACCTTAATCATGACTGACACCCCTATACCATCGACCATTGCATTGCGCCCGGATTTTGCTGCCATCGCGGCGTGGATTCATCCCGGTGCAAAAATACTTGATTTGGGTTGCGGCGACGGTTCGTTATTGCGCTATTTACGCGATACGCGCGATGTTTTTGGCTATGGCGTGGAAATCGATGATGACAATCTTCTCAGTTGCTTTCGCAATGGAATCAATGTGATTCATAATGATCTCGAAGCGGGATTGTCCAGCTTTGCATCGAATTCATTCGATTATGTCATTCTGTCTCAGACCTTGCAGGCTGTGCGACATACCGAGGGTATCATTCAGGAGATCCTGCGGGTTGGTAAGGAAGGTATTATTTCCTTTCCCAATTTCGGTTACTGGAAAAACCGCGTGCAGGTAATTTCCGGACATATGCCGGTGTCAGAAACACTACCGTATAATTGGTACGATACGCCTAATATTCATCTTTGCACGCTGGATGATTTTGAAGCGCTGTGTCAGCAATGCAACGCACGGATTCTGGAGCGCAGCGTGATGAATAATCATTACCGTCCGGTAAATTTCTTGCCGAACCTAAGAGGGATGCTGGCATTTTACCGCTTTGAAAGCAAGGGCTAAGAGCGATGGAAGCAAAATCTTTACGTTCCATTTATCAGCTCAAAATAACCCTGAAAGGCATGCGTCCGCCAATATGGCGCCGGATTCTAATGGCGAGTACGACCAAGCTGGATGACGTTCATCTTATTTTTCAAATCGTGATGGGTTGGACCAATTCCCACATGCACGAGTTTATTCAAGGGCGGGATCGTTATATTGAGCCGGATGAAGAATTTCCTTCTGATGCCAAGGATGAAGCACAGTACCGGTTGGATCAACTTTTGAAGAGGGAAAAAGAAAAGCTGATCTACATTTATGATTTTGGTGATGGTTGGGAACACGAAGTGGTTCTGGAGAAAATTCTGCCATTCAAGACCAGTGCTGCTTTGCCCATTTGTCTGAAAGGGTGCCGTGCCTGTCCGCCGGAAGATATCGGAGGAATTGGCGGATATAGGATGTTCCTGGAAGCCATTTCTGATCCGACGCATCCGGAACATGAAGATATGCTGGAATGGATTGCCGGAGATATTGAAGATCCATTCGATCCGGAAGTGTTTGATCTTGCTGAAGTGAATCAACTGCTGCAAAGTTAATCCGCAGCCATTGCTTTAACTAAAATTCATAGCGCTGTTTTTTTAGCGCGTGTGGCGGAGATGTTCCAGCGCACTGAGCTCTGCTGCAGAAAACCCTGCCCTTTGTCTGGCTTCATAATGAAAAGGGCCGCAAATCCGCCCGGTAAAGTATTGGGTGATCAGTTCTCGGAATAGCTGCTCCGAATCCAATTGACGTTGTTGACATAAATACTTGAACCAATGCGAACCGATAGCGACATGTCCTACTTCATCGCGCAGGATGATTTCAAGCACGGCAATGGTTCGATTATCACCCGCTTGTCGTAAGCGTTCGATAATGCCAGGCGTCACATCAAGTCCCCTGGCCTCCAGCACGCGCGGTACCAAGGCCATCCGCACCAGCGGATCGAATGCCGTGTGTCTGGCCATGTCCCATAAACCGTTGTGCGCGGGCAGATCGCCGTAGTCACTATTCAGCTCATTCAGGCGCTGGCGCAACAACTGGAAGTGATAAGCTTCTTCAATCGCGATGTGTACCCAATCATTATAAAATTGCTGTGGCAGATCACGAAAACGATATACCGCATCCCAGGCCAGATTGATGGCGTTGAACTCAATATGCGTGACCGCATGAATCAGTGCGGCAAGCCCTGCGGGCGTTCCCAGCTGGCGTTTTGGCACATCGCCGGCAGATACCAGAATGGGTTTTTCGGGGCGCCCGGGCTCATCAACGGGTTTTGGCGCACTTTTTGATTCCAGCGACAGTAATCCATCTCCCCAAGCCTGCGCGGTTTGTTCGGTCAGTTGAAGTTTTTCCTTGATTTCACAGGCTGACAGACACGATTCAGCGGCATCGAACAGGTTTTCCATAAATTTGAAAGCGTTTGGGAAAAAGAAAGCATGGCCTAATACAAAACGTTATTATATGCTTGGATTATGCATCAATACCTAAACTCCCATAAGCGAGACGATAACCATGTCTGATAAGCTTAACGATCCAACACATCATGTTCAGCTGCCGGAAGGGCAACCCATACTGCGCATGGTGCCGATGCCGTCGGATACCAATTATGCCGGCGATATTTTTGGTGGCTGGATCATGTCGCAGGTGGATATGGCCGGCAGTATTCCGGCGCTCCGCCGGGCGCATGGAAGGGTCGCTACCGTAGCGGTCAATTCGTTTGTTTTCAAACAGCCGGTGTGTGTTGGCGATCTGGTCAGTTTTTATGCCGACATCATCAAGGTAGGGCGCACCTCGATTACCGTTGATGTGGCTGTATACGCGCAGCGCGGTGTACGGGAAGGGGGTGAGGAAGTGTGCATCAAGGTGACCGAGGCTGTGCTGACTTATGTGGCTATCGATAGCGATCGGCGGCCAAGACCGGTACCGCAGGAATGAAACGATACCCTTTTAGAGCAAATCGGCCATGCTGCATTAAAGCGGAAGCGGATTTACCACCTTCTTTATGTGCACACGGTGATTCCTCAATCCATCCAATATCTTATTGACTAACAGGTGACTGAAATGCTGGATTTACCGCGACGTACCCATATCTACCAGAATCATCATTTCGATAGCACGCGCTGGGATTATTTTCAACCGCGCGATGATGATATCGTTATTGCAACTTCCTACAAGGCGGGTACGACCTGGACACAAGCGATTGTGGCGCATCTGCTGTTTCCGGATGGGAATTTCCCGACTCCGCCTGCGCAAATGTCGCCATGGCTGGACATGCGGATTGTTCCGCTCGAAGTGGTTCTGAACACCTTGAAGGTGCAACAGCATCGCCGCTTTATCAAGACGCACTTGCCGCTTGATGGCATGGTGTATAGTGAAAAAATCAAATATCTCTATGTCGCTCGCGACGCCCGTGATGTCTTCATGTCTTTGTGGAACCACTATACGAAGATGAAGGAAGAAGTTTTCATGCTGTTTAATATGCTGCCGGGTCGCGTAGGGGATACACTCCCGCCTGCACCTGAGGATATTCATGACTTCTGGCGCCACTGGATATCCCGTGGTTCTTTTGCATGGGAAACGGATGGCTGGCCGTACTGGTCGCATCTCGCCAATGTTCAATCCTGGTGGAATTTCCGCCACCTGCCGAACATTCGGTTGTTTCACTATACCGACATGCTCTCGGATACCGAGCGCGAGGTTCGCCGCATTGCCGCTTTTCTGGAGATCGATGTGCCCGAGCAAGCCTGGGATGGCATCATCAAAGCTGTTTCATTTGCCGAAATGAAGCGCCAGGGCGGGCTGTATGCGCCGGAAGGCGGTCAACTCTGGAAAGGCGGAGCGGAAACTTTCATGCACAAGGGCACCAATAACCGCTGGCGCGACGTGCTCTCCGACGAGGAACTGGCGCTCTATGATGCCGCTTGCAAACGTGCGTTGACACCGGATTGCCGCGAATGGCTGGAAAATGGAGGAACGATCTGATGCAACTGCAACACTGAACAAACAAGCTTCGCTCAGAACCACCCCTGTTGACGGAGGTAAAGCGTGCCGAGTTAGCGCATGCTTTTTTTGCTGTCATATTTAGATAATGGATGAAGATACCCCTTCCCTAATCGCCTTGCACTCTTTTTATCTTTCTCGAGGTGTGCGCCAAAGTGACCAAGCGCTTTTGGAAATCTGTTAGCTCCCCAGTGTGATCGCACTGGAATCATTGAAAACTGTAAATTAGTATTTTGTTGATCCAGATCAAAATAGCTAACTCCGATTCGGTTCACAATGCATACGCTTTCATAACTTAAAGGAGAAAACAGAGAAATGAGCACAATAGAACAACCTAAAGATTCCGACACCATTAGAAATATGAGCATCAATGTTGCAGTGATATTCGGCGTGATAGTGAGTTTAATTGTGGTATCGATATATCTTGCCGAGAATTTAAGCTGATTGGTCGGTGTGAGTGGCACTGCAAAGAAATCTACGGTCGAAGGGTTCTTGGGGGCACAGATTTAATTCTGAAAAAATGCTCCCAAGGAAAGAGTTGCGAGAGTAGCTTTATCTGTAAAAGGAATCGTAGATTGTGGGCAATTATTAGGTTCAAATACTAATAGATCAACTTATAAAAGTAAGCGTTGCCCATTCTGCTACAGGTTTCGAATCTTAGTCAAAAAACGAAGTAGCTCTTAATGATGCTTACTGGTGATGAGTAAGGCTTATCGCATCGAAATTTTTGTTCAGTGCGATAAAAAATTATGTCTTACCTTGTTACCTTAATCCGGGTAATGAAACAGATTGAAAAGAGAGTCTGAATGTTAATTGTAAAGCTGGGTTTCTGTTGATTTTCTAGCTAAAATAATTTCTTATATTAGTGCATCTTCAGGTACTGAATGAATTTCCTGTAAAAGGGTAAGTGCTTCTTGCATGATAATTGGATGATCATCACGCATATGAAGCTGGATAAATTTTTCATTATGGAAAATCTGAAATACTGGGAAAAAATTTTGACAAATTAGATGAAAACCGAAAGATGTTGCCTGCCATATTTTCTCAGTCTCAGTTTCCTTTTGTGGCTGATCTATTGATCGATGTGCAGTATGCTTTTTTCTGAAAAGCATCAATTCTGCTATGCGTGGCAAATATGAATCAAGTTTAATAGGTTCGGATTTTGCAAAGTAATAAAATTGCCCCATCCTGTTAATATAGGCTATCGCTTCATGTTGTAGATAGTAGTGAATTAAATTTTCTGCTGCTGTCATTTCTGGATACGCTAAGCTATTTTTACGTCCCGTTATCGCGTCATTAAGATAGGATTTGTGCTTATCATAATGTGGCTTGATTCGATCAAATTGAAGCATGAAATTAGTGTGATGATAATCAAGGCCTCTGAGCATAAAGATACTGCCAGCAATTTGCACAATTTTCTTTTCAGGAAAAAGATTGTTCAGTGGTGCACGAGCGAGCCAGCTTGCTGCGCGTGTTGAGAGCGGAGATATTTCGAGAAGCCTAAGATTAGAAAATTGATCTGAAAAAATATAAGACATGGATCGTTTTGTTAATTGATGTCAATTTCACGTTTCATCAATTTCAAAAACTGTGATTGATGATCTGGCGTGTTGTATAAGCCAAGCAATTGGTAATGTTGAGTCTGAATGTAGCTGATTTAACAGTCGGCACTTGTTTTCTCCCATAACTACTAATGCAATCTGCTCACTCTTCATTAGAATCGGTAGTGAAAGACTAACCCGCAGCGACGGTGCAATCGGCGGTGCGACAGCGATGCAATGATGCATAGAGAGCAACTCAGGATTCATGCCCGGAAACAGCGAGGCAATATGTCCATCTTCTCCCAGGCCCAATACCGTCAAACTTAACGGCAGCGACAACTGATCCAGTCGTTGATGAATGGTGTCGACGGCGTCAAAAGGGTTCTCGTGCTGGGTTTTTAGGCCAACGAAAGAGGTATTTGGCGGGAGATGCGCCATTAAATACTTTTTCACCAGCTGTTCGTTCGATTGTTCATCGTTGACATCCACCCAGCGCTCATCGGAGAGCGTGATTGTGATTCGATCCCAAGGTAGATGACATTTTGCCAATGCGGGCAAATAGTGGCGCGGGGTGCTGCCGCCGGGTACGACCAGAGTGGCTTGGGGTTTTCGTGTTAGCGTATTTTTTAACGTGGTTGCGGCAAAATCGGCAAAGCCTTGGCTCAACGATTCGATATCCGGATAGGCGTGTCTATGCATCACGGTGAGTTGCTTAAATCGGCTAATCCGCGTAAATCGGGTACGATTTCGATATGTGCGGGGAAAGGATTGGGGTCACCCGGAAAGACGCGGCCCAGGAACGCGGTATTGTTGGCTTGCGCGCCTTCCCAATCCGCGATTGCGTCGCCGATCATCAGTACGGATGTGGGGTTGAGTTCATAGGTGGATAAAAATTCTGCGATGATGGTTTTTTTCAGTGCCGGGGCGCCATGTACTGCTTTGAAATAGGGCGCGAGACCGCGGCGTTCGACGATGATTTTGAGTTCCGAATCCGGTGTTCCGGAGGCAACAAACAAGGGGATTTTCCCGGCTTGCTGGCGAATCAGCTCAAGCGCACCGGGTACCGGATCGGCGGCGATGACGGCTTCAACCACCAGTTCGGAGAAACGGATATCCAGTTGTTTCTCTTCCGCTTTGGTCAATGGCGCCTTATGGAGATAGTGTTGCTGGAAGTGACGGAATTTGTGGTAGCGTGACATGCCGCCATTTTGGTTATGGAATTGCACCACTTTTGCGACAATTTCTTCGCCATATGGGCGGTACAGGTCTGCGAATGCCTGTGTTTTGATTTTTCCGGATTCCACCACGACACCGTCGAAATCGAAAATGATGGCTTGCCAGTCAAAATTTTTCATGGCTATGCGCGATTATCCGAAGTGGATGGCGTGGCGTCGTCGTTTTCGCCGTTATGATGCAAATCCTGATGAATTTCGCGCAAGCAGTCGAGCATACCTTGCCCCAGATCGACATGTTCATTCAAAACCAGTTTGCGGCCAATTCTCGGCTGGAAAGCATAGGGCGTGATTTTATAGTGATGCACGGTGTTGGCCTCATCGAAATGTAATTCCACCGGCCATGGCAACATTTCCGTAATCATTGTCATCACATCCCGGATGCGCAATTTCTCCTGCCCGGTCAGGATCAGGTGCCGGTTGGCGTATTCCGGTGCCAGTACTTGCACGCTCATGCGTGCGGCATCTTCGACATGAATGTACTCACGCATGGCTTCGCCGCTGCCTTTGTAGGTGATGGAGTGTTGTTCGACGGCTTCCTGCAGCATGCGGTAGATGCCGTTGCGTTTGTCGGCGCGCCGCCCATACAGCGAGCCGTAACGCAGGATGTTGTAATCCAGGCCGTAACGCTCGTGATAGGTTTCGGTGAAACGCTCCGCGGCCTGCTTGCTGGCGCGGTAAAAAGAGCCGGATTCGGAATAAACATAGACGCTGCTGGCGAATATAAAACGGCGCGCACCGGCGATGCGCGCGGCTTCGAGTGCGTGCATATTACCCAGCACATTAATGGTTGCGGTGGGAATGGGTTTGTTGTGCGCTTCGTCGATGTCGGCGATGGCGGCGAAGTTATATACGATCGATGCTTCCCGGGCGGCTTCGATCACTTGTTCGAGATTCATGATATCGCCCACGATCATTTCCTGATTGCTTTTAAGAAACGGCGAAGGGTTGCGATCGAATAGCCGCACTTGATAGCCTGCAGCAGATAATGCGTCGGCGACGTGACTGCCTAAAAAACCACTGGCGCCGAACACGATTACTTTTTCATTCGATATCGCTGTCATTGGATCACGCCTGCTTTGATCAAACCTTGCAGTAGATTCTCCGCCGCTTCGATCTCCATGCGCTGACGCGATTCCCGGGCCAGGGATCCGATATGCGATGTCACTATGACGTTATTCAATTCAAGTAAGGGACCTTGATAAGGCTCATGCTCAAAAACATCCAGTGCGGCTGCACTGATTTTGTCTGATTTGAGTGCATCCGCCAACGCGTTTTCGTCGACCAGCCCGCCGCGTGCTGCATTGATGACAATGGCTTGCGGCTTCATCGCTGCAAACGCCCGCGCATTCAGCAGATGATGTGTAACGGGTGAGTAGGGCAGGTGCAAGGTGATGATGTCAGCGCTTGCCAGCAACTGCTCCAGCGGTAGCAACGTGACGCCTTCCGGCACTTGGGTGGCATGTGGATCATGTGCGATCACTGTGGCTTCAAATGCCTGGCACAAGTGCGCAACCCGACGGCCAATATGCCCCAGGCCGATGATGCCGACGGTTTGCGCCGCCAGCAGGCGGCCCTGCGTGCGCGGCCACTCACCTTTGCGCACCGCCTGATCAATTGCGCCGATTTGCCGCAGGAGACTTAAAATGAACCCCAGCGTCAGTTCCGCCACCGCTTGCGCAGGCGCTTCCGGCGTATTCAGGACAGCGATGCCGCGATTTCCGGCGGCGGACAGATCAACACTATCCAAACCGGTGCCGCAGCGCGAGATGACTTTCAGGTTGGGGGCGGCTTGAAATACTCGTTCGGTCAGGGGTTCAATACCTGCGATCATGCCAATCGAGCCCGCTTTCAGTAATTCGATAATTTCATCCTCGGTCAGTTTGCGGCGGTGTGGATTGGTGATGATACGCATACCTTTTTGCAGCAGTTGCTGCAGCGGCGGGTTATTATCGATATCAAACGACGATGTTGAAATAATCAATGTATTCATGATCTTTTAAGTGTCTCGCGAATGCTTTTCAGATGAGTGCGGCAAATCGAATCCAGAATACGGATATCCAATCCATACCCAAGAAAATTAAAACCCGTTTGAATGCGTTGCTGTAGCGCCTGCAAATCAGGTTCGATAACATGAATGCCGCCAGGTTTGCCGGCGCGACAGCCTGCTTCAAGCACTTGTGCGATAGCTGCCTGCACATCGGGATGATCGAGATCGCCGGGGCGCCCCATGGAGCCGGATAAATCGTAGGGGCCAATGATATATGCGTCGATACCGGGAACCTCAAGAATGCTGTCAATCGCTCTGACCGCATCGACATGTTCAATCATCACGACAATTACCGCATTTTCTTCCAACCATTGGCGATAAGCCTGAAAGCTGCTGCCGTAACCCTGCGCGCGCGCCAGTCCGACACCGCGTTGACCGCGCGGCGGATAATACACGCCATCCACAGCAGCTTTGGCATCTGCGGCGCACTTGATCATCGGCACCATGATGCCGGTGGCGCCAGCATCCATGACTCGCTTGATCTGATCGGGGTGATTGGAGGTCAAGCGCACGATGGCGGGACAGTGTTTGCCGTCCAGTACCTGGATGATCGATTGCACTTCGCTGAGTTCCAGCACGCTGTGCTCCATATCCAGCACTAACCAGTCAAAACCGGCGGCTGCCATGATTTCGGCAATTGACGGATGTCCCAGTGTGACCCAGGAGCCGATGGTCAATTCGGAGCGGTTCAATTTTGCTTTTAATGACATGGTAATTCCTAGTAGTGGGCGAGCAATGGATCTGCGGCCATTAGCTTCTCGACGCGCAGCAGATCAGCCGTGGTATCGACAGCTTGTGTGTTAAATTCGGTCGGTACCATTTTAACCTGCAGACCGTGTTCGAGCAGGCGCAGCATATCGATCGATTCCAGTTGCTCCAGTGGCGTCGGCAGCAGGCGGGTGTATTGAAACAGCGTTTCGCGGCGGAAAGGAATGATGCATACCTGCTTGTATGCAGCGGTATCGGCAAAACCGGTTTTTGCCAGTGATGGAATCGGGCGGCGTGACATGTAGAGTGCATTGTTTTGTTGATTCATGACGACCTTGATGGTGTTGAAATCGTGATAGTCAGATTCGTGATCGATTTTACGTACCAGGTTCACGCAGCCTAATTCCGGATCATTTCTAAATGGTGCAACAGCAGTGTCGATCATATTCGGATGTGTCATCGGTTCGTCGCCTTGAACCATTACGATCAATTCTGCATCAGGGAGATGGGTGACCGCTTCGGCAACCCGATCACTGGCGCGTTCGTGTGTGTCCGCAGTCATGATGACTGGGGCGCCAAAGCTTTCAGCAATCTGGCGGATTTCTTCGTCACAGGTTGCGATATAGGTAGCGTCGAGTGATTTACTCATGGCTACGCGTTTGTAAATGTGCTCTATCATCGAGCGACCCAGGATTTGCGCGATGGGTTTTCCCGGAAAACGTGATGAGCCCATGCGGGCGGGAATGACGGCAATTGTTTTCATGAGATAGTGTGTGATCGGTTGGAGTTAGAGATGTATGGTCAAGAATGATGTGCTGATTATCCGGTTTTTTTTATTAGTTGGACAATAATAGTTATTGGAAAATTTAAATACTTTTTCACCTGTTGTGGTTTTTTCACAGGTGCGGACATGTTACTGGTAATTGGGTAGTTGCGAGAGTAAAATGGCGCGCTTTATAGAATCATCTGTTTAAACAGGAAAAATGCCCAAGATGCACCTTGTTCTGAGTATTTGTTTATCACGGTTATGAAAGCGCTTTTTTTTCTTCGACACTATAACGATATCGATCATGTTACCCCGGTGGTGTATCAATGGATTGAATCAGGGCATCAGTGTGATGTGGTATTGATTGGATCAACACAATTCCGGCGTGATTTTCGCGTCAAATATTTGAGCCAATTGCAAGGTGTGCGCGTGGCGCATATGAACGAGTTGTTTTCGTGGGTGGATTACTGGAAATGGCGGCTGCAGATGTTGATGCTGACTCGCAATGTTCGGCGTATCAGTGTGATTGGCCGGTTGGCAGAAAAATTGGCGGAGCGGATCGACGAAAAAAAACGTGATCCCTTATGGCGGCATACTGCGGGATTTCTGCTCGATCGCTGCTTTGGTGACACAGGCAAAGGCGTGGTCGCTTTTGATTGGGTCGAACGTAACTCGGTAATTTGCGTGGAATGGGTCGAGGTTGTAATCGCCATGGCAAAGGAACGCGGATTGGGAACGGTGTCGTTGCCGCATGGCGATAGTCCGCATGCCAGTCAATTGATTCGTCGTGGCGAGCGCAGGGTTGAACCGGATGCGACATTCTCGGCAGCTACGATATTCGACAAGGTGGTGGTGCCCAATGAACTGTGTGCTGTACGTTTTCGTCCGTTTATGACAGAAAGCCAGCTTGCTGTGCTGGGTTCTCCTCGTTATTGCGAGGCATGGCTCAAAGTATTGTCCGCATTGATGCCACCTTCGCCACTGACTCGATCTGATAGTAAGCTTAAGATAGTTATGTTTCTGCGTAAAGCCAACTTTACGACATTCTGGGAAGAAGTTGGGGAAGTGGTGCATATGCTGGCTGAATTTCCTGATGTCGAATTGATCATCAAACCGCATACGCGCAGCGGATGGAAGCAATCCTTGACTAAGGATAGTTCGATCAAGAGATTATCGAATGTCAGGGTTGCCGGTGATGATGCACATTCGGTGCATTTGATGAACTGGGCTGATGTCATTATTGATCTGGCCACTTCCGTGGTATTTGAAGCGGTCAGGACGAAGAAACCGGTTCTGGCGGCTGACTATTTAATTGCTGCCCGTTCTGCTGTGGCTTATTACATGCCGGAAACGGAGTTGAAATGCCGCGACGATGTATACGAAAAAATTGATTATTTTCTTGCTAATGGATTTGATTCTTTTTATATAGAAGAGCATCGGCAGCGCTTCTTGAAAGAAATGTTGGATTATCCAGATGCCAATGTGCTGCCTCGTTATGTGTCATTGCTTGAACAATTGGCGAGCTGAACCAAAGTATCAGGAAGCTGCCTGTCATGCAAGGATCATAATTGATCGATTAATCCATGAGGGGATAAGATGCGGGCGAAGGATATATTCAACGAATTGATCGTGGCAGCCTATAAACTGAAGGGAGGCTATACCGATGTGCGCGTGAGGGATCAGCGGATTTTAATTTCGGTTGATCACTTGCGCACACTTAACCGAGCTAAAACGTATTCGAATAAAGAACCTGATACACTAGATTGGTTGGATAGCTTCGAATCGGGTTCGTGCTATTTCGACATTGGCGCTAATATTGGTCAATATTCACTCTATCCGGCAAAAAAATACGGACCTGCCGTGCAAGTATTTTCTTTTGAACCGCAGAGCAATAACTACTATGCACTCAACAAGAATATTTACCTGAATAATTTAGGAAATCATATTTTGTCTTATTGCGTTGCGGTATCGGGTCGCAGTGAGTTTTCCAAGTTGTATATTCCTAAATTCATTCCGGGAGGGAATCGATCTCAATTCGGACATGAAGATCTGGAAAACATGAAAATGTCGGCAACTCACACCCAAGGAATGTTTGGAGTGACCTTAGATGATCTATGCGGGCAATGGGGATTTCCATATCCCAATTATATGAAAATCGATGTGGATGGAATAGAAATTTCCATTCTGGAAGGCGCATCCGCTGTTCTGAGAAACCCCGCACTAAAATCCGTGATTATTGAATTGGGCACCAATGCCGAACAGGACAAAGCCACTGCGATTATGCAACAGGCAGGTCTCGAAGTGATTCGCAGGCCATCCCGAAACTGGGGTGAAACCTATCTGATTTTTGGCAGGGTTTGATCGATCGTCTTTTGACTAATGAGTACGCTCACGGCTCTTACGATTGATGTAGTAATTCCTGTATATAACGCGCCGGAATTTAGCAAACGATGTATTGATTCTGTGGTAGCGCATCTGGGTTCATTCATTCGAACGATTTATATTCAGGACGACGCTTCCGGTTTGCAAACCCGTGCGATGCTGGATGATTTGTCGTATCCCCAAGTCAAAGTTTTTCATGCGCTGGATAATCAGGGATATGGAAAGTCGGTTAATGATGCCGTGGCGCGTTCTAATGCTGATTGGGTATTGATACTCAATTCTGATATCGAAGTTTTGGGAAATTTCTTGCTTCCGCTTTGTGCAGCGATTGCTGTCGACTCCAAGTTGGCGGTTATTAGCCCAACTGAGGGGGATATTTCAAGCGAAAAAGCCGCATCTTACTTGCGTCAACCGGGTGGTTATATCACTACGTATCGCTTCAGGGGCTATGCTTTTTTGATTCGTCGCGTTGTTTTTCAAGAGCTGGGTGGATTTGATTTGCAATTTGGCCGAGGCTATTATGAAGATACTGATCTGGGACGCCGATTGGTTAAACATGGGTGGCGCATGGGCGTGCATCCGGATGCGGTTGTTCGCCATGAAACCGGTATGTCATTTGGGCGTGGAAAAGCCTATCAGGAATTGGTGCGGCGTAATCGTGCGTTGTATTTCTCGCGTTATCCCCTGGCGCGGCAAAATGTGCTGGTTGTTTCGGGTGCTTGCACTTTGGCCGATTTGCCTTTGACGGTGTTGGATTTGCTGGAGCAGGTGATGCGGCAAGGTGGGCGGCTCCACTGGCTAACGCCAGAGCGATTGCCAGTGCTTTCCTGCTTGCAAATGCGTAACAGTGTGATTAGTCTGGGTGTGCTTGTGAAATTGATATTACGTGGCTGGTCGCGAGAGGACAAGCGTATCACTGCGGTGTGGTTGTTGCCAGCAATTCCTCTATGGGCGCGCATTTTATTGAAGTTGGTTGTTCTATTGCGTCGCTTGGAAGTGCGCGAATGGGACGCGGCATTATTCTGAAATTTTAACCTATCGGTTTTATGCAAACGAATAATATAAGACGGGAATGGTTTATTCGCTTTGCATTAGTCTTTTTTTGCGCAGGATTCTGGCGCGGCGAGTTAATGTTTATTTCCTTCCCACTGCTGACAGTTGCATGGCTTATGGACGGTGGTATATATCGCCTGAGGCAAGTAATCACAATACCGCTGACGCAAGCAATCCTCCTTTTGTGCGCATTATTGTTGCTAGGATTGTTATGGGGTGAGTGGTCGCAAGATGGACGGATGAAATGGGTGAAATATTTTTCGCTTCTGGTTTTTATTCCTTTTTACGCACTGATAGATGAAGAGCGTTTGCCATGGGCGCTGGGTGGTTTGATTGTCAGCTATTTATGCGTTTTGGCGGTAGGTGTTTATCAGTGGTTCACCATCGATGCCCAGGGAATTCCGTTATTGGGAATGTCTTATCTGAGTTTTTCGGCAATGCTGGGAATCGGTGCAATTGTAACGAGCGGAATGGCCTGCATGAATCCATCAGTCAGATTGCAAATATTGCTTGTGATTGCTACTTTAGTTTTACTTTTCGTTCAATTTCATCAGAATGGAAGAATTTTTCTACTGGTGACCCTAATAAGCATATTGCTGATCGCTTTTTTGCGTTATCAAATAGAAATGAGAAAATTTCTTATGATTCTGATTTCCGTGTTGGTAGTCGCAGTTGTTTTTGCTTATAGTAGTCCTGTATTCCAGGCGAGACTGATTCAGATAAAAAGCGACATCGAGTTACTACAGCAGGGTAATTACAGCTCCAGTTTAGGGTATCGGCTTGCAATGTGGGATGTGGGCCTGCACGGAATCGCGGAGCGCCCCTTATCAGGTTTCGGTACAGGTATGCCCGAGAAATATTTCGAGAAAACTATTACAACTTACAAGGATGGCTTATACAAGGATTTGCCGGAATTCCAGGAAACTGCGCATTACCATAATGATTGGATCGAAATTGGCATGCATATCGGTGTTCCCGGAATACTGGTCTTGGGGTTTTTATTATGGAGCTGGTATCAGGCATTCCATAGAAATAATCTGAATTTACTAGGCCTGGGTTTAATAAGTTTTATCTTTCTATCCGGGCTTACAGATACTTTTATTATTTTCAGCAGAACACCGATTCTGTTGTTGATCATTACTGCAATAGCCCTAAACTGGTACAAACGTGAGCAACAGAATTAGGGATTCAATGCGGCAAACCCTAATTGGTGCCGAAGCCAATCCGGATTGCTATTTGTGCGGAAAACCCGGAGAAATCCTTTATCGCAATCGTGCTGATTATCTGTTTGGCACGCCGGGGGAGTGGAGTTTCAAGGTATGCAGCGGGGATGATTGTGGTTTGGTTTGGCTTGATCCAAGGCCCATGGTGAGTGAAATCGGAAAGGCATATCAAAATTACTATACGCACGAAGAATCGGATCATATGCGACAAACTCCTGTAGTGACTATTATGCGTGCAGTTTTGCATAGCATGAGTACTCATCTGCTGGGGTTGCGAAAAGAGCGGAGACGCTATAAGTGTATGTATTTGGATCAGATCTCGCCGGGCCGGTTATTGGAGGTGGGTTGTGGTAATGGCAGACGATTAGCGCGTATGCAAGCATTGGGCTGGGACGTTATGGGACAGGAGGTTGATCCGGTAGCGGCTAGTTACGTTTCTGAGAAAAGAGGGATTCCCGTGCATTTGGGAATGCTGCAAACTTTGGATGTAACCGAAAGATATGATGCGGTCATTTTGAGTCATGTGATTGAGCATGTGCATGATCCGCTGTCTTTGTTAGAGTCTTGTTATCGTTTGCTTAAAAAAAATGGCCTGCTGGTTATACTGACACCGAATATTGCAAGCTATGGGCACCAAAAATTTGGTGCGGGTTGGCGCGGGCTTGAACCGCCCAGGCATTTATATTTATTTAACCGTAAAACATTATCTTGGTGTGCACAAAAAGCCGGATTCAGTTCCTTGCATTCATGGACGACATCAGTAGGTGCTTTCGGCATTGGCCAGGCAAGTTTGTCTTGTGTAAGCAGCATAAAAGAAGGACATCATTTTATTACTACGCGCGATGTTTGGAGAGGGTTCTGGTTTCAACTTGCGGCGCGAATTATTCTTTTATTTAATAAGGACTCTGGCGAGGAGTGTGTATTAATGGCTACGAGAAAGTGACAGATTCCATTCTAATCGGGGACAGAATATGGACAATTTTCGATCGGCAGATAGTAATGATTCAGAGGGGTTAATTCCGGTTAACCCGGCAATTGAGACCTATATGCGCAGCCTGGTGACATGCACCGATCACCCGGTTCTTTTCGAGATGGAAGAGTTTGCGCGCTTAAGAAATTTTCCAATTGTTAATCGCCTGGTCGGTATTTTTCTTAAAGCTCAGGCGAGCATGATCAATGCCAAAAGAGTATTTGAGTTTGGCAGTGGTTATGGTTACTCGGCTTATTGGTTTGCACAGGCTGTGGGGAGTGACGGTCGGGTGATCTGTAGCGATTCAGATACGGCTAATTGTGATCGCGCGGAGACATATCTTTCTACTGCAGACTTATGGCAACGCATAGAATTTCATGTGGGGCAGGCACAAGATGTTTTCGGGCAGACTGAAGGTTTGTTTGATATTTGCTATAACGATGTCGACAAAAACGCTTATCCTGAAATCTGGAAAATGGCTAAGTACCGGATACGGCCCGGTGGTTTATATATTGCTGATAATGTTTTGTGGCATGGGCGTGTGGCGATACATGCTTGCCCGAATAAGGTTGCGGAGTCGACAGCAGCGATAGTCAAGCACAATCAGATGATTTTTAACGATTCTGATTTTGAGGTGTTCATTAATCCAATTCGAGATGGAGTACTTGTCGCCAGGAAGAAATAATGTTTTTGTTGTATGTGCTGATACGCTCAAGATTGAATTGTTGCGTATTTCTCATGGCAGTTTAGTCGATTAATTGGTATAGTTATTATATAAGTAGCGAGGCAGTATGAGTGGGTCGCTGTGGGTTTATAATTCTAATTTATCTGTTTTTCAAGGGAAAATAATATGCAAATTCATGTCTACGACACATATGTTAAAGCTAAAGATGGTCATACGATGCATTTTGATGTTTTTACTGCGGTAAAAGATGATCAGAAGGCTGTAGAATATGCAAAACAATGGCTTACGTCGATTGGTGAAGGCGATGCGGTGGTTACCAGCAGAGAATGCAGTTTTTGTCATAGTCAGAGTGCACCCGCTAATGTTATGGATGAAATCAGCCAGAATGGTTTTTATATTTACAAGATGGAAGGCTGTTGATAATTCTATTTTATTATTAACAGGTTGAGGTGGAGTGAAAATGTCTCGTGTTTTCGGCTCCGATTAATCCAAACCGCAATACCTATAATTTTCAAGGTTTCCAAAATGAAGTATAAATTTACCAGATTAATGACGATTGGTGCTGTTTTTATCTTATGTAGTTCAGTTCAGGCTGCTGAGCCAAAACTTATTGGTCAGCATGGTGACTGGACAGCCTATATGTTTATGGAAAACGATAGTAAAGTTTGTTATATGGTAAGTCAACCTAAGAAATCAGAGGGAAATTACACCAAACGTGGTGATGTTTTCGCTTTGATAACGCACCGTCCCGCCGAGAAAAGTAGAAATGTTTTCAGTTATATTGCCGGCTATCCCTATAAACCTGGAAGTGAAGCAACAGTCACTGTGAATAATCAAAATTTTCGTCTTTTTACTCAGGATGATTCAGCGTGGGCTTCGGATGAAGCGACTGACAATAAAATCACTGATGCAATCAAGCGAGGAAGCACATTGGTGGTTAAGGGAGCATCTGCACGAGGAACGGCAACGACGGATACATTCGGACTCAGTGGCTCAACTGCGGCCCATAAAGCAATTTCAGCGGAGTGCGGTGTGAAATAAAACAAGATGTGTGCTATTTGAAAATCTAAGTCTTCGATTGACAAGATTCACAAGGGAAATTATATGGTCGATAAAATTATTATCTATCAGAAACCTACGTGCAGTAAATGTAGGGCGGCATTATCTTTGCTTGAGGAGAGTGGTGAGGAATTTGAGTCGATCAATTATTATGAGAAGCCTTTAACAGTGAATGAGCTGCGAGGGTTGATTCAAAAACTTAATTTATCTGCGCGTGATATTCTTCGTGCGGATGAACCGGCTGCTTATAACTTAAGTGCGGCATCCGATGATGAGATTATTAAGGCAATGATAGAGAATCCGGATTTGATTCAACGTCCTATTGTAGTTCGGGGTGACAAAGCAAAACTATGCCGTCCCCCGGAGACTGTTATGAGTTTTTTTAAGTAGTAATATACATATAAGGCAAACGAATGCCTGAATTGCAATTACCGTACACTAATGCAGCATAATGTACGGATTTTTTATCGATATTACCCGCACTTACTCTGTCGTGATGGAACCCGGTTCTGATTGTACAGGTTGTTTTAGATTCTTGTTGCTACCAATGCGGGCGGGCAGCTTCTCGCGGATACGAGCGGATTTGCCAGCACGATCCCTGAGGTAATAAAGCTTTGCGCGGCAAACTGCGCCTCTGCGTTTAATTTCAATGCTTGCTATTAATGGGGAGTAGGTCTGGAAGGTGCGTTCCACGCCCTCTCCGCTTGAAATTTTTCGAACAGTAAATGCTGAATTTAGTCCACGGTTTCTCTTGGCTATTACGACACCCTCGTAGGCCTGTACACGTTTGCGGTCCCCTTCGACAACATTTACGTTGACAATTACGGTGTCTCCGGGGGAGAAGTCGGGTACGTCTTTGTTTAAGCGCTTCATTTCTTCCATTTCTAATTCTTCAATCAAGTTCATGTTTTTCTCCTATTTTCTGATTCTGCCTGGATTTGCAGGATTGTTTAAATTCTTCGAAAAGTTTTTCTTCTTCTACTGTCATGCCATGGGCAAATTTTAAATTAAATAAATCAGGTCTTTTAAGCCATGTTCTACCAAGTGCTTGCTGAAAACGCCAGCGACGGATTTTTGCATGATTACCTGACATCAATATTTCGGGTACATGATTGCCTTTGTAAATTTCTGGGCGAGTATAGTGCGGGTAATCTAACAAACCCTCTGCAAATGAATCCTGAGTTGCAGATTCAGGATCACCCAGCGTACCTGGAATCTGTCTGACAATACAATCTATTAATATCATCGCGGCCAGTTCTCCACCAGAAACAACATAATCCCCAATAGAAATCTCCATATCCACCTGACGATTGATCAAGCGTTCATCGATGCCTTCATAGCGCCCGCAGAGCAATACTAAACCTGATAGCTTGCTCAGTTGTGTGACCATTTTATGATCAAGCCGGTTTCCTTGGGGTGTTAAGTAGGCAACTGTAGGTTTGTCAATACCCAATGCATTTTGTCTTGCTCGCGCCTGAATGATAGCATCATCCAAGGGTTGGGCCATCATGACCATTCCAGGTCCGCCACCGTAGGAACTATCATCCACTGTACGATAATGGTCGTGAGTAAAGTTTCTTGGGTTCCATGTGTTGAGATTGAAAATACCGTTCCTGTTTGCTTTACCTGTAATGCCATATTGTGTAATGGCATCGAACATTTCAGGAAACAGTGTAATGAGATCGAATTCAAATGACATGGTCTGTGTTTTAATAATCCCAATCAACTATGATCTGAGCATTTTTCAAATCGACTTTCATGACATACTGCGAGATGCAAGGTATAAGAATTTCTTTTTTTTCTTGGTTCATTTTTACAATGCGCAAAACATCGTTCGCGCCTGTTTCGAATAAACCAACGACTGTACCCAGATTCTCTCCTTTCAAATTAAGCACCTTGGCATTAATTAAATCAGTCCAGTAATAACCATCAACTCCATTCTCAGGTAAATCAGGTAACCAATCGCGCGGGATTGCTATTTGTATTCCTTTGAGTTTTGTTGCTTGAGTGCGGTCAGAATATTCTTTTAGCTTTACTAATAAAGTAGTACCGTAGATATGGCCATTAACTACATGTACTTTATTCCATTCAGCCTTTTCATCGCCTAACCACCATTGTGAATATTCCATCAATCCATCTAAATGCTCTGTATAAGGATTGATTTTTATCCAGCCATGAACTCCATATGGGCCGATAATATGACCCATTACTATCATGCGTGCATTTTGGTTCAGTTACTTTAACCGTTTGCTGGAGCTTCTTTTTTAGCTGCGAATTGTTTTATCAGACGGGCTGCAGTTGATGATAATTGCGCGCCTTGGGATTGCCAGTAAGCGACTCGTTCCAATTGAACTCGAAGAGCTTCCTCGCCGCCCGTTGCTCTTGGATTGTAAAAACCGATACGCTCTATAAATCGACCATCACGCGCATATTGGGAGTTTGCTACAACCATGTTAAAAAAAGGGCGCTTTTTTGCACCACCTCGCGCTAACCTGATAATGACCATATTTTTATATCTGCCTTTAAAACTTTAAACTAAAATTGAGTAATTAAGATTAATGTTAATTCTTAAATTAGAAACACAACATTCCCCGATAGAAGAATTATTTAACATTTAATTTTACATGAAATTTAATGAACGTGACAAGAGATAATATAATCATACTTGTTGAAACTGTTAACTATTAATAACAGTTGGGATAAGCGTGTCAGAACTTAATCTTGTGGAATTAATAAATTGAATTTGCATTCCAGCACTTTAAAGAAGCTTGTTAACAATGAATCAAATCAATGTGTCTCGTGCGGCTTGTGTTTGCCACATTGTCCTACTTATCGCCTGCTGAAATCCGAGGCTGACTCTCCACGTGGACGGATCAATTTGATGAATGGGTTTGTTAATGAGCGAATCCCATTGAATGCACGGCTCATTCAACATATGGATCGTTGTTTGACTTGCAGGGCTTGTGAAGTTGTTTGTCCTAATAATGTGGCTTATGGAAATTTGATCGATAGCATGCGTGCATTGATTGCTGTTGATCAACCAAAATCTGTCGATTCGCCACGAAAGCTCTTTGTGATAAATTTATTGAAAAAACAATTGCTCAATAAACCTGTGCGACTGGATCGCTTGCGTGGATTGTTTCATTTTGTACAAAAAAAAGGTTGGTTACGTTGGATTAGAGAATTAAGCAATTTTGGTAATAATAAACTTGTGCGGTTTGTCGCGCAGCTTCCATTGATTAAATTTCCGCACGTGGGAGAGGTTGGTGAAAAACACGGCAAGAGTAGTCTTTGGAAAGAAATCTACCCTGCAATAAAAAGAAAGCGGGGCGAGGTTGGGTTGTTTTTAGGTTGTATAGCACGTTTAACAGATGTGGCGACGTTAAATTCCTGCATTTATGTATTGAATCACTTGGGATATACGGTGTATGTTCCGGCGGATCAAGTGTGTTGCGGTGCTATATACCAGCACGATGGAGCGCTCAAGGAGGCTGCGGTATTATCGCGGCAGAATAAATCTGCTTTTGCGAGATACGATATTGATGCAATTATTAGTACAGCCTCAGGTTGCGGTGCGCAATTGCTTGAATCCGGAGTAACGAATGGTCGTGCCCAAATTGCGGATATTAGCCAATTTTTGATTGCAAATGGTGAATGGGGAGATGTGACTCTAGCGCCGCTACCGGAAAGAATACTGGTGCATGAACCCTGCAGTCAGCGTAATGTATTGCGGGAACAGGCATACCCTTATAAGTTGATCGAGCTTATCCCTGGTGTGCAAGCGGTACCATTACCAGGTAATAATCAATGCTGCGGCGCTGCGGGAACTTTTTTTCTGGATCAACCCGATATTGCTGATATGTTGTTGAATGAAAAGATATTGGCGCTTGAGGAAAGTGGAGTCAGATATCTGGTTACTTCAAATATTGGTTGTGCTATGCATTTTTCAAATAGAATGTATGAAGATGGGGTGCGGGTAGAAGTGTTGCATCCGATTACATTGCTGGCAAAACAAATGGGTTTGGAATTGTAATTAAAACATATTCTTAATATATTGGAATTATAGTACCCAAGAATCTTGATATCATTTTAATGATATCCGCTTTTACTTGAGATGTTAAATAATGATGAATCTTGATAAGCTTATTATTGGTTTTGATAGTGCCTTGCGTACTTTGTTAACTTCGGCTCAGACGGCGCGCCCTGTTCCTGGTAACGAGTTGCCGGAAGCGGTTCTGACCGATGTGGAGAAACAACTGTCTTGCGCGTTGATGCGAGTGAATCATGTGGGTGAAGTATGCGCACAAGCTTTGTATCAGGGGCAAGGGCTAACAGCACGGAATGAGGAGGTGCAGCAAACATTATTACGAGCTGCTCGTGAAGAAACAGAGCATCTGGCGTGGACTGAACGTCGTATCGCTGAGCTGGGTGGACGTAAAAGCGTGCTTAATCCACTTTGGTATGGTGGATCTTTTGCTATAGGGGTGTTCGCGGGAATGTTGGGAGATAAATGGAATCTTGGTTTTCTTGCCGAGACAGAGCAGCAGGTAGGGGCGCATTTATCCAGTCATTTACAGAGATTGCCAGATAATGACGAAAAAAGTCGCGCTATAGTGAAACAAATGGAGATTGACGAAGCTGGTCATGCAACGATGGCATTGTCGCATGGAGGGGTGGAGTTACCTCTGCCAGTAAAGGTTGCTATGAAACTAGGATCAAAAGTGATGACTCAAACTGCATACTGGATTTAAGCGATAAAATTTTTCAATAGTTTTATACAATAAATGAAAGAATGGTAATGTGTTGAGTAGGTAGAGATTTCACTATGAAAAATGTTAATTTGACACATCATTTCTTAATTGCGATGCCGGCAATGGTGGACTCGATATTTTCTAAAACACTGACCTATGTTTGCGAGCACAACGAGCAAGGTGCATTGGGAATTGTCATAAATCGGCCAACCGATATGACATTGGTCAATCTTTTTAGACAATTGAGTATTTCATCAACAGATTCCCTTGCTGAGTCAACTCCAGTGTTATTTGGCGGGCCTGTGCAATTGGATTGCGGGTTTGTTTTACATCGTCCGGTAGGTAGCTGGCAATCAACATTGAGCGTGAATCAAGAGGTTGGTTTGACCACATCGATGGATATCTTGAAAGCTATCGCCAATGCCGAAGGACCGAGCCAAGCCCTGATCGCGATGGGATACGCTGGCTGGGCAGCAGGTCAAATTGAACATGAGTTGGCGCAGAACGCGTGGTTGACTGTGCCAGCTTCAATAGATGTGATATTTGAACTTCCCTCTGAAGAAAGACTTCCGGCAGCAATGCAGTTACTGGGGATTAACAATTATGCAAATCTATCCCATGAAGTGGGGCATGCTTAAATATTAGAGCAAATGATTGAATATTTATCGAGAAAGCAGCAGATAAGTCAACCAATAAGGCAATTTTATGAGGGGTCTATTTTAGCCTTTGATTTTGGAAAAAAGCGCATAGGAGTGGCTATTGGCAATACTGCATTAGGTGTAGCGCATCCTCTCATTACAATTGATAGTGAAGTGACAAATAAGCGTTTTGTAATGATTGCTCAATTAATCGATACCTGGCAACCGGTATTGTTTGTGGTGGGCATGCCGTTACATAGCGATGGAGTCGTGCATGAATTAACTCAATTAAGTCAGCGTTTTGCGCGGCGTCTGGCGGGACGCTTTAACATTCCGGTCGTAATGCAAGATGAGCGTTATACTAGTCAAATAGCCAGCACTATTTTACGTGAAGCCGGTGTCGGTGGCAGGGAACAAAAGTCAGTATTGGATCAAATAGCCGCACAACAAATACTTCAATCATTTTTTGACGAGCAGTATGCAATTACCAGACGCTGAAAAAGTTTTCAATAATCTTGCAAGAAAAATACGAACTGATAGCAATAAGGATTATGCTCTTGTTGGAATTCGTACAGGCGGAGTATGGCTAGCGGAGCGTTTGCACCAGGAGTTAGCGATCACAAAGCCGCTTGGTATCTTGAGTGTATCTTTTTATCGGGATGATTTCGATAAGATTGGGTTGCATACACAAATTAAGCCGTCAGAAATTCCTTTTGAAGTAGAGGGGGCGGATATTCTTTTGGTTGATGACGTGCTGAACACGGGGCGTACCGTGCGTGCAGCAATCAATGAGTTGTTTGATTACGGGCGACCGGCATCGATTATTCTGGCGGCTTTGGTTGATCGTGGTGGGCGTGAATTGCCAATCGCAGCTCGATATATTGGCGTTGAACTTGAGTTGCCAGAAGAAAAAATGTTGGAATTGAGGCGGAATGAAAGTGGAAAATTAAGCCTGAATTTGTATAATAAAGACTTTCAGCAATGATCAATAGAAATCCGCAGTTGGATGAAAATGGTGCATTGCAGCATTTGTTGACAACGGAAGGTTTGCCGGGGTCTATGCTGCTGCATATTCTGGATACAGCCGAATCTTTTGTGGGGGTTACTGAGCGTGATGTCAAGAAAATACCATTGCTGCGTGGTAAGTCGATATTCAATCTTTTCTTTGAATCAAGTACGCGTACAAGAACCACGTTTGAAATTGCTGCCAAACGTTTGTCAGCTGATGTCATCAATTTAAATATTGCTGTTTCTGCACAATCCAAGGGTGAGACACTGTTGGATACTGTGGACAATCTTTCTGCAATGAATGCCGATATGTTTGTGGTGCGACATGCTCAAAGTGGCGCTGCTCACTTGATTGCAAAACATGTCCGCTCAGATATTCATGTCATCAATGCTGGGGATGGAAGCCATGCGCATCCTACTCAAGCTCTGTTAGATATGTTTACGATACGGCGTTACAAGCATGATTTTCGCAACTTACGTGTTGCCATTATCGGTGATATTTTGCATTCCCGAGTAGCGCGGTCCCAGATTCACGCATTAACAACATTGGGTGTTCCTGAAGTGCGCGTTATCGCACCGAAAACTTTGCTGCCCAAAATGGTGGAACGCCTTGGTGTGCATGTTTATCATGATATGGCAACCGGCCTAAAAGATGTTGATGTATTAATGATGTTGCGTTTGCAGAATGAGCGAATGAAGGGTGCAAATTTACCTAGTGCGGAGGAATATTTTAAGTATTATGGGCTGACTGTAGATAAGCTGTCACTTGCTCGGCGTGATGCAATAGTGATGCATCCTGGACCAATGAATCGTGGCGTAGAGATCGATTCAGCAGTTGCAGATGGTAAACAATCGGTAATTTTGCCTCAAGTGACATTTGGCATTGCAGTGCGTATGGCTGTGATGTCAATCTTAACAGGTAATTAGGTTTAAAGATTGTTAGTATGAAAATTCATATCAAAAATGGACGACTCATTGATCCAAAGAATGATATTGATTCTGTACAGGATATTTTTATTGCTAAGGGCAAAGTTGTCGGGATAGGTAAAGCTCCTGCTGAATTTCAGGCGAGCCGTATAATCGATGCTCAATCGTTAGTTGTATGTCCGGGTCTGGTCGATTTATCCGTACGTTTGCGTGAACCAGGATTAGAATATAAAGCGACTCTAGAATCTGAGATGAGTGCGGCCGTTGCCGGCGGTGTAACGAGCATTGCATGTCCTCCAGATACGGATCCGCCGCTGGATGAGCCAGGTTTGGTAGAAATGCTGAAACATCGCGCTAAGAATTTGAACCAAGCGCATGTTTATCCGATTGGTGCGCTTACTCAAGGGTTGAAAGGTGAGCGATTGACTGAGATGGCGGAATTGAATGATGCTGGGTGTGTGGTTTTTGGTCAACCCGAAGGGTTGTTACCAAACCTTCGGGTGCTCATGCAGGCTATGCGGTATGCCTCTACATTTGATTTTAGCGTGTGGTTGCGCCCCCAAGAAATCAGTTTGACGGGTGATGGTGTGGCGCATGATGGTGAAGTTGCTACCCGACTAGGGTTACTTACAATCCCCGTTTGTGCAGAGACAATTGCTATTTCCAACATTATATTATTAACAAAAGAAACGGGAGTTAAAGTACATCTGTGTCGAATTTCGAGTGCTGAAGGGGTGGCGATGATTCGTGCTGCCAAGCAACAGGGTTTGCCGATAACCTGTGATGTGACAATTAACCATCTTCATTTGTCAGATATGGATATTGGTTTCTTTGATTCCAACTGTCATTTAATGCCGCCACTGCGTGGTTCTGATGATCGCGATGCGTTGCGGCAGGGCCTGTTGAACGGCACGATTGACGCGGTTTGTTCCGATCATGCACCGGTAGATGAAGATGCCAAATTATTGCCATTTGGGCAGTCTGAAATTGGAGCTACGGGCGTAGAACTATTGCTGCCCTTAGCATTAAAATGGGGAGCAGAGATGCATTTGTCTTTGCCAAGGATTTTAGCAAAGATTACTTCGGATCCGGCGGGTATTCTGGGCATTGAGGCAGGGCATTTGTCCATCGGTAGTGCAGCTGATATTTGTATTTTTGATCCTGATCATTACTGGAAAGTGACGTCTTCGGCCATTCTGAGTCAAGGCAAAAACACACCTTTTATGGGTATGGAATTACCGGGTGGAATTAAATATACTCTGGTGAATGGCCATATTGTCTATGAACATTGAATCTGCTTGCATTTTTCTAATTTATTAACGATACAGGAAGAAACGTTTTTCAATTATTGGGAGAAATATGTCTAATCCATTGCTTGATTTTTCTGGGCTTCCTCGTTTTGTAGAAATAACAAATGAGCATATTGCGCCAGCCATTGAGGCACTGTTGGAAGAGAATCGTGCTTTAATTGAAAAAGTTCGGGCTGATGTTCAAGCGCCTACATGGCAAAATTTTGTACAGCCAATGGTGGATGCGAATGAGCGTTTGTCACGTGCTTGGGGTCAAGTGTCGCATTTAAATGCGGTGATGAATACTCCGCAGTTGCGGGAAGTATACAATGCCAATTTACCTCTGGTAACCCAGTTTTATGCTGAGTTATCTCAGGATATCCTGCTGTTCGAAAGATTTAAACAATTGCGTAAAAGTTCGGAATTCAATCATTTGACGTCGGCGCGGAAGAAGATCATTGAGAATGAATTAAGAGATTTTCGTTTAGGTGGGGCGGAATTGTCGTCTGAAAAAAAACAGCGGTTTTTGCAAATTCAGAAAGAATTATCAAATTTATCATCAAAATTCAATGACAATTTACTGGATGCAACGAATGCTTATGAATTATTGATTAAGGATGCCAAAGCCGTAGCGGGTATTCCGGCTGATGTACTGCAAGCAGCCAAGGAATTGGCGGCAGCGGACTCCAAGATCGGTTGGAAGTTTACCTTGCATATGCCTTCGTATCTTCCTGTGATGCAATATGCTGACGATCGAATTTTGCGCGAGAAGATGTATCGTGCTAATGCTACGCGAGCGAGTGAATTTGATAGTCCAGTTGGATCGGATAAAGATAATATGCCGCTAATTAACGAAATATTAGAGCTTCGCCTGGAAGAAGCGCAAATGCTTGGTTATGAAAATTACGCTGAAGTTTCTTTGGTGACAAAAATGGCAACCTCTCCGCAACAGGTTCTGGATTTTCTTAGAGAACTGGCGACTAAGGCAAAGCTGTATGCCGAGAGAGATTTGCAAGCACTTAAACAATTTGCAGCTGAGAAGTTATATCTGCCAAAACTTGAGGCTTGGGATGTGGCTTATGCCAGCGAAAAATTGCGAGAAGAGTGTTATAACTTTTCAGATCAAGAGGTTAAGAAATATTTTCAGGAAGACAAAGTACTCTCTGGTATGTTTAGATTGGTGGAAAAACTATACGGGATTCAGATTCGTCCTGCATTGGCTTCACGTAAAGTTCAGTGCTGGCATCCCGATGTTAAGTTTTTTGATATTCTGGATGCTTCTGAACAACTGATTGGTCAATTTTATTTGGATCTCTATGCACGAGCCACTAAACGAGGTGGTGCTTGGATGGATGAAGCGGTAACGAGGCGTCGAATTGATGATCAGCAAGCAGAGAAGTATGAAATACAAGTACCGGTGGCATATCTTACCTGTAATTTCTCAGCACCTGTGACAATTAACGGTCAGTTACGTCCCGCATTATTCACGCATGACGAGGTAATTGTGTTATTTCATGAGTTTGGTCATGGTTTACATCATTTACTGACAAGGGTGGAAGATTTAGGTGTGTCGGGCATCAATGGTGTCGAATGGGATGCGGTAGAGCTACCAAGCCAGTTTATGGAGAACTTTTGTTGGGAATGGGATGTGGTGAGTGGAATGACGTGCCACATTGATACAGGGGAATCCATACCCCGGATTTTATTCGATAAGATGCTGAAAGCAAAAAATTTTCAGAGTGGATTACAAATGTTGCGGCAAATTGAATTTGCTTTATTTGATATGCATGTGCATTTTGATTATAAACCGAATGGCAACAGGACGGTTTTACAGTTAATGAATGAGATTCGGAATGACGTGGCAGTGATCATTCCACCTGATTTTAACCGTTTCCCGAACAGCTTTGCGCATATTTTTGCCGGGGGATATGCTGCAGGTTATTATAGTTATAAATGGGCAGAGGTTCTTTCGGCAGATGCTTACAGCGCGTTTGAAGAGGTTGCATCAACTGGTGTAGTTAATGCGGTGAAAGGATCGCATTTTCTCGAAGAAATTCTTGCAGTGGGAGGTAGTCGCCCGGCATTGGAATCATTCATAGCTTTTCGGGGACGAGGACCGGAATTAGATGCGCTATTGCGTCACAATGGAATGGGAATGGTTTAAAATGAAAAATTGACTTATAGTGTTTTTGAATGAATTTTTGTTAATTAATTTGACAATTCCGTCGTATCCCTAAAGCTTGCGATTTGATTCAATCAGGCTCTTTTTTTGTATTTTGTGAGGTAGCGCTCGTTCATGGCTATTCTGAACAAATATATCGCTTTGGATAGATTCGTATTGAACGTATTCTATAAATGTGGCAAGATCGATAAAATTTTTTACTAAAATAACAAGATGATTAATATTATTCATTCCAAAGTTGTGGCTATTCTATTGACTGGCCTATTTTTGACCGGCTGTGCTTCCACAAAATTAAATAACGAGGATGGGCCTTATGATCCTCTAGAACCAATGAATCGTGCAGTTTTTGATTTTAATGAAATGGTCGATAATAATGTATTTGAACCGGTTGCTAAAGGTTATAAAAAAATTATGCCTGATCCCCTTGAGTTGATAGTAGGGAATTTTTTTTCAAACCTTAATGATGTAGTGGTGCTGACTAATTCTGTTCTACAATTAAATTACGAGAGTGCACTTGCCAGTAGTGCACGGTTACTTATCAATACCACTTTTGGTATTTTTGGTTTGATAGATATTGCAAGCGATATTAGTGCAGCCAGTGATGTTAATCTCAGCAAACGGAATGAAGATTTCGGCCAAACCTTGGGTCGCTATGGGGTTGGTAGCGGGCCTTACGTGGTGCTTCCTTTCCTGGGACCGAGTTCGGTTCGTGATACTTTTGGTATTGCTGTTGACAGTTTCTTTGTGGATCCTGTTACACAAGGAGTAACAGGGGTTTTTATGCATAATGTGGACTATATTAATTCTGCTGCTTTGCGCTTTCCGGTAGCAACAGCGAGAGCTGTAAATACACGTGCGCAGCTATTGGATATTGAGAAAACCCTGGAAGAAGCTGCGTTGGATAAATATGAATTCATGCGAGATGCATATTTACAAAGGCGCACTAGCTTGGTGAATAACAGTAGTGAAGAAAAATAAGAAGATAAGCTTCTGGCAGATTAGTCACGCTGGTGTGGTTTCTTAAATTTTTGAAATTGATAAAATAATATCGACAGTTTGATATAGTTTTAACTAATAAGTAATTTATTGATAGCCGGTCAATATATCCAAAAGCACATTGATAAGGAATTTTTCCAGATTCAATGTGCTTTTTTTAATCGCTAATAATGAAAGTTAGGTAAAGAAACACTAACAATATGATATGCGAGTTGATCTGAGATGCAGCACATGGGGATACTGACAGGGGTATTAAAACAGATTAGATGGGAAGATATTTCAAATAGGGGCTTATATTCAAAGTGTGGTAATTCAGTTGTATTTTGAGATAACAGGAAAATGAGTCAATGAGAAATTCAGTGGTGATTGTAGGTAGTGGTTTGGCTGGTTATGGCGTGGCGCGCGAAATACGCAAGCTTAATTCAGAGCTGCCGATTGAAATGTTTTCTGCTGATCATGGTGGCTTTTATTCCAAGCCTATGTTATCGAATGCGCTATCAACTGGTAAAAATCCTGATTCTATTTTGAATGGAGATGCTGCTAAGATGGCATCGCAGTTAAAGATTTCCATTCGTCCCTTTTGCCGGGTTACTTTGATAGATCAAGAGAAGCATACGATAACTTTGTCTGATGGTGAAAAGATAATTTACGGACGACTGGTTTTAGCACTGGGTGCAGACCAAGTGCGCTTGCCATTATCAGGAAGTGGTGTAGAGGGAATATTAACTGTCAATGATCTTGATGATTATAAGAAATTCCGGAGCGCTTTGATTGGTCGGGCGAGAGTTTGTATCATAGGAGCAGGTCTGATTGGTTGTGAATTTGCGAATGATTTGGTAGCGAGTGGCTATCAAGTCGATGTGATTGATATGGGTGCGCGACCGCTTGGTCGTTTGTTGCCCCCAGAGGGGGGAGCATTTATACAGAAGAAACTGGAAGAGGCAGGTGTATTTTTTCATTTAAGCACAACAACTCAGGCGATAGATCAAATACAGCAGGAAAGGTTTCGTTTGACATTAGCCAATGGCGAATCAATTGAGTCTGATATCGTATTGTCAGCGGTTGGATTAAATCCGCGTACGCAACTTGCTGTTGCAGCTGGTATTCAGGTTAATCGTGGTATCGTCGTGAACCGTTTGCTGCGGACTTATTGTGACGATATTTATGCACTGGGCGATTGTGCGGAAGTTGAAGGAAAAGTACTGCCATTTGTAATGCCTATTACACATGCTGCGAAAGCTTTAGCTGCGACACTTACGGGTAATCCCACTCAGCTTCATTATCCGGCAATGCCGGTGATTGTAAAAACTCCATCCTGCCCAACAATAGTCTCACCGCCGGATTTTGGTATCAAAGGTAAGTGGAATGTTGAAATAGAGGAAGATGGTGTTAGAGCACTTTATCAAAATGACGAAGGAAATATACTTGGATATGCATTATTGGGTACAGCAACCAAGGAAAAAAATAACTTAACACCTCAGTTACCTGCGGTATTGAATTGATAATGAGCAGTATTTGAATTTTGGTGATTCTAAGCGTTAGATGATTGATAATATGATAGATATAGCGCTGACTTGACGTCATGAAGTTTTTCTTCGATATTTTTCCAGTAATATTATTTTTTCTAACTTTTAAGCTGTATGATATTTTTATAGCTACTGCTGTTGCGATAGTAGCGGCCATTGCACAGATTGGCTGGCTTTGGATGCGAAAGCAGAAAATAGAAAAGTTAATGTGGATAAATCTGGCGATTATCGTGATTCTGGGTGGAGCTACATTATTAGCTCAGGATGAAACATTTATTAAATGGAAACCGACAGTTCTATATTGGTTGATCGCATCTGTTTTACTAGTATCGAGCTTGGTATTTAGAAAAAATATAATAGAATTAATACTTAAAAAACAAATGATTCTACCTCCAGCTGTATGGGGCAAACTTAATCTGAGTTGGACAGTTTTTTTTCTATTAATGGGAGGAGTTAATCTCTATGTTGCCTTTAGATTCTCAGTAGATATCTGGGTCACATTTAAGCTATTCGGTGCTACGGGAATGATGCTTGTGTTTATAGTTTTGCAAGTTATGGTATTGGGAAAACACTTGAAGCCAATACCTGAAAGAATCCTGACTGTAAATGAACAAGACAATCTGATGGAAAAAATCGACAATAAGAATGGAAAGAAACAATGATGCTATATGCGATAAACGCAGAAGATGTGCCCAATAGTTTAGAGAAAAGATTATCCGTTCGATCAGAGCATTTAAAAAGAATCAGGGTATTGCAGGAAGCCGGTCGACTAATTTTAGCGGGGCCATATCCTGCAATTGATAGTCAAGATCCGGGTCCACTCGGTTTCTTAGGTAGTTTGATAGTGGCAGAATTTGAGTCTCTGGAGGCAGCTCAGGCTTGGGCTAATGAAGACCCTTATGTTAGTGCAGGAGTTTATCAAAGTGTGACAATAAAACCTTTTAAAAAAGTTTTACCTGAGTAAAAACTTAGGGTATATTTTTCTCTATAATATCAAGTGCAAATGCAGACTATAGAGTTCACGTCTTACATGTAAAGGCGTATACTCCAAGCTGAGACTATATTCTGCTGAATATAAATTTTATCCTAATCGTAAAAAGGAAATTCCATGGATTTAAAGAAATTTTCACAAGTGATGATAATTAGTGTTTGGGGCTTGATTGCATTCTCGGTTCAAGCTCAGTCATCAGGAGTGGTGGCTAAAGTAAATGGTGTGGCAATTCCACAATCTCGCTTGGAATTAATGGTGAAAGCGAATGTAGCGCAGGGACAGCAAGATGGTCCGGAGATGAGAAAGGCTTTGCGTGAGAATCTGATTGCGGAAGAGATTCTCGCACAAGAAGCGACTAAAAAGCGGCTTGATCAAGATCCGGAAGTTATTGCGCAACTTGAGATAGCGCGCCAAGCAGTTTTGGTGAGAGCATTTCAAGCTGATTATATAAAACATAATCAGGTCAGTGATGATACCTTACGCAAGGAATACGATGTTCTAAGAGTGCAGATGGGGGATAAAGAATATAAAGCTCGCCATATTCTTGTAGAAAATGAAAATGAAGCGCGAGATATTATTGCTAGTCTCAAAAAAGGCGGTAATTTTGCCAAAATTGCTGAAGAAAAATCTATCGATGACGGGAGTAAGGAAAATGGCGGAGAATTAAATTGGAGTCCGCCAGCTGCTTATGTCAGACCGTTTTCTGAGGCGCTGGTGAAATTGTCGAAAGGTGGAATGACGGAGCAACCGGTACAGACTTCATTTGGGTGGCACGTAATTCAACTGATGGATATACGGCCAATGGAAGTTCCTCCGTTTGAAGAAGTAAAACAAAATATACAGCAGCGCGTATTGCAGCGCGAATTTGCTACAGTAGTGCAAGATTTACGCAGTAAAGCAAAAGTGGAATAACTTTTCTTCGATGTCCGGGTAGGTTGGGAATTAAAACGACTTAAGAAATTTCCTATCTACCCGTGCAGAGAGTCCGCAAAGTAGCTGATAATTGGAAGTCCCGGCGTACACAGCTATTTCTTCGACAGGCATACCTTTACCCCAAAGAACAATAGGGTCTCCTAGTTTAGTATTTTTAACTCCAGTAAGATCTATAGCCAGCATATCCATGGATATCCGGCCTAGTAATCGACTACGTTGATTATTAACCAATATCGGTGTGCCAGTGGGTGCGTGACGTGGATAGCCATCAGCATAACCGCACGCAACAATTCCAATGCGCATTCGATCATCAGCTTTGAACAGTCCATGGTAACCGACTTTATCACCGGCTTCTAAATCATGTATTGCAATAATTTTACTCGATAGTGTCATGACTGGTAGAAGATTAAGATCTGCTGCAGTTTTATCAGGAAAAGGTGAAGCGCCGTATAACATGATTCCAGGGCGAACCCAATCACTGTGGGTTTCAGGATAATTAACGATAGCTGCTGAGTTTGCAAGAGAACAGGGATAATTATATGTTTCGGTGATTGTTTCGAAGCATCGAAGCTGACGAAGAACACTTGCTTTTTCGGAAGGATCATCAGCACTGGCAAAGTGTGTCATGAGCGTAATATTTTTTACATGTTGATTGTTTGTTAATTCTTTAATGACTTGTGGTAATTGTTTGGGAGATAATCCAAGTCGATTCATGCCGGTATTGACTTTTATGAAGATGTCCATTTTGTGATTCTTGAAATCAGATAGCATGGACACTTGCTCAGTGTGATGAATGACGGTGCTCAATTGATATTGCTCAATTAAAGCTATTTCCTTCGTAGAAAAAAAACCTTCCAAAAGTAAAATTGGTTGCTGGTAACCTGCAGTGCGTAAAGTTATAGCGGCATCTAATTCCAGGAGTGCAAATCCATCGACATTCTTAAGAGCGTTTGCAGTATGAAGTAATCCATGGCCGTATGCATTTGCTTTGAGAACTGCCAATATGCGTGCGCTGGGTGCGTATTGACGGACTATAGTCAGATTATGTGTTAAGGCAGAATGATCAATGATTGCTTGAATAGGGCGTGACATCTAAATTTTATGATAAAAATAATAGGTAGTGATGAGATTCTTCCGGTGCACTGAATATATTTTCAAACGTTGGTGATTCGGTAATTTGCATAATATGCTAATCTCATAAACTTCATTGAAGTTATCGGTAAAGAATAAGCTAAAGTTTTTTATAAATAGCCCTAAAGAAATTTAACCAATTATTACTGGCAAAGAATCAACATTACGGGAAATAAGTTTGAAACGCGGGTTTTATACAATCATGGCAGCGCAATTCTTTTCCTCACTCGCAGATAATGCGCTGCTAGTTGTAGCAATTGCTTTGCTGATCGATTTACATGCTCCCGCTTACTTAACGCCCTTGTTGAAGTTTGTTTTTGTATTGTTTTATGTCATTCTTGCTCCATTTGTTGGGGCGTTTGCTGATTCTATGCCCAAAGGGCGGGTCATGTTTATTAGCAATACCATCAAAATTACTGGTTGTGGACTATTATTTGTTGCTATGCATCAGTATCTTGCATTAGCCGCATATGCAGTTGTAGGATTAGGTGCGGCAGCTTACTCGCCCGCTAAATATGGCATTTTGACAGAATTATTGCCACCTGAAAAATTGGTGATTGCAAACGGATGGATTGAAGGATTAACGGTAGCATCTATCGTATTAGGAACAGTGTTGGGGGGGGTATTAATTACTCCGTCGGTGGCGAATGCCTTGTTGGAATTTGATTTTCCGTTTATAGAAACAGGGATAGATAATGCACTGGAAAGTGGGATCTTTTTAATAGCTATCATCTATTCCATTGCGGCATTATTTAATTTGTATATTCCCAATACAGGTGTCGATCATCGCATTCCTAAGAGAAATCTTTTTTTTCTAGTGCATGAATTCAGTCACTGCGTTAAATTACTATGGTCAGACAAACTTGGACAAATATCCCTTGCGGTGACCACTTTGTTTTGGGGGGCTGGTGCCACACTCCAGTTTATCGTATTGAAATGGGCCGAAGTGGCAATGGATTATCCCCTCAATCAAGCGGCACAACTGCAAGGTGTGGTGGCTTTAGGTATCGCTGCAGGTGCTATTATGGCAGCTCGTTGGATTTCTTTGCGGCAATCGGTAACGGTTATTCCACTGGGTATTGCAATGGGTATTGTTGTGATGGCTATGATTTTAGTAACTGATTTGTGGATAGCTATTATTTTGTTGATGTTGATTGGTGGGCTTGCGGGTTTTTTTGTGGTACCGATGAATGCTTTGTTACAACATCGTGGACATATTCTGATGGGTGCAGGACATTCTATTGCAGTGCAGAATTTTAATGAGAATTTGAGTATTTTGGTGATGTTGTCATTCTATGCTTTATTAATTCTATTCGAAGTGCATATCTATACAGTCATTGCAGTTTTCGGATTATTTGTTTCTGTCATGATGACATTGGTTAGAAAATGGCACTTATCAAATCAAAGTAAGGAAGATTCATTGCATTTGATCGGCGCAAGAAAAGGGCGTTAATTTACTTCTCAGTTAGTTAGGTTGAGTGTGAGGTATTATCAAATGGAGATGGATTCTGAAGCAATGATCCCATAACTGATCGGGCGAAGCATAAATCTCTCCAGGCTTTGGCTTTTTCTGGAAGAGAACGTAATAAATAGGCGGGATGATAGGTAACAATCAATGGTATTCCCGAATAATCATGTATTTTTCCGCGTAAACTGGAAATGCTATTGTCACACTTAAGTAGGTTCTGTGCGGCTACTTTGCCTAATGCAATAATAATCTTGGGTTTGATCAATGCAATTTGTTGGGTTAGGAAAGGCTCGCACTGCGCAGCTTCGTATGTACTAGGGTTTCTATTATTCGGAGGGCGGCATTTGACGATATTAGTAATATAAATCATATGCCTGCGGTTTAATTGAATTGCGAACAACATTTGATCTAGCAATTTCCCAGCTTGTCCTACAAATGGTTCACCTGTTTCATCTTCTCTTGCTCCAGGTCCTTCGCCAACAAATAACCAGCTTGCGTTTTTATCGCCAGTACCAAATACAGTATGAGTGCGAGTCTTGCTCAAGGGGCAAGCAGTGCAATGTGACACTGCTAGTTTCAATTGATCAATTTCCTTGGATTGCCCAAGGCTCTCTTTATGCGTAAACGAAGATGTAATATCTTCATTTTTAGAAGGCTCTGGAAGAGATGATTGATTTATACGGAAAGTATTCGATCTAAAGTACCATGTCGGTAATAGATTTAATTCTTTAAGTATTTGTCTGCGCCTATTATTCATAATTCCAGCTGCATAACTAGAGCATCTTCGCGACCGCACATGGCTGGATAGTAACCTTTTCGTGTGGCAATTTGATGAAAACCCATTCGCTTGTAGAGCTGTGCAGCACCATGATTGGATTCACGCACATCAAGAAATATTGATTTTACTTCTCGCTTTTTAGCATACTCAATGAAATATTGAAGTAATCTTTTACCTAAACCTTTCTTTTGCCAATATGTGGCAATACCAAGTGTCAGTATATGAGCTTCTTCAGGGCTCACCATCATGATTCCATATCCCGTGAGTGTATTATCTTGCTCGAGTACCTGACATACATAGCCTGCCTTAATGGAATCTGCAAAATTTCCGGGTGACCATGGAAAAAGAAAAATTTCACGTTCGACGAGAATAATTCGATCTATATCCGAATAGTGCATCTTTCTGATGCCAGCAATTCGCTGTAATGTGTCATAACTGTCGTTCATTTTCTTTTAGTGCTACTTTGTTTCGTAAGTATACTGGTGTTGCATTGGCTGGATCGATCCTCGGGCGAAGTAGTGCAAGCTGGGCGATTTCTTTAGCATGCGGGTGAAGATTGCAATGAATTTGTTGAAGATTTTCACAGTAGCGTGATGATAATTCTTCGTGATAAACATCGAATCCGCTACCGCAGCCATGCCAATTAGAATCAGTGTCAGATAAAGTCGGGGCTTGTTGTGGTAAACAAAGAATGGGTGGACTAATAGTTTCCCATCTATGGTTTGTCACCTTCTGATAGGTAGCATGATAAATCTCGCCCATACGAGCATCAAGGGCCACTATAACTTTCTGTTTGTCTATTTTTTGCGCTATGGCCTCCAGGGTGCTGATTCCTATAACGGGGATGCCAGTGGCATAAGCTAGGCCTTGTGCGACTCCGCAAGCGATACGTAAACCGGTAAAAGATCCCGGGCCAGCGCCAAAGGCAATGCTATCCATCTGCTGCAATGTCAATTTTGCTTTCTCCAGCATTTCATGAATCATAAATAAAAGAATTTCTGAGTGGCGTTGTCCTGCATCAGCTTCTTTCTCGATTGTTACCCCTTCCAGTTGAAGCGCAATGGAACAAAATTCAGTGGAGGTTTCAAAAGCGAGAATTTTCATGGAGATTGTAAAGTTGAAGTATCCGAGGAAATTGATTTGATTATGAGAAAATATCAGGGGATTTTTATTTAAGAGATCTGCTTATTCTAAGTACCAATGATTGAGCGGAATATATTCTATCCCGTAGTGTGTTGGTTGCGATTGTATGAGGAACCATTGATTGACACACCATTGAATAGGTTTAATCATGTTAATATGATGGCAAATGGTTTTTCGGAGTATAGTAATGTGTGGCTTATAGGCACGATTGTCAAATACGAAACCATTTTCTGATAGCGCAATCTTTAACGAATCAGTAAGAGAAAAGAGCTCTGTAGGAAATTCTTTTGCTTTAATGTAAATGATATGGTTGTGCTTCCAATAACCGATTATGTCTAATTTAAGCTCAAATTTTTTTGCTGATATCATTTTTGCGATTTGTTGTAGTGTTTGAATCTGGTGGATACTGATATTCCCCAAGAATAGCAATGTCATATGAAGATGCTGCATTTTAATTTTATGACCACCATAAATGGATTCAAGCATTTCACTATGGTATATCAATTGTTTTTGTACCTGTTTGTTAGGAAAAATCGCAAAAAACACTCGGATTGATTTTCTTTCTATTTTTTTACTCTTGATCAAAATTTCTTTCCTGTATGATCAATTAAGCATACGACTTCGGCTACGATACCTTCTTCACGGCCAATTGCGCCCAAACGTTCAGCAGTTTTCGCCTTAATATTGATATTACTGGCTTGGGTTTCTAGATCTTGTGCAATATTGCTAATCATGGCCGGGATATGTGGTGCCATTTTCGGAGTTTGAGCAATAATAGTTGCATCAATATTAATGATTTTATACTGAGAATTTTCCAATAAGCGATGTACATTACGTAATAATAATCGACTATCGATATTTTTATACTGAGGATCGGAATCAGAAAAATGTTTTCCAATATCTCCTAATGCTGCGGCACCGAGAAGGGCATCGCAAATAGCATGTAGTAATACATCTGCATCAGAGTGACCCGATAATCCCTTATCATGAGGGATTGTTACGCCACCAATAATCAACTGACGTCCTTCGACCAGTTGGTGTACATCAAAACCTTGACCTACTCTCATTGTATTCACGAATTGTTCCTTTGATGGATAATTAATTCTGCTAATGCCAAGTCTTTCGGGTAAGTGACCTTAAAATTGTAAGTATCGCTCAGTATAAGTTTGGGATGGAGTCCTAGTGTTTCGATTGCACTTGCATCATCAGTAATGGGGAGTTTCTTAGCATTCTGTAGTGCTTTGATAAGTAATTTATAGCGAAACATCTGCGGTGTTTGTGCTTGCCATAAATTTTCTCTGGGTTCGGTGCGCATCACGAGATTATCGATATTGCTACGTTTTAAAGTATCAGAAACGGGTACTGCTAGTAATCCACCTACTTCATCGTGAGTTAATTCACTAATTAATTTGTCCAGTTGAGCCGCAGTTAAGCAGGGTCTGGCAGCATCATGTACAAGAATCCAATCATTGGCATCAACCCAATTTTTTTGCTTTGCTATAGCGAGTCCATTTAGCACGCTTTCAGCTCGTGTTGCACCGCCACAGTTAAGTACGATCAATTTGTCAGAAAACTCAGACCAGTCATGTTTGATCCAGTTGCAATCGTCGGGAGCAAGCACGACAAATATGGTTGTAATCAGCTTATTATGGTAAAGTGTATTTATTGAATGATAAATCAAAGGCTTACCATCCAAAAATAAATATTGCTTGGGGAGTTCGCTATCCATGCGAGATCCTGAACCTGCAGCTGGAATTAAAGTAAAAAACTTTGTCATTATGATTGTTGTTAGAAAACTGATTGGTGAAGCAAGTTTGGTAAAATTATTGCAGTAATTATAATTTTTTGTGTGTTTTTTGTCTGAGGTTATTGGTGTGTGCATTTATTTATTCAGTATAAATACTTATTGTGGCTGTTTGCGTTTAAGGAAGGTAAGTGAGCTTTTTGTTCAGTAGTGGTTATAATTACTAAATTTAATTCTAGGTGGAGTTTATGGAAGCTGAACAAATTAATGCAATTTCAAATCGCCTTCAGGATCTTGATAGTCGGGCCAGTGAGTTACGGAGGTTTCTTTGACTTTGATTCCAAACAAACTCGACTGAATGAATTAACACGATTACTTGAGGACTCAACAGTTTGGAGCGACAGTAAACGTACTCAAGAAATAGGTCGTGAAAAAAAATCGCTGGAAGATACTGTTGTCACGTTAGTATCTATGGAAAAGCAGCTTGGTGATGCTAAGGAATTATTTCAAATAGCTAAAGATGAAGCGGATGAGGCAGCGCTTGTCAGTATTTCGTTTGATGCCGAAAATATTGAAAAAGCTATAGCAAACTTGGAATTCCGGCGTATGTTTTCCGGTCCAATGGATTCAAATAATTGTTTTGTGGATATACAGTCAGGTTCTGGAGGAACCGAAGCGCAGGACTGGGCCGCCATGCTTGAGCGTATGTATCTGCGGTATTGTGAAAGACAAGGTTTTGATGTTGAAATTTTGGAAGAGTCACCAGGTGACATTGCCGGTATCAAGAGTGCTACTTTAAAAATTTCTGGTGAATATGCGTATGGTTTTTTGCGGACAGAAACCGGTGTACATCGACTGGTTAGAAAATCGCCTTTTGATTCTGGTAATCGCCGTCATACTTCATTTTCCAGTGTCTTCGTTTATCCGGAAGTTGATGATAGTATAGAAATTGAAATCAATCCGGCAGATTTAAGGATTGATACGTTTCGAGCGTCTGGGGCTGGGGGGCAGCACATAAATAAAACAGATTCCGCCATTCGTATCACACATAATCCCACTGGAATAGTTGTGCAGTGCCAAAGTGGCCGTTCACAACATCGGAATAAGGCGGATGCGCTTACAATGTTGAAGTCTAGGCTATTTGAAGCTGAATTACGTAAGCGCAATGAGGAGAAACAAGCCATAGAAGAAAACAAAACGGATATTGGCTGGGGGCATCAGATTCGATCGTACGTATTGGATCAGTCGCGGATAAAGGATTTACGTACAAATGTTGAAGTTGGAAACACACAAAATGTATTAGATGGGGATTTGAATAGCTTCATTGAGGCCAGTCTTAAACAAGGAGTCAAATGAGCTGGATTTTTATTAGTAGCTGAGGCGATTGTATTCTTGGGAGTTTTTTAATATGGCTGGGTTATTTTGCTTTTTTTACAAAAATAAGGTTAGAAATATCTTGACCCGTATTATAGAGTCTGTATAATTCCGCTTCTCTGCTGCTTAGCAAGCATTAATAAGTAAGTAAAGCAGCAGCGCTCTTTAAAAAATTACAATCGATAAGTGTGGATACTTAATAAAGTTAAGAGGTTAAAATCCTCGAAAATAAAATAGTTATTCGCAAGAAATAATAGGTATTGATAAATTAAAAATTGTATCAATTATCAAAACGTCAAGCGAAAGAGTTAACAGAATCGAACTTAAGAGTTTGATCCTGGCTCAGATTGAACGCTGGCGGCATGCTTTACACATGCAAGTCGAACGGCAGCACGGATGCTTGCATCTGGTGGCGAGTGGCGGACGGGTGAGTAATACATCGGAACGTGTCCTTAAGTGGGGGATAACGCATCGAAAGATGTGCTAATACCGCATAATATCTAAGGAAGAAAGTGGGGGATCGAAAGACCTCATGCTTTTGGAGCGGCCGATGTCTGATTAGCTAGTTGGTGAGGTAATGGCTCACCAAGGCAACGATCAGTAGTTGGTCTGAGAGGACGACCAGCCACACTGGGACTGAGACACGGCCCAGACTCCTACGGGAGGCAGCAGTGGGGAATTTTGGACAATGGGCGCAAGCCTGATCCAGCAATGCCGCGTGAGTGAAGAAGGCCTTCGGGTTGTAAAGCTCTTTCAGTTGAGAAGAAAAAATTCTGGCTAATATCTGGAATTCATGACGGTATCGACAGAAGAAGCACCGGCTAACTACGTGCCAGCAGCCGCGGTAATACGTAGGGTGCGAGCGTTAATCGGAATTACTGGGCGTAAAGGGTGCGCAGGTGGTTTTGTAAGTCAGATGTGAAATCCCCGGGCTTAACCTGGGAATTGCGTTTGAAACTACAAGACTAGAGTGTGGCAGAGGGGGGTGGAATTCCATGTGTAGCAGTGAAATGCGTAGAGATATGGAAGAACATCGATGGCGAAGGCAGCCCCCTGGGTTAACACTGACACTCAGGCACGAAAGCGTGGGGAGCAAACAGGATTAGATACCCTGGTAGTCCACGCCCTAAACTATGTCAACTAGTTGTTGGGTCTTATTAGACTTGGTAACGAAGCTAACGCGTGAAGTTGACCGCCTGGGGAGTACGGTCGCAAGATTAAAACTCAAAGGAATTGACGGGGACCCGCACAAGCGGTGGATTATGTGGATTAATTCGATGCAACGCGAAAAACCTTACCTACCCTTGACATGTCAGAAAAAGTTCAGAGATGAATTTGTGCTCGAAAGAGAATCTGAACACAGGTGCTGCATGGCTGTCGTCAGCTCGTGTCGTGAGATGTTGGGTTAAGTCCCGCAACGAGCGCAACCCTTGTCATTAATTGCCAGCATTAAGTTGGGCACTTTAATGAGACTGCCGGTGATAAACCGGAGGAAGGTGGGGATGACGTCAAGTCCTCATGGCCCTTATGGGTAGGGCTTCACACGTAATACAATGGCGCGTACAGAGGGTTGCCAACTCGTGAGAGGGAGCTAATCTCAAAAAGCGCGTCGTAGTCCGGATCGGAGTCTGCAACTCGACTCCGTGAAGTCGGAATCGCTAGTAATCGCGGATCAGCATGTCGCGGTGAATACGTTCCCGGGTCTTGTACACACCGCCCGTCACACCATGGGAGTGGGTTTCACCAGAAGCAGGTAGTCTAACCGTAAGGAGGGCGCTTGCCACGGTGAGGTTCATGACTGGGGTGAAGTCGTAACAAGGTAGCCGTAGGGGAACCTGCGGCTGGATCACCTCCTTTCAAGAGAGCTTTATTTAAGTGTCCACACTTATCGATTGTTTTAATAGGCAAAGCTAAGATCTGGCAAGCTTTTTGTGAAGTAAGTTTATCAGAAAGATAAATGATGCTTAGGCTCGATTTGGGGTCTGTAGCTCAGTTGGTTAGAGCACACGCTTGATAAGCGTGGGGTCGGTGGTTCAAGTCCACCCAGACCCACCAACAGAATGAAGGGGGTGTAGCTCAGCTGGGAGAGCACCTGCTTTGCAAGCAGGGGGTCATCGGTTCGATCCCGTTCACCTCCACCACTTCTAAAGTTGATGATGAGGTGAGCTTTTGTCTGGATATTAGTAATGCATATAAAATATATGTAATTTTGTTCTTTAAAAAATTGGAAAAGTAAAATATTTTGTTTGTATATTAAGGTAATATTTTTATTGCAAATAAAATGTAGGGTTAGATTGTATCTTATGGATTTATTGTATTGATGTGAATCTAAAATCATCAATAACTGTAATTTTTATGGCATTAAGTTATTAAAGTTATAGGATCAAGTGAATAAGTGCATGTGGTGGATGCCTTGGCGATTACAGGCGATGAAGGACGTGGAAGCCTGCGAAAAGCTTCGGGGAGTTGGCAAACAAACTTTGATCCGAAGATGTCCGAATGGGGAAACCCGATTCTTGTTTAATGGGCTTTTGATTTTTTTGTATGAGAGCAAATTAAGCAAGAATCAACCTTGACTGAATATATAGGTTAAGTGTGGCAAACCTGGAGAACTGAAACATCTAAGTAACCAGAGGAAAAGAAATCAACCGAGATTCCCAAAGTAGTGGCGAGCGAAATGGGATCAGCCTTCAATATTTAACATCTTAGACTAATCGAATTTTCTGGAAAGTTAAGCCATAGCAGGTGATAGCCCTGTAGATGAAAGTTTAGATGTGGAACTAAAATTGAAATAAGTAGAGCGGGACACGTGAAATCCTGTTTGAAGATGGGGGGACCATCCTCCAAGGCTAAATACTCGTAATCGACCGATAGTGAACCAGTACCGTGAGGGAAAGGCGAAAAGAACCCCGGAAGGGGAGTGAAATAGATCCTGAAACCGCATGCATACAAACAGTAGGAGCTCGAAAGAGTGACTGCGTACCTTTTGTATAATGGGTCAGCGACTTACATTCAGTAGCAAGCTTAACCGAATAGGGGAAGCGTAGCGAAAGCGAGTCTTAATAGGGCGATTAGTTGCTGGGTGTAGACCCGAAACCAGATGATCTACTCATGGCCAGGATGAAGCGAAGGTAACACTTCGTGGAGGTCCGAACCCACTAATGTTGAAAAATTAGGGGATGAGCTGTGGGTAGGGGTGAAAGGCTAAACAAATCTGGAAATAGCTGGTTCTCTCCGAAAACTATTTAGGTAGTGCCTCATGTATCACCTTTGGGGGTAGAGCACTGTTATGGCTAGGGGGTCATTGAGACTTACCAAACCATTGCAAACTCCGAATACCAAAGAGTGTAATCATGGGAGACAGACATCGGGTGCTAACGTCCGGTGTCGAAAGGGAAACAACCCAGACCCTCAGCTAAGGTCCCAAAGACACAGTTAAGTGGGAAACGAAGTGGGAAGGCATAAACAGTCAGGAGGTTGGCTTAGAAGCAGCCACCCTTTAAAGAAAGCGTAATAGCTCACTGATCGAGTCGTCCTGCGCGGAAGATGTAACGGGGCTAAAACTGTGCACCGAAGCTAGGGATTTACATTTATGTAAATGGTAGGAGAGCGTTCCGTAAGCCTGTGAAGATAACTTGTAAAGGTTGTTGGAGGTATCGGAAGTGCGAATGCTGACATGAGTAGCGATAAAGGAAGTGAAAGGCTTCCTCGCCGAAAACCCAAGGTTTCCTGTGCAACGTTAATCGACGCAGGGTAAGTCGGCCCCTAAGGTGAGGCAGAAATGCGTAGCTGATGGGAAACTGGTTAATATTCCAGTACCTTTGTTCAATGCGATGTGGGGACGGAGAAGGTTAGCTCAGCCGGGTGTTGGATGTCCCGGTTCAAGCGTGTAGATGTATTGCTTTGGTAAATCCGGGCAATTTAATTGAGACGTGATAACGAAACACTTTTAGGAGTGCCAAGTGAGTAATACCATGCTTCCAGGAAAAGCCACTAAGCTTCAGTTGAATGAGGACCGTACCGCAAACCGACACAGGTGGGTAGGATGAGAATTCTAAGGCGCTTGAGAGAACTCAGGAGAAGGAACTCGGCAAAATGACACCGTAACTTCGGGAGAAGGTGTGCCTTTAGTATGTGTAATGCTTTACGCATGAAGCAGAATAAGGTTGCAATAAACTGGTGGCTGCGACTGTTTAATAAAAACATAGCACTCTGCAAACACGTAAGTGGACGTATAGAGTGTGACGCCTGCCCGGTGCCGGAAGGTTAAATGATGGGGTGAAAGCTCTTGATTGAAGCCCCGGTAAACGGCGGCCGTAACTATAACGGTCCTAAGGTAGCGAAATTCCTTGTCGGGTAAGTTCCGACCTGCACGAATGGCGTAACGATGGCCACACTGTCTCCTCCTGAGACTCAGCGAAGTTGAAATGTTTGTGAAGATGCAATCTCCCCGCGGCTAGACGGAAAGACCCCGTGCACCTTTACTGTAGCTTTACATTGGATTTTGATAACATTTGTGTAGGATAGGTGGGAGACTTTGAAGTGAGTTCGCTAGAATTCATGGAGTCATCGTTGAAATACCACCCTGGTGTTGTTGAGATTCTAACCTAGATCCATTATCTGGATTGGGGACCGTGTATGGTAGGCAGTTTGACTGGGGCGGTCTCCTCCCAAATTGTAACGGAGGAGTACGAAGGTACGCTAGGTACGGTCGGAAATCGTGCTGATAGTGCAATGGCAAAAGCGTGCTTGACTGCGAGACTGACAAGTCGAGCAGGTGCGAAAGCAGGTCATAGTGATCCGGTGGTTCTGTATGGAAGGGCCATCGCTCAACGGATAAAAGGTACGCCGGGGATAACAGGCTGATTCCTCCCAAGAGTTCATATCGACGGGGGAGTTTGGCACCTCGATGTCGGCTCATCACATCCTGGGGCTGTAGCCGGTCCCAAGGGTATGGCTGTTCGCCATTTAAAGTGGTACGTGAGCTGGGTTTAAAACGTCGTGAGACAGTTTGGTCCCTATCTGCCGTGGGCGCTGGAAATTTGAGAGGACCTGCTCCTAGTACGAGAGGACCGGAGTGGACGCACCTCTGGTGTACCGGTTATGACGCCAGTCGTATCGCCGGGTAGCTATGTGCGGAAGAGATAACCGCTGAAAGCATCTAAGCGGGAAACTCTCCTTAAGATAAGATTTCCCGAGGATTTAATCCTCCTAAAGGTTCGTCGAAGACTACGACGTTGATAGGTCGGATGTGTAAGCATAGTAATATGTTAAGCTAACCGATACTAATTGACCGTGAGGCTTGATCCTATAACTATAATAATTTAATAATTAAAATAAAATTTTATGAATTGTTCTAACCTTATTTGCTTTTCCGAAATTAAATGATATTATTTTCATTTAATTAATAAGTTACGCTTGGCGGTCATAGCACTTTGGACCCACTTCTTCCCATCCCGAACAGAACTGTGAAACGAAGCTGCGCCGATGATAGTGTGTATTCGCATGTGAAAGTAGGTTACCGCCAGGCACTCAGTAGTAAAGACCCATCATATTAATTTGTGATGGGTTTTTTCATTTCATTGATAAAAGAAGAAAATTGATATTCTGCTGCAAACGACAAGAGACTAAATTTGGAATATGAAAAATTAAATTATTCCAATTTCTTTTATTCAGAATACTAATAATTCCTTATTTCGAATCAGTTTTCTTTATCATAGTAGGAGTCCTTAACTTCTGTTTTTACAGGTAGAATGATTATGAAAGAATCCGATTTTAAGAGAGACGATTGGGAAAGAAGTTTACTCGAAAATCTCGCTTTAGCTTCTTTAAATGAACAGAGGCGTGCCCGTAGATGGGGGATATTTTTTAAGCTAGTTACATTTCTCTATCTTTTTATTCTATTATTTTTTGCATTAGGTTGGATTGATGATGGTAAAGTTAGATTAACAGACAAACATACTGCACTGATAGATTTAAGAGGAACGATTTCTGCTGATAGTATGAACAGTGCTGATAAGATAAACAATAGCTTACGATCCGCATTTCAAGATAAAAACACTAAGGGTGTTATTTTACGAATAAATAGTCCCGGAGGAAGTCCAGTTCAAGCAGGATATATTAACGATGAGATACGCCGTTTGCGTGCTAAATATCCAGATATTCCTCTTTACGCGATTGTCGGAGATATATGCGCATCTGGCGGATACTATATAGCAGTTGCAGCTGATAAAATATATGTAGATAAAGCAAGTTTGATCGGATCTATTGGTGTATTGATGGATAGTTTTGGTTTTACAGGTACTTTGGAGAAGCTTGGTATTGAAAGGCGTTTGTTAACTGCTGGCGAAAATAAAAGTTTTTTAGATCCTTTTTCACCATTGGATCCTGTTCAAATAGATCATGCTACAAAATTATTACGCGAAGTGCATGAGCAGTTTATCCAGGTTGTTAAGCAAGGAAGAGGAGAGCGCCTGAAGAATGATCCAGATATATTTAGTGGAATTATCTGGACCGGTCAGAAAAGTATTGATTTGGGACTTACTGACGCTATAGGTAATGCGGAGTATGTTGCCCGTGAAATCATTAAAGCTGAAACGCTTACCGATTTCACACCTCGCGAGGGATTGTCAGATGTATTCTCTAAGCGTTTTAGCCAAATCATTTCAAATTTTATATTTGACGCTGGGTGGACTATCAGGTAAAACACGATTCTTAAGAAAGCTTTGAAAACCCCTAGTTAGATTCCTAATCTGTCAAAAGTGACGTATCTACACTCTCTGAGCCTGTTAATGAAAAAGATAGCCTTTGCTTGATGCAAAATACTCGAACAAACACAAGCAGACCTGTAAGGAATTGTTCCTGAACAAGGTGGAACAGGTTGTGCCCTAAAAGAGCTTGATAGGGTTGATTGAATCGCATTACCCGCGTGGAGAAAGTGGCCGTCCTGCTTATCCATTGCAGATTATGTTGTAGGTGCATCTGATGCAGAATGGGTTTGGTACTGTGATCCGGTGATGTAGGAAGCGCTGTACGAAACCATGATCCTGAGTCAGTTTACCGGTCTTGCGGTCTTGATGTAAGTCGGATTCCAGATGAAACCACCATTTTAAACTTCGCCAGCTGCTGGAGCAACATAAGCTGGCAGCGAAAATTTTGGTTATCATCAATAGTTATCTGGGAAATATCGGCTTGTCACTACGTGGGGCAGCATCGTTGATGCCATCTTGATCCATACACCTGACTCTCTACCAAGAACAAGGACGGCAAACGTGACCTGGAAATGCGCCAGACCAGAAAGAGTAAGCAGTACCACTTGGGCATGAAGGCGAACATTGGTGTCGACGGTGAATTAGGCTTGGTGCACAGTGTCGCAGACACGGCAGTCAATGTGGCCGACGTCACCAAGCCGACAAGCTGCTGCATGGCGAGGAAAGCACCGTTAGTGCTGCTGGTTATACGGGTATTGAGAAGAGCGCTGAGCATGTTGGTCGCAAGGTAATGTGGCAGATTGCTACACGCCGTGACTACTTATAGAAGCTTGAGGAACAAAACTTTTTGTATAAGCTCCTACGTGGAATTGAACATGCTAAGGCTAGGGTGTGCACCAGGGTTGAACATTCCTTCCGGGTGATTAAACGTCAGTTGGGCTATATCAAGAGGTGTTTTCGTAGCTTGGCCAGAAACATGGCATACTGTGATGACGCTTTGTTTGTTCTGTCCCATCTGTGGATGGCACGCAGCTTCCTGTTGGCATATGCAGGCGAGGTGCACCCATAAGTGCACAAAATGATCACAGAAATGTCAGTAGCCACAAAAAATAGAATTTATTTGTAGTAATTCAGGCCCGATCTGACGATGTGTCTGTTAGATCAAATTCAGTGATTCAAAGCAGTGATTTTATCGTCCCATACCTCCTTAGCGTTGGTGACACCGAATGAAACTTGATACTAGAAGCCTAGTTGTACCGATTGAAAATTGACCAGGTAACTTATGTATCTTGCCAAAATTTTAGGCGAGAGAATTTAAGAGGCGATTACCATGGTTATGTATGCAAAGATACGGTGGATGTATTACCGCGAACATTTGTCAATTAATGAGATTTGGCGCTGTACGAGTCTGTTACGGAATACGATAAAGAAGTGATTGAAAGCGCCAAACGACAGCGCGGTTAAATATCAGAGTGCGAAGAAGCCGGCAAGCTAACACTATTTGAATCCAAGTTGCTGTTGGCGCTAGAAGCAGATGCACGTCGTCCGAAGAAGGATCGGCGCACAGCGGTGTCGACGTTGTTCAAAGAAATATTGAACGAAGGCTATACAGGCGATTATAGCATTGTTTGCGATTTTATCCGTAAGTGGCGTAATCAAGACGGACAGAGTAAGTGTAGTAAATACGCGTTTCTTTGCGATGACGGCGCATTACCTGTTTGATCCGGATTATGCGCGTATTATTCAGCACGTGTCTGGTTACATTGCGGCGCAACCGTTATTCCGTACCTTGTCGTCTGGCCAATCAGATGGTAGCCGTTCATCAGTATGCCGACCGTATCGAAATCGTTTATAAAAGCCTATCATATCCGTCTGCTGGATGGCGACTAAGTCAGTTATGACTGGCAACATTTATATTCTGGTCATTGAGAACAAGCTGGGTGCCTTGCGTAACGGCGCCCCATTTGCCGAATTACCCATATTCTTTTGACAGCGCTGCGGCGCAGAGAACCCAGCAGGCTGATCGAATCATGGCAAAAGGACTCAGTCTGGTGCCAACGCAGGGGCTGGAAGCGGTGCTGGTCACCGTTGTTGAGATGGTGTTGGAATCCGCGGTGTGCCCAGTACCGAGCATGTCTCCAATGTATTGGCACGCCTGAAGCAAACTGACATGCCGGCACCAGTCGAAACGACGCTTAAACTTTAATGAAGAACTGCAGGTCGATACAGCGCGCTATGACTGCTTGAACAAGCCGGAGGTGCTTTATTGTTTCACTTACTCTCCAGACTGTATGAACGCACCAGCGTAATCATTACCACCAACCTCGCATTCGCAGAATGGAGTAACGTTTTTATCGATGCCAAAATGACCACCAGCGCTTCTGGATCGACTCACACACCATTGCCACATTATTGAAACTGGTAATGAGTCTTTCCCCGATACAAACAAAGCGCTGCCAGTGCGAAGATCAGAATACAGCAACAAGAAAAAGAAAAATGCTCATCAGAAGAAAATCTGGCTGATTTGCAGTAAATTACAATTAAACTAAAACCTCAACAGGAGGTAAAACCAACTCAATCCGGTTCACTTATCTACAGATGCTTACTATTCTCCGCTCTGTTTCCCTTTGGCCATTTTTCTACTGCAATGGGTGGTCAATTTTAAACCGGTATCAACATTATAGTGGCTTGTTTATTCATTTAAAGTTCTTTTACACAATATCTCCGTTAATATACGGGACACGCCAACTTGCCAAGCTGGCAAACTTAATTGAAATGTGTTTTCCAATTTGTTTGTATTCAAGCATGAATTAAGAGGTCGTTTAGCTGGTAAAGGAAACTCAACACTTGAAATGGGATCTATGTAAGTCGAGTGAATTTTAAGTGGGAGATTTCTTTTCTCAACATGTTCCAGAATAAATTTAGCGAACTCGTACCAGGATGTATATCCCTTTGCTGTTAGGTTAAACAATCCGGAGATCTCGGGTTTATACTTTACTGTAAATAGCGTATACGCTGTGATATCAGCGATTAATTCTGCGCTTGTTGGCGAACCTATCTGATCATTCACAACGGTTAACTTATCCCGATTTTGTGCCAAGAAAAGAATCGTTTTGATGAAATTTCTTCCCAAAGTTGCATAAATCCAGCTAGTACGGAATATCAAATGCGAGCAACCTGATGTCATTATATTTTCATCACCTTCCAGTTTTGTTTTGCCATAATAATTTAGAGGATCAGCAGTATCAGTTTCAACATAAGGTTGACTGCTATTACCATTGAAAACATAATCCGTTGAATAATGAACTAACCTCGCATTTTGTTCTTTTGCCCCTTGCGCCAATATCTTAGGCGCTTCTGCGTTAAGAATTTGTGTTAATTCTGGTTCATTTTCTGCTTTATCAACGGCGGTATAAGCTGCGGCATTAACAATGATATTAGGCGCAGTCTTTTGAATTGTTTGTTTGATTCCCTTAAAATTAGAAAGATCACCGCACAATTCCCTACTTGCTGAATCTAAAGAAATAAGTTCTCCTAAAGGTGCTAGACTTCGTTGTAGTTCCCATCCTAACTGTCCATTCTTGCCTAAAAGTAAGATTCTCATTATCTTGACTCGTTATAATTTTTTTTTATCCACTCACGGTATGTTCCGGTCTGGATATCTGCTATCCATTCTTGATTATTAAGATACCAGTGAATGGTTTTACGAATTCCGGTTTCAAATGTTTCTGCCGGTTTCCAGCTTAATTCTTTTTCGATCTTAATGGCATTAATAGCGTAACGCCGATCATGACCGGGGCGATCTTTGACGTAAGTAATCAGATTATGAAAAACTACTTTTGGATAAATTTCTTCAAGTATCGTACATATCGTTTTTACGATTTCAATATTTGGTTTTTCGTTCCAGCCTCCGATATTATAAGTTTCTCCTGGAGTGCCTGCTTCTAGGATACGGCGAATGGCGCTGCAATGATCCAAAACAAAAAGCCAATCACGAATTTGCAAGCCATCTCCATATATAGGCAAGGGTTTTTGTGCCAGAGCATTAACAATGACTAGTGGTATCAATTTTTCCGGAAATTGAAAGGGACCGTAATTGTTTGAACAATTTGTGGTAAGTACGGGTAAACCATAAGTATGATAGAACGCGCGTACTAAATGATCGCTGGAAGCTTTGCTGGCTGAATAAGGGCTATTGGGCTGATATCTATGACTCTCTGTGAATGCAGGCTCGTTGGATGCTAATGAACCATAAACTTCATCGGTTGAAACATGAAGAAAGCGGAAATTCTGTTTTGTGGCGATTGAAAGATTATTCCAATAAGCTCGAACAGATTCCAATAAGCGAAATGTTCCTAAGATATTGGTTTGAATAAAATCTTCGGGGCCATGAATTGAACGGTCGACGTGGCTTTCTGCAGCTAAGTTAATAATTGCGCGTGGCTGGTACTGCGTTAATATTTGATCGATAAGCTGTGTGTCAGCAATATCTCCTTGTATAAAGATATGTCGCGGATCTTTAGCTACCGACAGTAAATTTTTTAGATTTCCAGCATAAGTCAATTTATCAAGATTTACCACTTTTTCATCAGATTGGGTTAACCAATCTAAAACAAAATTACTTCCAATAAACCCTGCGCCTCCGGTGACAAAAATCATTTTGCTTTCCTATAAAGAATAAGTAATCCGGAACGACAATCCTTGTAATACGGAAACCCGTAATTCAAAGCACATAATTTCTTGTTGTTTGTTACATAGGATGCCATATAGGTAAGATTCCGAACTCATCCGATTTTACTTGAAATTCACAATCAATGCCGATACCAGGAACCCATATCAGTTTTTCTCCACAAAATATTAAAGGTATTGTGTTACGTTCCCAGGGTGGAATTGATGCTTCTTGCAGCAAATTTTTCAAGCTTCTTCGTGGACGATTACAGGTTGGCATAAAACGTTCGCCACCCTTACGTGAGCGAACGGTAATCAATTCAGTCGATATTTTCTTTCGACTGATACCCTGGCTTTTTACGTCTGTGAAGCAGATAGTACCGTTAAAATGATCCAGTACTAAACGGCTTTCTCCATTCCATATATAACGTGCAGAACTTGAAAGAGAGGCTTTACTGGATAAGATATAAATTGAGCCTTTGTGACAGCGAATTTCAGTATTCCCGAAACTGATGCAAGGGTGACTATCTGGTCCTGCCGACATAATCTGGTGCAGAATGGTTTCTAATTTTACTGTGCTTGGAAGTGTTATATCCCGTTGTGCCAGATTGTAACGGAGCAGATTCTTAGCGCGAGCAAAGCTAAGCATACGTATGTTGCTAATTTGGATTTTTCCTGAAACCATACAATTTTCATTATCCATCGCAGCTAATTCATCTAGTAGCGATGAAGCTTCTGAGAAATGGCGACTGGTGCGTAGCAATGTTTTGGGATAATTAGGATAGCGTTTTTTTAATATCGGTAAAATTTCGTGACGGAGAAAATTTCTATTGAAAATAATGCTGTCATTACTTTCGTCCTCGATCCAGTTCAATTTGTTTAATCGTCCATAACTTTCTATTTCATCGCGAGAAATTTCTAGTAAGGGGCGTAATATTTGCGGTATAGCTGGAGACGATAGTTTTCTGACTGGAGGCATGCCACATAACCCTTTTATGCCAGCGCCACGAAGTAATTGTAATAACAGTGTTTCTGCTTGATCATCTAAATGTTGCGCTAATACCACATAATCTGCGTGTATTTGACTAAATACGCGATATCGTTCTTCTCGAGCTTTTGCTTCAAGACTTTCACCAGTTTCTTTCTTGATTTTTAAATAAGCAATATAAATAGAGATACTATAAGAATGACATAAATGACAACAAAACTTACTCCAGAGCGTTGCATTGCTACTTATTCCGTGGTTAATGTGTACTGCGGATAGCGTTAGAGGCATTTCTCTAGAAAGAGTGGCGAGTGCATGCAACAAAACAACTGAATCAACACCACCACTCAGAGCGACAGCTAAGTGGTCACCCGGCTTGATGTGAGCGAGTAATGTATTCCGAACATTACACAGAAAATTAATCGACTTTAACTTCCTTGAATGAACCATAGGCCATAAGCCGCTCCAGACGCTTTTCTAAGAGTGTTTCGATAGAGTGATCCTGGAGTTTACGTAGGGATTCCTGTAAAACATTTTTTACAGCCTGCATAGTTGCCGGATAATCACGGTGAGCACCACCTACAGGTTCATTAATTACACTATCCACTAAATTAAACGATTTTAGTCGATCAGCAGTGATACCCATAATCTCAGCTGCTTCTGGTGCTTTGTCCGCACTTTTCCACAAAATTGATGCGCAACCTTCTGGAGATATGACCGAGTAAGTGGAATATTGCAACATATGAATTACATCACCTACTGCTACTGCTAAGGCTCCCCCTGAACCCCCTTCCCCAATAATTACGCAAATAATGGGAATTTTGAGTTGCGCCATGACATAGAGATTCTTGCCAATGGCCTCTGATTGCCCTCGTTCTTCCGCATCGATTCCTGGATATGCTCCGGGAGTATCAATAAAAGTAATTAACGGGATAGAAAATTTTTCTGCCAAGTACATTAAACGCAAGGCTTTACGATACCCTTCCGGTTTGGGCATGCCAAAATTTCGGTAAATTTTTTCCCTCGTGTCGCGTCCTTTCTGATGTCCGATAACCATGATAGCTTGCCCGTTAAAACGAGCCAGACCGGCCACGATTGCATGATCATCGGAAAAGTTACGGTCACCGTGTAATTCTTCGAAATCAGTAAATAGGTGTTCGATATAATCAAGTGTATACGGACGTTGCGGATGTCGAGCCACTTGTGAGATTTGCCAGGGAGTCAGTTTTGCATAAACATTCTTTGTGAGAGATTGGCTTTTAGCTTGTAAACGAGTGATTTCTGCTGAAATATCCAATGCAGAATCATCTTGTGCAAAACGTAATTCCTCAATTTTTGATTCAAATTCAGCAATACTTTGCTCAAATTCCAGAAAAGTTATTTTCATGTAGGCTGAGATATAATCTTAAAACCGTGATGATACAGGATTTGTAGAGGAATCTGCAGGGTGCGGAGTATGTCTGAAACTTAGTGCCAACCAATAGATCAAATTTCAGTAAACCAAATGAACTGATGAGTATTTGTTTGAATTGTTAATAGGCTTACGATTTTCCGGAAATGATTAAAGCGGCAATGGTGCTAGGATGAATTAATAAATTGCATTTCCGAGTTGTTATTGCTTGTCAGTCTGTTATGTATCGATGTCAATGTTGTGAGGAATTTCTTATGAATCGACGCACCTTTCTGCAGGGAATGAGTTTAGCCACTGCATTACCCATAACAATGCTTTTAATTCCTGATCAGTCATTTGCTATAACCATTAATGGTGCGCCAATTGAACGGCTAAAGAAATCTCCTAAAGAATGGCGTAGCTTAGTTTCTCCAGAAGCTTTCCGGGTATTGTTCCAAGAGCACACCGAAGATCCAGACAGCAGTGAATTGAATCACGAACATAGAGAAGGAACTTTCATATGTGCCGCATGCTATCTCCCTCTGTTTGAAAGTCAATATAAGTATGAGAGTGGAAGCGGATGGCCAAGTTTTACACAACCTATTTCTGGGCACGTTGGTACTAAGCGTGATTTTAAATTGATTATTCTGCGAATAGAGTATCACTGTGCGCGTTGTGGAGGACATCAGGGTCATGTTTTTAAGGATGGCCCGCCACCCAGAAATGAACGATGGTGCAATAATGGAGTGGCGCTAAAATTTATCCGGCAAGCGGATCAACTACCAGCGCTCAGAGGATGATTTTATGTGGGAGCGAGTTTTGTATTCACGATATTTTTTGTATGTGAGTTTGTTATTTGTATCCGTGAGCGGGTGCCAACAAGTTGATTCAATGATTGCTGAATCGGAATCTGTTTATTTGACAAATGAGAATTTAGACACCGCAATTTTTGCCGGTGGCTGTTTTTGGTGTACCGAGTCTGATTTTGACAAGATGCCGGGCGTGGTATCGACGATATCCGGCTATATTGGCGGTACCGTTGCAAATCCAACCTATGAGCAGGTAGTCGTCGGAAAAACGGGGCATGTTGAGGCAGTCATGGTTTATTTTGATAAAACAAAAACCAACTATTCCAAGCTACTGGATGCCTATTGGTTTACCATTGATCCGCTAACTCCTGGCCGACAGTTTTGTGATACCGGTGCGCAATATCGTAGTGCAATTTTTTATCGCGATTCTGAGCAAAAAGAACAAGCTGAAACCTCGAAAAAGATGTTGGATCAATCCGGTAGATTTACTAAGCCGGTAGTCACTGAAATCTTACCCGCGACAGAATTTTATCGAGCTGAAGAGTATCATCAGGATTACTATCAGAAAAATCCGTTGCGATATAAATATTACCGGAACAATTGCGGACGGGATAAACGCTTGGAAGAATTGTGGGGAACTCGGTATTAACAAAATTAAGACAATTTCATTGGGAGGAATTACCCCCAAAGATTTCCTAAGAGATTACTGGCAGAAACGTCCGTTGCTGATCAAAAATGCATTACCTGGGTTTAACGGTTTGTTAACGCGCGACGAGCTGATCAAGTACGCATGTACTGAAGATGTGCAATCTCGTCTAGTTATTCATAAAAAGGGAAAATGGCATCTCCAGCATGGCCCCTTAAACGAGTATGATTTTACCAAGTTGCCTAAAAAGCAATGGACTTTACTGGTACAGGAAGTAAATCATTTTCTCCCTTCCGCTCGTGATTTGTTGAAAAAATTTTGCTTTATTCCCCATGCTCGCCTGGATGATTTGATGGTGAGTTACGCGCCTAAAGGCGGTGGAATCGGGCCGCATTTTGATTCTTACGATGTGTTTCTGTTGCAGGGTATGGGATCCAGGCGCTGGCAAATATCCTCACAACAGGATGATGAATTTATTACCGATGCACCGCTTAGGATATTGAAAAATTTTTTGGCGGAACAAGAGTGGGTACTTAATCCGGGAGATATGCTTTATTTGCCTCCAAAATATGCCCATAACGGTATCGCTGAAGCTGATTGCATGACTTATTCCATTGGGTTTCGTGCACCCAGTTATCATGAGTTAATGATGCAATTTCTGATTTATTTACAAGATGGCTTAGCTGTGGAGGGCAGGTATTCGGATCCTGATTTACGATTGCAAGTTTATCCATCAGAAATTAATGTGGCAATGCTGTCTCAGGTAGATTCAATTCTGAAAAAGATTAAATGGAATCGCACCGATATTCAAAACTTTCTGGGTATTTATCTTTCAGAACCGAAACCTCATGTTTTTTTTGAACAGCCGACGAATCCCTTGAGTTCGGATTTATTTCTACGGCAAATTATGAAGAATGGCGTTCAGCTTAACTTAAAAAGTAGAATGTTAAGTGGGATCAATAAGTTATTTATGAATGGTGAAATTTTTGAAGTTGGTGATGAAGCATATCGTGTGTTGATTAAGCTGGCTAATGATCAAGAAATATTACCCCCCCTTTCTATGGATGAAGAAACTGGAGAATTGCTTTATCGGTGGTATGTCAATGGATATGTAGAAGTGATTAAAGATTGATCGGTCATTAATTAAATATAAGTTAACGATTCAGCATGGAGTCACAGTTGTGCAATCTGACAAAACTTATTATCCGCAATAATTTTTTGCAAGTGGTAAGTAATAAATTTCGGAAAATAAGCTTAGAATTTATTGTGAAATCGCCTGAGAGACTTTTTTCGTTTAGCTAAACTGAGGGGTATCTATCAAGTGAAGCAAGGAAAACTCTCGCCAAGATAGCTGAAAATTCCGACAATGCGATTGAGCGATTTAAGTTTTCGGCCATTATGTGCTTGAATTAGTTGTGCAGATTGTGATCTGATAAATCAGGTCGCAAAGGAGAAAAAATGGCTACCAATATTGCTTATACACCGGATACTGCTATTACTAAAGCCATGTTCAACTTTGATGCATTCGGCTTATCCAATTACAAATTCGGAGGTACCATCCACGTTTCCGTTTCGGATGATTTTAGCCGGGATGATTATCTGAATTCAAATTATTCCAGTTTCAATCCAATACTTTATACGAGTGGCACGAACGAGGTTACATGGACCACCCGTATGGAGAATAATATTCAGGCTATTCTGCAAACCTACTCGCAATTTGCAAATATTACTTTTCAGTGGTTAGGGGACTATGACAGCTTTACCAGCAGTATTGATGTTACGCCAAATCCTGAAGACGTTGGAAGGGCTGGTGTTTCCGATATCAACATTGGCTGGATTTATCGTTCGGACGTGAATTTTGCCGGAATTTCCGGAGGGAATTCCGATAATTTTCTGTTTAACTATACAGGAGGGGCAAATGATATTTTTCTTAACGTTTATGCTCCAAAATTCAACGGTGACTTAACACTCGATTTAAATACACGAGCCCGGCAAACTCTGGTGCATGAATTGGGGCACTCGCTGGGCCTTTCTCATCCTCATAGCACATATAACGTCAGCACCGGTAAACCTATCATTACCACAGATTACGCTGCTACCAAAGATCTTGGGTTTGCTCAGCTTGGCTTTCGTATAAACAGCGCGGAAGATATGTACAAGGAATATTTTACGATCATGTCGTATGATAATCAGCATTCCTTGTTACCTGGTTCAAGCGTTATTTTTCAGGCCTATACTCCGATGATTCTGGATGTGATTGCACTGCAACAGGCTTATGGTGAAGGAACTGGAACGAGCGGATTAAGCAATGACACAATCACGGCAGGTGTGGCAGGATATCGAACCTATTTCGATACCGGCGGTATAGATACGATCGATCTATCAGAGTATGCCGGTGGTGCTTACCTGAACATGGGAGTTAACATCACGAGCGTTGCCCATTTAGTCGGCGTATCCGTGAGTACCTTTGATGTGCAAAATACCATTTCCTTGGGTAAGGATCCTGCCAATTTGCGCTGGTTTTATGGAGAATACGAGAAAGCTTCCGGTTCAGCAGCGGCCGACCGGATTATTGGCAATTCACTCGATAATAGGATTGATGGGGAAGATGGCGATGACATTCTCACGGGTGGAGGAGGCAACGATAGCTTAAACGGTAGCGGTGGGGATGATAATCTCAATGGGCAAGAAGGCATTGATGTAGCTATCTATGCCGGTAGCCACGATGCTTTTACCCTTACCCGTAACACCAGTAGCGGCGTTAACGTTCACGATAACGCAAGCATAGAAGGAACTGACACGCTGAAAGAGATTGAACGGATCAGCTTTAGTGATGTAAATCTTGCATTGGATGTCGATGGTAATGCCGGCATCGCTGCCAAAACGCTTGGCGCAGTATTTGGTACAGCTTCGATTGCAAACAAAGAATATGTGGGAATCGGGCTGGAATTGCTGGATGGTGGATTGAGCTATGGCAGTTTGATGGAATTGGCTTTAAGTATCAAACTAGGAGCGAATGCAAACTATAATAATATTGTTAACTTGCTGTATATCAATGTCGTAGGCAATGCACCATCGCTAGGCGACTTGAATTATTATGTGAAGCTACTCCAGCAGGGTATTTACACGCAATCCAGTTTGGGTATGCTGGCGGCCGACTCGGCAATCAACGCCGGCAATATCGATCTCATCGGGTTAGCGGCGACAGGACTGGAATTTGTATGATAACAATATGATTAATGGATAAATATGGCTTCTTATTATTTTTTGTTGAACGGGTGGGGCATGAGATGGAATTTACATCATTACTCATAGATTAAATCCAGATCCTGCATTGGATAGCTTCTTTCCCTGATATTTGATTCATTATTCGAGTTCATTAATGCCATCACCTTTTACTTCCAGTGAGATTACTCATGTTGATCCAGCCAATGATACGATTGACTCACTATTGAGCATTTCTCGTTGGGCAAGCACAACGATTTCATATAGTTTTCCAATTAGCGATAATCCATTATTTTGGTCCTCGCTTTCGGGAGGATATGGTTTTCAATTTGGTGATGGTGAGCCATGGAATAGTGCCTTCGTTCCGCTTACCACAGCAGATCAAATCAATTTTGTGAGAGCGTTACAGCAATGGGCCAATGTTGCTAATTTGAATTTTGTGCAGGTGGCGGAAACAGCCAGTGAAGTGGGGGATATACGTGCAGCCTATACGGAAGATCCGGATGAATCAACCCTTGCTTGGACTTATCTTCCCAGTCCCAGCACTCTGGCAGGCGATATTTGGATTAACACGAAAGGTCTTCTTCGTTTTCAGGATTGGAATCCAGGCAGTATTTCTTTTGAAACTATCTTACATGAGCTTGGCCATGCTTTGGGTCTCGAGCATCCGTTTGCGGATCCTAATGATCCATCAAAAGTTGGATTGCCAAGAGATCTGGATAACACCCGGTACACTATCATGAGTTATACCTACTCAAACTTGGAGGGTAATGAAGGTACAGAATTTTCCTTTCATCCCACAACGCCGATGGTGCTTGATATTTCCGCCATACAATTTCTGTATGGTTCTAACAATTTTTATCATGCTGTCAATGATACTTACACTTTCGATGATGCAAACACCTATCACGAAACCATCTGGGATGCAGGTGGTTCCTCCGATACCCTTCGGTACGCAGGTGCAATCCCGAGTTTGATTGATTTGAATCCGGCTAGTGCATCGCAGATAGGTCAGCCGGTATATGTGCAATCCAATGGCGTAAATATCGGTTCACCCATTCACAATATATGGATTGCTGATAATGTGATGATTGAGAATGCTATTGGCGGTCAAGGCAATGATACATTCATAGGTAACAACGCCAGCAATAGCCTGGATGGGGGAGAAGGAATAGATACTGTGGTGATCGGATTTCCGCGCCATCAATTTACATTCGGTAAATCCTCCGACCATTACTTTATCGCCGCTGACACCAATCCCGCTAATCAAGACATACTTTTGAATATTGAGCGCGTAGAATTCGACGATACTGGACTGGCACTTGATCTAGGTGGACATGCAGGCGAGATTGCAAAGCTGCTGGGTGCAGTATTTGGCGCTTCCAGCGTTGCCAATCAGGAATACGCCGGGATCGGTCTGACCAAAGCTGATGAAGGTTTAAGCTACGAACAGTTAGGCGAATTTGCTATCAATGCTACAAACCTTACTCATCACGGGGAAATTGTAACTTTGTTATGGCAAAATCTTTTCGGAACCATTCCAACACAAAGCGATAAATCGCCCTATATCAATATGCTCGATAATGGTGAGATATCAGTCGGTTCTTTAGCCATGCTGGCCGCGGAGAGTGAGGTGAATGCACAAAACATTCATTTAACTGAGCTCATGCAAACAGGTCTTGCGTATATTTAGCGTTACCCCGTTGATTTGAAGTTATTATGTTCCGAGTTAACTTAATAATAGTGTTGGAGGGCGGCATCAAGCCGATTGATTCTGATTATCGAACGTCAAACTGGGATAAGCTGCAACGAGTTTTGCGAAGCGCCAACGGAACTCAAATATTCGATCGCTCAGGTCGATTAAATACAGCTAATATTTCAACGTGATGTGTGTGGGGGAACAAATCAATCAATTGAATTTCATCGATCAAAAAACCGTTCTGATAAAAAAACCAAGCATCGCGCGCAAAAGTTTCTGGGTTGCACGAGAAATAGATAATCGTTTTTAGAGTTCTGAATCCATTAAAGAATCCGTTATGTTTTTTTAATCCCGCACGGGGTGGGTCGAGTACCAGTATTTTTGCATCATTGATTTTCTGTTGCAGTTTCTTCCAGACTAATGGATCAAATAGATTGTATTTTTGAGGTATTACTTTATCGAAATTTCTTGTTTTAAGTTGTTGAATTGCATTATCGTCAGATTCCAATGCAATTATCGAGGTGCAATTTGATTCGGCTATGATTTGAGTGAGATTACCTGAGCCGCAGAATAATTCTACCACCTTGCCAGAACAGGAGGTGCTGACCAGTTTTTCTTTTAGCCAGGATTGCATCCATGCATTCTGCGAGGTATTACCTTGTTTGAAAGGGCGTTTCTGATTAATGAGAATTTCATTAGCTCGCATATCATCATCCAGTTCGATGAAATTCCAATTTTGATCATTATCAATTTGCCAGTTCGCGTTGGGTAACTGCTGGATGACTGTTTTTAATAAATTTCTGCAAGTATCATTGAGTACAATGCAATCTTTGATCGGTACGATTTGATAGGAGTTTTCAGACACAAAGCCCAGTTGCACACCATCGGTTTTTAATTGACAGCGATTGCGATAACCATAAGATTGTGGCGCAGGGTGAACAGGATTGATAGTAAGCTGCGTAGTGTCAAATCCGACTCTTTTCATCGCATATATAAAGCGATTTCTTTTTTGCTCAAGTTGGCTTGTATAATCGGCAATCATCCAAGGACAACCGGTGCAGGCATTTTCTTCTTGACTCAAGTGCGGGCAAATGGGAATTTGTCTATGTATTGAGGGTTTCAATAAATGCAGCAGTTTGGCATAGGCGAATTTCTTATTACCGAAAGGCTTGTTGATGACAGCAAATTCGCCGCTATCGCCCGGCCAAGTGCCATAAACAAAGTAGGACATGTTATTCTGGGCATTTTTGACAACACCGAGGCCTTTTTGCGATAAGTGGGTAACTGTACCGATAAATTTCATCATCAATAGGTGAGCAGAAAAGGGAAAACCACAATGGCTAATCCGTATGAAAATTTTAAAAAAGATCCCGAATTACTGAAAGATGACTTAACAGCACTTCAATTTCAAGTTACGCAACACGCTGATACCGAACCGCCATTTCAGAATGAATTCTGGAATCACATGACCGAAGGTATCTATGTGGATATTGTATCGGGTGAACCGTTGTTTGCGTCGATTCATAAATTTGACTCAGGCACCGGTTGGCCGAGTTTTTATCAACCGATAAGTGAACAGTATATCCAATTCAAGACCGATTATGAGCTCTGGACGCCACGCACCGAAGTTCGTAGCCGATATGCAGATAGTCATTTAGGTCATGTTTTTGAAGATGGTCCAGCACCTACTGGCCGACGATATTGTATTAATTCCGCAGCGCTTAAATTCATCAAAAAGGAGGATCTGCAAGTGAAGGGATATGGTGACTGGGTGGCATTGTTCGAAAATGAAACGGCGAAATAGAGTGGCCGATGACTGAACAAAATGTGTCGATAGATGAGTTATCAATTGCCTGTCGACTGCCGTCATTTTTCCATGCAATGTTTTGCTTTGCTGGTGTATTGCTACTGATTTCACTTGGATTGTTTGTTTGGCAAGCCAATTTGCACGCGCTCATTTTTCTGGCATTAATCTGGGTTAGCATACAAACACGCGGGCTTGGTTATTCGTTTGGTGCTATCCGTCGTATGATGGATGCGGGCATTACCAAAGCGCTGCCGGCAATTTACATTTTTCTGTTAATCGGCATGGTGATTGCCAGTTTTATGCAAAGCGGCACTATTGCCAGTTTGTTATATTACGGACTGGACTGGCTCAATCCCAGCATATTCTTGGTAGTAGGATTTGTTTTATGTGGTTTAATGTCGATTGCTACGGGTACTTCATGGGGAACTGTCGGTACCGTCGGCATAGTGCTGATTGGTATCGGCGATGCAATGAGTATCCCATTGTCCTTGGTGGCGGGAGCAATCGTTTCTGGCGCGACCTTTGGTGATAAATTGTCACCCATTTCCGATACCACTAATCTTGCTGCTATGAGTGCAGGCACCAGTCTTTATCGCCATATCGGTTCGATGCTTTATACTTCTGTGCCAACGTTTATCATCGTTCTGATTATTTTTACTATATGGGGAATGCAATATGACAGAAATCTGTTGCCTGGAAACTATATCAATGAAATTCGTGACGCATTGGCAGGCGCCTATCAATTAGATTTGTGGGTGACATTATTGCCTTTGTTGTTGATGCTTGGATTGAGTATTCAGCGTTATGCTGCGGAAGTCAGTATGTCATGCAGTATTCTGCTGGCGATGTTGATCGCTGTGGTGTATCAAGACAAGGGTGGTGTCGATGTGATCAATGCACTGTGGATAAACTTGCCGGAAGCCACCGGTATTGAAAGCATCGATGCTTTGCTTGGGCGCGGTGGTATATACAATATGGCTTGGACATTGTTATTATCCATTCTGGCGCTCGCACTGGGTGGCATCATGCATCATGCTGGTTTTCTGCGAGTGTTATTGCTGCAAATCATTTTGCGCATTCAGCGTATTAGCACATTAATTTTCACCACAATCGCAGCAGGATTTCTCGGTAATATAGCGATGGGTGAAGCATATATATCGATAATTCTTAATTGTCAGTTATTTAAAGGGGCGTATCAGGAGAAAGAATTAGATCAAGCCATATTATCTCGTTCAGTGGAAGAAGGTTCTACTTTGACAACGGGATTAATTCCTTGGACTACGGCAGGTACTTTTTATGCTGCTACATTGGGGGTTCCGACGTTGGATTATGCGGGGTATGCTTTGTTGAATTTGCTGAACCCCCTAGTTTCCATTGTTATGGCAATCTTGGGAATTGGGCTGTTACAGAAAATACGATAAGTATTATATGAATATTGCCTGTCTTATGCGGCATTAACGGTATGTTTACTCTGAGAATAAGTTCAAATTCTCTAATTTTATGATTCTTTATTTTTGCTAAATGCCATAAAAACAAATGAGAAAGATAGCTAATGAAAAGCCTGCAGTTTCGGCTGGATTGAATATTGCAATTATTGTGGGTACTATAATTTTTCCCATTGTGGGGATAGCGATGGGATATACCTATTATAGAAGGGATCATCCAGATATGAAAACAGCAGGAAAGAATTGGTTAATACTCGGAATAATTATGTTTCTAGTAAATATCTTATTCGTCAGTGTCATGAGATAAATTCATCAATGATTTCGGTATCTATTGGACAAAAATATTTCTGTTGATATTGGAGTAATGCTGATTATCCCTTTAGTTATTGTGAGTAAAGGGGAAAGAGGGGAAAGGAGGTGAAGAGGCGATAGGTTTTGGAAGGTAATTTTATGACAAATGACTTGACTTTGAACCCCAAGGTCGACTAGCCTGAGAGGCGTAGCTAAAAGCGGGGTAGAATAATATAAGTTATATGAAGGTTTTGGCTACCGAGTTTAGAAGTACTAATTAATTAGTATTAAGTAAGAAGTATAAGGGTAGTATTAGAGAAGAACGAGAAGTAGTT